>Ga0081455_10007068_pt1 | contig 11913 bp, 13 predicted proteins | sample TabmetS3T2R1_FD_70207 | JGI IMG/M metagenome (GOLD analysis project Ga0081455, IMG submission 70207) | Tabebuia heterophylla rhizosphere microbial communities from the University of Puerto Rico - S3T2R1 | ecosystem: Host-associated > Plants > Roots > Rhizosphere ...
AACGCTTCGCGCACCGGCCGCGCCGGTCAGCCCAAGAACGTCGTGATGCTGGCGGCCGACGCCTTCGGCGTGTTGCCGCCGATCGCAAAGCTTTCGCCGGCGCAGGCGATGTATCACTTCCTGTCCGGCTACACCGCCAAGGTCGCCGGCACCGAGCGCGGTCTCGGCAACGAGCCGCAGCCGGAATTCTCCACCTGCTTCGGCTCGCCGTTCCTGCCGCTCGATCCTTCCGTCTACGGCAACATGCTGCGCGAGCTGATCGCCAAGCACAATGTCGATTGCTGGCTGGTCAACACCGGCTGGACCGGCGGCAAGTTTGGTGTCGGCAGCCGCATGCCGATCAAGGTGACGCGCGCGCTGCTTACCGCGGCGCTCGACGGTTCCTTGCGCAATGTCGAATTCCGCACCGACAAGTATTTCGGCTTCGCGGTGCCGACCGCGCTGCCGGGCGTGCCGAGCGAGATCCTCGATCCCGTCAACACCTGGAAGGACAAGGCCGAGTTCGACAAGACCGCGCGCGCGCTGGTCGGCATGTTCCAGAAGAACTTCGCCAAGTTCGAAGCCCAGGTCGACGCCGAAGTCCGCGCCGCCGCGCCGGACACCAAGCTCGCGGCGGAGTAAGGCTCAAACGAAACAAACTGATCGGAAAGGGCGGCTCGATGAGCCGCCCTTTTGTTTGCTTGATGTGAGCTGCAGTCCAGCTCACAGAAATGGCACCGCACCGCGCAGGCAGACATAGCCGCCGGCGAGAATGACGATGCCGGCAAAGGCGGATCGCAACACTTTGTCGTGCTGGCCAATCATCTTGCCCGTTGCGATCCCGGCCAATCCGCCCAGCAGGCCGCCCGCGATGAATAGACCTGCCAGCCACCAATCGATCATGCCTGACATGGCGTAGCTGATGGCGGTCGACGCGCCGAAGGCGACGACGGCGACCAGCGATGTGCCGATCGCGGTGAGCAGCGGCATGCCGGTCGCCAGCATCAGACCGGGAACGATCAGGAAGCCGCCGCCGATTCCGAAGAAGCCGGCGAGCAGGCCGACCGCGAAGCCGGTCCCAACGAGCATCGGCATCAGCCGTCGCGCGGTCGTGGCCGTCAGGCGGACAGTGGGGTCGCCGCCGCCGGCGCGCTTCTTCAGCATCAGCGCACCGATGACAATCATGAGGATGCCGAACAGGATCAGCAGATTCTGGCCGTCGAGTTGCTTGGCGACACCGGCGCCGGCAAACGCGCCGGCAATGCCTGCAAGAGAGAACACGATCGCACAGGGCCACCGGACGTTGCCCGCAGTCCAATGCGCGATCATGTTGGCCAGAGCGCTGATCGCCACGGCAATGGCGCTGGTGCCGATCGCCACATGCGGCGACGCGACGCCGACGCCATAGACCAACAGCGGCACCGCGAGGATCGAGCCGCCGCCGCCTACCAGCGCGAGGATGAATCCGACGGCGCTCCCTGACAATACCGTCGTGATATCGGCGACATGGATGGGCATGGCGGATATTTCCTCAGGCGATGGCGGCCTTGGCCGCGCGGCGATTCCATGGTGCGAAGGTCAAGAGCCGCGCCATCATGCAGGAGCCGCTGACGCCGGCGAACACCAGTCCGGCGCCGACGAATGCGGCGATGACATAAAATCCGGGATGGACGAGTGCGCCAAGCGCGGTGCCGGCGAAGACAAGTGAGCCGGCCGTAATCTGAACCTGCCGCATGATTTCGATCGGCTGGCCCTTGTTTTCGACCACCGGCAGTCCGGCGCTTTTCCAGGCGTCGATGCCGCCGTCGAGGATGAATGCATCGTAGTCGGTGCATCGCGCCAGACGCTCGGCATTGCCAGCGGTGCGGTTGCCGGAGCGGCAATGGAAAATCACCGCCGACGCTTCCGTTCCGATCTCGAGCCGCTCGAGGCGCGAGAGCGGTGCATGGCGCGCAGAGGGGATCCGGCTGCGCGCGTGCTCGTCCAATTCCCTGATGTCGATGAGGACCGCGCCGCGGTCGATCAGCTCTTTGGCCTTGGCGGGTGAAATATGGGGAAGTGACATGGTCGGACTCCTATTTTGCGGGTCAGGTTGAAGGCGTTGCGCGGCAGAACAGGCGGTGGAGTTCCGCGATCAATTGCTCGATGCGAGGATCGGCGATGCGGTACCAAATCGTCTGGCTGTCGCGGCGAAAGGCCACGATGTTGTCGTCGCGCATCTTCGCCAGATGCTGCGACAGCGCCGACTGGCTGAGACCGACCGCCTCGACCAGCGCGCCGACCGTCATCTCGCCGGCTTCCACCAGCTTGCAGAGAATCATCAGCCGCCGCTCGTTGCCGAGCGTGCGCAGGGTATTGGCAACCTCCAGGGCATGGGCCGCCAGGTCGCGAAATTCCATCGCCGGCGCTGCCGTCATGGCTCACCTATAAATTATTCATTGCTAAATTAGGTATTGCTAATATATATGTCAACACCCAGCCTTTTCAGGAGTTCGGAATCCCATGCCCCGTCCAACTCATTCACTCGCACCCATCATCAGGGCGTTCTTCGACGAGCCCACCAACACGATCAGCTATCTGGTCGCCGACCCGGTCACGCGCCGCGCCGCCGTGATCGATCCCGTGCTGGATTTCGATGCCCGCGACGGCACCGTCGACGTGCGGTCAGCCGAAGCCATTCTCGCTGTGGCGAGCGAGCAGAAGCTGGCGATCGAGTGGGTGCTGGAGACCCACGCGCATGCCGATCATCTGTCGGGTGCGCCCTACATCAAGTCCAAGACCGGCGCACGGATCGGCATTGGCGAGCACATCAAGGATGTGCAGCGAATCTTCCGGCCCGTGTTCAACGCCGAAGACCTGCGCACAGACGGCGGCGATTTCGACCGTCTGTTTGCAGACGGCGAAACATTCGGCATCGGCGAACTCGTCGTCGAGGTCCTGCACACACCGGGTCACACGCCGGCAGACCTTTCCTATAAGATCGGCGATGCCGTATTTGTTGGCGACACGCTGTTCATGCCGGACTACGGCACCGCGCGCGCCGATTTCCCGGGCGGCGACGCGCGTCAGCTCTATCGTTCGATTCAACGCCTGCTGCAATTGCCGGACGAGACGCGACTGTTCATGTGTCACGACTACAAGGCGCCCCGCCGCAATGACTATGCCTGGGAAACCACGGTGCGCGAGCAGCGCGAGAACAACGTCCATCTTCGCGGTGGCGTCACCGAAGAAGCGTTCGTCGCCATGCGGCAGGCGCGCGACGCAACGCTGTCGGCGCCAACGCTGCTGCTGCCGTCAATCCAGGTCAACATTCGCGCGGGCCGGTTTCCGAGGGCGGAAAGCAATGGCGTGCACTATTTGCTTCTGCCGGTTCGCGCCCGAACCGGCGCCGAGGCGGCAATCGCCTCGTGATGCCCAGTTTCAGGCTGCCCTGTGGCTCCTCATCTCGACCGAAGCCAGCATCGTCGCGCGCAACTCCTGCAGCGCCCGCCGCAAATGCGTCTTGACGGTGTTGGCGGGAATGCCGAGCCGCTTCGACAGGTCATGGCGGCTCTTGTCCCTGAGGTAGGCCAGCATGATCAGCCGGCGCTTGTGTTCGGGCAGCCGCGCAAACGCCGCCAGCGCCTTCGGGCGCAGCCGCGCGAGATGCATCTCGTCGACCGGATCGGGATCGTTCGACGCGAACGCGGCGATCTTGTCCTCCGCTTCGAGCGCCTCGACCTGGCGTTTTCGCAAAGCATCGATGGCGCCATGCCTGACGATGGTGGCCATCCAGGTCATCGGCGAGGCGATCGCCGGATCGTAGCTTGCGGCGTGTCGCCAGATCTTCAGATAGGTCTCCTGCAGCACATCCTCGGCCAGCGCCCGGTCCCTCAGGATGCGCAGGGCAACACCCAATAGCTTGGTGTGGGTGAGGCCGTAGAGTCTTGCGAAGGCGGATTTGTCGCCGCGGGCGACGTCCGCGAGCAATTGCAGAAGAATCGCTCTGCCATCCTGTTGTCCGGTCGTCCCCTGCGGCGTCGCGTTCACCATGGTTTCCCCAGCTCGATTGTCGGACCGCCTGCCCCGCGAACATCCCGCGTTGAGCAGGCCGTATGTCGCCAGTACGGATGGCCCGCGAAAAAAGTTTCGGCGGCCGCGCTCGGGCGATAATTTTTTTGCCGCTCGCCGGACCGCATTTTCTGAAACCCCGGCCCGTTGAACCGTAGCTTCCTGAGCCCTATAGTTCGCGAGGAACCGCCACCCTTGATTGCGTATCCGGCCTATCCCGCTCAGAATGCGACAGATTTCCGAGGACGATTTGGGGCAGGTGCTCAGGTCTGTCGCCAAGGGCGACCGGGCGGGATTCCGTCGGCTCTACGACCAGGCAGGGCCGACGCTGTTCGGGATTTGCAGCCGTATCCTGCGCGACCGCAACGCCGCCGAGGACGCCTTTCAGGAGGCGATGCTGCGGATCTGGCAAAAGTCCTATCTGTACGACCCCGCCAAGGGCGGTGCGATGAGCTGGATGGTGACGGTCGTGCGCCGGGTGGCGCTCGACCGGCTGCCGGCGCAGCGGACCGGGCCGGTATCACTGACCGACGAGAGCGTCGCGGCTGTGCTCGAAGCGCTGTCGAACCAGGCGCCGCACGATCCCGCGCTGGCGCCGGACTTGCGAAAGTGCCTCGGCCTGCTGGAACAAAATCACCGGCAAGCCGTCCTTTTGGCCTACTATTACGGCTTGAGCTACGAGGAGCTGGCCGCGCATTCAGCCGTTCCGGTCGGAACGATCAGGACCTGGATTCACCGTGCTGTTGAGAAGTTGCAGCTATGTCTAAGCCAGTGAAGCCAGGTGCCAGCGATGCCGCCGAGTATGTCCTCGGGCTGCTCGGCACGGAGGCTAGAAGCGCCTTCGCACAGCGATTGAAATCGGACGAGGCGCTGCGGGCCCAGGTCGAATACTGGGAGAGCATGTTCTCCGGCCTGCCGGGGGCGGAGGCCGAGCCGCCGCCATCAGGCCTGTTCGAGAAAATTCTCGACCGGATCGAGGGCGAGGGCGCCGACCTGCCGGGCACCGTGACCAAACGTGCGGGGACGGCGAACTGGTTCGAGATCAGCCCCGGCATCAAGGGTCGTCTGCTCCATGTCGACCGCGCGCAGAACCGGCAACATTTGCTGATCCGGATGGCGCCCGGCGCGTCCTATCGGTCGCACGCCCACGACGCCGACGAGCACACGCTTGTCATCGAGGGCGATCTCTCGTTCGGCGATCTCAACCTGAAGGCCGGCGACTTCCACGTTGCGACGCCGTCATCCTCGCACCCGCCGGGACGCACGGTGAATGGCTGTCTCGTGCACGTCATCATGAGTCTCGATCAGCACTAGCCGCCACCGTTACCCGGCAATACCGCGTTGCTCGGCGTCCGCCGGTCGGTGATCTGCAGGCCGAACAGGCTGCCGATCAATTCGACGGCGACGCGCGCGGTGCGGCCGCGCTCGTCGAGAAACGGGTTGAGCTCGACGATATCGACCGAACGCACCAGCCCGGAATCGTGCAAGAGCTCCATGATAAGGTGCGCCTCGCGATAGGTCGCGCCGCCCGGCACCGTGGTGCCGACGCCTGGTGCGACGGTGGGATCGAGAAAGTCGACGTCGAAAGAGACATGCAGCACGCCGTTCCGTGCCCGCACGCGTTCGATCACCTTGCGGATCAGGACGCCGACGCCGAACTCGTCGATCGCGCGCATGTCGGCGATCGCGACGCGGCGCTCGAACACCAGCTTCTTCTCCTCAGGATCGATCGAGCGGATGCCGAACAGGTCGAGCTGGTCCGGGCCGATCGAGGCGCGGGGCGCGCCACCCAGCAGATCGTCGAGGCCGCCCTCGCCGCATAGGAACGCGGCCGACATGCCGTGCATGTTGCCGGTCTCCGTCGTCTGCGGCGTGTTGTAGTCGGCATGGGCGTCGACCCAGAGCACGAATAGCGGCCGGCCCTGCTCCTGCCAGTGGCGCGCGACGCCGTTCACCGATCCCATCGACAGCGAATGATCGCCGCCCATGAAGATCGGAACGGCACCCGAACGCGCCAGCGCATAGGAACGCTCACTGAGTGCGCGGATCCAGCCCTTGATCGTGTCGTAATATTTGGCGTTGGCCGGCGGCGGGCCTTCGGCCGGAGCAGGGCCGGGCTTCGCCATGTTGCCATGGTCTTCGACGGCAAAGCCGAGCTGGCCGAGGATGCGGCCGATGCCCGCGGTGCGCAGCGCGTCCGGTCCCATCAAGGTGCCGAGTTGCGAGGCGCCGATCTCGATGGGGACGCCGAGCAGGGCGATGCGGGGCTGGGCAGCTTCCGACATAAGGCGAGCCTCCGAAGACATCATAGGGTGGGCAAAGCGTAGCGTGCCCACCGACTGAGATCGCGAGTCGGATCAATGGTGGGCACGGCGCAGTGCGCCTTTGCCCACCCTACGCACTACGCCTTGAAATAAGCGATTTGCGTCGTGGTTGCGAGCAGGCGCCCCGAAGGCGACCACAATTCGCCGTGCTGGTCGCCGTAACTCCTGTGGAAAATTCTGGCGTCGGCGGCTGCCAGCACGTGCGTGATGTCCTCGCCCGCCAGCTCTTCCGATGCGGTATGAAAATACGTCGTGATCGATACCGTGCCGAATGGAACAAGTTCCCGTCGCGCCAGAAACACCCGGCCGAAGAAGGCGTCCGACATCGACATCAGCGACAGCATGTCGATCTTTCGCGGTACGCGGTCGCCGATCCATTGCTTGGAAAAGGCATCGAGCGGCTCCGCCGCAGGCGAGCCATAGAAACTCGGTTCCCCCTCGACAAAGCGGAAATCATACTGGTGCGTCCAGGTCATCGGCGTGTTTGGAAACGAACGCGCCTGTGCGAACGGCGTGGCGTCCGGAAATGTCACCTGCTGGTGCGACCAGGATGGCCGGCGCTCGGCGAACACGGCGGTTGCGAGTGTCGCAACGTCGCCGCCGCCCTGCGTCATCTCCACGCACCAATGCTGGCTCGAGCGGTTGGCCTTGACCAGGCGCACGTCGAGATCGAACGCGCCTTCCGCGACCGGCGCGCAGAAATTCACGGTAAGCGCCAACGGATCGCCCGCCCGCTGCGGATGCTCCATCAGCGCGCGCAGGATCGTCGCTGCCGTGCAGCCGCCGAACGGGCCGACAAAGGCCCAGTAGTCCGGGCTGGTCTTGCCCTGCCAGCAGCTATCGCCGGCGGTGACGCGCGTGGCGTCGTCGAAGAGGTGAGGGGAATTGGTGAGCATGGATGTTCTTCGGTTTCGAGGGGCGCGACACAGTTGCCGCAGATACCGTCATTGCGAGCGAAGCGACTTGTCCGCCGTAGCTCGAAGAGCGAAGGCGGAAGCAATCCATCGCGCCGCAAGCGGAGAAATGGATTGCTTCGTCGCTAACGCTCCCTTGCACAAACGCTTCGCGTTTGTCGCAGGCAATGACGTGGATGCAGTATCGCAACAATCCTGCCGAATTCAATGACGCCAGAGGTAATGGATTCCCGCTTCCCGGGATGGCGATCGCTCATTCATCCATGTGCTCGCAAAATTGATTGATTGCCTTGACCGCAGCTTCGGGATGAGTCGCCAGCAGCATGTGCGAGGAATCGAACCAGCGTACCTGACAGCGCGACTGCGCGGTTACGATCTCGTCAACTTGCCTCCTCCCCACCAGGCGGTCGAAGCGTCCATGCAGGCACAGCACGGGGCAGGTGACCTCGCGTAGTCGATCGCGCTTGTCGACGCGAAGTACTTCGCGGGCACGGTATTGAAGGACCTCGTGAGGCAAGGTCGCCAATACGCGGTGAAGGCGGGCGATGAGTTCAGGCGTTGCCTCCGATCCCATCAGCGCGGTGGCAATGATGCGCTTGGGCAGCCACCTGTGGTCAAGGAGCCAAGTGAGCGCCGCGAATTGAGTTGGCAGCGGATGTCGCGCAAAGCTCGATGCGAGGACCAATCCAACGGCCCGCGGCTCCGTGGCCGCGATTTCGATCGCGATCGGCCCGGAAAAGGATTCGCCGAGGACCACGAACGGGCCGTCCGGCGCGCGTTCCCTGACATAGGCTGCCAGTTGAGCATAGCCCAGCGGTCGGTCGAGTGGATATGTGATCAGTCGAACCGGGCGATGCAAGGATAGCTGATCTGCCAGAGCTTTCAGGAGCTCGCCCGTTCCGTCCATGCCCGGAAGAAGGATAATCGGAATTGCTTCGGGCGCGTCCATCCGGCCATCATAGCATGTCGTGGCTTAAGAAAATCCAGCCCCGCTTGCGTCCTTGATGACTATGCGACCTAGCCCTTGGCTCCGCGCTGTGCCCCCGCCTCCGGCACGGCCGCTGTCGCACGCACCGGCACGTTCCAGATCTCCTCGGCGTATTCGCGGATGGTGCGGTCGGAAGAGAACCACGGCATCCGCGCGACGTTGAGGATCGAGGCGCGGGTCCATGCCGGTATCACCTGCCAGCGGGCGTCGATGCCGCGCTGCGTCTCGTAATAGGAATCGAAGTCGGCCGAGACCATGTAATGGTCGAGGTAGCGCAGCGCATGGCCGATGGACGCGAAGCGGGCGGGATCGTCGGGCGAGAAGGCGCCGCTCTCGATCGCGGTGATGGCTCGCGCCAGCCGCGGCGAGCGACGGATGATATCGCTCGCATCCAGGCCCTGCTTGCGCCGGATCATGACGTCGCCGGCTTCCATGCCGAAGATCGCGATGTTTTCCGCGCCGACATGGTCGCGGATTTCGATATTGGCGCCGTCGAGCGTGCCGATGGTCAGGGCGCCGTTGAGCGCCAGCTTCATGTTGCCGGTGCCGGAGGCTTCCATGCCGGCGGTCGAAATCTGCTCGGAGAGATCGGCGGCCGGAATGATCACTTCGGCGAGGCTGACATTGTAGTCGGCGAGAAAGACCACCTTCAGCCGTCCCGCGACGTCGGGGTCGTTGTTGACGGCTTCGGCGACGTCGTTGATCAGCTTGATGATCAGCTTGGCGTAGCGGTAGCTCGCCGCCGCCTTGCCGGCGAAGATTTTCACCCGCGGCACCCAGTCGCGCTGCGGCTCATCCTTGATCGCCTGGTACAGCGCGATGGTTTCGACGACGTTGAGCAATTGCCGCTTGTACTCGTGGATGCGCTTGATCTGGATGTCGAACAGCGCCGACGGATCGATCTTGGTGCCGAGGCGCTCGTTGATCAGCCGCGCCAGCGCCACCTTGTTGTTGTGCTTGACCTCGCGAAAGCGCTGCTGGAACGCATTGTCGCTGGCGCGGGCCTCGAGGCGCTCGAACAGCGAGAAGTCGTCGAGCACGGCTTCCCCACAGACCTCGCGCATCAGGCCGGTCAGCTTCGGATTGGCCAGCATCAGCCAGCGGCGGAAGGTGATGCCGTTGGTCTTGTTGGTGATGCGGCCGGGATAGAGATGATTGAGATCGTGGAACACGGTCTCCTTCATCAGGTCGGAATGCATCGCCGAGACGCCGTTGATGCGGTGCGAGCCCACGAAAGCGAGCTGGCCCATCCGCACCTTGCGGCCGCCGCGCTCGTCGATCAGCGACACCGAGGCGCGGAAATCGACATCGCCCGGGCAGCGCGCTTCGGCCTGCGCCAGATGCTGCACATTGATGCGGTAGATGATCTCCAGATGCCGCGGCAACAGCCGCTCGAACAGCTCCACCGGCCAGGTCTCCAGCGCCTCCGGCAGCAGCGTGTGATTGGTGTAGGAGAAGGTCGCGACCGTGATCTTCCAGGCTTCTTCCCAGCGGAAATTGTGCAGGTCGACCAGGATGCGCATCAGCTCGGCAACACCGAGGCTCGGATGGGTGTCGTTGAGCTGCACCGCGACCTTCTGCGCAAGGCTGCGCAGCTGGCCGTCGGCGGCCATGTGCCGCTTCACCAGATCCTGCAGGGATGCCGAGACAAAGAAATATTCCTGGCGCAGCCGCAGCTCGCGGCCCGCGGGGCTCTCGTCGTTGGGATAGAGGAATTTGCAGATCGCTTCCGCGCGCGACTGCTCGGCATTGGCGGAGATGTAATCGCCGGTGTTGAAGACGTCGAGATTGAGCGGATCGGGCGCGCGCGCCGACCAGAGCCTGAGCGCATTGACGTGCTGGCCGCGCCAGCCGACGATCGGCGTGTCATAGGCCATCGCCTCGATGGTCTCGGCCGGACACCAGGTGGCGCGGTCGCGGCCGCGTTCGTCGACGTGCTCGACATGGCCGCCGAAATGCACGTGATAGATCACCTCCGGCCGCTGGAATTCCCAGGGGTTGCCGAAGGACAGCCATTCGTCCGGATATTCCTGCTGCCAGCCATGCGAGATGAACTGGCGGAACAGGCCGAAATCGTAGCGGATGCCGTAGCCGACCGCGGGGATGGCGAGGGTGGCCATGCTCTCCATGAAGCAGGCCGCCAGCCTGCCGAGGCCGCCATTGCCGAGCGCCGCATCCGGCTCCAGTCTGCGCAATTCCGGCAGGCCGACGCCGAGATCGCCGAGCGCGGTCTCGAACACCGGCAAGAGGCCCATATTGTTGAGCGCGTCGGTGAAGAGGCGGCCGATCAGAAATTCGAGCGAGAGGTAATAGACCCGCTTGCGGCCCTCGTCGTAGCTCTGCTTCTCCGCCATCAGCCAGCGGTGCACGATGCGGTCGCGCAGCGCCAGCGCCGCGGCCATGTACCAGTCGCGCTTGGTCGCCATGCCGGCATCCTTGCCGATGGCGAGCCTCAGCTTGGCGAGGATCGCGCCCTTGATCTCGGCGAGCTGCAGCTCGTCGATCGGCTGGCCGGGGGCCGGATAGTGCTGGAGGGGTTGCTCTGACAAACCGCTAGGTCCCCGTTTGAATCATGCAAAAAGATACGCTTCTTGCCCGGCAACCGAAACCACCGGGCGATTGCGGGACATGGAACTGCCAGTAAAATATGCAAGGAACGGGCCGATCAAGCGGCCTGCGCGCGGCATCAATTTGGTGGTAGGATCGACCGCGCAGTAGGGGGACCGTGTCGGGCGAAGGAGGACTTGGGCCATGAAATTGCTGATCGAAATCGCCGCCGCGGCGCTCTTCATCATCTGCATCAGCGTCTCCAGCGCCGCCTTTGCCGGCCCTGCCGCCGACGGGCTGACCTGCGCCTTCAGCGCGCCCCAGGGCGCCTCGCCCGCGGCGCGCTGCGCCGCCATCAAGCGGCAATGCGGCGGCAAGTTCTATGCGAACTATTGCGGCGACAAGCTGGTGTCGGCGGTGAAGTGAGGCTCTGACCTTCGCCGCGTAATGGCCTGTCACGCCACTGCCATCAAATCAGCATAGACGGCGATCTGGATCGCCCTCTGCTGACAGGCCGCATGACCTATCTCTATCTGGCGCTCGCCATCATCGCGGAAGTCGTCGCGACGACGTTCCTCAAACTGTCGGATGGATTCAGCAAGCCGCTGCCCTCGGTCGTCACCGTCGTCGGCTATGCCATTGCGTTCTATTTTCTGTCGCTGACGCTGCGCAATTTGCCGACCGGTCTCGTCTATGCCGTGTGGTCCGGCGTCGGCGTCGTGTTGATTGCGACGATCGCCTGGGTGTTCCAGAGCCAACGGCTCGATGCCGCCGCGCTGTGCGGCATGGGGCTGATTGTGTCCGGGGTGGTGGTGATCAACCTGTTCTCCAGCGCCTCGCCGCATTAGCTCATCACCGCGGCCCAAACTGCGGGTCGCCCCGGCCTTCGCCGGGGCGACGCTAACAATTATCATTAGAACGAATTAAGAACACTTTAGCAAGTCATTGATATATAATAGTGATTCGGCGCGTTGCCGACACAATATCTAGCGTCAAACCGGCCCAGCGAGGACTACATGTCCACCATCGCCTTTGATCAATTCGCGCTCACGCGCATTGCCGACTTCGCCCGCATGCTGTCGCGCCTGCACCAGGCCTCGCGCCGGCAGGC
>Ga0081455_10007069_pt1 | contig 11913 bp, 14 predicted proteins | sample TabmetS3T2R1_FD_70207 | JGI IMG/M metagenome (GOLD analysis project Ga0081455, IMG submission 70207) | Tabebuia heterophylla rhizosphere microbial communities from the University of Puerto Rico - S3T2R1 | ecosystem: Host-associated > Plants > Roots > Rhizosphere ...
TTCGCCTTGATAAAGGAGTCAATTGACCGGTACGCCAAGAGAGCGCGAGGGTAAAAAATGGAGCCGATCCTGGTGACTGGCGGTGCCGGATTCATTGGCGCGCACACGTGCAAGGCTCTGGCGGCCCACGGGCTGCAGCCGATCGCGTTTGATAACCTATCGCGGGGGCATCGCGACATGGTCCAGTGGGGCCCGTTCGTTAAAGGTGACATACTTCAGCCCGCCGACCTTGACCTGGCGTTCAAACGCTATCAGCCGAAGTCCGTCATCTATTTCGCGGCCCTCGCCTATGTCGGGGAATCGGTTGCGCAACCACTTGCGTATTACCAAAACAACGTAGCAGGCCTCATCAACGTGCTCGACGCAATGGTTCGGCATGGCGCCGACACGATCGTGTTTTCAAGCTCATGCACCGTCTACGGCATTCCGGACACGCTCCCGATCCCTGAAACTGCGCCCCAGCGGCCGATCAGCCCATATGGACGCTCCAAATTGATGTGCGAGCAAATTCTTGTGCACGTCGCTGCAGCGCATGGTTTGCGAGTTGCGGTATTGCGCTATTTCAATGCCTGCGGAGCGGATTCCGACGGAGAGGTTAGTGAGCGGCACGACCCCGAAACTCATCTCATACCGCTTGCGATTGATGCCGCATCTGGACGCGGCCCGCCACTGCAGGTTTTCGGCGCAGATTATCCTACCACGGATGGAACCTGCGAGCGTGATTTCATCCACGTGTCAGATCTCAGCGCGGCACACATTGCAGCGCTTCGCCACATTAGCAACGGCGCTGAAGGTTTGACGCTTAATCTCGGGACGGGTCGGGCGTACTCCATTCTTGAAATCGTATCGGCCATCGAGCGGGTGACCGGCCGGCAGGTTCCGATCATTCATGCTGCCAGACGGCCCGGCGACCCAGCGGCCCTCGTCGCCGATGTTTCGCGGGCGCAGCGCCTGCTCGAGTTCAGGCCTAAATATTCCGAGCTGGAAACCATTGTTGAGACGACCTGGCGGTCCCGAACGTAGAGAGCAGCGTTCCCAACGAGTGTCCTTAAGCGGTCCCTACTGGCTCGTTGGGGACCAAGCGGGCCGCTCCTCTCTGGTCCTGCGGCACGCAGAGTATCGGAGATTCGGGTGCGAGCGTGCTGGACGTCACCATGCTGGAGCGGCGCCGCCCCTTTGACGAGATGCGCCCGTACTCCTTCGTTAGCAGCCGTTCAAAGTATGCGATCGTGCTTACAAGGCCTTCCTTGAGCTCGGTATATGGTTTCCAATTGAGGAGCTCTTGTGCCCGTGAGATGTCTGGCCGGCGTTGCTTTGGATCATTTTCCGGCAGCGGGCGACGAACGATGCGCGACCGGGACCCAACCAAATCGATTACCATGTTGGCTAGCTCGAGGACCGAGAACTCAGTCGGATTACCAATGTTCACCGGGCCAGTAACTTCGTCTCGAGTCGCCATCAGCCGAACGAGCCCATCAATTAGATCATCGACGTAGCAGAAGGAGCGGGTCTGTGAGCCGTCGCCATAGACAGTGATGTCACGGCCAAGCAGTGCCTGGACGATGAAATTCGAGACGACCCGACCATCGTTCGGGTGCATGCCAGGTCCATAAGTATTGAAGATTCTCGCGACTTTGATGCGCAGTTGGTGCTGTCGCCAATAATCGAAGAACAACGTCTCAGCACAACGTTTGCCTTCGTCGTAACAAGAGCGGGGCCCGATTGGGCTGACATTACCCCAATAATCTTCTCGTTGCGGATGAACATCTGGATCGCCGTAAACTTCCGACGTCGAGGCCTGCAGAATCTTTGCTTTAACACGCTTCGCGAGGCCCAGCATGTTGATTGCGCCGTGCACGCTCGTCTTTGTCGTTTGAACCGGATCGCGTTGGTAATGGATCGGAGAGGCGGGGCACGCCAGGTTGTAAATCTCGTCAACTTCTACATAAAGCGGGAACGTGACGTCGTGACGGATTACCTCAAAGTGTTTGTGATCGAGCAGGTGCTCGATATTGCACCGTGTGCCAGTAAAGAAGTTGTCGACGCAAAGGACTACTGCGCCGTGGGCCAGTAGGTATTCGCAGAGATGCGAGCCGAGGAAACCGGCACCACCCGTTACTAATGCACGTTTCTCAAGATGCATTCATACCCCCCGATTGCCGTGGACCTGATGGAATCGCCAGGCGTCGACGCCGACGGTTTCGCTGTATAGAGATCCCAATTGCATGCTCCTCTGTGAACGAGGCCACATTTGGACAAGGAGTACTTGCACGAACCTAAAAAACGGTATCGAAACCAAACCCTTAAATTAATTGACCGCCGTTGCAGTTTTGCAACAGTATCGAGCGGCAAGCATCCATGACGCAGAAATCATGCCAATCAAGCGGAAGAGAATCGCGTAAAATCGGTTTGGGGATGATCCATGCGCAAGGCCGCAGCGACAATCCTCACTCTTGGCCTGCTCTGGATCGGCTACGTCGTCTGGCCGCTCTATGATTTATCCGTGTTGGTGCGGGCGATTGAGACACGCGGTGTAGAAACGGTGACCAGCCATGTGTATTTCGACGCCGTGCGCAGGTCCCTATCGAACCAGGTGGTTCATGCCTACGTAAAGCGGACCGGAATTCAACTCAGTCCGCTCGCGCAAAGCATGGCCGCGTCTGCATTTGAGATCGCCGACCCAATCGCGAACAAGCTTATCTCGCCCCAAGCGCTCTCTGAGCTGCTGGCCGTTGGCTGGCCAGTAGCCGTGCTGCCAGACCGGCCGCCTGGTATCGTTGGGATAACGCCGCGTACAATCGGATCCGTCTGGCAAATTTTCGGAAATTCGGAATATGGCATTGGCAGGTTCGAGGTAACGGCTCCCGCCCAGTTACCGGCGCGGCAGCGCTTCGGCCTCACGTTCCGCCTCCTGCAGTGGCGCTGGCAGTTGGTCGGCATCACTCTACCGGACACTATTCAAAACTTGCTTGCGGATGAACTCGTCAAGGCGCTGCAAGCGCCAACGCAACAACGGTGAGTTTCATCCCGCAAGGATTCCGCCCATTATACCGCACCTTATCTGACGGAAGTTGCCGAGGTCAGGCGTTTTCTCGATCGCGGCGTGCGATCGTAGGCAACCCTGCTCGGCCTTGTCCATCGGGAACCTAAACTCTTGCTTGCGGGCTCCCAATTTTTTGGAATAGCTAAAGACGGTGAATGGAGTTTCGAGGCTGACGTACACCGAGCCTCTTACGGTGATGGTGAGGAGATCAAGCTCAAATGACTTCTGCCGAGGTCCGGTGCCCTATATGCAGATTGCGGGTAAGGATATCTTCGGCGCAAATGATTAGGATTGACCCTGCCTCCAGGTGCCAGCACAAGCAGGGCTGGACCGTGTGCCCGAACCTGAAGCTGGCGCTGGCCGAGGCACGACACCCATCGGCAGATTCAAGATTAGGCGCGGAACGATCGCGGCCGAGTCGTGGCGGTCCACGCCGATCATAGAGCTGGCACTCGAAGTCGCATATTGCGACCCACCTGCTAAAGCAGAGCTCGTCGTCTTGGCAGAACAACGCCAATTAGGTACCGTCGGCTCTCAGCCGCACACCAGTCACAGGGACTCAATTCCTCGCCTGAGACTTGGGCACCTTCAACGAGGCGAGGGTGGCCAGTGTGCTACTCTTGGCCTCGCGCGTTAGGTCCTCTACGGCCTTCTCGAACGCCTGATGGAGTGTAGCGATCTCGGCGACGAACTGCTCCTTCGAGATCGATCTAACCTTGAGCCGTCCCAGCAGATCCTCAAGTGCCGCGCCATGTTGTCTCACTGCTATTTGAAGCTGGCCAACAGCTTCGTCAAAGGTCATTTGCACTACCCCGTGAGGGCCAGACACCTCGGGTTTCCCTAAAAGTTATGACGGTGGAGTCCCGAGCATGCTGTGAATTGTGCTTGCCATACTCGCAATAGGGGCGTCCTGAAAAAGAGCCAGGACTGTTGCTAACTAGCTCGTAAAGCTGATTGGCTTCCGAATACCGACCTCTCAGCCAGGCAGCCGGAGCACTCATTCCGCGGATGCCGTCGGCTCCGGTGGAGCTCATGAACGCCGTAGCCACGGTCCGGACCGCAGGGCCAACTTTTGAAACTCGGCGTTTAGGATGCCGTAGTGTGTGCCCCGACATGACCGCACTCTGTGCAGATGATGCTGTCGGCAAGTGACTTGATGGGTGTGTTATCTGGTAGATGGCCGACGTTCATGGTTGTGCTGTGATTGCAACGGCCCAAATTGCAATAGGCTAGAAGCTCGCGGCAACCCTGGGAGCGCATATGGCCCAGAGTCACAGGTGCGAATTTTCCAACGTCGAGCGGCATGTTCGTCAGTTTGCATTACCATCAGCTCTCTGGCAAGAGTTGCGGTGTGGATGGTGCGCATCGCTATCGATGCGAAGATCGATTTGCTCACCAGCTTCTCCTCATCGCCGCGGCCGGATGATGACCGACTGCAGCTCTCGGCGCATGAGCGGCGCGAGAGGCTGGCATCTTGCAGAGATCGACATCACAAACTGCTGACGTTCACTCAGCGCCTTCAGGTGCGGTAGGCACGTCATGATTGGTATTGGAATCGCGGGAACTAACTATGGGAGAAGGGTCCTCGTCCCGGCATTCCGTCGCGATCCCCGTTGCGAAATAGTGGCGCTTGCGGGAAGTGACGTGGAGCGTGCGGCCGAGGTTGCTCGGAGCGCGAATATTCCGCGCGCCTTCGGCGGTTGGCAGGCATTGGTCGAGGAGCGCAGCGTTGCGGTAGTGGCCATCGCAGTGCCGCCTCATCTCCAGCCGGCCATCGCGCAGCGCGTCCTAGAGCTTGGGAAACCGGTCTTCCTTGAGAAGCCCCTCGCGGCCGATCTCGCAGGCGCGCGAATCATCTTCGAATCGGCCCGCAAGAGCGGCCGGCCTACAATCATCGATTTCAACTTTCCGGAGCTGCCGTCCTGGCAGCGCGCCAAGGCACTGTTGGACGACGGGGCGATCGGGCGTCTGCAGAACGTCGTCGTCACCTGGAATTTCGAAAATCTTGCCACGCGTTTGCGTCTCAAGAACTGGAAGACGCGCGGCGACGGTGGCGGCGGTCTGTTGGGAAATTTCGTGTCGCATTGCTTTTATAATCTCGAGTGGCTTTGCGGCCCGATCTCTGGGCTCGCCGCCCGAATGGTTGCGCTTCTTGACGGGGAACAGGAGACCGGCGTTACGCTGGCGCTCGCCTTCGCATCGGGGGCGGGTGGTAGTTTGCAGGTCAGTTGCGCATCATTCCTCGGGTCCGGACATCGCATCGAGCTCTATGGCGAGGACGGCACCCTCGTCCTTTGCAACCCTACCACCGATTACTTTCGTGGCTTTGAGGTTAGGCTGGGGCGCCGGGGCGCCGAGGCATTGAAACTCATTGCGATTAACGATGTGGATGAGAACCCATTTTGCGATTCGCGCACGCCCCCCGTGAGCCGGCTGGTGCGCCGATTCCTTGACGCATGCGAGCTTGGCGGTTCGCCTTCGCCCGGCGTCGCCGCGGGATACCGCGTCCAATGCTTAATCGACGCGGCGTGCCGCGCACACGCCAGCGGCCGCTGGATTGATGTCCCGTCACCGCGCGAGGACCGCAGCTAATGAGTGCACGCCGTCAAGGCAACCCGTCAGGCGATGCGCTGGCAATCTCGATACCGGACCGCCCACCTCAGGGCGTGCTCGCGCGGCTTGCTCTCCCGTGTTACACCACTAGGGCTTCGTAGAGCTGTGCCGTCGCTCCTTAGAGCAGTAGCCCTCGTGCTCCCTTAGCAGCCCCTCAAAATATTCGATCGTGCTTAGGAGACCGTCTTTAAGCGCGGTGTGTGGCCTCCAGTCGAGTAGCTCTTGCGCCCTTGAAATATCCGGCTGGCGTTGCTTTGGATCATTTTCCGGTAGCGGGCGGTGGACGATCCGGGAACTGGAGCCGACCAGATCAATCACCATCTTAGCCAATTCAAGGACTGAGAATTCAGGCGGATTACCAATGTTTACCGGGCCGGTCACCTCGTCTGGTGTCGTCATCAGCCGAACGAGCCCATCGATTAGATCATCGACGTAGCAGAACGACCGCGTCTGCGAGCCGTCCCCATACACAGTGATGTCACGGCCGAGCAGTGCCTGGACTATGAAATTCGACACGACGCGACCATCGTTCGGGTGCATGCCTGGGCCATACGTGTTGAAGATCCTCGCGACCTTGATCCGCAGCTGATGCTGTCGCAAATAATCGAAGAACAACGTCTCCGCACAGCGCTTGCCCTCGTCGTAACAAGAGCGGGGCCCGATCGGATTGACGTTGCCCCAATAATCTTCTCGTTGTGGGTGAACATCTGGATCGCCATAGATCTCGGAAGTTGAAGCCTGGAGGATCCTTGCTTTAACTCGCTTGGCCAGGCCCAGCATGTTGATTGCGCCGTGCACGCTCGTCTTTGTCGTTTGCACCGGGTCATGTTGGTAATGAATCGGCGAGGCAGGGCACGCCAGGTTGTAAATCTCGTCGACCTCCAGATAAAGGGGAAAAGTGATATCATGACGGATCAGCTCAAAATGCTTATCATCGAGGAGGCGCTCGATGTTGCGTCGGGTGCCCGTAAAGAAATTGTCGACACAGAGGACCAGCGCACCGTCCGCAAGTAAATGCCGGCACAGATGCGAGCCGAGGAAGCCGGCACCGCCCGTCACTAACACCCGCTTTTCAAGATGCATCTATGCCCCTAATTTCCCATCCCCGCGCTTTCGACCGGAGATTGATCCGTACAAGGGCGTAAGGATGGTGCTGCCAGCGTCTGAGGTAATACCGATGACATGGTTGTTCGTCAACGAGGTACATACTCGGGCGCCTTCAGTCGATCGTTTGCTCGAGTAACCGCCGTGAAAGCGTACCGCGCACAGTCACGGCTTTCGTGACTCCATGCGAACAAGCCGACGGACTTTCGACTCGAAGGAACGGAGAAATTGGACGCCTCCGCGGGTCATCACACGGATATCGTGTTCGGTTGTCCATGATCCCACGGCCGGTGCTCGTCCGAGCCGTCATGCCGCGGCTAGGCCACATTTCGGCGCGACTATGGTTCAAAGGGTCGAAGCCAGGGATCGGCACTGATTCTGTTCGGCGGATTACGCGAGGAATGACCGCTTTTCAGGCGGGAGCACACAAGTGATGAGTGCGCGGGCAACGCGACATTGGCGTGAGCTGGCGGCCGCCATGGCTATCGTGGTTATGTCGGCACTCTGCGGCGTTGATGCGACCGCACAGAGAGATCCGGGCCCGCCGAATGCGCTACAGGGTTTTTCGCAGAATCGCGACGAACCTGTGAAGATCCGTGCAGCGTCGCTGGAGTTGCGCGAAAAGGACAAGATGGCGACGTTTACCGGCGACGTTTATGTGCTGCAAGGCGACACGGAAATGCGCTGCAAGGTGCTTGTCGTGTCCTATGAAACGGAAACAGTTACGCGCACGGCCAATGCAGCCCCTCCCGGGCCTGGAGGCGACCGGCAGGTTCGCCTTATTGAGGCCAAAGGCGACGTTGTTGTGATTCAAAAAGATCAGAATGCGACCGGGGATGCTGCCACCTTCAACATGCGTGAGAACACAGTGACCCTCGCCGGGAATGTCGTGGTGACGCGGGGATCGAATGTCCTACGCGGACAGCGGCTGGTAGTTGATCTGACCAGCGGGGTCTCGAAAATGGATGGGGGCCGGATCGATGGTATATTTCAATCGGGGCGGCGCAACGCTGCAGAGAAGCCCGCGCAGAAAAGATAACGCTGATTGCTACACGCCCGCGGTCGCAATAAGCCTGCCTCGATCGGGTTGTTGGGCCGCCGCGTCTCTGATCCCGATCTACCCGAGGCAGCCCTATCCAATCATGTGCTGATCTGGCTGACACTTGCCCGGTGCACCTCGTCTGTTACGGCCGCGGGAGATGCTGACGTGCTGACGCAAACGTCGGCATTTGAGGGAAAGCATGTAGGCAGCAAAAAGATCGGAGTGCGAGCACGCTACGAGAGGGTCTGCGCGCCAGCAACAGGGCTTCCGATAAAAGTTGCTTATCTATTGGTGAGAAGTGCCTCAATACTCGGACTTCGAGAGCGATCCTGTTTATGAAAGGGCATTGCTTTGTGAATTAAAGTCGATCAATCTGTCATCTTTCCGTTGGAGTTCACTATGGCAAAGGTAAATCTCTCAAACATGACCGTTGATTCGCTTATGGAGCTGCGGCAGCGCGTTGACAAAGCACTTCTTGAGCGCCGGGCGGAGATGGAAAAGCAGTTGGCACGGATGGATGTGGTCCGAGGAGGCGAAAGAGATGGTCGACGTAGGCGGGGCACTAGCGCATTGCGAGGCAGAAAAATTGCGCCGAAATACCGTGCTCCCTCCGGCGAAACTTGGGCAGGCCGAGGTGCGAAACCCCGCTGGCTTGTCAGTGCCATTAAAGAGGGGAAGAGGCTCGACGATTTTCTAATCAACTCGGAAACAAAGAAGCGGCAAAAGCCAAGATCAAAACGTTAGTTCTGCCAGTTTATAAACCAAAATGTATGCTCATTGATTTACACGATCCGGGGGGCGAGGTCGATAGAATCGTTCAAAGCATCGCGACCCACCTGCGTCACAAACGAGCTTGCTCACCTGCGAGCCGGGCAGAACGGCGCGCGGGCATGAATGAATACGAGAGCCACGCCAGCGCCCCTGGGAGTGAGCCTATCGCGAGGGTGAGCCCGAAACAGACCGAAAAGAGCAAAGCCTTTTCCGGCGCAACGCCGTAGCGGCCGAGGAGCGAGATCACCGCGAGTTCGCGCAAGCCCCAGCCGCTGATGGAGATTGGGAGAAGCGTCACACCGACCATAGCTGTGACTAAGACAGCCGCGTCGGAGATCGGAAGGTCCAGGCCCTGCGCGCGTCCGAGCGACCACACGAGGACGATCGTGAGCGCATGGATGAGGCACCCGATTGCGAGAATCGCTGGGCCCCTTGGTCCGAAAAGAACGTTATGGGCATCGGTGGTTAACCTTGCCAACCAACCGGAATATCGCCAGCGAGCAAGCGGCAGCGCGATCGTTGGTGCGAGTAACAGGACTAGTACACCAGCGAGTAGCAGCCCGCCGTACACGACGACGACCGGATCGCGAAATTCGCCAAGCGCGGTATGTCCCGCCGGCAATAGCAAGATGACAAACCCAAGCGCGACCAACAGTGCCACCCCGACCCCGCGGTCAATTATTACACTTAGCACGGCGTTGCGCCAATCACAGCCAAGCCGAACGAGCAGCCAGGCGCGCATCCCATCACCCGCCACGCTCGGCAACACCTGCGCGAAGAACAAGCCGATACCGGCTATGACGATCATCACGATTTGCGTCATGCGGCTATTGCGCATCGTTAGCGCATCAACGACGTTCGACCAGCGTACACCCACGAGCGGGATCTGCAGCACCACCAGCAGAATGGCGAACGCAATCCAGCGAAAGTCCTGCATCAAGACTGCGGGTATGACTTGGCTTAAATCGATCTGCCACGAGAGATACCAGAAACACGCCCCGCTCACGAGCAGCTTTGCCGCAAAGATTGCAAGTTGTCGGGCCCTGCCAGGGGTCGTGCTTATCATCTGAAAATCGCTAGCGCGACCTTGCTTCTCATCCAATGTTCGCGACCGAAGCAATAGTTCCCCCAAATGGACCTACCAGATTGCGGGCAGGGCTGGTTAAAGGAGGCAGAGCAGGAAAGCAAGCATTGGGTCGACTCGCAACTCGACTTCAAAGAATATCTGACCAGGCGAGGAATCCAGGAGGGATCTATTCAACAGGTCAGGGGTTCTGTGGCACTGAGCTGCTCGGCGGACCAATTCGGCGGGGCTTTGCCCAATACTACTTGATGATCGCTTGGACGCACGACCCAGCAGGATTTAACGCCTTCCCGTTGGCGAATCTGCTCACGTTCATAATATTGATATATTCTAATAGCTTCCTGCATCGATGGAAGGCGAGCCAATGTCCCGTCCTCGAACTGAACATAGAGGTCGTGAGCTTCTTCCATTCCGGTTCTCCGTTCCGAGACGCGGGGGATGGCACAGACGTACGCTCGCTGGACAGCCCCCACAGGCACACACCAATAAATCGTCGAGGAATTGCGGCATTTTTCGGGAGCACGTTCCTTGAGTGTGGCCGCGGTGCACCCTCGCTCGATCGAGCTGGTGATCGGCGTCGTCAGAGATGCTCCGCCAAATTTTCACGGGCGTGACTGCGCCCGGCCGATCAAAAGAATAGGGCTGTAGACCACCTGATCTCATCTCGCTATGCACGATATCCGGTTGACCCCGGCCCGCCAAAGCTCGATATGAGGCACCCTCTCCCACTCACCTGCTCTTGTGGATTACGAGGCCGACAAGGCAGCTTTCGCCAACCCCAACGCCCTTGAGATCCTTTGATGCTTCGGTCATTGCACGCACGAATACCGCTGTACGTCGCGGCTGGATTGCCGCCGACAGCAGTGGCCATTTTTTGGCTCTCTTCCGTGCCTCCTCTCTGGCTTTACTTGGACTCAACAGCGATCCTGCTCTGGCCAAGCGCACAAGTTCCCCAGTTTCCGCCGCTCTATCCGATCATTGTCCACGCCTTTGAGTCGCTCTTTGGGCTTAATCAAACAATGTTTTATGCGCTGCTGTTCGTGCAGCACGCGTTTCTTACAGGCGCAATTATTTACCTTGCCTCGGCAATGGAGAGGCCATTGCACGCCTTCATCATGTCGGCTGCTGCTGTCATGGGGGCGTGGATGGGAGCCTTTGCACATAGTGCGTCAACACAAGCATTCGAACTGCCGTTTCTCGCCCTGCTTTGCGGAGTTGCTGTTCGCTACTGTCTACAAGGATGGCGGCTTAGACTCCTGCCAATTTTCTTCGTGTCGGTGCTCGGACTGGCATTGGCTCGGCACGCATCTCCTGTTTTCGCATTTATCGTTCCGCTGTATTTTACCTTACTAGCTGTGATCGCCGCTTTCTCTCGGTCTCGGTCTCCAAAAGCTGGCTGGGCCCATATGGGCCATGCGATTATATGTTGCCTCTGCATTGGTCTGGCGCTCGTGGCCGGCTCACGGGTGACACGCGCATCCTGCGGCGCATGGGGAAACAACTGCTCCTATTTGATCATCGGACGGCCGGGATGCCATCGCGTCTCCGAAAGCTTTAATCGAGTCCCCCCGGAAGAAAAGCAAGCATGGCTTGCCGCAAAAACGAGAGGACTGCCTCCGGCTGAAGCATTCACCTTGGAAGCTATGAGCAAGGGTGGTTGTTGGCTGCCGCAATACATGGATGTTCAGAAAGCGTTTCCTAATGAGAATCCGGACAGGCTCTTGAACGCCGCGTTCTATCACTTTCTAGTTTCTCTCGATCATTTTTCCGTGGCACACTGGCTAGACCAATTGAGTGTGAGCATGCACGTCAAACCCTCATCGGGACCGAGCAGCCTTGATTATTTGCTTAGTGCCTCGGCGTCACCGGTGACCCCGCCGCACGACATTGTCAGACAACGGCTAGGTGAGACGACGGTGCACCGCCGACAACTAACCGCTCTCGCGGAGCACCCATTGGTCCAGTACTATAGCTGGTACACAAACAACTATTTGAACGCCGTTGCGCTTGCCAGCTTGATGGCCATGATGATTCTCGCTTGGCAGCCCTCGACGGTCGCTTTGGGAGTCTCGTTTGTCGTTGCGTCTTTCACTTACCTATTCATGGTCAGCGCAGTTACAATTGTGCTGGCCCAATATATCGCACCGGCAAACTTCATCATGTATGTGATGAGCGCGTTTTGTTGCTGCATGTTAGTCGCCCGGGTTGCCAAACGCCGCCCAGGTGGCTTGCAGATCGCCACCGAAACGTTTCGAT
>Ga0081455_10007070_pt1 | contig 11912 bp, 6 predicted proteins | sample TabmetS3T2R1_FD_70207 | JGI IMG/M metagenome (GOLD analysis project Ga0081455, IMG submission 70207) | Tabebuia heterophylla rhizosphere microbial communities from the University of Puerto Rico - S3T2R1 | ecosystem: Host-associated > Plants > Roots > Rhizosphere ...
TGGGCTGCGTGGTGGTGTTCGCTTCGTTCCGGGCCAACACGCCGCCCGCGGCCACGTCTTCCTTCGCGCGCTCGACCGATCCCAACTTCGTGGCAGCGTGCACGAATCCCGCCGCGCTCGGCGGCGGCAGCGCGGACCTGCACTCCTACTTGACCGCGTCCGGCATGATTCAGTCCGCGGCGCCGATCCCACCTTGGGTCCAACCCGACAAACCGATCACCACGCCTTTCGCGAGCGTGCCGGGCCTGCTCAGCGCCGAATGCGTGTTCGGTCTCACGGGTTCGTACCTCGCGATCACGGTGCACGGCGATCCGGCCGACCCGCGCGTCGACGACATCATCGGCGACGTCGTCACCAACGGCATGGTGCAGGCGGACTGGGGACTGCATCTGGTCGACATGCACATGACTATGGGCAACCTCCTGGACCTGGTAGCTGCCAAGGCCCGCGTCTTCCGTTCGCGCTGAAACGCGCCCGGACCTTACGCGACCGGGCTGACGGATCCGCCCGAACGGGGGTAGGGTGCGCCCGTGGATTCCCCCGCTACCAGCGTCACGGCCGCGCCCGACTTGCTGACGCGCCTGCCCAGCCAACCAGACACGAACGCCGACACGATTCTGGACGCGTTCATGGGCTTCGTGGAGGCGCAGGGGCTGTCGCTGTATCCCGCCCAGGAGGAGGCGATCCTCGAGCTGCTCGCCGGCAAGCACGTCGTGCTCAACACGCCGACGGGCTCCGGCAAGTCGCTGGTCGCGACGGCGCTGCTGTTTCGGGCGCTGTCGCTGGGCGAACGCGCCGCCTATACGTTTCCGATCAAAGCGCTTGCGAGCGAGAAGTTTTTCGAACTGTGTGCGCTGTTCGGGGCCAGCAACGTCGGCATGCTGACCGGCGACGCCAGCATCAATCGCGACGCGCCGATCGTGTGCGCCACGGCCGAGATCGTCTCGAACATCGCGCTGCGCGAGGGCGAGCGCGCCGATTTCGCTTGCATCGTGATGGACGAGTTTCACTACTACGGCGACCCCGAGCGCGGCATCGCCTGGCAGATCCCGTTGCTACTGCTGCACGACGCGCAGTTCTTGTTGATGAGCGCCACGCTAGGCGACGTCAGCGCCATCACCGAAGACCTGGCCGCGCGCAGCGGGCGTGAAGTTGCGGTCGTGCGCTCCGAAACGCGGCCGGTGCCGCTCGACTTCATCTACAAGGAGATTCCGCTGCACGAGACCGTGCGCGAGTTGTTTCAGCAAGCGCGCACGCCGGCGTACGTCGTGAGCTTCACGCAGCGAGAATGCGCCGAGCTCGCGCAGAGCTTGACCAGCTTCGAGTTGTGCAGCAAGGCGCAGAAGGAGCAGATCGCCAGGACGACTCAGGGGTTTCGTTTCGATTCCCCCTACGGGGGCGATGTGAAGCGCTTTCTGCGCCACGGCATCGGTGTGCACCACGCGGGCCTGTTGCCGAAGTATCGCCGGCTCATGGAACGCTTGGCCCGCGACGGTTTGCTGAGCGTGATCTGCGGGACCGATACGCTTGGCGTCGGGGTGAACGTGCCGATCCGCAGCGTGTGCTTCACCAAGCTGTGCAAGTTCGACGGCTCGGACGTCAAGCGCTTGTCAGTGAGGGAGTTCAAGCAGATCGCGGGTCGCGCCGGTCGCAAGGGCTACGACGATCACGGCAGCGTGGTGTGTCAGGCGCCGGAACACGTAATCGAAAACCGCGCGTTAGAAGGCAAGGCTGCGCAGAACCCGAATCGCAAAAACAAGCTGGTGCGCAAGAAGCCGCCGGAACACGGCTACGTGCACTGGGACGAGACCATCTTCAAGCAACTCATCGAGCGCCCGCCGGAGGCGCTGGTCAGCCGCTTCAAGGTCTCGCACGGCATGCTCCTGCACCTGCTGCGTAGTCGCGCCGAAGAACCCCACGGCGGCTACGGTGCGCTGATCGGCTTGATCGCTGCTTGTCATGAACGACCGGTGATCAAACAGCGCATGAAGCAAGAGAGCAAGCAGCTGTTCAAATCGTTGCGCCAAGCTGCGGTGATCGAGGTCTGGCCGCGCGTGGGGCGCCCCGGCTGCGACGTGAAGGTCAGCGAGCTGTTGCAGCGAGACTTCTCGCTGCACTCGTCGCTATCGCTGTATCTGGTCGAGACCCTGCCGCTGTTGGATGTCGCGTCGCCCAGCTACGCGCTCGACGTGCTGAGTCTCGTAGAAGCCGTACTCGAGCATCCGCGCCCGGTCATCTTCGCGCAGGAGCGGCGCGCGAAAGACGAGCTGTTCGCGCGGCTGAAGGCGGAGGGCGTGGAGTACGAGGAGCGCATGGCCGAACTGGAGCGCGTGACGTACCCGAAGCCGAACGCCGAGTTCATCTACGACACGTTCAATCAATACGCCCGCAAGCACCCCTGGCTCGACGCCGACAACATTCGACCCAAGTCGGTCGCCCGCGAGATGTACGAAGGCTTCTGCTCGTTCTCCGAGTACATCAAGCGCTACGGCTTGCCGGGAGCCGAAGGTGTGCTGCTGCGTTATCTCAGTGAAGTCTACCGCACGCTCGTCCAGAGCGTTCCTGCCCACCACTACAGCGACGAACTCACGGACGTCGCGTCCTTCTTGCGCGCGACCGTGCAGCGCGTCGACAACACGCTCGTGCAAGAATGGGAAAGCTTGCTGCAGCCCGCCGCCGACAGCGACGAGCCCATGCCGGCTTACGATCTCGTGCACGATGACAAAGCGCTGCGCGCCTGCATCCGCGCTGATCTGCACTTACTCGTGAAAGCCCTGAGCGAGCGCGACTACACCGAGGCCGCGAGTTTGGTGCGCAGTGAGCCGGATGCGCCGTGGACGCACGAGCGTTTCGAACAAGTGCTGGCCGCGTTCTACGCGGAGCACGAGCGCGTCGTGTTCGACCAGGATGCGCGGCGCAGCGACAAGACGCTGATCAGCGAACGCGAGCCGCGGCTCTACCGCGTGCAGCAAGTGTTGGTGGATGAGGCGGGCGACAACGATTGGTTCATCGAGGGCGAAGTCGACGCTCGCGCCAGCATCGATCGCGATGAGCCGCTGCTGTTGTTGCGCGAGTTACGCCGTTAGCCCACGCGGCTTTTACAACATCTGGGCTTTCCACTTGGCGTTCGGCTCGGGGGTGATCCACGGCGACTTGCACATGTCGCAATTGTCGCCCCAGAAGAAATGCTTGGCGTTGTCGTCGCCGTTCACCCAGTAGCGCAGCCAGGCCGTGATCGGCGCAATGTAGCGCGCGCTCGCGGAGATCGTGCTGAACAGCGCCAGCTCCTGCAGCACGTCGAGGTGCCCGATCGGCAGCGCCATCAACACTGCCGGCGCGTCGGTCAACGTCATGAGCGTCATGCGGTTGGCGTCGATCACGTCGTTCGTTCCAGTCAACATCAACTCGGGCCCGTGCGGCTTTCCGGACGTGCCGTGCCCGTGGATCGAGACCGTGGTCATGATCGCTTCGTGCGACGACAACTGCGTGGAAGCGGTGGCACCGATCGAGTAGCCCATGGTGATCGCACGTTTCACGGCCAGCTTGCCTTGGAACATCCCACCCTGGGCATTCTGCGCGATGATCCAGTCGAGGCCTTCCTTCATCGTCGACAGGTTGCCCGGGTCGTTCGGGCCGCCGCCGAGGCTGTTGACGCAGATGGTCACGAAGCCGTGTGTCGCGAGATGCGTCAGGAACGCTGAATAGTTGCTGGCCGCAGTCAGAATACCGGGCCCGAAGATGATCGGCGAATGCATGAACCCGTTCTCACCGAGCGGGTCGGGCCGATAAATCGTGAAGTTGTTGCCCGGCCCGACGTTGGCTTGTGTCTTGGTCTTGAATGGCCCGGGTTTTGCGTAATCGGTGACCGGCGGCAGCATTTGAGCGGTCGTCGACCCGCTCGATCCCGCGCTGCCCATCATCGAACCCGTGCCACCCGCGCCCGCCGTCGCGCCAGTACCGGCCATGGCAGTTGCCATCATGCCGCCACTGCCAGCGTTCGCACCGGCCCCAGCCATCGCGCTGGTCATCGAACCGCCTGCACCGGATGTCGCAGAGCGCATCGTACCGGTCGTGCCGGCGCTGGGTGCGGGCGGCATAGCCACAGTCCCTGCAGACGGTGCCGGGGGAGGCGGTGTCGGCGCAGTCGAGGTAGCACCGGCAGCCATCACCGGCATCGGAGCCTGCCCGGTCACACCCGACGCTCCCGCCGCCGTCGGCGGCACAAAACCACCGGGCCCGGGGTTCGGAGTGCCACCGCCAGAAGAGCAACCCACGACAACCAAACACGCAACTACGGAACAAATGGATTCATTCAGCCGCATGGACAAACCTCGGGACCTCGACGGCCAAAGCTTGCACACGGATCCCCCATCCGACAACGCGACAAAACACCCATGCGCATGAAAGTTCGCGAGAAGCGAAACCAATTCACCAGCGCAATTTGCAATTCCGGCAGAAGGATTATCCAACGAAGACAATCAGCGACAAACCGCCGGAAACCCGCAGATCGCTTCCCAAATTCCCATGTCCCAGCCCAGGCTACGCCAAGGCCAACGACAAACAAGTTAGCCACCCAAACCGAACCCGACACACGTAGCAGCAAGCGAACGCCGCCAAAACGCCATCCGCCACGCCACAAAGCGAGGGCGGTTCGATGCTACAAGGACGCTCCGCCGCCATCAGCTGCAACGCTCTCGAACGATGAGGCAAGCCGCCGGGGGTATGATCCGAGCACAGGGCCGCGCGGGAGGGGCCCTATCCGCGCGCGCCGGTGCTGACGTAAGCGCGCATCGCGTGTTGGCTTATCTTGGCCCGCGGACAAGAAGTGGCCGGACCGCGCGCCCCGGGAGGGGCCCGCGCGGACCGAGCACGGAACATACCCCCGACGGCGTACGCGCTAGCAACAGCCTCCCGAGATCGCCAAAAACGCCAGCAGAACAGCGCAGACGCAAGCAACCGGCGTCGCAAGCGCCCGATGCGCAGCCTGATGCTTGCCAGTGAGCGCTCATGATCGGTATATCGCAGACCTGCGTGACCAGCCCTGAACCCAGCGCGTCCTTACTCGCTGGATTGCAAGCACTCGGCTACAGCGAGTTTCGCCCCGGTCAAGCGCGTGCGATCGAAACGCTACTCGCGCGCGGGCGCTTACTGTACGTAGCGCCCACCGGCGGTGGCAAAAGCCTGGTCTATCAGCTGCCCGCCATGCTGCTCGACGGCACCACGCTGGTCGTGTCTCCGCTGATCGCGCTGATGCAGGATCAAGTCGCGGCGCTGACCGCGCGCGGTGTCCCCGCGACCTTCTTGGCCGCGACCCTGGGCGCGGAGGAACTCGATCGCCGGTTGCGCTCCGCCGCGCGCGGTGAGTTTCGTTTGCTGTACGTCGCCCCCGAACGACTCGCGAGCGGCGGCTTTCAGCGCCTACTGCGCGGCTTGCGCTGTCCGCTGATCGCGATCGACGAAGCCCATTGCATCAGCGAATGGGGCCACGACTTTCGGCCGGAGTATCTGCAGATCGGCAGCATGTTGGGGCAGGTGCCCGATGCGCGAGTCCTGGCGTGCACCGCAACCGCCACGCCCGTGGTTCGCGATGAAATCGTGGCACGCTTGCAGCTGGGTGCCGACACCGCACAGATCGTGCGTGGCTTCGCACGCCCCAATCTCGTGTTGCGTGCGGCCGAGCTGCTGAGCAATCGCGATCGCGATGCGCACGTCGATGCTTTGTTGCAGGAAGCACTGGGAGCACCCGGCGCGCAGCCGGGAGCTGCGATCGTGTATTCGCCTACGCGCGCGGCCAGCGAAGAAGAGAGCGAACGCCTCGTGCGCGCAGGCTGGCGCGCGGACTACTACCATGCCGGTCGTGAACCGAGCGAGCGCGAGCGCACGCAGCAGCGCTTCACGCAGGGTGAACTGCAAGTGGTGGTGGCAACGAACGCGTTCGGCATGGGCATCGACCGCGCGGACGTGCGCGCAGTGGTGCACCTCGCGCCACCGGCGTCCCTCGAGGCTTACTATCAAGAAGTCGGCCGCGCGGGCCGCGACGGCCAACGCGCGTATGGCCTGCTGCTGACCTCGGCCTCCCAACTCGCGCTGCGCCGCAGACTGATCGAATCCGGCGGCGATGGCGAAACGATCGCGCCCGCGGTGATCGAGCACAAGTGGGGGTTGTTTCTCGAGTTGATGCGCTGGGTCGAGGGCGGCAGCTGCCGGCACGACGCGATCCTGCGCTACTTCGGCGACCACGACGAAGCGCTGGGCGGCTGCGGCCAGTGCGACAACTGCACCACACTCGCGACCCCTGAAAGCGCACAGGGCGACGTGCAGCTGCTGGTGCGCAAAGCCTTGAGTGGTATCGCCCGCGTGCACGGCCGCTACGGTTTGTCGGCCGCGGTGAAGTTGCTGCGCGGAGCCAAAGACGAGCGTCTCGCGCGCAGCGGGCTCGATCGCGTGCGCACCTACGGCGTGTTGCGCGACGAGAGCGAGGAGTGGCTTACGCGACTATTGCGACGCCTGGTTACGGCTGGTTGGGGGATCTTCTCCGGCGACGAGCGGCCCGTAGTCTTGATCACGGAGGAAGGCCGCGCCGTGATGGAAGGTCGAACGCCCGCGCGCTTGGTACTGCCGGAACGCGAGCGTAGCGTCGCGCGTTCTTCGCGACATGCGCGCGCTGGCGCGGGCAAAACCTCGGAGCGCGCTTTTGACATACCCGGCGGCAGCGAACCCGTCGTGCAACGCTTGGCGGACGCCGAAGCCAGTCTCGACGAAGTTGCGCTCAAGCTCTTCGAAACGCTGCGCGCGCATCGTTTGGCCGTCGCGCGTAGTGAAGCCGTGCCGCCGTTCGTGGTCGCGAGCGATCGCACTTTGCGCGACATCGCGCGCTTGCGGCCTCGCAGCGAAACCGAACTGTTGTCGGTCTACGGCATGGGGCCGGTCAAAGCTGCACGCTACGGCGCGGGCTTCTTGTCGATCGTCCAGGAAAGCATTCAATAGCGCGCGCCGATCAGCCGCCGTCGAGATCGCCGGGCTGGTCGCGCTCGGCGGCGTCGGCTGCCATGATTGGTTCGGCAGCATCGACGGGAATTTCATCGATCATCGCAGCGTCCTGAGTCGGCATCGCCTCGCCCGCTTCGGCGCGCGCGGTCGCGTTGCGTTGGGTCGCTGTGGGCTTGGCGCCGGCGACGCAGGCACCGGTTCCTCCGACTCGGCCGCCCGGACACGTCGCACTCGAACACGCCGCGAAACTCGAGAACAGGCCGATGTACAACGCGGCGCGCGCACGCACGCAGAGGGCGATCAAGGTGCGGCCGGTGCCTGACACACGGCGGGCGGACCGGCCGAGCAGTTGGGCACGGTGGTGGCCGGGCAATCGGACGCGCTCGCACATGCGTAGGTACATTTCCCCCTCGAATCGCAGTAACCGTCGCTGCCGGCGGGATCCCCACACAGCGTGCTGTCGGCTTGACCCATGTTCAGACAATCGCGTTGGCGTAGCGTGTCTAGCACGGCTCGACACGATGCACCCGGAACGCAATACGTGACCATGGCGCCGGCGAGCGAGCGCGCTTCCAGCATGCGACTGAATGGACGACGGCTGAGATCGGTGTCAGCGCAGCCAGTGCTGGGGCGTTGCGCAAAGCAGTAGTTGCCCAGGTTACGCCCGCCGACCAGCTGCGGCAGACACAACAAGCCATTCGTGCAATCCGCATCGGCCGTACACGGTCCGCACTCGGGCGCAGTGCCTTGCGGACGTGCTTCGCACAGATGCGTGGTCGGGTTGCACACGCCACCCCGACAGCGTTCGGCTTCAGTCGCGGGCGTGCAAGCGACGCACCGCCCGCTCGCGGTGTCGCAGACTGGCGTGTCGGCGAAGCGACGGCACGCAGCGTCTTGCAAGCAGCCCTCACAGGTGTGCGCGCCGCGGTTGCAACGCGGTGCCGCTAGCATGGTGCAATCGGTGTTTTCGAGGCAGGCCACGCAACTGTGGAGCGCGGGCTCGCACAGTGGTTTGTCCGTGGTGCAGGCGGCCAGTTGGCCCGCGTTGCACTCCACGCAAGTCTTGGACTGCGTGTTGCACACGGGTGTCGAGCCTGTACAGGCGTCGCTGCGCATCGCGAGGCATTGCACGCAAGTGTGCGTCGTCGCATCGCACACGGGAGTCTGGCTAGCGCAAGCAGCGTGCTCGGCTTCGGTGCACTGAACGCAGCGCTGCGCGACCGGATCACAGACTGGCGTATCGCCGCGGCAAGCGCTGTGATCGGCCGCGGTGCATTGCACGCAACGTTGCACGGCTGGATCGCAGACGGGCGTATTGCCGCGGCAGGCACTGTGGTCGGCGTCCGTGCACTGCACGCAGCGTTGCGCGCTCGGGTCGCACACGGGCGTGTCGCCGCGACATGTGCCGTGATCCGCCGTGGTACACGCAACGCAGGCGTGTCTGGTGGAATCGCAGACTGGTGTCGTGCCGGTGCAGGCTTGCGTTTGTTGTTCGGTGCACTGCACGCAGCTGTTCGTTGCCGCCAGACAGATCGGCGTCGCGTCCGAACAAGTCGGAGTACAGCTCTCGTGTGCTGCATCGACACTCATCTGCGCGTCGTCGCGCCGCGCATCCTCCGTGTGCGCATCCTCGACGCCGGCATCGATCACTGCGCTAACGCCACCGTGACCGCCGACGTCGACAGCACCAGCGCCCGTGCCCGCCTTGTCACCCGTACCAGCGCCCGCTTCTTGTCGATCACCGGCGCTGCCGGACCCGCCGCGCGCGCTGCGACCAGCCACGCCACTCGCGCGCCCAGACGAGCCGCCGCGCGCGCCGCTACCAGCGCCAGGCTCGGTGGTGTCCGGGCTCATCACGGCCTGGGGCGGGCGCATCCGCACAACCGCATCGTTCGGACACTGCGGACAGAAGCCCGCATCTCGCTGCAGATCGCGACAGCCCGACACTCCGCCGATCAGCACGACCGTCAGTAGCAACGCTCCAGCAGGTGCAAGCGCGCGAACTAGGAGGGACAAGCCACTGCAACGCACAGACATGAGCTCTCCTGAATCAGAATCTGCGGCGCCACTGCAGCGATGCGCCCTGTAGCTGCGGCGCGCTGTCACTGCCGAGCGGCTGTAGGATTAAGAAACTCGCGCCCCCGAGCACGGCCGCGCCCGCGAGGGCCGCGCTGGTGTAGAACCCCGCCCCCAGCGCCACGCGTTCGGCGCAGCGGTTGCGCGCGTCGATCTCACCCACGCAGTCGCCGCGCGTGGCTGCACTGTATACGACGTTCGCGAGCAGCGGCACCGCCGCGCCAAACAGCGCGAGCGCGATGACGTTGTTCCAGGGTGACACTTCGACTTGGGCATGGTCCGCGGGTGCGGCCACCGCTGCGGTGGCCGGCAACGCAGCGCCGGATCCCGCAACTTTGGACAACTGTAGACTCACGGACACCGGCGCGCGCGCGCCCTCGGGAACGTCGAAATATTGCGCGCGCGACACGTAGCCGGGGGCCTCGACGCTCAGCAAGTGATTCCCGGGCAGCAACAACAAGCGCGCGGGCGTCGTAGCGAAAATGGTTTGGTCGACGCGCAGCTTCGCGCCGAGCGGTTGGGTGTCCACGCGCACGATCACTTCGTGGGGCAGCCGGCTATCATCGAGGGCAACTTGCAGGGCTGTCAGCGCAGTTGCCTGTACGCCTGCCTCCCCGACGGGAAGCTCGGATTGTCCGTAGCCCCTGGAACGCCGAACATGGATCGCGACCTGACTGCCAGACTCGGGCCGGCGCCAAATCGCCAGTGACACAACTGCGTCGGCCTCGAGTGAGGCGAGTGCCAGCCGCGGATCGCAGGTTCCCGGGTTGCTGCAACCGTCCGGCATGTGCGCAATCAAGACCGCCGACACCTGCTCGGGTTGCATGACGCGGTAACCCTTGCCACGCAGCCACTCCGTCAACGTTTGCAGCGCCTCGCCGTTGCTCGCGCCGTCGGTATCCGGCGCGTTCGTCGGTGGCAACAACGCCACGAGACTCCCGGTCGGCAACGCGGGCAGTGCGCTGAGCACGCCCTGCTGAGCGGACGCGAGCTCCGCTCGGCGGCTGGGTATGTCACCTGGCGCGAGCTCCGCTCGGCGGCCCGGTGTAGTCGCACCCGAAGGGGCCGGACTGCCTTGAGCCGAAGCTGCCCCCACGCACAGCAAGGTGCATAAGCTCAACAGCCAAACAACACTACGACCACTAAGCATCAGAAAGCTCCCCGCATCGACAACTGCGCCGAGCCGGAGTCTGCGGCAACGTCCACTGTGACATCCACCCCGTTCGGTCGCAGCCAACTCCGAATCGCATAAGAAAGCGGTATCCCGACCAGTGGTAGCGCATGCGTGGCGAGAAGCGGACCGAATGTCACGTCGGCAGTGAAGCGTGAGCAAACGCTCCGAAAATCCTCGCCCTCTACGCGCAGTCCACAGTGGGTCCCGGATAGCGCGAAACCGAGCCCCGTCAAGGCGACTGCGCCTCCGATTCCGCCCGCGACCCATGCCCACGCGGGAATCGCCAGCGCGTTCGGCAACCAGAAGTAGTCCGACAAACCGAACACGAGGCCGCTGAGCGCGGCGAGCCCGAGTAGCGCGGTACCGCGACGATCGAATGACTTGAATGTGTCGAGCCTGGGATCGGGCCCGAGATCGGCCATGCGTAGCTCGTGGCGCTTCGCGTACAGCGCCCAACTCGCAACTAGACCGGCGCTGCCCACGATCGCGAGTGCCAAGCCCGCGACCAACACTTGATCGTGGATGGTTGGTCGCGGCGGCTGCACCGGGATCGGCGCTGCCTGGACCACCGGTTCGGGGCTATCGAGCTCGATCGGTGAGCTCTCCACGTGTGAGCCGGATGCCGCGGACGCGGGCTCAGCTGCACCAGCAGCAGGTGCGAGGCCGGCAGCTGCGCGTAAGCTCGCGACCGCCGCGCTCACGGCCGGTTGGCTGTAGCCGTGCGTGGTGCTGAACGACAAGGTTTCGAGATCGCGCGGGGCGGGCAAGTCCACGTGCACCCGCACTTCCGGGTCGTTCTCGCCCTCGACGATCAGCGTCACCAGCCGCGTGACCCCGAGTACGCGCGCGATCACCGCGGCATCGGCGCGCATGCGTTTGGCGCGCTGGGTTTCGTCGGGATAACTGAGCCACAGCGCGCTGTTCGTGTGCACCGCGGCGTCGAACACCGGATCGACATCCAAGCGATTCGTGCCCGCGCGCAGCTCGACGGTGTGGATGCGGCCGGCGACGCGCGGTTGACACTCGAGCTGAACCCGGGTCACGCCTGAGCGTACGTCGCTGAAGCTCATCGGGCTCTTGCCCACCTCGATGCCGTTGAGCCGCACGTTGCAGCTCTTGGTGCTGTGGATCAGCAGCGTGGTCGCAGGCGATTGGTTGAGTTGCTGTTTCGCGAGCGCGAACACCTCGCGCAGCGCGGGTGGATAGGCGCGGCCTTCGGGGCGAAAACCAGGGAACGAGCGCGAACACTCCAGCATCTGTCGCAGCGCTTGCGCGCGTTGATGATCGCGTTCCCACAGGTACGCGGTCATCAGGCAGGTATCGAAGATCTTGCGCGCACGCTCCGCTTCGCGATTCAGGTAGTCGCGCGCTGGACCGCTCAGCGCGTATACGCCTTCCATCGCCTGTTGGGCTTCCGGCATTTCGCCTAGCGCCAAGTGGCGCGCGGCTTGGCCGACGCTCTGCAGCAGCCGGGTCATATCGTCGCTGTTCAACTCGACCGGTTCCGACGAATGGATGGTCTCGAAGTGCTTCGCAGCGTCGCGGTTGCCCAGTACGTCTTGTGCGGAGCTGCGCAACTCCGCCTCCAGCGCATGGCTCAAATGATCGACGGAGACGTGAGCCGGAAGCCGGCCCGCGAATACGGGCAACATCAGCCAACGATCTTTGCTCG
>Ga0081455_10007071_pt1 | contig 11912 bp, 9 predicted proteins | sample TabmetS3T2R1_FD_70207 | JGI IMG/M metagenome (GOLD analysis project Ga0081455, IMG submission 70207) | Tabebuia heterophylla rhizosphere microbial communities from the University of Puerto Rico - S3T2R1 | ecosystem: Host-associated > Plants > Roots > Rhizosphere ...
GCTCGGCTTGATCGTCTCGCCCCCTCGCCTGCGCGAGAGCATTTTGAACTCGATCCGCTCCGGCGGCTGGACCGCCTCGGGCTATGCGTTCGCGGCCGGACAGCGGCTGATGGGCGACGGCACCGCAGCCGAGTTGATCCGGCTCAAGCGCGCCGACGCACAGCGCCGCCAGCAGATGGCGGCCGAGCGCCTTGCGGGCTTTGATATCCAGGCCGACAAGAGGTCCTATCACCTCTGGCTGTCGCTGCCGCCGCACTGGCGCTCGCAGACCTTCGTTGCCGCCGCTGCGCGCCGCGACATCGCGCTGACGCCGTCAACGACCTTCGCCATCACGCCGGGCCATGCGCCCAATGCGGTGCGGCTCGCGCTCGCCGCCCCCACGATCGAACAGCTCGACTTCGCGCTGCGCACGCTCGCCGACATCCTGCGCACCCAGCAGGATGATTTCGACTCGACGGAGTGAGCGAGTCCCCCTCACCTGTTCACGGCCATTCCGCGATAAAACCGCGCGCCATGTAGGGTTCGATCTTGTCCCATTCGCGCAGCACGCGGCGGCGGAATTCCGGATCGGTGTGCCAGAGCGCGCGTGGCGTCGCAAAGCTGTCGATCGTCACCAGCATCTTCGTAACTTGCGGCCAATGCCGGTGCAGCGTCATCGCATAGCGCCGCGCCGTCCAGGTGTTGCCCAGGCAAATCACGCTGCGGATATTGCGCAAGCCCAGCGCCGCATCGATCACCGGCAGCGAGAAGATGACATTCTCGCCCGTGTTCAGCGCGCGATGCTCCTCCAGGATGTTTTCCGCCGGCATGCCGCGCGCAACCATCATCTCCTTGATAACAGCGCATTCCGAACGGTCCGAGCCCGGCGTGATGCCGCCGCTGACGATCGCCCAGCGGCAAAGCCCCTCGCGCCAAAGCTGGCAGGCCTTTTCGGCGCGCAGCCCGGCATCCTCGCGCGTACCGAACACGAACAGAAGATCGGCAGGTGAAAGTTTTGTGTCGGCAAAATGCGTCGCATTGATCGCGGCGATCTCGGCCGCATCGGGTATGCGATCGCTGCGGTGCTGTCCCACGCCCCTCTCCTGCCCGGCGGCACAATGGCGTGCATCGCCGCGACAGCGAAGTCACTTTTGATTGCGCTTGATTGCCGCGCCATGGACGCGCTGTCCTCTTCCGTCATTAGCCAGTGCAATGTAGAGTTGATGAACTTCGACTGCGTGCGGTTCGGCGAAATGTCGGCCGATAGTATTTTTGGGGCTTGTCACATGACAGACGCGCAGAACAAGCCGGGCGCGCCCGCATTGCCGGTCGCGAATTTCCCGAAACAGGCAGTCGTCGTCATCCATGGCATGGGCGAGCAAATGCCGATGGATACGATCAAGCGGTTCGTGCGCGCGGCATGGCAGACCACGACCGGCCTTGCGACGAAGGACCTGCCGAATCCGACGGAGGTGTGGAGCAAGCCGGATGTTCGCACCGGCTCACTCGAGCTGCGCCGCATCACGACGCGCCAGACCGTTCCAACCACGACCTTCGACAAGGGCGTGCGAACGGATTTTTACGAATTGTACTGGGCCGACCTGTCCGGCGGCTCGACCTGGGATCAGGTGAAGGCCTGGATCAGGGGCCTGTTGCTGCGCGATCCCTTCAGCCGCGTGCCCGACGAGGTTTTCCTGGCCTGGATCGTGTTGTGGCTGATCGTGCTCACAGCGATCGTTTTCTCAGTCGCGGCCGTGCTGCCGCACAAGGCGACGGTGTTCGGATGGCGCCTGTGGGATTACGCTCCGCTCCTGTGGCTCTCCGGCTGGCAGGGCTGGCAGCTCTCGCTGGTGGTCGCTGCCATGGGACTGGTGGCGACAAATTTCATCGTGCCCTATTTCGGCCGCGTGGCCCGCTACACGCGTGCCACGCCGGAGAACATCGCCGCGCGCAGGAAGATTCGCAGACGCGGCCTGGCCCTGCTGGAGCAACTGCATGCCAAGGAGTATGCCCGGATCGTCGTCGTCGGCCACAGTCTCGGGACCATTCTCGCCTACGACCTCGTCAGTTACTTCTGGGCGAGGAAGCCGCATGCGAGGGTCGTCAAGGAGGGCACAGCGGAATTCGACGCGCTGCGCGACATCGAGAAGGCGCTGGCCGATCCGTGCTGGGAGCAGGCGCGCGCCCATTCGAGCCCGCCGCCGCAATCGGCGCTTGACGCCTATCACAAGGCGCAAACCCGATTTGGGCATTTGCTGCGCACGCGCCCGGCGCCCGGCGTAAAGCATTCGACCGACTCGCGCTGGCTGATCACCGACTTGATCACGCTGGGCTCCCCGCTCGGCTATGCCGAATTCCTGATGGCAGAAAGCCGGGCTGACCTGCAAAGAAGGCAACATGATCGCGAGTATCCGACCATCCCGCCGCTGCGCGAATTGCTCGACCCCGCGTACGAGGCCGATGCCAGGCGCGCGGGGTTCGCGATCGATGTGAACGAACCCAAACTGCTGGCCTTCCCGTTTGGCGGTGACAAATGGCAGCTTCACCACGCCTCGGCCTTTGCCGCCGTGCGCTGGACCAATATCCACGATCCCGCGCTGCTGATTGCGTTCGGAGACCTGATCTCGAGTCCGGTGGCGCCGGTGTTCGGCCATGGCGCCATCGACATCAATCTGAAACGGCTTCGCGGACAGTCCTGGCGCTTCACCCACACCAAATACTGGCGCTTTTCGGAAAAGATCGACAAGGTGCCCGCCCACATCGTGCAACTGCGCAAGGCGCTCGATCTCGGGGGGACCGAAAGAGCGTTGTAGCCGCGATCAAGGCAGCAGCGCTTCCGGCAGATGATCGAAGGTGTAGGCGATCGGCCTGTTGCGCCGGATGAAGCCGCCGATCTGCCAGTTGAACAGCAGCGCAAAGCCGATGAGGAACAAGGCGCCGGCATGCTCGCCCGTGGTGATCGCGCGCACGAACAGACCGACCATCGCAATCGCCAGCAGTCCGACAAACACCAGCGCCGCCGCATAGAGGCCGGAGGGCAACCCGCCCAAGAGCTTCGCCGTGCTTCCCACTGCTGCCATGCGCGCATGCAGGCCTTCGATGAAGGCGCGGTAGCCATTGTCCTGCGGCGTCATCAGCGACACCGTCTGCCAGTTGGTCGAGACGATCCTGATGCGACCGCCGCCCTTGTTCCAGATGTCCGCGCGGAAGCGATGCGCCTGCATCGAGCTCGGCCGGTATGACAGGCGGATGCCGGCAATGTCGCGATAGGCCCACACGCCCGAGCGCCCCGATATTTTCCAGGACAGGCCCCTGTCGGTCAGCTCGAACTGATGCGCCGATCCGATCAGCGAGGCCTTGTAGGCGTAGCTGGGATTGGACGTCGTCGCGTTCGGCAGATCGGTCGGCATGATCGATATCTAGCGCGTCATCAAGGCCCATAGGAAGGCCAACGTGGCGACGGCGCCGAGCGCGGTGCGCACCGCATGCAGCGTGCCCCATTTCACGATCAGTGCACGCGACGCCGCGCCCGCCTGGTCCGGCGCGGTCGCGAGCAACTGGTCGTTGACCGGCTTGATCACCAGAAGCGTCCACGGCCATGGCGCGATGATCGCGATCGTTCCGATCAGGAAGCCCGCATGCGACGCTCGCCACCACGCGACGAGCCCGAGCAAAAATCCGATCAGCGCCAGCGAGGCCTGCATGATCGCGCCGCGCTTGTAGGCCGGCTTCCATTCGGCCAGCAGCGCGCGATCGTCGAGCAACAATCGCGCCGGCTGCTCGGCAATGTTGACGTAAAGCGCCGCTCCCGAAAATAGCGCCGCGACCGTCAGCGCCAACAGACCGATCGTCATCGTCGCGCCCTTCCCGAAACCATCAGCGGCAAACTTGCGCCGCGCGCCCTCTTTATCCTACAAGCAGGACATGGCCGAGACGAACTATTTTCCGCGCCGCCTGATCCTCGCGGGCGCGGTGGTCACCGGGGTGCTGCTGGCGCTCGCCGTCCACATGCTGGGCGCGCGCTACGGGCTCGACCTCGGCGGCCTGTGGCGAAGGGACACGCGCGACTTCATGCCCGCAGGCGCGGCGGTCGCCTGGTGGCTGATCGCGACCGTCGGTTTCTCCGGCGGCTATTTCACGGCGACGCTGATGGATAGTGCTGTGTCCGGCCAGATCCCGCAGCGCATGCGCCAGTTCCTGATCGGCATCGGCGTGCTGGTCCTGGCGGGCGCGGGCCAGGCGGCCTCTGCGCCAAGCCCGCTGCCGACGGTCTCCGGCGTGCTCGCCGGCTTCGCGGCGCTGATGCTCGGCGCCCTGGTCGCGTTCTGCGGCGCTTACTTCGCGCTACGCAAGGCGTGAGCCGGCCTATCCCGAAATTCCGGGAATGAGCTCGCCGCCGGTTTCAATCTTGAGCGAGGAGCCGGCGAAATCGCCGCCGACCGGCTGATAACGCCCGCCCAGATGTTTTGCCAGGAATGCTTCCGTGATGGCGGTGAACGCCATTCGGTTTTCCGGCCGCACAAAACCATGCCCCTCATCGGGGAAGGTGATGTAGGTGACGGGCACGCCGCGCTGCTTCAGCGCCTTCACCATCTGCTCAGACTCGGCGGCGACCACGCGCACGTCGCGCATGCCTTGCGCGATCAGGATCGGACGCACCACCTTGTCGATATGGGTGATCGGCGAGCGTTCAAGCAGAAAGGCGCGGCCGGCTTCGGTATCGGGATCGCCGAGCCGATTCTTCCAGATGCTGAACCACGGGCCCCAGTAAGGCGGGATCGTCGCCATGAAGGTGACTAGGTTGGAAATGCCGAAGATGTCGACGATGCAGGCGAACACTTCGGGCGTCCTGGTCGCGGCCGTCAACGCCGAATAGCCGCCATAGCTGCCGCCGTAGAAACCGATGCGCTTGGGATCGGCGAAGCCCTGCCCCACCGCCCAGTCGACCGCGTCGATCAAATCGTCATGCATCCTGCCGCCCCACTCGCGATCGGCGGCCTTGACGAACGCCTTTCCGTATCCGGTGGAGCCGCGATAGTTGACGCTCAGCACCGCATAGCCCCGATTGGCGAGCCACTGGTGGACGGAGTTGAAACCCCAGCTGTCCCGCAGATACGGACCGCCATGGATCACCAGCACCATCGGCTGCGGGCCGCCGGGCGCATTGACCGGCTGGGTGAGATAGCCGTGCAGGCGCAATCCGTCGCGTGCGGGGATGACCACGGGCTGCATCCGGCTCAAGGCGACGTCGGCAAGCGACTTTCGCTGTGAGAACAGCTTTCGCACCTCATGTGTCTGCCGATCCAGCAGCGCAAACTCGCCGCTCTCAGTGTCGCGTTCGTAAAACACGGTCATCTGGCGGTTTGCGAAATCATGGCTAACCAGCGTGATATCGCCGGGCCGCCGGGCGAGATCCGCGAGATCCCGCCCGACCGCAGGGTCGATGGCGTTCCACCGGACACGATCCCTGATCGAGCGCGCAGCGAGCATCCGCCGCTGGTCGTCAAGCGCAAGCAGCGAAATGTCTGCCTCCTCGTCCGCCGCCACCAGCGTCGCATTCCGTGTCGCCATGTCGACGGCAAACAGCGCTGCCTTGTCGCGGTCCCGCGCGCCGATCAGGTAGAGCGTCTTGCCATCGGCGCTGAAGTCGACGAACGACGTCATGTCGAGGTCGCCGATCGGTATGGTCATGAAAGGCGCAAAGCTTCCGTCGGCACGCCGCTCGAAGACTTCGGCACTGCCGTCGGCGGCATAACGCGCACCCAGCCGGAGCTTGAAGTCGCTGTCGATGACGAGCCAGACATACTCCTTGTTCTCGTAAACCAGCTCGCCGGCGCCGCTGGCGACATTGATCCTGAACAGGTCGAAGTAGCGCTTGTCGCGTTGGTTATGCCGGACCAGCGCTTCCCCGGGGAATTTGCCGTCCAATCCCTGCAGGAAGGATTTTGCGCCGTCCGGCGTCAGCGCAACGATATTGTCGGTTTTCAGATCGACGCTGAAGGCGCGCCAGTTCTCGTCGCCGTCATTGTCTCTGAAGAAGATCAGATGGCGATTGGTGTAGGCCCAGCGGAAGTAAGTCCCGATGCTGCGGCCGGTGATGCGGGTCACGGGCCGCGCCGCCGAGACATCGGCAACCGGCGCGACCCAGAGATTGTTGACGCTGTCGATCGGCGCCACCCAGGCAAGGTTCTGTCCGTCGGGACTGATGCGGACATTGATGTAGTCGGGATTGTCGAAAAACACCTTGCGCGCCACGAGCACAGTCTGCTGCGCCCGCGCGGGCTCCATTCCAGCGAGAGGCAGCGCCACCCCCAGCAGGGCAGCACGATGCAGGAAGTCGCGGCGATCCATCGGCACAGCCGGCATGGCAGCCCCCGAGCGGCATTTGTCATCCGCTACAGAGCGTAACATTAGGGTCATTGAATTGCAATCGCAACGAGCGCCCTGCGACCGCACGTTCACTTGATCGCCAGAATCACGGCCTTCCGCAGCGCCTGTTTGGCGTTGCGCAAGGCGCAGGGTTCAGGCGACCGCAGCGGCCGGCGTATCCGACAGCATGCTCTCCACCTCGGCGGCAGGCCGCGGCGGGCTGAACAGATAGCCCTGCGCCTGGGTGCAGCCCTCGCGGCGCAACAGCTCGAGCTGCTCCTCGGTCTCGACGCCCTCGGCCGTGGTCACGATGCCGAGGCTGCGGCCGAGCCCGGCCACGGCGCGGACGATCGCCATGGAATCGTCGCGCGAGGCAAGTTCCTGCACGAAGGAGCGGTCGATCTTGATCTTGTCGAACGGGAAGCTGCGCAGATAGCTCAGCGACGAATAGCCGGTACCGAAATCGTCGAGCGAGATGCGCACGCCCTGCGCGCGCAGCTCGTGCAGGGTCTGCAGCGTCGCCTCGCTGTTCTGCAGCAGCACGGATTCGGTGATCTCGAGCTCGAGGCGGCTCGCTGGCAGGCCAGACGCCTTCAACGCCGCCATTACCGTCGACGTCAAATTGGGATTCTTGAACTGCACCGGCGATAGATTGACGGCAACCGTGACGGCATCCGACCAGCCCGCCGCTTCCGCGCAGGCGCGGCGCAGCACCCATTCTCCAAGCGGAACGATCAATCCGGTTTCTTCCGCCAGCGGAATGAAATTGTTCGGTGCGATGCGGCCGCGCTCGGGATGGTTCCAGCGCACCAGGGCCTCGAAGGCGACCGTCCGGTCGCCGGCGATGTCGACGATGGGCTGGTAATGAACCTCGAATTCCTGGCGCCGCAGCGCGGCGCGAAGATCGAGTTCGAGCATGCGCCGAGCCTGGACGCGCGCGTCCATACCTGCCTCGAAGAAGCGATAGGTGCCGCGGCCGTCGGCCTTGGCGCGGTAGAGCGCGAGATCGGCGTTCTTGAGCAATGCGTCCGGATTGTCGCCATCGTCAGGGGCGAGCGAGACGCCAACACTGAGGCCAATCACGAGTTGGTGGCCAGCGACGTCATATGGCTCCGAGATCCTTTCGACCAGCCGGCTTGCAAGCGCGGAGGCCGTCGTGGGGTCGCAGCCGCGGCAAAACTGCACGATCGCGAATTCGTCGCCGCCGAGCCGCGCCACCGTATCGTCCTCGGTTACGCATTCGGCAAGCCGGCGCGCGACTTCCTTGAGCAGCGCGTCGCCGACGGGATGGCCAAGCGAATCGTTGATCTCCTTGAAGTGATCGAGATCGAGACAGAACACCGCAAGGTGATCGCCGCGCTTGGCAAGGTGCAGCGCGCGGTCGAGCCGCTCGCGGAACAGCGTCCGGTTCGGCAAATTGGTCAGCGCGTCGTGGCGCGCCATGTGCGAAATCTGCCGCTGCGCCTGTTCCCATTCGGTGACGTCCTCGAATGTGGCGACCCACCCGCCGCTCGCCATTGGCTGATGCACGACGCGGATCGAACGTTTGGTGCGGACGATGACCCGCGTCACCCTGCGCCCGGCGCGAATCTCTTCCATCAGATCGGCGATGTATTGGGGGGCGTCGCCTTCCCATTGGCCGGCCGCCTGCTGCCGCTGCAGGATCTCGACCGCGCTCTCTCCCTTGCATGGCGCGCGATCGAGGCCCATCATGACTGCATATCGCTCGTTGTAGAGCACGACGCGACCTTCCGCGTCGAACATGCACAGCCCCTGCGACATGTTTTCGAGCGCGGTGTCGAGCAGGACTTCCTGCCTCCGCAGCTCGCGCTTGCTGCGGCGATCGATCATCGCTGCCGACAATACGATGCCAAGTATCGCCATCGCGGCCAACGCGATCAGGAACGACAACACCCCGGGCGAGATGGACATCACGCCGGCGCCGCGGGTCGGATCGGCGACCAACGTCACCGCACCCATGGCGGTGAAATGATGCGATACGATCGCAAGCGTGAGCAGCACTGCTGCAGCAGCGTTGAGGCGGAAACCGTCGCCGCGCGCGGCAACGACAAGGGCGAGCGCGCCGAGCACGCAACCCAGCAGCACGGAAACCAGCACGAGATCGGCCGACCAGCCGATGCGTGCCGGAACCTCCAGCGCCGCCATGCCGGTATAGTGCATCGTCGCCACGCCAAGGCCGACAACCGCGCCGCCTATTGCGATGGTGACGCGGCGCCCGTCGAGCAGTGCGATCCGCAAGCCTACGGCAACCGTGACAATCGCGAACACGAGAGACAGCAGCGTGATGCCGATATTGTATCCGGCGATGCTGCCGGGATCGTAGGCCAGCATGGCGATGAAATGCGTCGCCCAGATGCCGCAGCCGGCGGCGACAGCATCAAGCGCCATCCATTTCAACCGCGTCCTGCCTTGCGAAGCCCGCGCGCGATGAAACAGGCTGACCGCCACCGCGCAGGCCAGAAGGCAGACCGCGCCGGCGAGCGCAACCAGCCGCAAATCGTGCTCGTAGCCGAGGCAATTCAGGACTTGGTACATGACGGACCCCTTGTCGGGGTCTCTTTTCAGCCACGGCCATGCACTTTCGAGTTAACTTCGGTCCGCCGGCGGCAAGCATGGTGAACAAACGGTTTTTGATTACCGACCAAAGGTAGCGCCCAGTTGGGTTCCATGATTGCGACGCGAATCGCTGCCCGCGAATTGAGCAGCTAGCTCTTGCTGGAACCATCGGGCGGCGCAGCCGACGCACCGAACCAGATCGCTGCGGCCGCGGCCAGCAACACGACAACCGAGATGGCGAGCGAAGCGTGCAGTCCGGTCATGAACGCCCCGGCTTGCCCCGCCAGCGAGCCGAACAAGGCGACGCCGAGCACGCTGCCGGTCTGCCGCGTCGCGTTGAGGACGCCTGCGGCAATTCCCGAGCGCGAGCGATCGACGCTGCCGAGCAAGGCGGAGGTCAATGGCGGCACCAACAGGCCAAGGCCGCCACTCATCGCGAGCGTCTGCACGACGACGGCGCCATAGCTGGTGTCGGGCTTGATGCCGAGCAGCGCAAGACATCCCAGCGCCGAGATCACCGCGCCGACTGCGATGGTCGCGGGCGCGCCGATGCGCTCGGTCAGGCGCGGCGCAATCAGATTGACCGGCAACACCATCGCCATCATTGGCACGAAGGCGAGCCCCGTCTGGAACGCGCTGAGCCCGTTGATCTCCTGGAAATACAGGCTGAGCACGAAGATCAGGCCGTAAAGCGCGACGTTGACCAGAAGGCCGACCAGCGCGGTCAATGCAAACATGCGGTGGCCGAACAGCGACAGCGGCAGCATCGGCTGCGCCGCGCGCCGCTCCTGCACCACGAACAGGGCGCCTCCAACGGCCGCTGCGGCAAAGCCGGTCAGCACGAATGGATGGGCCCAGCCCCGTTGGCCCGCTTCGATCAGCGCGCCCGCCAGCACGCCAAGGGCTGCGACCGCCGCGATCTGGCCGGGCAAGTCGAGCTCGCGCTGGGCCAGCCGCGGCGTCTCGCTGGCAAAGCGCCAGGTCAGCCACAGTCCGGCGAGCCCGATCGGCAGATTGACCAGGAAGATCGCGCGCCATCCGGTCAGCGCGATCAGCGCGCCGCCAAGGAAGGGGCCCGCGGTCAACGCCAGACTTGCCCCTGCCGCCCACATCGCAACCGCGCGGCCGCGCGCCTTCGCATCGGGATAGGCATGGTTGAGCAGCGCCAGCGAGTTCGGCACCAGGATGGCGGCCGCCAGTCCCTGCACGCAGCGCGCCGCGATCAGGATCGTCGCGTTCGGCGCCAGCGCGCAGGCAAGCGACGCCGCGGTGAACAAGGCAAAACCCGCCATGAAAATGCTTCGCGCGCCGAGGCGGTCGCCGAGCGCGCCGGCGGTGAGGATGAACGCCGCGAACGCAATCGTGTAGGCGCTGACCACCCATTGCAGCTCCGCAACGCCGCCGCCGAGCGAGGTACCGATCGCATGCAGCGCGGTGTTGACGATGGTGACGTCGAGCTGCACCACGCCATAGCCGAGACTCATGGCAGCCAGCGTCAATGACGCGGCAAGTGTGGATTTGGCTGCAACCGGGGTTGCCTCGGGCCTCGCCGGCCGGGATTGCAAAATGGCGCTTCGCATGGGTCATCTCCAACTACCCGGATTAACGCGCCAAAACCGGCGGGGATGCGACGCGACGTTTCGCTAAAGATCGAAGTATGATCACAGTTCCGCACGCGAAACACCGCGCAGGCGATCCGCGCGGTGTTCCACCTCGATCATCCCGATGCGCCGGCTAGCTCGCCGCGCGCAGATTGACCCTGCTCTCGGCCAGCGTCGTCAGCTTCTTGTCGGTCGCCTTCTCCTCGTCCAGCGTCTTCTGCAGAATGCTGGCGCAGTCGTTGCGGCCGAGCTGTTTGGCCCAGGCGATCAGGCTGCCGTAGCGCGTGATCTCATAGTGTTCGGCGGCTTGCGCAGCGTTGATCAGCGCGGCGTCGAGCACGGCCTTGTCCTCGACTTCGCTCGCGGTGTCATCGGCTTCCTCGATGATGCCGTCGATTGCCGGGCAATCGATCGCCTTGATCTGGGCGCCGTGCATCTTGAACACCTGCTCGAGGCGCTTGACATGCTGGCGCGTCTCCTCCAGATGCGTCAAAAATCCCTGCTTGAGCTGCGGATCGCTCGCCTTCTTCGCCATGTTGGGCAGCGCCCTCACCAGCTGATTCTCGGCGTAGTAGATGTCCTGCAGCTGATGCACGAACAGATCATTCATGGTCTTGATGTCCTTGGTGAACAGTCCCATCGTGAATTCCTCTCGATCCTGGAACGCATGGCTTTCCGTTTCGCGGACAAACCCGCGCAAAATGCCGCGTTCGATTGTTGAGATGGGACCAACCGAGGGAACATCGGGACGTTCCTGAACGGCGCATGAATACTTGCGCGAAAGCGCCGGGAACAGCGCGAGAATCGGAAGATTGACCTGACCCAACCACCCGATTCGACTTCCATGCGTTAATGCTTATGTAGGTAGTATGACAGTCATGGCGCACGAAGGCTAAAGCTGGCCTTGTCAAGGACTGCACAAGACCATGGTTTTGCCTTATGGGTCTTCGCATACGGTGCGATGACCGTGGCCCGTCGCCCCCAAATGACGGGCTTTTTCAAATTGCCGCCCCTGCCGGGAGGATGAATGTATCGACTGCTGACCGCGCTCAAGCGCGGCTTCAACGAAAAGATCGGCTGGAAGCGGCTCGGCATCGCCTTGAGCCTCCTGATCATTGCGCTCGCCGTTACGCATCTGGTGCGCACGCTCAAGGGCGTCGATACCGCCGTCTTGCTCGTTGCGCTGACCGAGATCACGCCGCATCGCATTGCGCTTGCCGCGCTCTGCGTGGTCGGCGCCTTCAGCACGCTGACCTTCTACGATTTCTTCGCGCTGCGCACGATTGGCCGCAACCACGTGCCCTACCGCATCGCCGCGATGTCGAGCTTCACGAGCTACACCATCGGTCACAATATCGGCGCCACCGTCTTCACCGGTGGCGCCAT
>Ga0081455_10007072_pt1 | contig 11912 bp, 12 predicted proteins | sample TabmetS3T2R1_FD_70207 | JGI IMG/M metagenome (GOLD analysis project Ga0081455, IMG submission 70207) | Tabebuia heterophylla rhizosphere microbial communities from the University of Puerto Rico - S3T2R1 | ecosystem: Host-associated > Plants > Roots > Rhizosphere ...
CTGGCGGGGGTCTGGGGGTTCGACCCCCAGAAGACACAACGCGAAATCCCCCCATCCGCGCGTTCTGCGGATAGGGGGATCCCTGGATAACGCGTCGGGGTGGCGGGATTTGAACCCACGACCTCCTCGACCCGAACGAGGCACGCTACCAAGCTGCGCCACACCCCGATGTACTGCTTAGCGGGTCGAAGAAGAGTTTAGCGGATGTCGCTGGAGGCGTTGCGGGGGGTGGCTTTGGTGGTGGTCGTCCTTGTCCGGCCGCGTTCCACCAGCGTCAACAGGGTGGCTTCGGGTGGGCAGGCGAAGCGGGCGGGGGCGTAGGGGGATGTGCCGAGTCCTGCGGAGACGTGGAGCCACATGTGGGCGCCCCAGCGGGACGCTCCTCGTGCCCGGGAGCGGTCCAGTTCACAGTTGGTGACGAGGGCGCCGATCCCCGGGACGCGCAGCTGCCCGCCGTGGGTGTGACCGGCCAGTACGAGGTCGTAGCCGTCGGCGGCGAAGGGGTCCAGGATGCGCGGCTCGGGTGAGTGGGTGACGCCGAGGCGGAGGGTGGCGGCGTCGGCGGGGCCGTCGATCTCGCCGTAGCGGTCGCGCCGCAGGTGGGGGTCGTCCAGGCCGGCGGCGAACACGGTCTGCCCGGCGACGGTGAGGGTCTGCCGGACGTGGGTGAGGTCGTGCCAGCCGTGTTCCATGAACGCCGCGCGCAGGTCGCGCCAGGGGAGCTTGTCGCCGTGGATGCGCTTCTTCTTGCCGCGCGGCATCAGGTACCGGGCCGGGTTCTTGGGCCTGGGCGCGTAGTAGTCGTTGCTGCCGAACACGAACAGGCCGGGCCGCTCCAGCAGCGGGCCGAGTGCGCGCAGGACCGCGGGCACGGCCTTGGGGTGGGCGAGGTTGTCGCCGGTGTTGACGACGAGGTCGGGTTCGAGCCGGTCGAGCGCGGCGATCCAGCGTTGCTTGGCCTGCTGGCCCGGCAGCATGTGCAGGTCGGAGACGTGCAGGACGCGGATGGGCTGTGCACCGGGCGCCAGCACGGGCAGTTCGGCGCCGCGGAGCACGTAGTGCCGCCGCTCGATGCCAGAGGCGTACCCGAAGGCGGCGGCCCCGACCGCGACCGTCCCCGCGGCGAGGTGTTTGGCTGTCAGTTTGCGGCTGTCACGGACCGTGCTCACACAGCCCAGGGTACGGGTCGGTAGCCACCGGGGGCATCGGCCGAGCTCGGGCCTCACCGTCCGGTGCGCTCGTACCTCGGGTCCGACGGCGGCAGCGGCAGGGCCGGGTCGTTGGGTCCGAGGATCCTGCTCACCGCTCCGTACCAGGTCCGCGCCGGTGTCTTGCCGCCGAACATGTTGCCGTCGGAGCAGGTGGAGACGTTGCCGGGACCACCGTCGCAGAGGCCGCCGCTACCACCTTCCGGCCGGAAGACCATCGCGGCGCCCGCGAGCTGTGGGGTGGCGCCGACGAAGACCGCCGAGCCGTTGGCCTGGGTCGTGCCGGTCTTGCCGATCAGCGGGCGGTTCCAGCCGGCCTGCGCGGCCGCCGCCGCGGAGGTTCCGCCGGGCTGGTCGTCCCTGCTCATACCGACCGCGAGGGTGTTCGCCGCGGCCTCGTCCATCACCTGTTCGCAGGCTTCTTCGGTGATCGGGATCGGCTTGCCATCGCGATCCTGCACCCCGCCGATCGGTGTGGGCGGGCACCAGGTGCCGCCGCTGATGATCGTCGCGGCCACGTTGGCGAGCTCCAGGCCGCTCAGCGCCGACACACCGAGGGTGAACGAACCGCGTCCGGGTGATTTGGCGGTCGGGCCGAAGTGCGCCGTCTGGGTCTGGTTCTCGCCGGGGGACTTCGAGTCGGGCTTGACCTCGCCGCCGCCGATGTTGCGCGACATCGTCGACCGCATGCCCAGCTTGCCGGCCATGTCGACGATCGGCCCCATCCCGGTCTGCTCCTCAAGGATCACGAACGCGGTGTTGGGCGACGTCGCCAGTGCGGTCTGCAGCGTCATGCTGGCGTTCGCGCCGCCGTAGTCACCGGCGTTGCCGAGGCAATAGGCACGGGTGGCCTGCGCCACGAGCGGGCATCTGTCGCCACCACCGACGAAGACCTTGGACGTGTAGAAGTCCGGCACCGGGAGCGTGTCGTAGATGCCCTTCACATGGTTCTGGATCGCCGCCGCCGAGGTGAAGATCTTGTAGCTCGACCCGGCGCCGCCGGTGTTGTAGACCCCCGAGGGCAACGCGTAGGTCGTCTGCCCGGAGTTCGCGTCCGTGCCGTAGTCGCGGTTGGCGGCGAGCGCGACCACCTCGTGCCGGTTCTTGCCCGGCCGCACCAGCGACAGCGTGTTGGCGACGTTCCGCTGCGTCTTGCTCACCTGGGTCTGCGCGGACATCTTCGCCTCGTGGTTGGCGCGCTGGTCCATTGTGGTGCGAACGGTGTAGCCGCCGGTGTAGAGGTCCTCCTTGGTCATGCCGTGCGAGAGCAGGTAATCCTCGACGTACTGGCAGAAGAACCCGTTCTCCGGCCCGGCGCCGACGCAGTTGGCGGCCGGCTTCGACGGTCCGCCCGGCACCACGCCCAGCGGCTCGGTCTTCATCCGCTCGGCGTCGGCCCTCGACAGCTTCAGGTTGTCCACCATGCGGTCCAGCACGAGGTTGCGGCGCTCGGTGGCTCGGTCCGGGTGGCTCCACGGGTCGAAGAACGGCGGGTTGTTGACCATGCCCGCCAGCAGCGCGGCCTGGGCGACCGACAACTTGTCCGCCGTGGTGTTGAAATAGGACTGAGCGGCGGCGCCGACGCCGTAGATCTTGCGCGAGAACTCGACGACGTTGAGGTAGCTGGTGAGGATCTGGTCCTTGCTCATCTGGTTCTCGAGCTGGATCGCGATCCGCGCTTCCTTGAGCTTGCGGGCGACCGACTGCTCCTGGGCCTTCTGCTGGCCCACCGGGTCGTTCCGGTAGATGACGTTGATCAGGTAGTTCTTCACATACTGCTGCGTCAGCGTCGAGGCGCCCTGGGTGTCGCCGCCGGCGCTGTTGCTCAGCGCGGCGCGCAGCGTGCCCTTCCAGTCCACCCCGTGGTGGTCGTAGAACCGCCGGTCCTCGGTGGAGACCAGCGCCCATTTCATGGCTTCGTTGATCTGGTCACCGGCCGTCGGAATGCGGTACTGGTCATACAGCGTGGCGATCTGGTTACCCGCCGAATCGGTGATCGTGGTGACCAGCGGCGGCGGAACGTTCGCGAGTTCGGCGGACATGCTGTCGACCGTCTCGCTCGCCCTGTTCGAAGCCACGCCCGCGGCGCCGACCACGGGGAACAGCACCCCGGCGACGAGAATTCCCGCGAGCAAACACAGGCCGAGCAGTTTGAACAGACCATCCGTCTTGCGCACATCGTCAGAGTAGTGGGAAGCGCTGTTCCCTCGCCGGGCCGCGTCGGCGGAATACCACGGGAACGCCGGGTCCGCGACGTATTCCGGTAACGAATTTCCATCGGGGCCTTGGCGGTGGGAACCGTCGCCCTCTACAGTCCGTCAACGTCTCACGTAGTGCGGAGCCGGGGAGGCTCCGGGTGGGCAAGGACATCACGAGGGGAGCTCGGGGGATGGAATCCACACCACAGCGCTGGCGCGTCCGCGCCCTCTGCCGGGACGCGGATCCGGATGAGCTGTTCGTGCGGGGCGCGGATCAGAACCGGGCCAAGCTGGTCTGCATGGGGTGCCCGGTGCGCACCGAATGCCTGGCCGAGGCGCTGGACAGCCGCATCGACTTCGGGATCTGGGGAGGGATGACCGAACGCGAACGCCGCGCACTGCTGCGCCGCCGTCCCGACGTCGAATCCTGGACCGACCTGCTGGACTCGGCGCGCAAGGACTTCGTCGAGGCTTCCTAGGAGGCCAGGCGATCGCCGATTTCGCGGAGGCCGCCGAGGTCGTGCACGTCGCTGGGGAGCGCCGGCACCTCGACCACGGGGACTCCGGGATGCGCGCGCGTGAAGCGCGCCAGCAGGCGCTTCTCCCGTTCGGCCAGCACGACCCGGTCGGCGTGCAACTGCAGCACGGCGGTGGCCAGCGGCGCGCTCGACTCCAGCTTCTCGGCCGCCGACAGCGCCCTGGTGGCCGACAGGTCCGCGAGCACCGGGTGGGTCCGGTTGGCCACCAGGCCGGCCAGCGGCATGCTCTCGCCGCCGAGCCGTTCGACGAAATAACTGGCCTCGCGCAGCGCGTCCGGCTCCGGCGCCGCCACCACCAGGAACGACGTGCCCTCCGAGCGCAGCAGCTCGGAGGTCTTGCGGGCGCGCTCCCGGAAGCCGCCGAACATGCTGTCGAAGGCCTGCATGAACGCGGACGCGTCGGCGAGCAGCTGCCCGCCGATGATCGTCGACACGGCCTTCGCGAAGATCGAGAACCCGGTGCTGACCACCTTGCGGATGCCCCAGCCGCCCGCCTTGGCCGGGCCGGTGAGGAGCCGGATCATGCGCCCGTCGAGCGCGCTGGACAGCCGGTTCGGCGCGTCCAGGAAATCCAGTGCGGACCGGCTCGGCGGGGTGTCCACGATGATCAGGTCCCACTCGTCGGTGGCGGCGAGCTGGCCCAGCTTCTCCATCGCCATGTACTCCTGCGTGCCGGAGAACGACGTGGAAATGGTCTGGTAGAAGGGGTTCGCGAGCAGTGCGGCGGCGCGTTCCGGGCCGGCGTGGGTGCGCACCATGTCGTCGAAGGTGCGCCGCATGTCGAGCATCATCGCCCACAGCTCGCCCTTGGGCTCGAACCCGGCGACTGTCACCTGCCGCGGATGGTTGCCCAGCTCCCGGAGTCCGAGCGCCTGCGCCAGCCGCCGCGCCGGGTCGATCGTCAGCACCACCGTCTGGCGGCCCCGCTCGGCCGCCCGCAGCGCGAGCGCGGCCGCGGTCGTGGTCTTGCCGACTCCGCCGGAGCCGCAGCAGACGACGATCCGGGTCTTCGGATCGTCGATCAACGCGTCGACGTCGAGACGCTCCGTCATCAGCGCACCCCTTGGCCGGTCAGCGACTCGGCGAGGTCGTAGAGGGCCGCGAGGTCGATGCTGCCGGACTGTTCCGGCAGTTCCAGCGTCGGCAGGTCCGCCTCGGCCAATTGTTCCCGCGCGCGCTGCTCGGCGGCGACCCGGATCGCGTGCTCGACGGTCTCCGCGACGAGCGCGTCCAGCGTGGCCTCCGGGAGCTTCAGCCCGGCGGCGGCCAGACCACTGCGCACGCGTGAGGCGTCCACCCGCCCGTCCGCGGCCGGCGGCACCGAACGAGCCGGCAGCCGCAGCGGCCGCACCCGGTTGACCAGCACCGCACCCGGCCGTAGGTCGGCGCCGTCCAGCTCGGCCACCGCCTCGACGGTCTCCCGCACCGGCATCTCCTCCAGGAGCGTCACCAGGTGCACGACCGTCTCCTCGGAGTGCAGCAGCCGCACGACGCCTTCGGCCTGACCGCGGATCGGCCCCGCCTTCGCCAGGTCCGTCAGGGCCTTCGTGACGTCGAGGAACTTGACCACGCGGCCGGTCGGCGGTGCGTCGACCACGACGGCGTCGTAGACGTGGCGGCCGTCCGGGCCGGTCCGCCCGACGCACTCCTTGATCTTGCCGGTGAGCAGCACGTCCCGCAGGCCCGGCGCGAGGGTGGTGGCGAACTCGATCGCCCCCATGCGCCGCAGCGTCCGGCCGGCGAAACCCAGGTTGTAGAACATCTCGAAGTACTCGAGCAGCGCCGCCTCGACGTCGATGTGCAGGGCCCGCAGCTCCCCGCCGCCGGGCACCGAAGCGATCCGCTGCTCCGCGTAGGGCAGCGGCTGCGTGTCGAAGAGCTGGGCGAACCCCTGCCTGCCCTCGACCTCGACCAGCAGCACCCGCCGTCCGTGGCTGGCGAGGGCGATCCCGAGGGCCGCGGCCATGGTCGTTTTGCCGGTGCCGCCCTTGCCGGTGACGAAATGCAGCCGGGCGCGGGCGAGCTCGTCGGTCCATCCGGCCGGGGGTGTGCTCACACGATCCAGCGTAAATGAGCGATCACGCTGCCGCCGCGAGGACGGCTTTCGAGCACCACTAGATTGACCCCATGAGCGCCACGAAGTGGGAGTACGCCACGGTTCCGCTGTTGATCCACGCGACCAAGCAGATCCTCGACCAGTGGGGCGAGGACGGCTGGGAGCTGGTCACGGTGCTGCCGAACCCGAGTGGGGAGCAGCACGTCGCCTACCTCAAGCGGGTCAAGGCATGAGTGTGGTGATGCTGCCGCGGCTTGCCGCGTCCGGCGAGGAGTCGGCATGAGCTGGGGCGACCGCCTGACCGAACTGGGGATGGAGCTGCCGGGCGTCGCCGCGCCGGTGGCCGCCTACGTGCCGGCCGTGCGCAGCGGATCCCAGGTCTACACGTCGGGCCAGCTGCCGTTCGTCAAGGGCGAGCTCGCCGCGACCGGCAAGGTCGGTGCCGAGGTCAGTCCGGAGGAGGCCAAGCGGCACGCCCGGACGGCGGCGCTGAACGCGCTCGCGGCGGTCGACGCGCTCGTCGGTCTCGAGTCGATCGTCCGGATCGTGAAGGTCACCGGGTTCGTCGCGTCCGCCGAGGGATTCACCGGTCAGCCGGCCGTGATCAACGGCGCGTCGGAGCTCTTCGGCGAGGTTTTCGGCGACGCGGGCGCCCACGCCCGCTCGGCGGTGGGTGTGGCCGAGTTGCCGCTGGGGGCACCGGTCGAGGTCGAACTGATTGTCGAGGTGAGCTGATGGACGGCCACAAGGATCCCGATATCGAATCCGCGTGCCACGAGCTGCTGCTGCGGCTGGCCGGCCGCATGCCCGACCACCTGCTCTGGCGCTACCGCGACTGGCTGGGCGAGGGTGCGATGTCGACCTTGGCCCGGACGTTGCCGCGCACGCTCCTCAAGCACGACATCGATCTCGACCAGCCGGAGTATCGCCTGCTCGTGGCCGGGCTCGTGCCGCACGGCGCGGACTGGCACCAGGTGAGTTCGACCTTGGGGGTGGACGAGGTCGGCGAGAACCGGTACACATTCACCCCGGGTGCACCCGATCAGGTGAACTCGGTTGATTCGGTGTCCGCGCTGGTCCACGCCACCCTGCGGGGTCGGCCGGATGTCGGCGAGGTGCGGCAGAGCTGGCGTCAGCGCACGGGGGAGGAACCCAAGCGCGTGCTGCTGATCACGGCTTTGTCGGGGCTGCCGAGGCTGACCGGGGAGCTGCAGCGGGTCCTGCGGGTGCTGGGGGACGAGGAACCCAGCGTCGAGGTGTTGCCGCCGCGGTTCGAGCTGCCGGACTACCACCAGGCCGCACTGGCGAGCTCCGAGCTCGTCTGCGTCGGCGCGGTGGACACCGGTCACCGGCTCGCCGCCGCGTAACGGCACTCCTGCCGAGCTGGAGGGAGAAGCTAGATGGTGGACGTCCACGACGGGATCGCGGGCGACGGGTTCGCGGTGCCGTTGCGGCTGCACAACCTGTTGCTGGGACTGGCAGGCCGCCTGGACGACAGCCTGCTGTCCGAGGCGCGTGAGCTGATCGCGCGAGCGCGTCTCGACGAGGCCGCGGAGCTGACGACGGGCGCGCTGATCGCGGGCCGGTTGCCGGTCCGCGACGCCGAGCGGCACGAGCTGGCGCTGGTCCTGGAGCTGACCCGCTCGGACCCGACACTCGCCGACCAGCTGACCGTCAACGAGCCGGAGGCCGAGACCGGTGTCGCGCACCGGTTCACCGGCGATAACCAGCCCGAGCAGGGCATCGGCGACGCGCTCGACCGCACTCTCCAGGTGCTGCCGGACCTGCGGTCGGTGCACGCGGTGTGGCGCAACACCCCGGCGGGCAGCGTGCCCGGCCCGCTGCCGCAGCGTGTAGTGCTCGTCGAGATCGGCCAGGAGGGCAACCCGCCGGCCGCCGCGTACCGCATCGACGTGGCTCTCCGCCGCGCCGGGATCCGGTCGGTCGTCGAGGTCACCGGGCCGAGCACCGAGCGTTCCCGCTACCACGAGCAGGCGTCGACCGCGGCCACCGCGGTCTGGGTCTCCGGCGGCGCGGTCCCGTCGTCCGCTCCTACGGCGCCCGCGCAGCGCCAGGGCTCCGGCCGGCATGTGGCGACCGCCACGGTCGCGGCCGGGGACGAGCCCGAGGAGCCCGAACCGCCGGCTCCGGCGCAGGTGACCGAAGCGGCGCAGACCCCGGCCGAGGCGGAGACGGAGGCGACCGAGGTCGTCCAGTCCCCGGGCGGACCGGGTCACATGTTCAAGCCGCGCGCCGAGGGTCCGGAGCCAAGCCGTGTCGAGAACACGATGGACATGACCTCCGAGGAGGTCGCGCAGCTGCGGGCGCAGCTCGCGGCGGAGGACGGCGAGAAGCCTAGAGGCGTGGCCTCGGCGACGATCGGCCCGGGTGAGGTCATCGAGATCCCGGAGCTCGACCTGAACGACCCGCAGCTGTCCGAGCGCGACCGCCAGCTCCTGCGTGAGCTGCACGCCGAGCTCGCCGAGCGGGAGCGCGTCGAGGCCGACAAGGTCCGGGCAAACGGTTCGAGCCGGCCCGAGGACGACCCGCGCTGGGTCGACGGCTTCTCCGGCTCCTGATTAGCACGTAAGTTGCTTGGTGTGGTGCAACTTGATTTCCGGGTCCCGGGGAGCATGAACTTCTCCGTCGCGGAACCGGCCGAACCCGTCGTGCCCCGCGACGCGGCGACAGTGTTGTTGCTGCGGGACGGCGAGAACGGCCTCGAAGTCTTCCTCCAGCGGCGAGTGGCGGCGATGGCTTTCGCCGCGGGCATGACGGTCTTCCCCGGTGGCGGGGTGGACCCGCGTGACGCCGATGCGACGATCGCGTGGGCCGGCCCGCCGGCCGCCGACTGGGCGGGCTGGTTCAACGGGGCCGAACGCCTCGCGCGGGCCCTGGTCTGCGCGGCCGTGCGCGAGACGTTCGAGGAGTCCGGCGTCCTGCTCGCCGGCACGGCCGACGAGGTGGTCACCGGCACCGGCGGGTACGCGGGCGTGCGGGACGCGCTCGTGTCGCGGGAGCTGTCGCTCGCCGATTTCCTGGCCCGGGAAGGCCTCACCCTGCGCTCGGACCTGCTGCGCCCGTGGGCGCACTGGATCACGCCGGTGCAGGAGAAGCGCCGCTACGACACCCGCTTCTTCGCCGCGATCCTGCCCGAGGGTCAGCAGGCCGACGGCAAGACGACCGAGGCCGAGTCCTCCGGCTGGCAGCGCCCGGCCGACGCGCTGGCCGACGCCGAGGCCGGCCGCAGCACGCTGATGCCGCCGACCTGGTACACGCTCACCGAGCTGGCCGCCTTCGACACCGCCGCGGAGGCGATGGCCACCGAGCGCACCGTCGAGGCGATCATCCCGAAGCTGATCCGCGACGGCGACGAGATCCGGGTGGTCGTGGAATGACCCACCCCGCGTACGGTGTGCGCCGCGAGGTCTCGCCCACCGCGTCGGTCGTCCTGGAGAACAACCCGTCGAAGATGACCCTGGACGGCACCAACACGTGGATCTTGCGGGCGCCCGGCGAACGCGCGTGCGTGGTCGTCGACCCCGGCTACGAGGACCTCGAGCACCTGCCGCTGCTCACCGAGCAGGGCCCGGTGGCGCTGATCCTGCTCACCCACCACCACTCCGATCACACCGAGGGCGCGCCGTGGCTGGCCGAACGGGTCCAGGCGCCGGTGCGGGCCCTCGACGCCGCGTTGTGCCGGGACGCGGACCCGTTCGCCGATGGTGACGTGATCTCCGCCGCGGGGCTGGACATCGAGGTGCTGCACACGCCGGGCCACACCGAGGACTCGGTGTGCCTGCGCGCCGGTGACCAGGTCCTCACCGGGGACACCATCCTCGGCCGGGGTACGACCGTGCTGACCGATCTCGGCTCGTACCTGGACTCGCTGCGGCGGCTGATCGAGCTGCCGTCGGGCTTACTCACGCTGCCCGGCCACGGCCCGGAGACCGCCGACCTGCGGTCGGTCGCGCAGGAGTACCTCGACCACCGCGAGCAGCGGCTCGACCAGATCCGCGCGGCGCTCGACAAGCTGGGCGCGGACGCGTCCGCGCGGCAGGTCGTCGAACTGGTGTACGCCGACGTGGACCGGGCGCTGTGGGCGGCGGCCGAGCACAGCGTCAACGCCCAGCTGGACTACCTGCGGTCCAACCGGCCTGGCTGAGTTCGGCGCGGGCAGGCTCGACGGTCCGGCGCAGCAGGTACACCGCCGCCGCGATCACCAGCGCCGATCCCGTCGCCGCGAGGAACGCGGTGGGCGGGCCGAACCGCTCGACCAGGTAACCGCTCATCGACTGCCCGAAGGCCAGGCCGAGCGTCACGGCCGTGAGCACCCAGCCGAAGGCCTCGGCCGCGGTGCCCCTCGGCGCGACGATCTCGATCGCGGCGGAATGTGTCGCCGACTGCGGCGTGATCAGGGCGCCGGCCGCGAGCATCGCGAGCGCGAGGCCCCACAGCGTCGACGGCCAGGCCGGCAGCGCCACGAGCATGCCGAACCCGGCCAGCAGCACCGGGAGCCGCAGCGGCAGCTCGCGCGGCCACGGCCGCAGGCTGTAGGCCACGCCGAACGCGACCGAACTGACCGACCAGACCGAGAGCAGGACACCGCCGAGCGCCGGCTCGCCGGACTCGGTGGCCGCGGCCGGCACGGCGACCTCGACGAACCCGATCACCACCCCGAACCCGAGCGCGGCCAGCGCGAGTGTGCGCAGTCCCGGGCTGCTGAGCGCGCCCAGCAGCGACCGGCGGCCGAGGTCCATGGCCGGTCCCCACGCCCGCACGGCCGGGCTCAACGCGAACAGGACAGCGCCGCTCACCATGCACGCACCACCGGCGACCATTCCGGTACCCGGCCACGGCGCGGCGACCAGCAGGCCGGCCAGGCCCGGACCGAGGATGAAGAAGACCTCCATGCTGGTCGCCTCGTAGGCGAAGGCCGCGTTGCGCGCGTTCGCCTCGGGCACCAGATGTCCCCACAGCGCCCGCGACGCGGAGCCGACCATCGGCTCGGTGATGCCGATACCGAAGGACAACAGCACAAGCACCGGCGTCGCCGCGTGGGCCTCGATCGCCAGCGCGAGCGTCACCAGGATCACCGCGAACATCGCCGCCGTCGACAGCAGCGGGCGTGTCGGGCCGAAGCGGTCGATGAGCCTGCCCTGCACGACGGACCCGACCGCGACACCGACCAGCGAGCCCGCCGACACCAGCCCGGCCACCGCGAACGACCCCATCTCCTGCTGCACGTAGAGCAGAGCGGAGAGCCCGATCATCGCGATCGGCAGGCGCGCCAGGACGGACGCGACCGTCGGCCGGGTGGCACCCGGCGTGGTCAGGGCAGCACGGTAATCGGCGAGAGAAGTCTGGGACACGCGTACCAGTATGCCTCAGACTGGTACGCAGGTACCAGTAATATGCGGCTCAGGTCTCGAAACGATAACGGCCGCGAACTTTTTGCCGGACTCGCGCAACGAACCAGCAACGGGCACGTCTGTGAGAGTGAACGGCCTTGAACTTCGGGGTATGGGCCGTGGCAAGGTTGACATACACATGTAGCTCCCTCCGGCGAAGGTTCGGGGCCAAGAACCGGAGGGCGGGGAGCGCGGTCTGTCGGGGGATGGCCCGCGCAAAGCAAGGGAACCGGTGCGCCACGTCGGGGGTGGCGCCCGGTTCCCTTGCTTGTACTGGCGCGTCGCACATTTTCGACAATGTGCGACGCGTCGCTCAGCGGGCGCGGCGGGCCAGGCGCTCCGGGTCCAGGATGAGGACGCTCTTGCCCTCGAGTCGCAGCCAGCCGCGGTGCGCGAAATCGGCGAGCGCCTTGTTGACGGTCTCGCGGGAGGCACCGACGTACTGGGCGATCTCCTCCTGCGTCAGGTCGTGCGTGACCCGCAGGATGCCGGCCTCCTGG
>Ga0081455_10007073_pt1 | contig 11906 bp, 18 predicted proteins | sample TabmetS3T2R1_FD_70207 | JGI IMG/M metagenome (GOLD analysis project Ga0081455, IMG submission 70207) | Tabebuia heterophylla rhizosphere microbial communities from the University of Puerto Rico - S3T2R1 | ecosystem: Host-associated > Plants > Roots > Rhizosphere ...
TGCTGAGCGATGTTCTTAAGCTGTTGATCGCCGAGGTCGACCCCTGTGAGTTGGAGCCTTCTTTGCACGTGTGCGAATGCTTCGCCCGACAGGCAGATGCCACCAGGTTCGGCGATTGCTTCAAGACGCGCCGCGATGCGATGTTGACGCCGTCACCATAGACGCGCACCTCGTCGTCGATTCATGCTCAACGATGATTAGGCCGTCCCGGGTAGGAATGCCTCTGAGGACTCGGCTTTCAATGCGAACGGCGCGCATTTGCACGGCCTCGCTCTGAGCCAGGGCATGGCGCGCGAATTGAAGAAACAGATCGCAATTCTTGAGCGCGAGATCGCCGAACTCGAACGGCTCAGCTAACGCACATCGGAAACAACCTTGAGGAACACCTACGGGCTTGCCAGGAGTTACGGCACGGTGCTCTCGATCTATGTTTGGACCAGCTGCCTGTCGCGCCCGGCTGGTGTGGTGCGCGACGCGGCGCACTCGGGCCTCAGCGTTTAACACTCCTCCCCGCTGAAGCCCGCCGGAATGTCGGCCGCGCGTCTACCCACCGCGCGGCCGATCCGGCTTTAATGGGCTAATCGGTTGCTTATTTCGGAGATGGGTCCTGCTTGTCGGGATTAGTCGGTCTCGCCGGTCTCGCCGGATCCGGTCCGCTTGACTCAGAAGCTTTCGGACCGCCGGGAGTTGTCGCCGGGACGTTGCCCTGAGTTTGCGGGCGCTCAGCTGGCGTTGTTCCGGGGGCGGCGCCAGTAGCTGCGCTGTCGCTCGACCCAGGTGCTGTCGACGTGCCTGGGGATGTGGTTTGGGCTAGGGCTAGTCCCGCGCTTGTGACTAGCAGAAGCGCAGCAATTGCAAGTTTCATGGGAAAGCTCCTTTTGCTGTTGTATCGGAGCTAACTTGCCGATTGCACACACGTTCCGGTTCTGCTTACGATCAAATAGGGGACCACCTTATGCCGATCAGGGGATTAGCCGTTCGGAGAGCAGCGAAGACCAGCCGCTCTTGCGTTCGCCCAAACGCACCCGCTTGTGGCCGCGGACGGTCGGCGCCGCGAAGGACGCGGCGGCGCAAACTCTCGCGGAGTAGTGCGCTTTCAGGGAGCGGCAGATGGCAGTCGTAATGGCGAACCCGAAGGTGCCGAGCAAAGATTCGGAACGGTAACGTTGCCGCGCTGCCGGCGTTGGACGCGGCGGCCGATGACCGATCGGTTGCGCTTTGGACGTTCAGCACAGCATTCTTCTTCGACGGGGTGGTCTGGGTTCTCGCGGAGGTGTGGGTTAGACATGGGTGATCTTCAACCGCACGCGTCACATAGATTACCTACAGTACCCCCTTGAGCGTGCGAAAATCCCCGCTGGCAGACAGGGGCCGTGAGAAGCCCACGTCAATGAGCTTTGCGGCTGTCTATGCGGTCTATGAGGCGATTATTGCGATCGCGCTCATCATCGCCGGCATTCTCGTCGCATTTGACGGACCCGCCAGCAGAGCGTGGGGCGCCCTCATGGCTTTGTTGGGCGCCCTCCTGCTCATCTTCTGGCTATCCGGATTGCATGCGGTTGGCTGAGCAGACGCGCATCTTCCACCACAAGTTACGCCTTCGTTATTGCAATAGGGCCCGCCGACTTGCACGGTACTCGTGCTGCTGGCCAATGCTTCAAGGACGCTCAGAATGGCTAACCTGAACGAACCTTGTCGCGCCTCACTAGTCCACAAGATCCTCGCAGCGCGCAAGCCATTTTACCTTCTTCCACACCTGGACCGTAAGCCAGGAGCTGCTATCGCGGGCCATCCGCGAGCGAAAAAGCATGGACCTGGATGTCTGCATCGATGATGAGGGCAAGCCATATCTTGCTCATTCCGGCGAATATCACGAGAAGACGGGCGATCCCTACTTCCAATCCCTTCCTCTTTGGGAGGTTGTCGAGTGGATCAGGCAATCGGCGAACGTCGTCATGGTCGATTGCAAACACTATGACGCTGGCCGACGATCGAAGAGGTAATCGCCAGGATCGCGAACTCAAGAACAGGTTTCCGCAGGTCACCACGAACGCCTGCTAAATGGCCGCCCACTGACCTCCTCATGTCCCCGAAGTACGAGGGGTTGGTCGAGTTCATCTGCCGGCTTCTCAAAGCGCATCACATTGATACGGTGGGCCTCAGCGTGCCATTCCCAACCATCAACGACCGCTGGCTCCGCTGGTTCTTGCGTAAGGGCATCATTCCTCATGTCGAGGTCGATCGCTCCGATACGGCGTCACTGACGGAGCGCTGTACGTAGGGGAGACGGATTTGCTGGAGAGTGCATCCACAAACCCCTTTGTAGCTGCTGCGTTGTAGCGACCGACACCCACTCGGCGTCCCACTTTGGACCTAGCCGCTTGGGGGCAGCCTTGTACCTTGAGCGATACGACCCGATGTGTGCAGCGGCCGAACGGTGTAAGGTTGCGCGGCTTCCTGGGGCACACCAGTGACATTTAGGGAGGTATCCATGAGGTATGTTCTGCTCGGGACGCTCGGTCCCGAATGGGCGCTCAAGCAGACCGAGCGTACCAACAAGGCGCGTGGCAAGCTCGAAAAGCTCGGCATCAAGCTGGAGTCGATCTACTACACCCAGGGATACTACGATTTCGTCGATATCGTCGATGCGCCCAATCCCGAAGCGTTGTTGAGCTTCTCGGTCTGGTATGCGGCGCAGGGCATGGGTCGCATCCACAGCATGCCGGCTTTTGCACCCGATAAGTTCGAGGCCGCCGTGAAGGCAGCCAAATGACCTGCGCCGGACGTGCAAAATTCGCCGGTCGTATCATGGCTAGCTGGGCCGTCGGCACGCGCGTTGACGGATTTAACGCCGAACTCGGCCAACAAAGACCCCGCCGGCGGAGATTCCGGCGGGGTCATGACGGGCTCTTAGAAGTGCAGCACACCCGTCAGCATTAGGATCAAAATCAGGCTTATCGGGACTCCTAGAAGCCACAAGATAATGGGCATTGTTTGTTTCCTTCGTGTTTGGCTCATGATCCTGTGTGAAGGCGAGGCCGCGTTTAAAGTTCCGCAGGAGCGGGCGAAACGAACCCCTCAGCGAGTTGCTCGTGCGCTGAACACCGTGCTCCTTGCACAGACACGCGGCGTTCCTCTGCTGGCCAAAGCGCATTTGTGCGCTGCCACAAGTCGACGTGCCGGAGGGCGCTTGGCGACAAGCATCCCCATTGTCCAAAGATGTTGTTACTCGGCGGCCTGTTAGCCTCTAAAGTGTCCCCCAAGTGGGCGAATGCGAAAACGTGGCGCATCCCGAAGCCTCGATGCCGGCATGTTCGGCTCGGCCCAGGCCCTCCCGTAAGGGAAACCAAACCAGCACCGCTGCCCGCTACTTTTTCCAGAGTGCTCCGAGCAAGAAGCCAATCACAGCGGCGCCCGCAAGCGTTGTCATGGGCTGTTCCTTGAGCGATCTGGCGGCGAATGGCCTGAATTGCTGAGCCGCGTCCTGCGCCTTCTCGCCATAGCGGCGCGCGTGCTCTGCCGCGTCCGACGCCATTTCCTGGGCCCTGTCGCCAGCGTCTTTGAGCCGATCGGTCGTCGTATCGGCCATATCGCGCAGACGATCCGCTAAGCTGTCGTGAGCGTAGTCAGTTTTTTGTTGGGTCATGGAGTTACTCTGTGTTGGATGATTGCCGCGTCGGTTGGTTATCCCGAGTGAAGATCTACCGTTCGAGTGCGCGTTCCTGTCGCGCATCGAACCGTCCGCTCCAGCCTTCGTGCCGCCATTGGGCCGTTCTCTGGTCCATATTGACGGTGCCTTCGTCGCCCAAAATGTCGAGGGCTGGGTCCGCTAGAGACTCGTCGACTCGTACTGTTACGATTGTGCCGCCGCGTCGGATCCCTTCGGCATAGGCGTGTGCTTCGTCCTCAGGCACGCCAGCATCCACCAGCGCACCAACTAAGCCACCCGTAGCAGCTCCGGCGGCCAAACCAGCCAGAGTAGATGCGAGCCAGCCGGCAGCAACAACAGGCCCCAAGCCTGGGATCGCCAGCATGCCTAGTCCCGCGAGTAACCCCGCGCCGCCGCCAATTACTCCACCGATCGCGGCACCTTTCCCGGTGTCGCTTACTGCGTCGTCGTCGACATCCGACCTTGTCGCTGAACGGTGCTTCTCGCTCCCGCTCACGAAACTGATATCAGCGTCCGTGATGCCAGCTTCTCTTAGTTGCCTGACGGCTTCGACGGCATCGTCATAGTCATCAAACAGTGCAGTTATCGTTCTTTTCATGGTTGGCTTCCTATTTCCTACTGGGTTGCAACGTTACCTTTGAAGTCGAGCCCGACGCTCATGGTTTGCCCGCCCTTCTGGGCCTTGCCACGCCAGATGCCCTGGTCATCCTTTTTGAGATCGGTGACGTTCTGGTAGCCCGCCTGTTCGATTTTTGAACGGGCTTGGGATTCGGTGAAGCTATTGGACCCGGGCTCCAGCCGCGCGCTTCCAGCATCTCCGCCTGCGGCACCTCGGGAGCTCGACTGATCGGAATTTGGCTGCGGGCTTTTTACTGCGGGGTTGCCCTGGCGCTGCTCGCTTTGCGCGAGCACAGTGCCCGCGCCTAGGGCCGCTGCCAGCGTCATGATCATTACGAATTTCATTTGGGACTCCGCGCGTTATTACTTTCCGTTGATGCAGCTAACAATCTTGGGAAGAGGTGGTTCCAGCGGCTGCCGAAACGCTGAACTACGCAAGGCTAGCCCTGACGTGCTGGCGAGTACGCCGACGTAACTAAGTCGTGGGTCGGCACGCAAACGCTAAGTTTTGCTACGCACGAGCGCGTCCAACCCGGTTTAGGAATGCAGCGATTTTGACGCAGCGGTCGGGGGTCTGCGCCCCTCACAAGGGATTTGCCAGGTACTCTCTCGTCGCCTGACCCTCAGGCGCGACGATCTCAGCGTAGGGGCGATAGCGTCTCTGCATGGGCCATAAAACGGAGGGCCAGCATTTTCAGGCGAAGGGAATTGCGAACCCCGCCGGCTGCAAGAGCGAGAAGGATAATTGCCAGCCGATTACGTCGATCTTCGATCGCTTGCGCCTTCTGTCCACCTTCCGCCATTTCCAGCCAGGTTTCGTCGAAAGCCCGCCCAAGCATTTTCAAGGTGTCGGGATCATAACTCGTATTCTCCAGAAGAAACTTGTCCATCGACGTTGTCCTAACATTCCGCAGTAGGCCGACATGGCGCTTCGCTGATGGCGTTACGCTCAGCGCAACTCCGGGTCGGTAAAAAACATTACCCAACAACGATTTAGAGGCAGCTCCTCGAAAAGAAAATCACGGCTGAAGGCATATCTGTGCGAAAGCGTACAAGGACACTTCATATCTCCCGCATTTTGCTCGGAACGAGAAAGCGGCGTGCGAATTAGTCCTTCGACGATCCCTTCCGTTGCGAGGAAACTTTCCATGACAGTTCGTGCCGATACCCCACGCGCGCGGGGTGACCGAAACGCGCCGCACGTAAGCCCTGTGACGCCCGACGAGGACATCCGCACGATCTTAATCAACCGGGTCTCCTGGGCTGCGGTGCTCGCCGGTGTGGCGGTCGCTCTGGTCGTGCAGCTAATCCTCAATCTCCTCGGCATCGGGCTTGGCGCCGCATCCATCGATCCTGCAACTGGCGACTCCCCTTCCCCAAGCACCTTCTCGATCGGCGCGGGCATCTGGTGGGCGCTCTCGGGCATTATCGCTGCGCTCGCGGGTGGGTACACGGCAGGGCGACTCGCCGGCGAACCCAAAGAGTCCTCTGGCGCCTGGCATGGTTTGACGGCATGGGCCATAACCACACTCCTCGTGTTCTACCTCCTCGGCACGACGATAGGTTCCGTCGTGGGCGGCGCGTTCAGAAGCCTCGGCAGTGTCGCTACCGGTGCGGCCCAAACCCTTGGGACCACGGCGCAGACGGCCGTACAAGCCGCGGCGCCGTCAATCTCGCGTACAAGCGATCCTTTCGCTGCGATGGAGCGGTCGGTACGAGATGCGACCGGTGGTAATGATCCCGCGGCACTGCGCGATGCAGCGGTTGCGGCGGTACGGGCGCTTGTCACAGCAGACCCGCAGCAGCAGCAGGATGCGCGCGAGCGCGCTGCTCAGGCGATCGCCAAGGCGCAGAACATCCCGGTGGAGCAGGCCCGCTCAAACGTTGCGCAATACGAGCAGCAGTATCGGCAAGCAGTCGACACTGCCAAACGGCAAGCGACCGCCGCTGCTGAGACGGCTACAACCACGCTCTCACGTGGCGCGCTCTTTGGTGCCATTGCCCTGCTTATTGGCGCGATTGCTGCGTGGTTCGGCGGACGCATGGGAGCGGTAGATCCGACCATTACCTCGGCTGCACTCTTGGCCGAGCAGCGTCGCATTCACTGAACCTGCCGTTGCGGCATCGATGCCGACGGCTCAAACCGGAGACTGCCAATGACCGTTAAGACAATGGAAGATCTATTCGTTGAAACCCTGAAGGACATCTACTACGCCGAAAAGCAGATCCTCAAAGCCTTGCCCGCCATGGTCAAAAAGGCGGGGGCGAAGCAACTTAAGGATGCCCTGGAAACCCATAGGAAGGAAACCGAAGGCCAGGTCGATCGGCTGGAACAGGTATTCCAGCTGTTCGAGGTCTCACCGCGCGGCAAGAAGTGCGAGGCGATCGAAGGGATCATTGCCGAAGCCAAGGAGCATATGGAAGATATCGAAGATCCCGAAGTGCTCGATGCCGGCATGATCGGCTCGGCCCAGGCCGTCGAGCACTACGAGATTACACGCTACGGCACCCTCATCGCCTGGGCGAAGCAGTTGGGCAAGGACGACGCCATCGAACTGCTTCAGGCCAATCTCGAGGAAGAGAAGCACGCCGATGAGCTCCTGAGCGAGATCGCCGAAGCCACCGTCAACCAGAAGGCGGCCGCCTGAGGCCTTGCATGCCGCGCAACATCACACAGCGGCCGGTGCCCATGAAGGACATGCTTCGGAATCTGTGGCGCCTACCAATGCGACCCAACCGACATTTCCAACACCGCGATCCCGGAGTGCCAGATCTTTGTCATATGCAGAATCTTATCGCCGTCGAACTGCATGACGTAGACGTAATCCGACGCCACCATCTTGCCCGTGGGTGGAACTGGACCGCCGTGACGGGCGTGAGTCCCGTGGAACACGGCATAGGCAGAAACGATACGCCGCACGCGATATGATGAATGACATGCTCTGCCATATGACCGAAGGCGAGTTAGCAGTCGTCCAGAACAAGAAAGAATTCACTGTTAAGAAGGGTGACGTGTGGACCTGCGCCAAAGGGCTCAATACTGAAGGCACTCAGAATAAGGGCAGCGTGGTCGCGGTGATGCGCATCATTGACCTATTGACCTGATTTTCAGCCGATCTGTCTGCCAGTGCAGAACGAGCGGGGTTGCTACATGTGATCGCGTTGCTGTCACGCTTACCGCAGGCGCTGCCTTCATATGTACGCCCCGATCTCGATTTCCAACACGCGTCCTTTGGCGCCGCCGACCACACGCGCCCGGTGGGTCGCAGCTGCGCTTGACCCATCGCCAGATGGGTCAGCGGGAGAAGGGCAAACTTTGCGTAGAGTCCCATTGGCGAGTGCGCAAAATTTACTCTACGGCGAACACCTTGGCCTGATCGGATATTTCCAAGATCGTGAAGGGCTCGGTTTTCTGGCCCGTCATCCCAGGCGACCCTTCAGGCATACCTGGAAGCGAGATGCCCTTGATCTTCGGCCGTTCCGCCAGGAGCTTCTTGATTGCGCTCGCGGGGACGTGGCCTTCGACGACGTAACCGTCAACCAGGGCGATGTGGCAGCCCTCAAACTTCTCAGGCACGCCATGCTGGTGTCGGATCAGCGACATGTCGTGTGTGGGTGTAACGGTAACTTTGAACCCGTTTTCCCGCAGGTATTGGGCGTGACCCTCGCAACAACCGCATTGCGGGTTCACGTACATCGTGATGGTCGCCGGTTCGGCGGTCGCAAGTGACGAAAACAGCAGGGCTGCCAAGAAAGCAAAAGCTCGCATCATTGTTTTCCTCCTTCATTATGCGACGCGGATCACACCCATCATGCCGCTCTCCTGGTGCTCCAGGATGTGGCAGTGGAACATCCAGTCACCGGGATTGTCGGCCACAAACGCAACTTCGACCTTTTCGCGCGGCGCCATTAACACGGTGTCCTGCCACTCGCGATACTGCGTGGGCTTGCCATTTCGGCCGATCACCCTGAAAGCATGACCGTGCAAGTGCATCGGGTGCCACCACGCCGTCTCGTTGTTCATGGCGAGGATGTAAGAGCGGCCCCTTTGCAACGTAAGCATCGGTTCATGTACGGTGCCGAGATGGGCTTGACCGTTGATGAACCAGATTTTGCCGCTGCGCATCGTCTCCATCATGTTCATCATGTCCATTCCCATGCCACGGTCGCGCATCATCATGCCGCCCATCATGCCACCGTTGAACACGATGTCGTGCCGGTCGGCCTTAGCTACGTTTGGCTCGGGCATCGTGTTTCGGGATAGTGCGATCGGAGCTTCCAGTACGTTTTCGCGGAGCACCTGCTCGCCGTAGACGATATCGAGCAAGCGGTACTGGAGACCGCGATAGAAGTTATCGACAATCTGAAAGCGCTCGCCCGGCTTGCCGGTCAGGTCGAAGACGAGATCGATGCGCATGGCCGTGCCCAGGATGATGCGTCCATCGGGCGGTGTGTGTGGTTCGACCGGTTGGCCGTCGTAGGCGATCACCATTGGTTTGTGTCCGCCGAATGTCAGGCCGAATATGCGGGCATTGGCGGAATTGATCAGCCGCAGCCTGATGCGCTCGCCGCTCAGCACCGCGAACGTATCGGGGAGCTTTCCGTTGACGGTCACCGTGTTGCCGACGCGGCCATTGTGGGCCATGTCATGCATGTTGTGGAAGTCTACGATCTGCGCAACTTGGGACAATCTCCAATCCGAAAGGACCCAAACGATGTCGCGGTCGACATGGATGGGCTCACGCTCCTCGACAATGAACGCACCTGAAAGTCCGCGCCCAACTTGCTCGGCGCTGTTCTGGTGCGGGTGGTACCAGTAAGTGCCAGCATCGGGAACGTTGAAGTCGTAGACGAACGTTTCCCTAGGCCCTATAGGGTCCTGCGTCAGATGCGGAACGCCATCCATGGCGTTGGGCAGTCGTATGCCGTGAAAATGCACGGTCGTTTCTTCTGCCAGTTGGTTCTCGACGGCGATCCGGACACGCTCGCCCTGGCGGACGCGAATCTCAGGCCCAGGCACCGTGCCGTTGTAGGCCCATACAGCAGCCTCAGGATATTGTGCGCCAGCGAGCGGTGCCTTTGCCCGCTGTGCGATCAGGTTGATTTCCCGTGCCGCGTAAACCTTGACAGGGAGTAGCATGGCCGCTGATAGGCCCGCCGCGGCCTGCAGCAGCGAGCGGCGCGTCAGCGCAGAATCGCACATGACTTTCGATCCTTGTTGATGAGTGTGGGCCCGCCGCAACAATCACGAGCCCCACGCTCTTCAATTGCGGTGTCAACGAGCGGGACGATAGCCGTAAGCCCGCACACACCGCGTGCCGGCGCGATTGCAGTAGTAAACAACGCGGGAGTCGTCGGTGCGCGCCGTCGTCCTCGGCGCCGGGTCCGAGGTCCAGGTTTTGTCGGCACTCGCTCCGCCAACACCAACCCCGGAGAGCCCGATGGCCACTAGGGCCGATGCGAGAAAGTACTTCATAGTTTGCTCCTTTGGAGACGTCGTCTCGGCGCAAAACGCTTGCCGCGTTCGCGATCTCGAAGAACTGGCAGGATTGCCGCGCGCTGGCGCAGCCTGCGGTTTCACCGCTTGCTGCACTTGCCGCACTAGGATCGAGGGGGAGGTGGGTCAGGTCGCGGGGAAAACGCGGCCGGCCTTGACGCGCCAACCATCAGGTAAGCTTGAGGCGACGGATGCTCCAGCAATGCCTCATCGACAATCGTCGCGTTGAAGCACTTGAGCATGCAATAGTCAGATGGGCATTTGTGCGCCGTTTTGCAGCACGGGCAGTCGTCCATTGACTGTGCCATGCTCATCTCGTCTTTGCCGATTTGCGTCATTGCCATTGCCGCAGCAACCGGCAAGGCCACAACGCTTGTGGTCAGCACCACCGCAAAGACTAAGCGGATCCACCGCATGGGCCGATGTTCGTGCGGACCAACCAGGTGGTCAAATCACGGCTTCGTGCCTAACTGCTTAGCAGCCTGCGAGGGTCCATGCGACGCTGCACCCTCGTGTGTGCCCACTCAAATCTAGGACTTCGCCATGATGGATGGTGGCATGATGTGGGGAATGGGCCTCGGGCATCTGCTTGTAGGCCTCGTGCTGCTGTTGGCCGTAGCAGCTCTCATCAAGTATTTGTTCTTCAGATAGCGCGAGATGAAGTCCCAGAACTCCAGCCAAAACAAACTTTTCGCCGCCAAGCACCAGGTCGAAGACCACCGCCCGCGCGGCGCCCCATCCGTCTGCTACCGGGCGCTTTGCCTACTGACGCTATCTTCAGAGCCCACCACTGACATCGGCCCTGCCGATTGGTGCAACTCGACCAGGGCCTGCTGAAGAACGATCCCGGCACCCTGCAGAGCAAGCGCTGCCATGATCGAGGCGACTACGAGGTCCGGCCAGCCAGTGCCTGTTCCAAAGACACCGAGCGCCGCGAGCAGCACTGCCAGGTTACCCAGCACGTCGTTTCGCGTGCAGATCCATGCAGAGCGCATGTTGGAGTCTCCGCCGCGGTATGCCCATAGCAGCGCAAAGGATCCGGCATTGGCGATAAGTGCCGTGAACCCCACCGCTCCCATGGTGAGTGCCTGCGGAAGCGTGCCGTGGACGGCGTGCCAAAGGGTAACGCCGATCACCCACAGGCCGAAGACGCCCATCGTCGCGGCCTTGGCAAGGGCCGCCATGGCCCGGTAGCGCAGGGCCATACCCACTACAAACAGACTGATGGCGTAGTTACCTGCATCGCCGAGAAAGTCGAGAGCATCGGCCTGTAGCGAGGCCGAGCCGGAGGCAAGACCCGCACCAATCTCTACCGCGAACATGGCGGCGTTAATGGCCAGCACCAGCCATAGGGCGCGCCGGAGGCCTGGATCGGGCGTGGACACTTTGGCCCCACATCCACAGCAGCTGGCGCTCATGCTTGATATCCTCTTCGTTGCCGCCTACATGCGCATAGCATCTACAGCGACTGTAGGTTCAAGAGGAAAATCGACCATGGACCTTGCCATAGGTGAGCTGGCTCGGCGTTCCGGCTATGCCGTGCAGACACTGCGCTACTACGAGCAGATCGGCTTGATGCCGAAGCCTCCCAGGACCTCGGGAGGTCAGCGTCGCTACGGTGAAGACCTTCTGCACCGTCTGCTCTTCATTCGGCACGCGCGCGACTTGGGGTTCGAGATCGAAGACATCCGCAGCCTGCTCGATCTAGCTGGCCGACCCGATCAGTCCTGCGCATCCGTCGATGCCATAGCCAAGGCGCACATGGTCTCCATCGATGGCAAAATTGCGCGGCTGACCGCTCTCAGGGCCGAGGTCAATCGCATGCTCAAAGCGTGCGCCAAGGGGCGCATAGCCCAGTGCAAAGTGATCGATGTCCTGGCTCGCCACTCGGATTGATCGGCCAGTTCATACTCGAAGCCAGCCACGCTTGTTGAGCACATAGGCTGCCATCCCGGCCACGAAGGCGATCCCGACATTCCAAACCGCCAGCGCTGCGGTAATCAGTGTAACGAAGCGCTCACCCTTGTCTTTGCTGAAGTCACATGATCCGAGTGCGAGCTGGGCACCCGTTAGGAAAAGTATTACCCCAAGGATTGGCAGCGGGAAAAGCCTCACCAGCGT
>Ga0081455_10007074_pt1 | contig 11905 bp, 14 predicted proteins | sample TabmetS3T2R1_FD_70207 | JGI IMG/M metagenome (GOLD analysis project Ga0081455, IMG submission 70207) | Tabebuia heterophylla rhizosphere microbial communities from the University of Puerto Rico - S3T2R1 | ecosystem: Host-associated > Plants > Roots > Rhizosphere ...
CGTCTGCAGCTCATCGATATCTCCAATAACCTCGGCGACGCCAAGAGCCTGGTCACGCATCCCGCCACCACCACGCATATGCGTATCGGAGCAGAGGAGCGCGCCAAGCTCGGCATCAACGACGGCACCGTACGGCTGTCGGTGGGGCTCGAGGATGCCGACGACGTCATCGCCGATCTGGTGCAGGCGCTGAACGGCTGACGAGGCGTCGGACGCCATGACGCTCGCTCGCGCGCTCTGGCAGGCCAACGCCGACTGGGCGCAGAAGATCCTCGCTCATCCCTTCGTGCGCGGTCTGGGCGACGGATCACTGCCGGTCGAAAGCTTCAAGGCCTATGTGGCGCAGGACGCTTACTTCCTGGAAGCTTTCGCTCGCGGCTATGCCTTCTGCCTCGCCCACAGTGAAGCGCGTTCAGATCTTTACGGGTTCGCCGATCTGATCGCGGGCGTTCTGGACGAACTCAAGCTGCATGCCAGCTACGCGGAGCGCTGGAAAGTCGAACTGCACGGCGTCGTGCCGATCGCGGCGACGCGTGCCTATGTCGATTTTCTTCTCGCGGCGGCCCGACGCGGCGATCTCGGCGAGACTGTTGCCGCGATGACGCCATGCATGAGGCTTTATGCCTTTCTCGGCCAGGCGTTGGCACGTGCCGAAGTGGCTCCGCTTTATGCCGAGTGGGTGAAGACCTACGCCGACCCCGGTTTCGAGGTCCTGGCGTCGCGCCTGGAGGCACTGCTCGACGGCCACGCGACCGACAGTGAGACGGTACGTGGGAACTACCGCCGAGCCATGGAGCTCGAATATCGCTTCTTCGATGCCCATTGGGGCGAAGAGTAGGCGCAATCGCCTTTCAATTGCCTCGCCGGGCGACCGCAACAATTGAGCGGTTTCCAACGTTGCCGTCGGTCCCTCATCTCAACACCGCGTCGGCATGCGTACGGAACAGCCTGGTCAGCTTCAGTCGCTTACTCCTTTGCGTGGCATCGCAGCCCTCTGGGTGGTGCTGTACCACTACGCGTCACAGTATCTTCCGGCGCTTCACGCCGATCGTTACACCCATCTTCTCGACAAGGGGTATCTCGCCGTCGATCTCTTCTTCATGTTGAGCGGCTTCGTGCTCACACATGTCTACTGGCGCGTATTCACTGAGCCGGTCCGAGGCTCATATTGGCGTTTCCTGCTGGCCCGCGTGGCACGGCTCTATCCGCTGCATCTCTTCGTTCTGTCGCTGTTCATCGCGACGGCACTGGCGTCTCGCGCGGTCGAATATGCGGCGACGGGCACCTTCGAAAAGGTGGCGATCGAGGGCTCGCAATCCGTGACGGCGCTGGTCGCCAACCTCTTCATGCTTCAAGGGTTGAAGGCGAGCGAGCTCAGCTGGAATTATCCGGCCTGGTCGATCAGTGTCGAGTTCATCGCCTATCTCGGCTTTCCGCTGGCTTTGCCGGTGATCTGGCGCGCCCGTCCGTCGAGAAAGATCGTGCTGGCCCTCCTTCTTGTCGCCGTGCTTGCCGGGTTGGCCGGCATCACTGACGACGATTTCGATCAATGGGACGGGCCGCTGACCCTGCTGCGCTGTGTGCCCGAGTTCCTGCTGGGCAGCCTGCTCTATGCGGCCTTCGTCGGCCGATGCTGGAGATCGTCTTTGGGACGCGACGCGGTCCTGGTCGCCGTTACCATCGTGCTTCTGCTGCTGCTACATCTGGGCGGCAGCGATTTCCTGGTGATCCTGCTCTTTCCGGTGTTGATCCTGGCTGCCGTCGCGAACCAGGGCAGGGCCGCGGCGCTGCTCAATACCGCGCCGCTCGTCTGGCTCGGCGAGATTTCCTATTCGCTCTATCTGATCCATGGCCTCGTGCAATTCGTGACCACGCAACTGTTGAACGCCACCGGCCACCACAGCCGCGACGATCTTTCGACCACAGCCTCGCTTGCGATCATGGTCGTCATGCTCGCCACTTCGTTCCTGTGCGGCAGCTACGGGCATCACAGCGTCGAGAAAGCAGGCCGACAGCGGCTACGGCTGATGTTCGGCGCCTAAACGCGACGTTTCTGGATCGATGGTCGCGGGCTAGAGTTCCGCGAGCTTTTCCATTGAACGGTCGAGCGCACCGTGCAGGTCGGCGGTGAGCCTGGCGCCCATCGCGTCGCGCACCTCCTGCTCGGCCGCCGCCCAAAGCGGCAGGGCGCGCTTGAAAAGCGCACGGCCGGCGGCTGTTGCCACGAAATCGCGCCGTCGCCGATCGCCCGATATCGCCGGCTCCACTAGGCCATCATGAAGCAATGGCCGCAGGTTCCTGGTCAGGGTCGTACGATCCGCTGCCACGAGCTCGGCCAGGCGACCGACCGAGACCGGTCCCTCCGCGGCGATGAAGCCCAGAAGCGAGAACTGCGAGATCTTGAGGCCGGTCGGTGCGAGATGCTTGCCGTAGATGACCGTCACGCGCCGTGCCGCGCCTCTCAGGCGGAAGCAGGTGCATTCGGTTGGCGAAAGACGCAGCGACGGACCGGACATGCGTGGAGACTAGCGCCGGCTCTTGCCGCGGCCAAGCAGGAATGTGTATATGCACATAATCTTGCAAAGGAGAATGAAATGAAGGTGCCCGAGGCGGGCTTCGGCGTGGTGCCGATCGAGAAAGCCCGCACCATGGACGGCCTCACCTTGTTCGGTGAGATTCGGGCAGGGCGCCTGCCGGCGCCTCCCATCGCGAAGGTATTGGGCTTCTGGCTCGATGAAGTGGAGGCCGGCCGCGTCGTCTTCGCCTACAAACCCGTTCTCGACCACTACAACCCGTTGGGCAGCGTCCACGGAGGCATTGCGGCGACCCTGCTCGATTCGGTGATGGGTTGCGCCATCCACACCATGCTGAAGGCAGGCACCGGCTTCACCACGGTCGAAATCAAGATCAATTACGTGCGCGCCATGACCGACAGGACGGGCGAGGTCCGGGCGGAGGGCAAGGTGATCAACCTCGGCTCGCGCATCGCCACCGCCGAGGGAAGGCTGACCGACGCCGCCGGGAAGCTGATGGCGCACGGCACGACCACCTGCCTGCTGTTCCCGATCTGAGGTGAAAATGCGCTAGGCTGCGGCATGCCCGATGCGGTAGCCGAGCAGCGCATCCTGAAGCTTTCGATCGGCGTGACGATTGTCCTCGCGCTGTTCGGGCTCGCCTTCGGTCTCGTCTCGGGCTCGCTCTCGATCGTGTTCGACGGCGTCTTCTCGGTGATCGATGCGGCGATGTCGGGGCTGGCCCTGTTCGTGTCCCGGCTGGTGACGCGGCAGACCGAGAACCGCCGCTTCCAGTTCGGTTTCTGGCACATCGAGCCGATGGTGCTCGCCTTCAATGGCGGCACGCTGATGCTGCTTTGCTTCTATGCGTTCGTGAATGCCGTCGGCAGCTTCCTTGCCGGTGGCCGACAGCTCGACTTCGATTGGGCAATGGCCTACGCCGTCGTCGTTTGCGCCGGCTGCTTCGGCATGTATTTCTACCAGCGTCGCGCCAATCGAATCATCGCCTCGGACTTCGTCCAGCTCGACGCCCAGAGCTGGTTGATGTCGGCGCTGATTACCTCGGCACTGCTGATCGCCTTCCTCGCCGCGATCATGGCCAGAGGGACACGCTTCGATCCGTGGCTGCCCTATGTCGACCCTGTGGTGCTGGCGGTTCTGTCGCTCTGCCTTGTCTTCGTGCCGGTGCGTACCGTGCGCCGCGCTTTGACGGAGATCCTGCTGATCACGCCTGCCGACCTCGACGAACACGTGAGGAGCGTGATGAAGCGCGTCGTCGAGGAATACGGGTTCCAGTCGTTCACGAGCTACGTCGCCAAAGTCGGGCGCGCGCAGTTCATCGAAATCCATATCGCCGTGAATCCGAAATGGCCGGTCGACAGCGTCGCCACCGCCGATGCGGTCCGTCGCGAGATTGCCGAGGCGCTGGGCGGAGAAGGCCCCGATCGGTGGCTTACCATCGACTTCACGGCCGATCCGCACTGGCTCTAGCTCACGATCTCGGGAGCTTGCAGCATTTGACCTTTTGTTGGGAAAATCCCATGTCTTTGGGATCGAAGGGTGGTTCGTTGTCCGTATACGTCGCTACAACCCGTGCTATTTGCGTCACCGTCCGGCCGCAATATATGCCCGATCAGTCGGATCCGGCGAAGTCTCAATATGTGTGGGCCTATCAAGTCCGTATTGAGAATAAGGGTGATGTGACCGTGCAGCTTCGCAGCCGGCACTGGAAGATCACCGATGGGCTGGGCCGGCGTCAGGAAGTCAAAGGACAGGGCGTGGTCGGCAAGACGCCGCGGCTGCGGCCTGGAGAGATGTTCGAGTACGCGTCAGGTACGCCGCTCTCCACGCCATCCGGCTTCATGGGCGGCACATACCAGATGGTGAGTGAGTCGGGCGAGAATTTCGACATCGAGATTCCGACTTTCTCGCTCGACACCCCTAACGACTCGCGACAGCTTAACTAGGCTTGGGATTGCGACGGCACCGGAGAGGAAGGCAATGAACAGGATCCTGAAGAAGAGCGATATGGTCTCACTTGCCACCGGCATCGCCCGGCCGTCGCGCGAGGAGGCGGAGGAGGCGGTGCGGACACTGATCCGCTGGGCCGGTGACGATCCCGAGCGCGAAGGCCTGGTCGGCACGCCGGACCGCGTGGTGCGCGCCTATGAGGAGTTTTTCGGCGGGTACGACGAGGATCCGCGCGAGATGCTGCAGCGCACCTTCGAGGAAGTCGAAGGCTACGACGAGGTCGTGATGTTGCGCGACATCCGGCTCGAATCGCACTGCGAGCATCACATGGTGCCGATCATCGGCAAGGTCCATATCGGTTATCTTCCGGATCGGCGCGTGGTTGGCATCAGCAAGCTTGCGCGTGTCGTCGATGCCTATGCGCGTCGCCTTCAGATCCAGGAGAAGCTCACGGCGCAGATCGCCAACACCTTGCAGGAAGTTCTGCAGCCGCGTGGCGTTGCCGTCGTCGTCGAGGCGGCGCACCAGTGCATGACCACCCGCGGCGTGCACAAGTCCGACGTTGCCATGGTCACCAGCCGTATGCTGGGCGCTTTCCGCGACAATGGCGAGACGCGGCGCGAATTCCTGACTATGATCGGCCGCACATCGGTTTGATTACAGATAAGGGTACCATGGCTGGGGAGCTCGTCGATTCCGTCGAAATGCTGCGTCGTCTCGTGGCGTTCGATACCACTTCACGCAACTCCAACCTGGCGCTGATCGAGTACGTCCAGAACTACCTCAAGGGGCACGGCGTCGATTCGAAGCTGGTGCCCAGCGAGGATGGCAAGAAAGCCAATCTGTTCGCATCAGTCGGTCCCCAGGTCGCGGGGGGCGTTGTGCTGTCCGGCCATACCGACGTGGTGCCGGTCGACGGCCAGCCATGGGACACCGATCCGTGGACGCTGACGCTCAAGGACGGCAAGTATCACGCCCGTGGCACCTGCGACATGAAGGCCTTCTCCGCCATCGCGCTCGCCCGGCTGCCGGATTTCCTGAAGGCCAAGCTCAAGCGGCCGATCCATTTCGCGCTCTCGTACGACGAGGAGGTGGGCTGCGTCGGCGCCCATTCGCTGGCCGCCCGGATGGCATCCGAAGTGCCGAAGCCCCGGGCCATCATCATCGGCGAGCCGACCATGATGACCGTGGTGCACGCGCATAAAGGTGCACAGATCTACATCACCAAGTTCACCGGCTTCGAGGCGCATTCCTCGATGACGCATCTCGGCGTGAGCGCCGTCCACTTCGCCGGTGAGTTCGTCCACTACCTCAACCGCGTCCAGGAAGAGCTCGAGGCGGCGGCGCCAAGGAACAGCGAATTCATGCCGCCGGAAGCGACCTTCAATGTCGGCACGATCGTGGGCGGCACGGCCGGCAACATCCTGGCCCGCGAGTGCGAAGTGCTGTGGGGATACCGCGAGCTTCCGGGCCGGCCGATCGACGAATTGGGCGAGCGCGCGCAGAAGTGGCTCAAGGAGGAGCTGCTGCCGAAGATGAAGGCCAAGCATCCGGCCGCCGCGATCGACACCGTGCTGCGCTCCTCGACGCCTGCCTTCTCACCCGAAGGCAATGACGAGGCCAAGGCGCTGGCGCGGAGCTGGTCGGGCTCGAACACGGTGGGCAGCGTGGTCTATGGCACCGAGGCTGGCATCTTCAAGAAGACGCTCGGCGTGCCGACCGTGGTCTGTGGCCCGGGCGACATCGCCCAGGCGCATCAGCCCAACGAGTACATCCTCGCGTCGCAGATCGAGGCCTGCGACGGCTTCATGACGCGCATGCTCGAATGGGCCTGCCGCGACTAGGTCTGGTCGCCAGCGCATAACCTGATTTTGGCGTCATCTCTGCTGCGTTGACTCTAGGCTAGAATGCTAGCATTCTAGCACGTGTGAGTGACGAGGAGGTCAAGCAGTTCAACGTGTACTTGCCGGTCGAGTTGATCAGGCAGGTCAAGCATCACGCCATCGAGGCGGAGCTGTCCCTCTCGGCATTGGTCGCCGACGCGTTGCGCGCCTACCTCGACGCCGAGAGGCAGCGCCGACGACCATCTGGAAGGAGATCTTGATATGAAGACCGAGGGCATCGAGGCGGTGTTCCTGACGACGCACAACTGGGGAAAGTCCGCCAAGTTCTTCCAGTCGCTGGGCTTCACGCTCGAATTGGAGACCGACCACAATTCCGGCCTGCTCCGCAACGGTCCGGGGCCCTACCTTTTCATCGCCGAGGTCCCAACAAACCAGCAGGCCGAGGCACACGTCATTCTCAAGGTGGCTGACGCGGACGCGTTCCGGCCTGGCCCCGGTGTCGAGGTCGTCACGCCGTTTGAAGATACACATTGGGGGACCCGCGACATGACTGTCCGCGATCCCGATGGGCGCATCTGGCACGTACAGGCTCCGGCGAAGGGTTGAGCGAACGTCATGGGTGATAGGCAAGCCGTGGCGCCGGACAGCACGGCGGTCAGGGTCGCCTTGTGGCGGGCTCTGCATGTCGAGGTCGATCCGCCGCCGCATGTGCTCGAGGACAAGATCGGTCTCGAGCTGGTCAATCCCGAGGAGGGCTGGCGGAATCGTCCCGACATGGCGACCTTCACGCGCCTCTTTCGTGCGTCCATCGTGGCGCGCGCCCGCTTCATCGAGGATCTGGTCGTTGAGCAGGCGGCTCGCGGCGTCGGTCAGTACGTCCTGCTCGGCGCCGGCCTCGACACGTTCGCCCAGCGCCGGCCGGAGATCGCGTCAGGACTTCGAATCTTCGAGGTTGATCAGGCCGGTCCCCAGGCATGGAAGCGGCAACGGCTGATCGAGCTCGGTTTCGGTGTTCCGCAGGGGCTGCGGTTGGTTCCCGTCGATTTCGAGGCCGGCGGCGCCTGGTGGCAAGGGCTCGCGGATGCCGGCTTCGATCCGGGCCAGCCAGCCGTCGTGGCGTCCACCGGCGTCAGCATGTACCTCACCACGGATGCCATCGCGGCCACGCTGCGTCAGGTGGCGACGCTGGCGCCGGGCTCCACGTTTGCGATGACGTTCCTGATGCCACTTGAATCAGCCGACCCAGAGGTGCGGCCAGGGCTGCAGCGAGCGGCGGAAGGCGCGCGCGCCAGCGGCACGCCGTTCATCAGCTTCTTCATGCCGCCCGAGATACTGTCCATGGCTCGCGATGCCGGTTTCAAGGAAGCCCGCCATGTGTCGGCCGCCGCCCTTGCCGAGCGTTACTTCGCCGGCCGGACGGATGGCCTTCGTCCACCCAACAATACGGAAGAGCTGCTGGTCGCGTCGACCTAGCGCGGCACGATACGCTCGAGCCATTGCGCCACGGTTTCGATGCGATGGAGGCGCCTCAGATGGGCGTGGATGAGCAGCCAGATCTCACGCGCAGGCTCGGCGATTTCGGCGACGCCGCGAAGTCTTTGCAATCGGCTGTCGCGGTCGGCGATGGCGGCTGGCAACAGCGTCTTGCCGAGCCCCGCGGCAGTCGCTTCGATCAGGGCTTCTGCGTCGTTGGCGCGGATGTTTGCTATCGCCTCGCCGCGCTTCGCGGACACGATCGCAAGCCACCTCGCCTGCGGCAGATGCGACATGGTCTCGTCGTAGGTAATCCAGGGCAGGGCCGCGATCTCGCGTTTGGAGCAGGAGGCAGGACCGTAGCTTGCGTAGCGCATCAGGCCGATACGTCGGGCGACCACGCGCATGCCGCCAACCTTCGGCCGCGCAAGCCGTAGAGCGAGGTCGGCTTCCCGGCGTGTAAGGCTGAGCCCACGCGGTTCCGCAATGAATTCGAGCTGCACAGCCGGATGGCGCTTCACGAAGCTCGCCGAAGCCGGCACCAACAGGCGGTCCACCATGATCGGCACGGACGTCACGCGCACGGTGCCCGAGACCGCCGCATCCGTGCCCTCCAGCGATCCGGTAAATTGGTTGACCTCGTGCTCGATCCTCTCGGCATGCGCCACGGCCCGTTCGCCGGCGCGGGTCAATTGCAGGCGGCCGCCGGCAAGCCGCTGATAAAGTCGCGCACCGATCGCCGCCTGCACAGCCTCCAGCCGGCGCGACACAGTCGTGCTGTCGACGCCCAAGGTTCGCGCCGCGCCGCCCAAAGAGTGCGTCCGGTCAAGAGCGAGCAGATAACGAAGATCGTTCCAGTTCAGGTGCTGCATATTCGCCGGCTCAATCGGCATTTCTCCACCTTGCTCGGTATTCTTGCAGCTCCGATCCTGCCTTGTCACGGTTGGAGGATTGCAATGCATCACATCGTCTTGTTCGAGGATAACCCGCAGGCCGGGACGGATATCCGCCAGCTGCACATGCCCGCGCATCTCGCTTTCCTCGAGCGGAACGGGCGTTCCGTTTCGGCCGCCGGGCCCCTGCTGACCGAGGCCGGTGCCCCGGCCGGCGGGCTTTGGCTGGTGGAGGCACCGGGCGTGTCGGAAGTCGAGGCGCTCGTTCACGAAGATCCGTTCTGGCCGACCGGCTTGCGCAAGTCGGTCCAGATTCTGGTCTGGTCGCAGGTCTTTGCCGACGGGCGGCGATTGATCGGTTAACTACGCCGCCGAGGCGTAGATCCGATCGAGGTCGTTGTCGTCGTAGATATATTCGGTCGAGCAGAACTCGCACTTCACCGCGACGCGGTTGTTCTTGTCGCGCAGGTCGTCGAGCTCCTCGCGCCGGATCGAGCGCAGCACACGGTCGATTCGTCCGCGGCTGCAGCGGCAGCGCGCGGCAAAAGGTCGACGCGTGAACACCCGCGGCTGTTCCTGATGGAACAGCCGATAGAGCAGATGCGTGGCCGGCAGCTTGGCGTCCAGCATCTCGGCCTCGGTGGCCGAGGCCATCAGGACCACCGCCTTGCGCCAGTCGTCCTCGCGCTGCTCGGCGTCGATGTCGAGACGACCGGCGTCGAACTCCGGCATCTGCTGCACCATGAGCGCGGCCGCACGCCAGTGTGCTGTGCCATCCTCGACGATGCGGCGCGCAGCGATCTTAATGCCGGTGGGAAGCTGCTCGGATTGGCGGAAATAGGTATGAGCGCAGTCGGCGAGCGTCGGGCCTTCGAGCGGCACCACGCCCTGGTAGCGCTCGGTATGCTGGCCCTGGTCGACGGTGAAGGCGAGCCGCCCGCGGCCGAACAGCTTCGGCACATAGCCTTCCGGCGCCTCGCTGTTGCCGGCACCCAGCGCCACCGCGAGCTTCCAGGAATCGAACTGCGCATAGCCGCGCAGTGCGCCGTCGGTGGTGAGGTCGGTGACCAGCAGCCGGATCGGTCCATCGCCCGAGATCTGCAGCGTGAAGATGCCGTCGTATTTCAGTGAGGTGGCGAGTGCCGCGCACAGCACCATCGCCTCGGCGAGCGGCCGCGCCACGGCCAGGGGATAGCCGTGGCGTTCGATCACCGCGTCGAGCGTGGGGCCGAGCCGCACCAAGCGACCACGCACTCCCAGCGCATCGAGCTGGAAGGGTAGGGCGTGATCGTCGTCGGAAGCCGGGGGGAAGCCTTCCGACGGCATGTTCACGGGTTCGTCCTCATGAGAGACACCAGGCGAGGATACTTTTCTGGGCGTGCAGGCGGTTCTCCGCCTCGTCGAATACCACCGACTGCGGGCCGTCGATCACGTCGGCGGTGACTTCCTCGCCGCGATGGGCGGGCAGGCAGTGCATGAAGATGGCGTCAGGCTTAGCCTGCTTCATCAGTCGCCCGTCGACCTGGTAGCCGCGCAGGAGATTGTGTCGTCGCGCCGCACTCGAGCTTTGCGGATCCTCATCGCCCATCGACACCCAGGTATCGGTGACGACGCAATCGGCATTGCGCACGATCGCCTCGGGATCGTGGCCGATGGTGATGCGGCCTTTCGACTTCTCGGCCCACTGCACGACATCCGTCGGCGGCGTGAGCTCCGGCGGGCAGGCGACGCGCAGCTCGAAGTCGAACTGCACGGCGGCATGGATCCACGAGGTCGCCATGTTGTTGCCGTCGCCCGACCAGGCGATCGCCTTGCCCTGGATCGGCCCGCGATGCTCCTCGTAGGTCATGACGTCGGCCATGAGCTGGCACGGATGGGTCTTGTCGGTGAGCCCGTTGATCACCGGCACGGTCGCGTATTTCGCCATCTCGAGGAGTTTCTCCTCGACGGTGGTGCGCATCATGATGATGTCGACATAGCGCGAGAGCACGCGCGCGGTGTCGGCGATGGTCTCGCCGCGGCCGAGCTGGGTGTCGGTGCGGCCGAGCATGATGGTCTGGCCGCCCAGTTCGCGCATGCCGACCTCGAACGAGACGCGCGTCCGTGTCGACGGCTTCTCGAAGATCATCGCCAGCGTCTTGCCGCCCAACGGCTTGTCGTGCCCGCCGTTGGAACGCGCCTTTTTCATCGCCTTGCCGTGATCCAGGATCTGGCGAAGCGTCTTGGGATCGACCTGGTCAAGGTCGAGGAAGTGCTTGGGTACCGCCATGACGTTACTCGGCGGCTTTGGCTGCGGCGAACGACTGTGCGGCCTTGTCGAGGATGGCGAGACCTTCGTCGAGGGCGGCCTTGTCGGCAATCAGCGCCGGGAAGATGCGGATCACGTTCTCGCCCGCGATCGGCACTAGGAGCCCTAACGACAGCAGGCGATCGACCATCTCGCCCGCCGGCACGACACAACGCAGCCCCTGCAGGAAGCCGCTGCCACGCGCCTCGTCGAACACCTTCGGATGCTTCTTCACCAGCGCCTCGAGCTGACCCTTGAGGTACTTGCCGCGCTCATGCACGCCGTCGATGAAGCCCGGCTGCGTGAGCACGTCGAGCACCGCGTTGGCCACGCCCGTGGCCAGCGGATTGCCGCCGTAGGTCGAACCGTGCGTGCCGGGCACCATGCCGGCCGCCGCCTTCTCGGTCGCCATGAAGGCGCCGATCGGGAAGCCGCCGCCCATGCCCTTGGCGACCGCCATCACGTCGGGCGCGACGCCTGACCATTCATAGGCAAAGAGCTTGCCGGTCCGGCCGAAACCCGTGTGGATCTCGTCGTAGAACAGCAGCAGGCCGAACTCGTCGCACATCGCGCGCAACGCCTTCAGGAACTCCGGCGTCGTCTCGCGGATGCCGCCTTCGCCCTGGATCGGTTCGACCAGGATGCCGGCCGTCTCGTCGTCGATCATGTCGCGCACGACGTTGGCGTTGTTAAGCGGCGCGTGGCGATAGCCCGCCGCCGGCGGGCCAAAGCCCTCGAGGTATTTCTCGTTGCCGGTGGCCGCGAGCGCGTTCAGCAAGCGGCCGTGGAAGGCCGCCTGGAAGCAGATGATCTTGTAGCGCTGCGGCTTGCCGTTCACGTACTGATACTTGCGGATCAGCTTGATGCCGCCCTCGATCGCCTCCGCGCCCGAGTTGCAGAAGAACATCGTGTCGGCAAAGGTGA
>Ga0081455_10007075_pt1 | contig 11904 bp, 6 predicted proteins | sample TabmetS3T2R1_FD_70207 | JGI IMG/M metagenome (GOLD analysis project Ga0081455, IMG submission 70207) | Tabebuia heterophylla rhizosphere microbial communities from the University of Puerto Rico - S3T2R1 | ecosystem: Host-associated > Plants > Roots > Rhizosphere ...
ATAACGACTTCAATGTCGGCCAGCGGGTCGCCTTCGACGGCAACGATGTCGGCGTAAAAGCCCGGAGAGATCGCGCCCAGACTCTTCTCCATGCCGAGCAGCGCCGCGCCGTTCGTGGTCGCGGAGCCGAGCGCCTCGGCTGGCGTCATCCCGGCTTTGACGAACCAGCCGAGCTCTCTCGTGTTTTGGCCGAACATCGTGAAAACCGCGTCCGAGCCCATCGCGAAACGCACGCCTGCTTTGTGGGCGCGTCGCGCCGTCTCCAGGTTGCGCCGGATGTAATCGTTCAGCCGGTCAATTGAGCCAGTGGAGAAGCCGTACTTGTCGGCGTTGTCAACGTAATAACGGTTGTGATCAATCGTCGGCACGTAGAAAGTCCCGCGCCGAGCCATCTCGGCGATCGTCTCGTCATCCATGTCAGTAGCGTGCTCGATCGAATCGGCCCCGGCTCGGACGGCGTCTCGCGCGCCGCTCGGCCCGTAAGAATGAATCGAGATACGCTTTCCCACGCTGTGCGCGGCGTCAACCGCCGCCTTCATCTCCTCGAATGTGAATGTCTGGTTGCCGGTAACATCCTCGAAGCCTCCACTCGATCCGTACATCTTCACCCAATCGGCGCCGGCTTCGATTTGTTGCAGCGCCACGCGCATTACGGCCACTTTTCCGCTCGCCTGCCCACCGCTGGAATAGACCGAGCCGGGGCGCAGAGCGGCGCGGGCTTTTTGCAATCCGTAAGCGGAGACGAACATGCGCGGCCCAATCATTGCGCCCTGATTGATCAAATCGCGCATGGCTATGTCCAGATACTCGGATGCGCCCAGGTCGCGCGCCGTCGTCACTCCGGTTTCCAAAGTTTTGCGCGCGTTCTCTTGCGCCAGGAAGGGGATGGTCGAAGCTGCGCGTGTTCCAGGCTGAGAACGCGGCTGCGTGCCTGGCGCTTGATCCCAGTAGTAGGTCATGTGCGTGTGCGCGTCAATCAATCCCGGAATGGCGGTGTAACGCGTCAGATCAATTACTTCGACGCCGGGGGGAATGGACGAGCCGTCGGCGCTCACGCTACGGATGCGATCGTTTTCGATCACGACCACAGCGTTCGCGATCGCTTTTCCTGCGCCGTCAATGAGCTTGCCGAAACGCAGCGCTTTGATCGGAGCGGCTGATTCGGACGCAGGCCAAACGCCGAACAGGATGGCGAAGGACGAGAGAATGATCATCGAGATTCTGACATTGCGCATAGGGTGAATTCCTCGGGCTTGCCGCGCTTTGCGAACGCGAGTTGGCGGAAGATCCTTTCTCCGGCGCGCTCTTTGTCTTCCGAAATCGCCGCGGCGCGGCCCTCAAATCATCTGTACTTCAAAGTTGGCGCCAGACACGGGTTCCGTCTAAACATCACAGATCTCAATGGCCCGATTAAGGCTGGCAATGGGATCATTTCCGGCGGCAGGCGAGTATTCGTGGGCGATGTAGCCGGTGAAATTGAGCTCAGCGATGGCTTGGGCGATAAAGCGATAATTCAGCTCCTGCGTCTCGTCGATCTCGTGACGTCCGGGATTACCTCCGGTATGAAAATGGCCGATCCACTTGAAGTGGTCGCGAATGTTGCGCACGATGTCCCCATCCATGATCTGCGCGTGGTATATGTCGTAGAGAATCTTCACCCGCGGAGAGTTGACGCGCGACACGACATCGACGCCCCAGGCAATGTGATCGAACATGTAGTCCTTGTGATTCACCTTGCTGTTCAAATACTCCATGCACAGCGTCACGCCCTTGTCCTCGGCCTGCGCCTTGACCCGGTTCAGGAACTCGACACAGTTATCGGCGCCCTCCCGATCGTCCATCCCGTTGCGGTTGCCTGAAAACGTGATGACGTTCGGCGCGCCGTTGGCGGCGGCTTCATCGATGGCTGCGCGCAACGACTTTTCGAGCTTCTCGTGATTCTCCTTCCGATTGAGCGCATTTGGAATCGTCCCGCCCGGTCCGGGCGGATACATCGTGGGGACCAGGCCGTATTTCTTAAGCGTCGGCCAGTCGGCGGGCCCTATCAAATCGAAGCCTTTACAGCCCAGGCGGGCGGCCTCGCGGCAGGCGTCCTCAAGCGGCATATTGCGGCCGAAGACTCCCCGCGTGACAGCCTGTTTGAGTCGCCCCTTTCGCTTCATGGGAGCGGTCGCCGGCGTTTGCGCTAATGTGGTTGTTGCGGCGGCAACGCTTAAAAAGAAATCTCTACGGCGCATAAATCCTCCGTTACTCAACGCCATGCTTACTCAGCATCACGAAAGCGTACAGGGTATCGCCGGCGCCCACCACCAAATACTGCGTACCGTCCAACTCGTAAGTCATCGGCCCATTACTGACCGAACTGCCGAGATTGGCATGCCACAGGGGGAGGCCGGTCCGAGCGTCGAGGGCCACAAAATTATTTGAGGCGTCGCCGGCAAAGACCAGATTGCCCGCCGTACTCAACACGCCTGATCGGGCGCCTGCCCCCTCCCATTTGTGGCTCCAACGGATTTTGCCCGTCTTGTAGTCCACTGCTTGCAGCATGGCTTCCGACCACCCTCCGCGGTCGGTTCCGCCCCACCCCTGCGGATTGTCGTCAGGGTCGAAGACGTAATAGACGCTATAGGCCCGCGAAGCGTTCACGTAGAAAAGTCCCGTCTCCGGGTTAAAGCTCGGCGGCGGCCAGTTGGTAGCGCCGCCCTGGTTCGGCGACACCAGCGCCCCGTCGAGTTGCGGTTGCTTCGCGGGGTTGGGAATCGGCTGGCCTTTGGCGTCGAGCCCCTTCGCCCAATTCGTTTTGATGAATTCAGACGTGATCAGATTCTGCCCCGTGGTACGGTCGAGCACGAAGAAATAGCCGTTCCTGCTCGCCTGCGCCAAAAGCTTCCGCTTCTGCCCGTTGATCTCCCCGTCGAACAACACCGGTACCTGCGTGGCGTCCCAATCATGCGTGTCATGCGGCGAGGCCTGAAAATACCAGGCCATCTTCCCGGTGTCCGGGTTGAGGGCCACAATCGATTCGGTGAAGAGGTTGGCGCCTTCGCGGTTCTTGTGCGCAATCACCGGCTGCGGGTTGCCAGTGCCTACATAGATGAGATTCAGTTCCGGGTCATACGTGACAGGTTGCCACGTCATCCCGCCGCCGTGCCGCATGGCGTCTTCATTCGGCCACGTCTCGGAGCCTGGCTCGCCCATCTTCTGCGGCACGACGTACCATCGCCACTGTAACTCCCCGGTCTCAGGGTCATGCGATTCGATATAGCCGGGACGGTCCAGATCGTCGCCGCTCACACCCGCGATCACGTGATTCTTTATGATCACCGGCGCCACCGAACCGTAGTAAAACTGGTCCAGGTCGCAGATCGTCTTTCTCCACCTCTCCTTGCCGTCCTTCAAGTTCAAGGAGACCAGGTTGCAATCCGGGGTTTCGAAATAGAGCGAGTCTCCGTAGACGCCGACCCCGCGATTGCCGATGTGGATACCACCCTTCGATTGCCAGGCGTGATGCCAGATTTCGCGCCCCGTGCGCGCGTCTATGGCCCACACGTGGTCGGGTAGAGTGAAGTAGAGCAGGCCGTTGATCACGAGCGGTGTGCCCTTGACGCTGCCGCCTCCGATGCCGGGAGTCGCCCGGTAAACCCATGCCAGGCTCAGCGAATTGATGTTGGAGTCATTGATCTGCTTGAGCGCGCTGTAGCGGCGTCCTGAGTAATCGCCGTGGTATGTCGGCCAACTGTCGGTCGGCGGCTGCTGCAGTTTCGCCGGGTCGAGCCGGCCCTGTCCGAAGATCACGGCTGATAGCGATAGGGCGGTCATCAAAGCTATGATGGGCTTCATTTCAGTGACTCCAAATAAGCGACGATGTCATGCATGTTCTTGTCGGTATACTTGTCTAGCAATTCAATGTGCGCGGCGAAAGGGTCGTTCTTGACCACCTTCAGTTCCGGGGTCCGCTTCCAGGAATGATACTCGCCCGAGGCGTCCCGCAAAGAAACGTTGAAGTCGTCCAGGTGGACCAACACCCCGGAGACCGCCGCGCCGGAAGGCGGGGTGACCGTCAAGGTTACCGGCTTGGACGGCGCCGCGCCTCGGCCACGGCCGCCTGCAATACGCGGAAAGAGGAAGCGCTGTTGTAGGGTCGCGGGGTTATATTTCTTCCCAATCCCTGCGAGGTCCCCGGCCGGTGAGTGGCAAGTGTTGCATTTGCCTTCGCCGTTGAAATAGGCCTCTCCCGCCTTCGGATCGCCGGTGAGCACGTTTTGGACTTCAAAGATGGGCGAACCCCGTAGCGTATCGTAGACACGTTGGTGGATGAAATGCGCCAGTTCCTCGATCTGGGCCTGGCTGAAGCTGGCGCTCGAAGCGCCGCTCTGAGTGTGGTGTCCCTTACGCAGATAGGGTCCGATCTCGTTCCCGTTACGGTCGCGCAAAACCATCTCCGATCGGACCAGGTTAGCCCCACGTTCGGATCCCCTGGCATTGCTCCCATGACAGGCGATGCATTCGGCCGCCCAGATCTTCCTGCCGCGGTCAGCCGCCGCCGCATCCACTACATGTTTATCCGCCGGCCCCGCTCCACCGCCCACGCTCCTGGGGGGCGGCGCAGGGCCTTGCCCGCCGGCGCTACGGCCCGGTGGTGTTTGGGCGCCGAAAAGAGAAATGGCGTCTCTATTCTTTTCCAACTTCCCCACATCAACGCCAGGCGTTTTGCTGAGCGCCTCGAAGCTATCAAATTTACCAATCTCTTGGCGGTACTTGACGATCACGTTGGCTTCCTTCGCCGACAACCCCACTACTTCCGCGATCTCGTCGGGCGTGGCAGAATTCACATCGACCCTCCCGTACTGCCGGACCAGATAGGATATGATAGTAGCGAATTCCTCATCGGTCCCCTTAGCCCCCAAAGTGATCATTTTGGCCACCGACTCTTCCCACTGTGCGCGGCTCCGCCGAGAAGCGGTGACCCGCTCCAGGGTATGGCATTTGCCGCAGACCTTCTGGAGCGCCTCCTTTGCTAACGAACCTTCCTGGGGCTGGGCTTGAGCGCCTTGAGCAGGCGCGGGTGGCTGCTTAAAGGCAACGAAGGCGGATGCCATTATGAAAACAAGAATTGCGATCCTCACAGAGCGCTTAGTTCTCTTTCGCATAGACTGATTCATTTCAATGGTTAGGATATCGCTAAAATCAGATACGGCTACGTGGCGCCAGCGGTTACAACTAGCGGAGCTATTCCCCACAGCGCCTGAAGCGCCTGAAGCGTCGGCGTCTAAGTTGCGGCAATGGCGCCTCTGGCGCACAGAATTTTGTGCGGCAAAAATACGGATGTTCGTGAGATTGCGGCGAGCTCTCTTGATTTTTATCATAAGCCTGTCAAGAGAGCTCGCCGCAATCTCACGCCAGATCAGCCAGCTCACAAGCCCGCTATTGACAACAGCCAAGCGATGATCTCCAACAGCAGCAAGATGAAAGCCAATCGGAGGGTTACCCTCGTTCGGCGGATCACTCGTCCATTGATCTCCATGTAGGTCTTCAACTCGAGCGCCAGGGCGCGATGCATTTCCGATACGCTTACAGGTTGGGGACCGTCTGTGTAGCGCCTGAGTAGCTCCTCTACGTCGAAACGAAAGTGGATACTGTAGTCTGGCCAGAGGATTACAACGGCAAGCAAACCGATCAAGGCGAGTAAGGTCAGGGCTAGCCAATCCCACGCACACAGCCCATCCTTAAGCGCCTGGCCACCGAGTAGTGAACTAGCAAAGGAGACAGCAAAGATCAGGGTTCCTCCCCGAGCGTGGAGGCTTTCCAAAAAGTCTAACTGGACTTGCAGCGCCCGCAACGCCTCTCCATAAATGAAGGCCAAGCGAGGATCTTCGGCCATCACCCTGGTATCCTTGGCCCTCTCTGGAGCGCCGCTAGTTGGCTCGTTCATTGTTATGCCACTTTCAGGATTGTGTGTGAGACTTCGGCGCGCTGGCGCCTATGGGATGTGCCGGCGCGCCGAAAGCTTATGGTTCACTTTGTCACGCCGCGCCACCGCAGGCAGACAATCGTTCTTTTAACAGACCAGTCAAACATCGGGCTTGAATGAGTGTCAGGACACAGGCAGAGGCCTCAATGGCGCATTCGCCCCGGCCTGTGTCCAGCTTTATCAGGATTGCATTCTCGCGGATTACAGTGAGATTAAGCCTCTGACTCCTATCAAAGATCATCTGGTTGCGCTCAATGGCGCATGCCAAGTGGTCGATTCTGCACAACTCTATTTTGAACAGGCTTCAATTATCTGTCCGTTAGCGCTCAGATTAGGGAGGATAGTCATCTTTCCTTTTTCAAACGGAATGCCTACTTCCAGTGGCGGCGCGCTTGTTTGAACTCGGCCCGAAGATCAATCGCTTGAGCTGCCTGATCGAAGCGTTCTTTTGCTGGAGAAGCGAGGCCGTTGAGAGCGCGGGGCGTGGCAAGCGCTCGACCGATTGCGCGTCGTGCGGCTAGAGGTTGGACTGCTTAAGGCGCTGGATGAGCGCTTCGATCTCGGAAGGATCAGTTTTGGGAGTGTCACGGCGCTTGGCCATCCTCAGTCGCCTCAGGCGCAGTCCAGGCCAAGCGCCAACATCGGCCGAGTCATAATCAGATTGGATTCACTTTGTCACGCTGCGGTCCCGCAGGGAGACCGTTGAACGCGGATCATGGCGCGGGTAAAATGCCGCCAAGAAGCTATGATTGATACCACCGAGAATCTCATCCTTGATTTAATCGAATGGGTAGGACGGAGGGAACGCGCCTATCAGGAGACGATGGATGCTTGGCGTACGTCCTGTCCGAGGCTACCGGTTTGGGAGGACGCCAGTGAGCGGGGGCTTGTGGAGACTGCTTCTGCGAATGGCCGCTCGATCGTTCGAGCAACATCAGCGGGCTTGGCTTTCCTCAATGAGAAGAGACCACATGCTTACCGGGAGCTGCAGGTTCAAATAGCAAACGACCAACACTAGACGCCAGCGCCATCCGAATAATTCACGATATTCATAAGGAGGCCGAGCGTGGTCTACATCAAAATCTGTGAGGCTCACTACTAAACAATCCCCAAATATAAATGTATGAGTTAAACATCCATCATCTGCTGGGATTCTTTTCAGGACCTCCTCCCGCGCTCGGCTACGACTTTTTCTTTAGCTTGATAAGTTCCTTGATATAGTTCCCGACGAAATGGTACCTGGTGGCGGGGCCTAGAAGACCACTTCTCAGTTGATAGGTTATCCGGCGGGTGTAGATGGTCCTGCCGGTCTCTTTATCGGTAAAGTCGAGATCGGCTTCGAGGTCTAACGTGCTGGCGATGATAATTTCGCCGCGATCGAAATTGCGCGCGCGGATGGTCAGAAGCAGCGTCTTTTCGGTGATCTGCGTACGCGAGGGACGGATTTCCTTGAAACTACCCGGCTTCCGCTCCAATTCTTTGCGGATATCCTCGCTGATCTTGGTGATTTCTTCAGTCTTCAGCTTGGCCTTCCCATCAGGCACGACCTCCAACTCCAATGCCTCGAAGTAGTTGAAAGATTGGACCGGGATGACGCCGAACTCTAAACGCGCCAGCATCGCGTCGCGGTCAACCTGATACTGTTGAAACAGTTGTGGCGTGGCGGCCTCATAGTACAGCAGGAAAATTGTGGGGCCCTCAAAATAGAACTGCATGCTGAAAGGCTTTTTTTTGATTTTGCCGGTCAGGGTGTGCCAGAGTCGGCCATCGATCGGTCCCGAGTTTCGGACCGGATCGTAGTTAAACCCGTAATCTATCTCCTGGCCGGGGGCAATGAAGTCCTGAGGGGTCAGATTCAAATTAGAGTAGGGTGTCGCCGCATTAACTGGCTGCCGGATTTTTATGAAGTACTGATCGGGCGACAGCTTTTTAAAATTGTCCAGCGAACAGACCCTGATGATGACCGGGTCATTGGCCGGTTTGAGCAGCGCGCGGACCAGGGGGGCATCAGGTTCGTGAAATGCCCAATTGGCATTTGGCCTGTGGATGCGCAGACCGGTCTGGCCGTCGACCCTGCTGGCTTCGCCGTCCGTCTGCGCCAAAACCGACAACGCGCCAGACAGCAACAGAGCGCCAACTACGAGCAAGCGTTTTGCTATGTTCATATTTCCTCCCGTAATGTGAAAGTTGCGGATAGTAGTCTTTGGGTTCGAGGCGGCTGATTACGCTACTCCTATACCCAATTCCTGCCTGAACCAGTGTGCAATTAGAGACGCATGCGAATTGCCTAACGGTTATTCTTGACGGTATCGCTTATTGCTGAGTAACCAACAGCCGCGCCAGCATCAATCCGAAGTAAAAAAACCGGGTCAGAATCTACCTGCCGCTCCGCTGAAGATATATAAGAATTATGACAGGCAAATCCTGCCATGCATTTTTTACTTGGGCAAGATACTTGTGATCCGGAGGACCGGCGGGAGCGGTTCGATTACTCTCGGCCCTGCAGAAGGGAAGCTGCGATAACGCCCAACAAGGATGTGAGCTTTCAGCGATCTGTCTTGACAGGATTATGATAAAAATCCGGCGGGACATCATTTTACAATCCCACTTGTGACTGAGCCGGTCGTAGCGGCTTTGTAATCTCTCTTTGCCTCGATCAAAATTGGCAAGTCTGGGTCAGCCTCCTTCCACCTCGCAAAGAAATCTTCGTAGACTTTCTGGCTTCTCGTCATATCACCGGCCTTCGCCGCCGCGCGCGCCAGTCCCAAATGCGCGAGCGGATACAAGGGCGAGAGCGGCGCGCAGCCTCTGTTGTCGAGAATCTTTTGAAACTCCGCCACCGCCACCGCGCCGCGCCCCAGTTTCAAATAGGCCAGGCCGCGCAGATATTGCGGCCAGAATTCAGCTGCGGCTTCGTAACGGGACGCTGCTTGCAGTCGCTCTATCGCCCGCTCCGCATTGCCGCGTTGCAACTCGACGCCCGCGCGGATCACGGGAAGCCAGATTGAGTTGATCACAGTGTCTTCGGGATAGCGTTTGGTCAGTTCGTCAACGAGCGGCTTCGCCTGATTCGTCTCATTACACAATGCCAGAGCTAGCGCGGCGCGTGGGAGCGATACGTGACCGCGAGCGAGCTTCAATCCTTGCGCCGCATCGGCTCTGACTTGCCGGCAATCTCCGAACACGGCGCCCCTCAGCGCCTGCTCTGTAGCATAGCGCGAGGCTGTTTCTTGCGTATCGCCACGCTCGGTCATCTCAATCGCTCGCCGTGAAAAGTCTTGCGCCTTGCGCCATTGCCCTGCGTAGGCCGTCGCGCCGGTTTGCCAGTCGAGCGCGAAGCTCTCTTCCGGGTTCCCGCGCCCCCAGTCAATCTGCCGCTGCATTCCTGTCGTATCGCTGTTGATGAAGGCAAGTTGATACAGGAGGAAGTGAAACATCCTCTGATCGAGTCCCCGCTGGAGCGCTTGCTCGAGAACATCTTTGGCTTCCGCAAAACGATTGAGGCGGATGAGCGGCCGGGCGAGATTCAAATATGCGCCGGCAAAATTGGGATTGAGGCGAATGGACTCGCGGGCTTCCGGGATAGCCTGTTCAAATTGTCCAAGTAGATAGTAATTGACGGCAAGATCGTTAGGTCCCGCGAACTCGCGCGGGTACGTCCGCCTTTGCTGCAGTAGCGATTCAATGGCCTTGTTCAGATCTCCAGTGGCAGACCAATGGTATACGTACGTGATGCGGAATTTCTCTATTTCGCCGGCTCGCTCCTTCAACTCATACGCCCTTTTCGCATACCCGGCGGCCAGCTCCGGCCGGTCGGTATTCCAATACATGATCGCCAACTGGCAGTGAGCGTGGGCGAAGTCGGGATCAATATCGATCGCGCGTTTATATAACGGAATCGATTCTCTCAACCGGCCGCTGACAGAAGACTCAATCGCCTGCGAATACGCTTTGAACGCCTGCAGGCTGGCCGTCGTGCCTTCGTGTAATGGGCGATCGTAACGCTGAATCGAACTCAGGCTTTCGCCCAATCGTTCGCGCATGCGCCGCGCCGCTTGCGAAATCGCGCCCAGCACTCGCTCCTTGCTTTCGGCCTGCGCCTGCTCGTTCGCCAGCGACTCGCCGCTCTGGCCGTTGACCGCTTCCAGCGTGATGACGTAATGGCTGCCGAGCGACGCTAGTGAACCGGCGATGAACGCCTTGAGATTCTGCCGTTGGCAAATCTCCAGCGCGGTCTCCGCCGTCACGCGTTCGTTCGGCGAGCGCTTCATCAGTGTCAGCTCGTGTCGCGCCCGCGCTTCGGGAAAAAGGTTCAGAAACGGCGTCTGTTGCAATTGAATCGCCAGCCCCTGCTTGAGCATCTTGTCGAAGATTTCTTCACCCGTCTTGTTCTCGAAATCGGCCAGCAGGATTGTGTCTTTGCTGGTCAGGACAGTCGCGCGGTTGAAGTAGAACCACGCGGCGAGGGAAGCGATGCTTATCGAGATGGCGGCCAGGGCGATGATGGCGCGGAGGCGTTTGTTTGTGGTCCCGCCTTCAGGCGGAAGCGTTCGGTTGCGCGAGCTTCCGCCCGAAGACGGGACTGCGAGCTTTTCCACCAGCAGTCGCTCTTTAAGCTGATTGAGATCGTCGAGCAAATCTTTGGCCATTTGATACCGCTCAGCGCGGTCTTTGGCCAGCCCCCGGCAGACGATGCGCTCGAGTTCCGGCGGCGCTTCGGGAACCTGCCGGATGAGAGGCGCCGGCTCGTCCCTCAATATCGAGGCGATCGTCTCGCTCGGCGTCGCGCCCTCGAATGGCGCCCGGCCCGCGACCATCTCATACAGCATCACGCCTAGGCTGAATATATCCGTGCGGATATCCACCTTCTCTCCGCGCGCCTGTTCCGGCGACATATAGCGCGGAGTCCCGATCACTATCCCGGCTTCGGTGCTGGGGCCAGGCGCCGTCGAAGCTTGCGTGTCGACACCTGGCGCCGACGGTTCGATCAGCTTGGCGAGGCCGAAGTCGAGCACTTTAACGTATCCGTCGCGCCGTACCATGACGTTCTCAGGCTTGATGTCACGATGCGCGATTCCGGCTTCATGCGCGGCGGTCAATGCGGCGGCGACCTGCGCGGCGACATCAACAGCTTCCGCGACCTTCATCCGGTTGTGCGCCGCGTTCACCGTCCGCTGGCGCAGCGTTTCGCCTTCGACGTACTCGGTCACGATGTAATGCGCGCTCCCGTTTTCTGTCGCGGCTTCGCCGATCTCGTAAATCGTGATGATGTTCGGATGGTTGAGCGCCGAGGCCGCGCGCGCCTCCTGGGAGAAGCGCCGTACGCGCCCGGCATCGGTCGTGAATCTGGCGGGCAGTAGTTTGATGGCGACTTTGCGGTCGAGCCGTGTATCTTTGCCAAGATAGACCTCGCCCATGCCGCCTTTCCCCAGCAAGGTGAGAATCCGATAGTGGCCGAGGTCCTGTCCGATTACCTTAGTCATTGGGACATTGGCCATTGCTTGGACAGCCGCCTCGATGAGAGGCTGATCAATGATGCCCCCGCTCCGCGCCTGATATTCGAGCAGCGATTCGACCTCTTGCCACAGCGCTTCATCGTCGGCGCAGGCTTCGGCCAGGTAAGCCGCCCGCTGATCCGTTTCAAGCTCCAATGCGGCGAGGTAGATTTGCCCGACTTGTTGATGTCGTTCAGGCGTCATTTACTCAATTCCCGCAGTAGCCACGACCGCGCAATGCTCCAGTCGCCGCTCACTGTGCGCGGTGAAACTTTCAGCACGTTGGCGATCTCTTCCTCCGTCAGTCCGCCGAAGAAGCGCAATTCGACTACTTTGCACTGCCGCTCGTCGAGTTTGGCCAATTCGTTGAGCGCATCATCGAGCGCAACCAGCTCGGCGCTGCGTTCCGCGCAAAATGTCAAAGCCTCATCCAGCGAA
>Ga0081455_10007076_pt1 | contig 11903 bp, 10 predicted proteins | sample TabmetS3T2R1_FD_70207 | JGI IMG/M metagenome (GOLD analysis project Ga0081455, IMG submission 70207) | Tabebuia heterophylla rhizosphere microbial communities from the University of Puerto Rico - S3T2R1 | ecosystem: Host-associated > Plants > Roots > Rhizosphere ...
TGACGCGCGCGGCCTGCTGCATGTTGTGGGTCACGATGACGATCGTGTAGTCCTCGACGAGGTCGCGCATCAGGTCCTCGATCTTCTGCGTCGCGATCGGATCCAGCGCCGAGCACGGCTCGTCCATGAGGATCACATCAGGCTTGGTGGCGATCGCCCTGGCGATGCAGAGCCGCTGCTGCTGCCCGCCCGAGAGGGCGAGGCCGGAGTCGTGCAATTTGTCTTTGACCTCGTCCCACAGGGCCGCACTGTGGAGGGACTCCTCGACTAGATCGTCCATGTTCCCCTTGAAGCCGCCGATCTTCGGTCCGAAGGCGACATTGTCGTAGATCGACTTGGGGAAGGGGTTCGGCTTCTGGAACACCATGCCGACGCGCGCGCGCAGCTGCACGACGTCCTGCTTCTTGTCGTGGATGTCGCGCCCGTCGAGCACGATCGAGCCCTCGACACGCGCATTCGGGATCGTGTCGTTCATGCGGTTGAGGCAGCGCAGGAACGTCGACTTGCCGCAACCGGACGGGCCGATCATCGCGAGCACCTGGTTCTTGCCGATGTCGATGCCGACTTTCTTGATCGCGTGCTTCTCGCCGTAATACACGTCGACGTCGCGGCACCGGAAAATCGGATCCTCGACTTCGATGTTGCCGACCGTCTTGCCCGACTCGATCGGCGGGTTCAGGACCACCGGATCAGGCATGCGCCCGCTCGGCTTGAGGTTGATACCCGCGCGCTCCGCTTGTGCCGCTTCCATGATTTACCACCGTCGTTCGAAACGTTTACGAAGAATGACCGCCGTCGTATTCATGACCACGAGGAAGGCCAGCAATACGATGATCGCGCCCGAGGTCTTCTCGACGAAGCCGCGCTCGGGACTGTCGGACCACAGGAACACCTGCACGGGCAAAGCCGTCGCCGGATCCGTGAGCCCAGCGGGAATGTCGACGATGAACGCGACCATGCCGATCATGAGCAGCGGCGCAGTCTCGCCGAGCGCGCGCGCCATGCCGATGATCGTGCCCGTGAGCATCCCGGGCATCGCGAGCGGCAGCACGTGGTGCGTGACGGTCTGGATCTTCGATGCGCCCATGCCGAGCGCGGCCTCGCGGATCGACGGTGGCACGGCTTTGAGCGCGGCGCGCGACGCAATGATGATGGTCGGCAGCGTGAGCAGCGTGAGCACGAGCGCACCGACGAGCGGCGCCGAACGCGGCATCCCGAAGAAGCCGATGAACACCGCGAGTCCGAGCAGGCCGAACACGATCGACGGCACCGCGGCGAGATTGTTGATGTTCACTTCGATGAGGTCGGTCCAGCGATTGCGCCGCGCGAACTCCTCGAGGTAGATGGCCGCGGCGACGCCGATCGGGAACGACAGCAACAACGTGAGCACGAGTGTGAAGAACGAACCCACGACGGCACCCCAGATGCCGGCCTTCTCGGGATCGCGCGAATCGCCGTGCGTGAGGAACACGGTGTTGAACTTGAGCGCCAGTGCGCCGTCGGCCTTCAGCTTGTCGACCCACCCGAGCTGCTGATCGGACAGCGGGCGCTCGCCCTCGGCGAGCGCGCGATCGACGCGGCCCTTGACGAGCAGATCGACGGGATCACTCGCGAGCAGCCAACGCTCCTCGCTCTTGCCGATCAGTGTCGGATCCGCGACGACGCTCTTTTGCAGATCGAACGCAGCGCTGCCGCTCACGAGCTTCGTGAGCTCGCGTGTCGCCGCACGACCTTCGACGTCGGGGAAGCGCGCCTTGAGCGCCGCGCGCACGACCGCGGCGTAGTCGGCGGCGACGAGATCATCCGGCTTGCGCGTGCCGGCCGGGTCGATGATCGCCGGGTCATAGAACACGTTGAGCTTGATCTGCGACTGACGGAACGCACCCGCGCCGTTCGAGAAGATCACGAAGAACAGGTAGACGAGGAATGCCATTCCCGCGACGACGGCCGCGAGTCCATAGGCACGGAAGCGGCGCTCCGCCCAGTAGCGCCTGCGCAGGCTGCGCTCGACGATCGCCTGAGATTCCTGCGGTGTCTTGCGCGGCTTATTCGTACTGTTCACGGTACTTCCTGACGATGTGCAGCGCGAGGACGTTGAGCGCCAGCGTCACGAGGAACAGCACGAGGCCGAGCGCAAACGCGGCGAGCGTCTTCGGACTGTCGAACTCCTGGTCGCCGACGAGCAGCGTGACGATCTGGACCGTGACGGTGGTCACCGCCTCGAGCGGATTCGCCGTGAGATTCGCCGCGAGGCCCGCGGCCATCACGACGATCATCGTTTCGCCGATCGCGCGCGACACGGCCAGCAGGACGCCACCGACGATGCCCGGCAGTGCCGCGCGCAGCACGACCTGCTTGATCGTCTCCGAACGAGTGGCGCCGAGCGCGTAGGCGCCGTCACGCAGGGCCTGCGGAACCGCGCTGATCATGTCGTCGGCGAGCGAGGAGACGAACGGGATGATCATGATGCCCATGACGAGGCCGGCGGCGAGCGCGCTCTCCGAGGCGACGTTGAGCCCGATGGACTCGCCCCAGCCACGCAATGCGGGACCGATGGTGAGCGCCGCGAAGAATCCGTAGACGACCGTCGGCACGCCCGCGAGCACCTCGAGCAGTGGCTTCGCCCAGGTGCGGAACCGCGGATGCGCGTACTCGGCCAGGTAGATAGCCGAATACAGGCCGATCGGCACCGCGATCAGCATGGCGATGAAGGAGATGAGCAGCGTGCCCGTGAACAACGGTACGGCGCCGAACGTGCCCGACGAGCCCACCTGGTCGGCACGGATGGCCATCTGCGGGCTCCACGACGTGCCGAACAGGAAATCGAGCGGCGAGATCATGGAGAAGAACCGGAAGGCTTCGAAGGCCACCGACGCGACGATGCCGATGGTCGTGAAGACCGCGATCGTCGAACACGCGATCAGCAGCCACTCGACCACCTGCTCGACGCGATTGCGCGCACGCACCTCAGGCTTGATGCGGGAGCGCACGACGAGAATCGTTGCGACGGCCATGACGAGCACGAGCACCGTGAGCGCCATGCGGCTGATGCCGCGCAGCCGGGCGTACTCGGCCGCAGCCGCCTGCACCGGCTCGCTGACCGAAGCCGCGGGGATGTTGCCCGCGACGAGATTGCGTACGTCGTTGAGCACGAGCGACAGCTCGTTGGCCGGCAGGACCTTGACGCCGGCCGGCAGATGATCTGTGACGAGGCGCAGGATGATCGCGTCCTGGAACACTAGCCACACGCCGATGACCGCGAGCGCAGGCAGCGCGCACCACAGCGCCGTCATGAATCCGTAGTGGGTCGGGAGCGAGTGCAGATTGCGCACGCCGCGGCTGCCACCCACGATGGCGAGCGAACGCGTCTTGCCTATCCAGAATGCGCCGACCGAAAGAAGCGCAAGTGCGAGAAGAAGTGCCGCCGGTGTCATGTTCTTTATCTGTTTCCTGGCGTTCGCGGGCCGTGGCCGCCCCTGCGGCCAACCTGTTTAGCGCCCGTTTGTTACAGCTTCGTGAAAAACGGCCGGGCTGAAGGCCCGCCCGGCCGTGAGGGGGACTTAGAAGCGATAGTTCAGATCCAGCTGTAACCGCTTGTAATCACGATCGAAGATGTTCGTGAGAACACGCGTATCGAGCGGCGCCGGGGTGGCGTCGTTGAATACCGTGACCGTCTGCGGGACGTCGTTGGAAAGCTCGTTCATGAACAGCGTGGCGTTCAACGTCCAGTTGCGCGCCACGGTGTAGCCGCCGCGGACCACGAAGCCCTTGGTGTCGGTATTGCCGTCACCGAAGTCGGAGTCGAGCAGCTGGCCGAAGAGCGCGTCCTTCTCGGTCTGCTGATAGATGAGTCCGAGTTCCCACGTGCCCTTCGCGGCACCTGCGGCACCGTAGGTGATACCCGCGGAGTACGCCGTGTCGAGCTTGTCGCCGGCGACCGGATTGATTTCGGCCGCCGTGTTCTTCGCGCCGTCGATGAAGAAGCGCAGCGGCTTGCCACCGACCGACGCCGTCAGGTCCGCGAAGACCTCGACGATGTCGTAGTCCGAGAGCGCGCACGCCGTGCCGGCCGCGAGCGTGCGGCTGCAGACCGCCGCGCTCGTGGTCGTCGTGTTGCCGAACGAGTTGGCGCCGAAGAACGGGTTGTAGCCTTGCACGCCTTCGAAGTCGAAGTACGTGCCGGCGAGCGTGAGCTTGACGCTGTCCGAGAACGGAATGCGGTAACCCACCTGCGCGCCGAACATGATCGAGTCCGTGTTCGTGCCGTTGGTGACGTTGCCGAACGACAGCGCGCGCTCGGCGAGCCAGTCGTAGAACGCGCCCGCGAAGAAGTTGCCGCGGCCGAAGTTGGCCGAGAGGCCCTCCGGGTTCACGTCGTTGTCGAAGAAGTAGCTGGCCGTGCGCTGCCACGGATACTTCTGCTTGCCCGCCGTGAACTTCCAGTCGGCATTGGGCGCCCAGGTGACATAGGCGAGGTCGAGGCCGAACGCCTTGCGCGCGTTCTGACCATCGAGCGACTGGTTGCCCGAGCGCGGATCGTCGCCGCCCGTCGTGATCGCGAACTGACCCGTGATCGTGTCGTTCACGCGGAAGTTCGCGTTGAGACGCGCACGGATGCGGTCGCGGTTGCGGTCGCGGTCGACGTACTGCACGTCGAACGACTCATTGCGGTAGCGGATGTCGCCCGTGAACGAGAGGCGCGTCTTTTCCTGTGCGACGGCATCGGCCGTCTTGTCCGCGGTCGCCTGGGTTTCGGCGACCGCCTTCGTGGTCTGCGCCTGGGACTTCTCGAGCGCCTCGATCTTCGTCTGGAGCGCGGCGAGCTGGTCCTTGAGCGCCTGGATCTCGGCGCTCTGAGCGAGCGCCGGTGCCGGGGCGAAGCCCGCGGCGGTGGCGAGCGCGGTGGCGACTGCCAGGGAAACGAGTTTGCGTGACATGATTTTTCTCTGACTGAAAGTGAATGACATTCGACTGACGATGCGGACGTGCCGGCGCCGCGCTCGCGCGCGCCGCCGGCAGCGGATTACAGGCGCAGCGGCTTCAGCGCCTTCGCGTCGTCGCGGATCTTCCCGATCTCGCTCTTGAGCGGCGGGATGAGACCTTTGTCCGCGAGATAACCCTCTTCGCCCAACGCCTTCTCGCTCGTGTACTCGGCGATGAATTCGTTGATGCCCGGGATCACGCCGACGTGCTGCTTCTTGATGTAGATGAACAGCGGACGCGAGGCCGGGTACTTGCCCGACGCGATCGTCTCGTAGCTCGGCGACACGCCATCGACGACGGCGCCCTTGAGCTTGTCCATGTTCTCCTCGAGGAAGCTGTAGCCGAAGACGCCGACGGAATCCTTGTTGGCGCCGAGCTTCTGCACGATCAGGTTGTCGTTCTCGCCCGCTTCGATGTACGCACCGTCCTCACGGATGGCATCGCACTTGCGCTTGAAGTTCGGCTCGTCCTGCGTGCGCAGGCCATCGAGCCAGGCGAACGAACGGCATCCGCCTTCGAGATAGAGCTCCGCGAACGAGTCGCGGGTCCCCGAAGTCGGCGGCGGGCCCAGCACTTCGATCTTCACGGCCGGCAGCGACTTGTTGACGTCCTTCCAAGTGTTGTACGGGTTCGGAATGAGCGTCATCGGGTTCGCCGGGTCCGGCACCTGCTTCGCGAGCGCAAGGTACACGTCCTTGCGCGTGAGGTTCAGCGTGGCGCCGGCCTTGTTCTGCGCGAGCACGATACCGTCGTAACCCACCTTGATCTCGACGACGTCTTTGACGCCGTTCTGCGCGCAGGTCTGGAGCTCGGCCGGCTTGATGCGCCGGGAGGCATTCGCGATGTCGGGGAACTGCGGTCCGACACCGTTGCAGAACAGCTTGAGTCCGCCGCCCGTGCCCGTGCTCTCGACCTTGGGCGTCTTGAACTTGCCCTGGCGGCCGAACTGCTCGGCGACGGTGGTGGTGAACGGATACACCGTCGAGGAACCGACGATGTTGATGGAATCGCGCGCCGACTGTGCGAGCGCGTTGCCGCCGAGTGCCGACAGGATGCCGGCCGCGAGCGTCGTAATGAAAATCTTGCGAGTCACTTTGTTTGCCTCCGGTTGTGACGCGCGGCACTTTATGACTGCAAGATTGCGGAAATATGACTCCGCCGAATTCCGCATTCGGCGGCTGGCAGCGAGCCGCGACCGGGGTTTGCCGCGCGATGCGGCCGGTGGAGCGCGGCGGAGACCGCGCTGCCGTCATAAGGCCGTCACAAAACACCTTGCTGGCGAAACTCCACTTCCGTATAACGCGCAGCGATGTCCGCGACCGTCGACCTCACGCTCGATCTCATCTCCCGCAATTCCGTGACCCCCGCCGACCAGGGGTGCCAGGAAGTCATGACGAAGCGTCTCGCGGACGCGGGCTTTTCGATCGAGAACCTGCGCTACGGCAGCGTCGACAACTTCTGGGCCACGCGCGGCGCCGGAGCGCCGGTGCTCTGTTTCGCGGGCCACACCGACGTCGTTCCCACCGGGCCGCTCGAGGAATGGAAGAGCGATCCGTTCAAGCCCGCCGTGCGCGATGGAATCCTCTACGGTCGCGGCGCTGCCGACATGAAGAGCGCGCTCGCTGCGATGGTGACCGCGACCGAAGAATTCGTGCGTGCCCACCCGAAACACAAGGGCACGATCGCTTACCTCATCACGAGCGACGAAGAAGGTCCGTCGGTCGACGGCACGAAGAAAGTGGTCGAGACGTTGCGCGAGCGTGGCCAGAAGATCGACTGGTGCATCGTCGGCGAACCCTCGAGCGAAAAACAGATCGGCGACACCATCAAGATCGGCCGTCGCGGCTCGTTGTCGGGGCGTCTCACGGTGCATGGCGTTCAAGGCCACATCGCCTATCCGCAGCTCGCCGAGAATCCCGTGCACACGTTCGCGCCGGCGCTCGCCGAGCTCACCGCGCGCACCTGGGACAAGGGCAACGAACATTTCCAGCCGACGAGCTTCCAGATCAGCAATTTCAACGCGGGTACGGGCGCTCCCAACGTCATCCCTGGTGAGCTCAAGGCGCGCTTCAATCTGCGCTATTCGCCGGTGCAGACCATCGAAGGCCTCAAGAACATCGTCGAGGGAATCCTCAAGAAGCACGGCGTGCGGTACACGCTCGAGTGGTACGTCTCGGGCGAGCCGTTCTATACGCCGCCCGGCGCGCTGTCCGACGGCGTGACGCGCGCGATTCACACGGAGACCGGCCTCAAGCCCAAGTTCTCGACGGGCGGCGGGACTTCCGATGGCAGGTTCATCGCGCCTCTCGGTGCCCAGGTCGTCGAATGCGGCGTCATCAACGCGACGATCCACAAGGTCAACGAAAACGTGGCCGTCGACGACATCGATCGGCTGCACCGCATCTACCTGTACGCGCTCAAGGAATTGCTCGCCTGACGGCCCGCCGTGCGTCCGCATGACGCATTTGTGACAGCACCGCGCCGACCCTCTACACTCCGCGCTCGAAAACGCAGGGGTCGGTCGGCAGAACAATGAACTTCATCTCGCGCCTGATGCCTCGCGAGGGGCGCTTCTTCAACCTGTTCGACAGCCACGCGAAACTCATCGTCGATGGCGCGCTCGCGCTTGCCGACGTGCTGCGTCACTACGACAACGAGAAGGATCGGGAGACGGGCATCAAGACGATCGAGGACGCCGAGCACGGTGCCGATCGCATCACGCATGAAACCGTGCAGCTGCTGCACACGACTTTTGTGACGCCGTTCGATCGCGACGACATCCACCGGCTCATCTCGCGGATGGACGACGTACTCGATCTCATGCAGGACACGGCCGAGTCCCTCGTGCTGTACGACATCCAGAAAGTGACGCCCGAAGCGACGCAGCTCGCCGAGCTGTTGCTGCGGTGTGCGGAACGCGTGCAATCGGCGGTGGGCTTCCTCGCGTCGATGGCCGAGGCTCCCGTGATCCTCAAGATCTGCCAGGAAATCGACCGGCTCGAATCGGAGGCCGACAAGGTCATGCGCAGCGCGATTTCCCGGCTGTTCCGCGAGGAGAGCGACGTCCGCCAGGTCATCAAGCTGAAGGCGGTGTACGAGGCACTCGAATCGGCGACCGACAAGTGCCAGGACGTCGCGAACGTCATCGAAAGCGTCGTGCTCGAAAACGCCTGACGCGTTCATGGATCCAGCCCACGTTTCGTTGACGCTGGTCCTGCTGGTGCTGCTCGCGCTGGCATTCGACTTCATGAACGGCTTTCACGACGCCGCGAACTCCATCGCGACGGTCGTCTCCACCGGCGTTCTCAAGCCCTGGCAGGCGGTGCTCTGGGCGGCATTTTTCAACGTGGCCGCGGTGCTGGTCTTCAAGCTTGCCGTCGCCGCGACCATCGGCAAGGGCATCGTCGATCCCGCGTTCGTCGACAGCCGGATCATCTTCGCCGCGTTGATCGGCGCGATCTCGTGGAATCTCATCACGTGGTACTACGGCATTCCGTCGAGCTCCTCGCACGCGCTCATCGGCGGCATGATCGGAGCGACGGTTGCGGCGTCTGGTTTCTCACACCTGCTCTGGCCGGGGATCATCAAGACGGCCACCTTCATCTTCGTATCGCCGCTCGTCGGCATGGCGCTCGGCTCGCTGCTCATGCTGATCGTCTCGTGGATCTGCTTCCGGCAGTCACCGCGCCGCGTCGATCGCTGGTTTCGCAGGTTGCAACTGGTTTCTTCCGCGGCATTCAGCATGGGCCACGGCGGCAATGACGCGCAGAAGACGATGGGCATCATCTGGCTGTTGTTGATCTCCGCCGGCGTCACCTCCAAGGATCATCTGCCGGTCTGGGTTATCGTGAGCTGCTTCCTCGCGATCGGACTCGGCACGATGTTCGGTGGCTGGCGCATCGTGAAGACGATGGGCCAGCGCATCACCAAGCTGAAGCCGATCGGGGGATTCGCCGCCGAGACGGGTGGTGCAATCACGCTGTTCATGAACACGTTCCTCGGAATCCCGGTGTCGACCACGCACACCATCACGGGCGCGATCGTCGGCGTGGGCGCGGCACAGCGTTCGTCGGCCGTGCGCTGGGGCGTCGCGGGCAACATCGTGATCGCCTGGATCGTGACGATCCCCGCGTCCGCGGGCATCGCGGCGCTCGCATGGTGGTTGGGCGGACTGATCCTCTAGAGGCTCGGGCCGCCCGCCGTTGTGCGGCGCCGAACCAGTTAGCTGCGCGCCGGGATCCTGAGCCCACGCGCGGCCGCAGGTCGCGCGAGAAACGCGTCCGTCACGCGGCGCACGTTTGAGAACTCCTCGTAGCGCACGAGCACCCGCGCGTCGTAGCCCTCCTCGCTTACGAGATGATTCACCCACGGAAAGACTGCGATGTCGGCGATCGTGTAATCGTCGCCCAGCATCCAGGCACGCTGCGCGAGGTGACGATCGAGCACGCCGAGCAGGCGCCGCGACTCATCGACGTAGCGGTCGCGCGGGCGCTTGTCCTCGAGCTCCTTGCCGGCGAAATGATGGAAGTAGCCGACCTGGCCGAACATCGGCCCTACTCCGCCGACCTGGAAGAACAACCATTGCAGGGTTTCAAAGCGGCGCGCGGCATCGCGCGGCAGCAGCTGTCCCGACTTCTCGGCGAGGTACACGAGAAGGGCGCCCGATTCGAACAACGCCAGCGGGCCCGCAGGACCATTGGGATCGATGAGCGCCGGAATCTTGTTGTTCGGGAAGACTGCGACGTACTCGGGTGACAGCTGGTCCTTCTTCTCGAACTCGACGCGATGCGCCTCGTACGGCAGCCCGGTCTCCTCGAGCATGATCGACGCCTTCACGCCGTTCGGCGTCGTGAGCGAATAGAGCTGGATGCGGTCCGGGTACCGCGGCGGCCATTTGCGCGTGATCGGAAAGGCGTCGAGCGCGGCCACTTCAGGTGCGCCGATTGCGCACGTTGTTCCAGATGCCGGCGAGGCCCAGCGTGACCGCGGCGATCAGCACCCACTCGGGCATCGACAGACCGAGCCACTGCCAGTCGATGCGTGCACACTCGCCGCCGCCCATCATCACTTTGCGAATGACCTCGAGCAGCGGAAACATGTTGAGCAGTGCGTCGAGCGGCGCGCCGCACGAGGGCACGGTTCCGGGCGGCTGATGTTGAACCCACACGTGGCGCCCGGCGACCCAGGCCGTCGCTCCCGCGGCGACGAATACCAAGACTGCGTACGCCACCGCGCCCTTGCGTCGTGCCGGGTGCAGCGCCGCGACGAGGAACACGAGGCCGAGCACGACGATGCACACTCGCTGGAACATGCAGAGCGGGCACGGCACGAGGCCGAGAACCTTCTCGGAGTAGATCGCGTAGCCGATCATGCCGGCGCAGACGATCGCGAGCAGGAGGTTTATTTTCTGGCGGCGGTCGAACATGGACGCGGACTATAGATGACGGGTGCATGAAGATGAACCGCAGGCATCCCGCACCACGACGAAAAACGCCGGCCAGGGGCCGGCGCTCGCGACTCCCTCCGAAGAGCCGGCGTCAGGACGGCGCGGTGCCGCGATCTCGAAGGTCGCGCTCCACGTCTTCGAGCTTCGTATGGCGCACGTCCTTGCCGTGCACCATGTAGATCACGTATTCGCAGATGTTCTTCGCGTGGTCGCCGATGCGCTCGAGCGCGCGCACGATCCACATGACGTCGAGCGCACGGCGGATGCTGCGCGGGTCTTCCATCATGAACGTGATGCACTGGCGCTGGATGGATTCGTATTCCTCGTCGACGACGCGATCCTGGCGCGCGACGCGCAGCGCGGCGTCCGCATCCATGCGCGCGAACGCATCGAGCGCCTGGTGCACCATCTCGGACACGATGCGGCCGAGATGCTTGATCTCGCGGTACTTGTCGGCGGGGCGCTCCATGGTGGCGAGCCGCGACGCGATGTAGCCGATTTTCTCGCCCTCGTCGCCGATGCGCTCGAGGTCGGTGATCGTCTTGATGATGGCCACGATGACGCGCAGGTCGCCGGCGGCCGGCGCGCGGGTCGCGAGGATGCGCGAGCACTCCTCGTCGATCGACACTTCCATGCCGTTGACCTTGAAATCGTCGCGTGCGACGGAGACGCCGAGGTTGCTGTCGCCTTCGATGAGCGCCGTCACGGCATTGGCGAGCTGCTGCTCGACCATGCCGCCCATGGTGAGCACCTTGTTCCGCACGCGCTCCAGGTCTTCGTTGAAACGACGGGAGATGTGATGGGACAGATCGGCGGTTTCCATGGGACCTCAGGATACGCTGCGCGCGACGGCGCCGCGAAGCGCCGGCCCGCGGCGTCGCGCAAGCCGAAGGGCGAGCCCGGCCGCTGGGTACGCGAGGCCAAGGGCATCCTGGCGCTCGCCCTGGCCGGATTCGGCTTCGTGGCCCTGTACGCGTACGATCCCACTCTCCATCGGCTGGACCAGTCGAGCCCGGTCGGGCCGGTCGGCGGGTGGCTCGGCTGGGCCTCGTTCCACGCCTTCGGCTATGGCGGCTACCTGTTCCCGGTGCTCCTGGCCCTGTACGGCGTGTCGGCCTTCGTGCGTCCGCGCGTGGCCCACGGCTGGCAGGCCGCAGTCGGCCTCGCGATTCTCCTCGTGAGCGCGACCGGCATCCTGGCCCGCGCCTCGGACACGCTCGGTCAGTATCGACTCCACAAGGGCGGGCTCCTGGGCTGGGCAGTGTCGGAGGGGCTGCGCCTGTCCATTGGCACCGTCGGCACGTGGATCATCCTGCTTACGCTGATCCCGCTCGGCGTGTTGTTCGTCACCCGCATTCCGTACAGCGTGCTCTCGCGGACGATCCGCGCCCGCGTCGGCCGTGCGCGCCGTCCGGAGACGAAGAAAGAGCGGAGCCTCGCGGCGGCCGTCACGGATCTGTCGGCGGCCGCGGTG
>Ga0081455_10007078_pt1 | contig 11901 bp, 8 predicted proteins | sample TabmetS3T2R1_FD_70207 | JGI IMG/M metagenome (GOLD analysis project Ga0081455, IMG submission 70207) | Tabebuia heterophylla rhizosphere microbial communities from the University of Puerto Rico - S3T2R1 | ecosystem: Host-associated > Plants > Roots > Rhizosphere ...
ACATTACAGGGTATTTTTGCAGGGTGTCTTTAGAATAATTCCTGGGTAAATGAATGATCACTCTGCGCTCCTCATTTAAGATCGTTGAATGGATCTTGCGTTCAGCTATGTTATCGCTATTCGCAGATTGATTTTCAGTTGATTTTGTAAGGGGCGGTGTAGGAGCGGATTGCGCTCGAATGCCATCAATATCTAGAGCCGTAAAAACCATTACAAACATCACGTTAAACAATATTCTATTGATTAAACGCATCCTGATAAGTTTCGACCCAGTTGTATTCACTATATTTTCTTTGATCATGGTCAAGTTGTTCCATTCAGCTCTTTTCTCACGCAATTATCTTGCTTATCTCAGTTGAGCGCCTCGCCGGGGCGAGTCGCTGCCGCCGCGCTTGTACCGGAACTAGCTGATCGGTTCTGTCGGCAAGGCGACGAAGCGCGATTGAACTTCCACTACCGATTTTCCGAACCGTGATCAGGCTGCTTTCAACACTCGCGCTTTTAGCAGATCGAGATTGGCCCGGCGCATTCTTCAGCATCTCGCGAAGGTTTTTCTGCAAGCGCCAACGGTCGGGTATTTGGACGGCCTGTGACGAGCCTTTCTTGACTCCGTCTGCATATTAGCTCGCACGATCAAGCGTGACAATCTCAATCCCTGAATGACCTTCGAGCCAATTGGCCAAGGTCGCCGCTTCGCGATCGGGCAGCAGATCGACTACCCGGCGCCGCTCCTGATCGACCAGAATCGTCCAATATGATTGTCCTTTGCGGAAAGCGAAGTCATCGACTCCAAGCGCGCGTACCAATCCCGGCGTGCGCTCACAAAAGATCCGCTGGCGGCAATCCGGGTTCAGACAGAAGAACTTGCGAACCGGAAGAATCAGCTTGACGGCTGGGCGCACTTCGCCAAAATTCCGATCTTCAGCAAACATTGGACTTCCCTCTTCACCCCCGATACATTTCGACCGCGAAAATCCTCGGCGCCGGCCCGAGCGACGTTGTAGGCGAAATCAGGGCGCGGGGGCGGCGCGGCGCTTGTACAGGCGCTCACTGGACTTCATCATGCGCGCGATTGCCCATACGTGCTCGCCGGCCACGGACGTCCCGCCGCGGCTGTCATATGCCACAGCAGAAGCTCGGGTGGGCGCGAGAGTAGTGTGGCGGGTCGAGAGGCTTTTGACCGGCGGCGTGTCGGACGCAGTCGCCGCGCGCCCACTGCTCGGTCGAAGTCATCCGCGTAGCATAAACCTGACATGCGTGAACGGTTCGTTTTCGATCAACAGCAGAACATCCTCTTCATCAACTTCGCCGGGCTGAAGATTGAAAGCCGGGAGCAGGTTGATGAGATGGAGGCGATTGTCCACGGGGTTTACGGGAAGCATGGCCGCAGATTTTACGCCGTGGTCAACTACGAGGGCACGGAGATCGCGCCGGAGATCATTGACTACTACGGCGAGCGCATCAAGAAACTATACGATCTATACGGAATCGCCACCGTGCGTTATTCGTCGAGTGGATTCACGCGCTCGGTCCTGCGCTACCTCGGCGCGGCGAAGGACCTTGAATCGAATATCTTCGCCACGCGCGCTGAAGCCATCCGAGCCATTCAAGAGATAGAGAGTCGGGGCGGGGCTGAAATCACCGCTTCCGTTTGGACGGCTCTGAATCCCGCGCGCAGCGCGTTAGGAAAATTACTGGCCGTCTGGTTTGCCGCCTTGGTTGCTCTCATCGCAATTTATTCTCTGTCATCTCGCATTTCGGGCGCGGCAACTTTGCTGGTGTTTTTGCCGGCCACGCTCGCCTCATCAGCGATCCTGTTCGTCTCTGTTGTGAAACCGCTATGGCGGATGGAAAGCTTTGCGCGGCGGATGGTGTCCGGCGGCGCCTTCGATCCGCTGGAGATCGCAAGCAAAGACGAAGTTGGACGGCTGGCGCTGGCGTTGAACGAAACGGCGACACAACTGCGGCGCGACATCGAACGCCTGAGCGGGCTTTACCACATTTCGCTGCTGATCGGCGCCGGCGCCGAAGTCAGCCGCGTCGGAGAATTGCTGACTCGCAAGATCGCGCGACTGCTCGGCGCCGAAATGTGCGTGATCCTGCTTTACGACGAGCGCGAGCAGTCAATCTACGCTCAATTGCCCGGTTATGGGGCGCCCGATGACCGGTTGCGCCTGCTCCGGTCAAAACTCGAAGAGAAGAGTGTCGCCGCGCATGTCATCAAAAGCGGTGAACCTTATCTGACCAACGACGCCGCGCATGATCCGCTCATCAGTCGCGCCGCCGCGGACCTGCTGGGCGCTCGTGAACTGCTCGCGGTTCCGCTTCAGGCGGGGGAACGTATATTCGGGGCCCTTGAAGTGATGAACAGGCTGGGCGGTTTTCTCGAAGAAGACAGGCGGATCGTGACTATATTCGCTTCACAGGCCGCGCAACTTCTAGCTAACGCGCAGCTTCTGGAAAAGGAAAGACAGCTCGCGCAGAGCCTGATCGTTTCAGAACGCCTTGCCGCGGTCGGCGAAATGATTGCCGGCGTCGCGCACGAAGTCCGCAATCCGCTCTGCGGCATCACGACCACGCTGAGCGCGCTGGCGCGAAAACTCGAAGACCGTGAAGCCGCGCGCCCATTCCTCGATGTCATCAACACCGAAGTGGATCATCTGAATCACCTGATGGAGCAGTTGCTCGAACACAGCAGCCCGGTCAGAATTGACGCGGAAGTGGCCGACATTAGCGAAGTGATTCGCGAGGCGATGGCCGAATTCAAGGCGCAGGCCAATGCGAAGAACGTCACACTGCTCTGCGACTGCGCTTCCGCCGCGCCGCGGTTGCGCATGGACCGCCGCAAGATGCACGGTGTTCTCACCAACCTGCTCGACAACGCGATTCAACACACCGACTCGGGCGGGCTGGTTCGCGTCACGGTCTCCGAATCGGACGGCGCCGGGAATGGCGATGAAACCGGGCGGTTGCGAGTCGAAGTCAACGACACCGGCTCCGGCATTGCGCCGGAAAACATCGGCAGGGTCTTCGAGCCGTTTTTCACGACCCGGGCGAGAGGCACGGGGTTGGGACTGGCGATCACGCGCAAAACGATTCACGATCACGGCGGCGCGATCACGGTGAAATCCGAACCGGGTAAGGGGACTTCATTCACCATTACGCTTCCGCTACGCAAGTAGCCTGATCGAGAGGTTTCTTCTTCTTCGCGGCTTCTTCCTTGTCGCTACACGACGAAGAAGAGGATTCGAAAGACTCGGATGAACGGAAGGATGCGGATGAACAGTGAAGACAAAATCCTGATAGTTGACGATCAGCCCTCGGTGCGGTTCGGGCTGCGCAGTCTGCTCGAAGCCGAGGGCTATCGCGCGCTCGAAGCCGAGACCGGCGAGCAGGCGATCGCGCTCGTCATCGAACAGTCGCCGCAACTCATTCTGCTCGACCTCAAGCTGCCCGACGTCGACGGGCTGGCGTTACTGCCGCGCATAAAGGCGATTGACGACGAAGCGCCGGTCGTCATCCTGACCGCGCACGGAACCATCGAGACCGCGATTCAGGCGTTAAAGGCCGGCGCGGAAAATTTTCTGACCAAACCTTTCGACGCCGACAGCCTGTTGATCCTGATCGGCCGCATGCTCGAACAGAGCCGCGCGCGTCGCCAGCGCAGGCTGATCGGGCTGGCGCAGGAGCAGGTCGCCGCGGAGCACTTCCTCGGTCAGAGCGAACCGATCAAGCGCATTCACGCCACGGTCGAGAAACTGGCCGATTCCGACACGACCGTCTTGTTGCAGGGCGAGACCGGGACCGGCAAGGGGATGGTCGCCAACCTGATTCATCGGTTGAGCGAGCGGCGCGAAAAGCCTTTCGTCGCGATCAACTGCGCGGGTTTGAGCAGAGAGTTGCTCGAATCGGAGCTCTTCGGCCACGAGAAGGGCGCGTTCACTGGCGCGGTCGCCAGCAAGGCCGGGCTGTTCGAGCTGGCGCATCAGGGCGCGATCTTCTTCGACGAAATTGCGGAGATGGAGCCGTCGATTCAGGCGCGGCTGCTCAACGTCCTCGAACAGAAACGGTTCCGGCGCGTCGGCGGCGTGCAGGAGAAAGAGGTCGCCGTGCGAATTATCGCCGCGACCAACCGCAACCTGCAAAACGAGGTTAAGCGCGGGCGCTTCCGCGAAGACCTCTTCTACCGCCTGAATGTGATGCCGATCGCGCTGCCGCCTCTGCGCGAATGCCGCGAGGACATACTGCCGCTCGTCGCTCATTTCATCGGCCACTTCAATCAACGGCTCAACCGCCGCGTCGAGGGCGTGACGCCGAAGGCCGAGACTCTGCTGCTCAGTTACAACTGGCCCGGCAACATCCGCGAGCTGCGCAACATCGTCGAACGCGCGATGATCCTGTGCGGCGGCGACCGCATTCGGGCAAGCGACCTGCCGCTGGGCGGCGCGGCCACTGACGAAATCTCCAGTGAAGAGTTCCTTTCGCTCGATGAACTCGAACGCCTCCACATCCGGCGTGTGATCGAAGGCGCCGAGGGCAATCTCAGCCGCGCCGCCGAAATCCTCGGCGTCACGCGCACGACGCTCTACAACAAATTGCGCAAGTACAACCTCGATGAGACGCCCGTCTGATGAGAGTTTACGTACCTTCATGTAAATTTAACCGACGATGAGAATTTTACTCTTCAATCCCGACAACGGCGCGACGCGCAATTTCATGCCACACCTTTGGATGTTTCTGCTCCACGATTTTCAAGCTGGTTGTGGGAGCGTTCGGCGCGCGGCGCAAGGCGCGGAATAATAGTCCTGAGAAGATAATGGCGTCACGGCGCCATAGCGGGACTAGGCCATTCGGTAGAATTTGGAAGAAACGTACGGTTGATAGAGCCGATCGCTGCGCCTCCCTCTTTTTTCCACCTATAAGTCAATGATATCCGCCTCAGCTTCAGCCAGCGCCACATTGATTGCTTCAATCCGGGCTAGAGTCCGCCAACTTCCAATGCGGTAAACCGTCGGACTAGAAAATCCTTTCAGCTGTGATGCTCGGGTCAGCCAGTAAGCCTGGCGCGGTGTAAGGTTTAGTTGTTGGCGCGCTGCCGTATATTCACTGGACGTACCTGCCAAAATAAAGATTGTTTGATTCATTTCAGCCTTATCCGCATCAAGCATCGGCCGTTTCTAGCCATGATTTCGCAACCGTTGTGTTCTCACCAGTCACTGAGCGCGCCTCTTGCGCACCTTCTTGATCGCCTTCATCACAGGCGATCTCTTCGACGCCCTACGCTTCGATGTCGCTTGCGTTATTTCAGATCGGCCGCGCATTCCGGGCGCTGTTTCAAAAACTGAGGCAACGCCAAAGCCGCTCGACAGATGGACTCCGGGAAGTTTGGGCCATCCGCAAGTCTGTAGCTGGCCCCGCCGCGCTTCACTTCTATTTTGCGCGATTTTGAAATGGCTGTAAGGCCTGTCGAATACAAACCTGCGCCTTTTGCTAATCTTTCCGCCACGCGCTTGTAGAGTGTCATCGCGTCGCTACGGTTGGCGGCCGGATCGCCAGCTTCGTCGGCGCCCCAGAATCCTAACTCGATCAGCCTGGCTTTGATCTCTTGGCGCTCTTGTTCGGTCATTTCGCGCCCCCCTGCGCGGCTTCGGAATCAATCTCTCGGGGCCACTCATCCAACAAATTCCAGTACTCCTGCCACCCCTCACGCGAAGTGAAGACTTTGGTGTTGTCGTCGGTCACCACCTCGATCCGGCCGTTCATCAATTCCGCAACCACCGTGTCCGCGCCGGTCAGTTTTTCAACGCGATCAGCTGTCTCAGAGTCGACAATTTCCCGAAGTATCTCGTGTCCCCACAGTAATAAGTCGGTTTTCGATACCACGATGACGTATGGATAATCGTCGACAGTAACGGTCTCCCAAGTGTAAACGGATCGCCCGGAGACGAAGACCTCAAGCTTTTTCAATTGCGCCCTGGCGCCGGCTGCATTCATATCGCCCGAGCCCCCCTCTTCTTCGCGGCCCCGCCTGGCTTCGTCTGGTTTCCCGTCGGTCATTGATTGTTGCACCCTTTAGGGCAGACCCAATAGTCGTTAGGCAGGGAGCGTTCACCCTTCCGTAAGTGCAATCTCCAAGACCGGCCACACTGGTTGCAAACGAGCCTCGGAGCGATTTTTCGCTTGATCCCTCCGCCTTGATCCGGCGTGGTGTCCTTGTACGTTACCCCAAATTTATCCAATTCCGACTTTGATAGATTTAATGGGTTCATATCGTGGGAGTTGTGCCTTTCTACATATTCCTTCGCTGTAATCATCTTCGATTCTTCGGTCTTCATCTGATCAATCTAGTCTTCTATTTGATTATAAACAAGTGCTCTGGGCAGTGACATCGTTGGCGCATATGGCGGGATCAGGGGGGTCTGAGGCGCTTTTGGTGAAGGGCGATCGGGGATTATAACGGCGAGATGAAAACCCTCCTCCCTAATCCGGCGATCCTGTCATTGGAAAAGATCATCTCTCAGAGTGATGCAATCATCTTGGTTGTCACAACGAGTAGACCTCAGGTCCCTTGTCTCGAATGTCAACAATTTTCAGCCCGTGTCCATAGCCGATATCAACTTTGAAGAAGCGATTGCAGGAAGGCTGCCGTAACGCAGCGTTGCTCTATCGAGAAATCAAAGCCCAGGGCTATCGGGGCAGTAGCGCAACGGTCCGCCGGATCCTGTGTTCGTGGAAACATCAATTGTCTGGGGCTTCGTGCGATTACGGACGGATCGAAAACGCTTGCCAAAGTAAACTTCTCCTCCCCCTCGTTTCAATCCTGAAAGCGACAAAGAGATATGAAGAAGAGTCCCAAGCCTGGGGCGACAGATTGCTACACGCTGTCGAGCGCTCCCCAGACAAATAACCATTGAAGTAGAAAGAGAATTAATATGCGAGCCATCGTTAGAGAGCGCTTTGGCAGTCCAGACTGCTTAGTCATCAAGGAGGCGCCCGAGCCTGAACCGAAGCCAGGCTACGTCGTCATCCAGGTAAAAGCATTCGGGATCAATCACGCTGAAATTCACATGCGCAAGGGAGAATGGGCCGAGGCGGACGAGATCAGCGGTATAGAGTGCGTCGGCATTGTGAAGTCCTGTCCCGGCGGAGAGTTTGCGGTCGGCAGCAAAGTGGCCGCGTTGATGGGCGGTTTGGGAAGGACCATCCACGGCAGCTACGCCGAATATACGCGGCCGCCCGCAACGGGTGTTGCGCTGATCGAGTCTGATCTCCCATGGGAAGAACTCGCCGTGATTCCAGAGTCCTACGCGACCGCCTGGACATGCCTTTTCCGCAACCTGGAATTGAAGAAGGATCAAACGCTCGTCATCCGAGGCGCGACGTCAGCCTTCGGGCAGGCGGCGCTCAACATGGCGGTAGAAGCAGGCGCAAAGGTCATCGCAACCACGCGCAATCGAGATCGCTTTGGAAAGCTTGAGCGGCTCGGCGCATACCGGGCGGAGATTGAGGGACCCGATCTCTCGAAACGCATCGCTGAAAGAAAGCGCATTGATGCTGTGCTTGACCTCGTCGGCAACAGCACCATCCTTGATTCCCTCTGGATGCTGCGCCGGGGTGGCCGCGCATGTTTGGCTGGCTGGTTGGGCGGCCTCGATCCGATCGCCGACTTCAACCCACTCCTGCAAATGGCAAGCGGCGTTTACCTTACCTTCTTCGGCAGCTTCGTGTTCGGCACGCCGGAGTTTCCCCTCTCGGACGTTCCGCTTCAGTCCATCGCCGAAAAGGTGGCTGCGGGCCGCTATAAGGCGAAACCATCCAGAGTGTTCCGCTTTGAGGACATTCGGGAGGCGCATCGAGTGATGGAAACCAGTGAGGCGGTCGGGAAGCTTGTCGTACGTCTCTGAAGAGACGCGCCAACGGCGCCTGTCTAAAAAGTAAACGTCACGATCGTTAACCGCCCATTTTTTGGACAACGCCTCGCAAAACGGCGCTCCACCTCCTCAGCCCAGTCAATGACTTATCTGCGATCAATTGCGCGGAACGGCGCTTGCTCTCAATCGGTCTCCGCAATCCGACTATCCATTTCGACTAGGAGACACACGATGAACACCAGGTACGGAGCGACATCCATTTTCGCAATCTGTTTGTCCGCAATCTTCACGCTGTCAGCCTTCGCGCAGAGCCAGACGACGGGACGAATCGCCGGAACGGTCAAGGATGAAAAGGGCGCGGTAATTCGAAGCGCCGAAGTCACTATAGCTAACAAGGCCACCGGCGAGGCGCGAACCGCCGTGACCGATGACGAAGGCAATTACATCATTTCGTTCGTTCCGCCCGGTGTTTACCAGGTCAGCGTTAAGGCCGACGGTTTCAAGAAGTCCGTGATTGACAACATCCGCGTAGTCATTACCGAGACCACCTCGGTCAACGCGGAGCTGTCTGTCGGCGCCGCCGAAGAATCGATCACCATCACCTCCGCCGCGCCGCTTGCGCAAACCGACGGAGCGCAATTGGGGCGCGTGGTCGATTCGCGCGCGGTGGCCGAGCTTCCGCTGGCGACGCGGAATTTCACGCAGATTCTGGGCCTTTCAGCCGGCGCGGCCACATATCTGCCGGATAACACTTCGGTCGGGCGCAATTCGCAGAACATCTCGGTCAACGGCGCTCGCGTGACCAACAACAATTTCCAGATCAACGGCGTGGACGCCAATTCGATGGGCACAAACTCCTCGCCATCACTCTCGATCCCCGCGCCCGAAACGATACAGGAATTCAAGGTGCAGACTTCGCTATACGACGCCACGTTCGGTCGTTCAGGCGGCGGCAACATCCAGGCGGTCACGAAGAGCGGGACGAACGAATTTCATGGCGCGGTCTATGAATACCTACGCAACGACGCGCTCAACGCGAACAATCCTTTCCTCAAGGCCGCGGGCGTGTCACGCCCGGCGCTCAAGCGCAACATCTTCGGCGCGACGTTGGGCGGGCCCGTCGTCAAAGACAAGCTGCTATTCTTCCTCTCTTATCAAGGCACGCGCGAACGCAACGGCGCCTCGGTCTTCAACAGCCTTTCGCAGAACGTGCTGATCGCGCCAGGGTTGACCGACGACCGGTCGGAGCAAACGCTGCTCAACACTTTCAAACCGACGTTACCGACCGGACAACCGGCCACCAGAATTCACCCGACCGCGCTGGCGCTGCTCAACGCGAAAGGCGACGACGGCCATTTCCTGATCCCGACGCCGCAGGCCAACGGGCGTTACACAGGCTCGACGCCTTCGAGCTACACGGAAGACCAGTTCAACGCCAACCTCGACTGGCGCGTCAACGAGAAGAACACGCTCGTCGGGAAATTCTTCTTCTTCAACTCGCCGCAGACGTTGACGCTGCCGAGCTTCCTCGGCGGCGGCCCGAATGTTCCGGGCTTCGGCAATTTTCAGGAGAACAACGGGCGGATCGCGACGTTGCAATACACGCGCGTGTTCAGCGCGAACGTGATCAACGAGGCGCGCGCCGGTTACAACTTCCTGCGTGTGGACGCGTTCCCGCAACAGCCGATAAACGACGTCGACGTCGGGATCAGGCGCGCGAACGCCGACGTTTTCCCCGGACTCGGATGGGTTCGCATCGCGGCGGCGGCGGGCGGAATCACCTTCGGCACGTCGCCGACGATTGACGTGCTTGCCACCGCGCCTTCGACGACCTTCTACGACGCGCTCTCGATCACCCGCGGCAAACACACGATCCGCACTGGCGCCGAGCTTCGCTACAACGAGAACAACTACACGCTCAATTTCTTCACGCGCGGCCAGATTGATTTTCTGAACTTCAACAGCTTCCTGACCGGCAATACGTTCGTTTCGGTCTTCGGCAGCGGCATCGGCGACCGCAGCCTGCGCGCGACCGATTACAACTTCTTCGCGCAGGACGATTGGAAGATTTCGCCCAAGCTGACACTCAACCTCGGTCTGCGTTATGAGCTTGATATGCCGCCATATGACACTCGTGGACGGTTGGCGACGTTCGACCCGGCGCTCTACAAACCGCGCCCGTTGGTTGTCGGCGGCGTTCCGGTCGGCCCGCCGGTCGGCGGTTACGTTCAGGCGGGCAACGTGATTCAGCAATACGATTCGGCTGACATCCCGAACGTAGGCAAGCGCGTGGTCAACAGCGTTGACCCGAACAATTTCGCCCCGCGCGTCGGGCTCGCGTATTCGCCGCTAGATTCGGGCCGTTTAGTCGTGCGCGGCGGTTACGGGATCTACTACTCGCGCACCTCGTTCCAGTACATCACGCTCAACGTGATCGCGCCGCCGACCTACGTCTTCGGCGCGAGAGTCGGCGCCCCTTTTGAAAACCCGTTCTTCGCGGCGCCTGCGCCGGGCCAATTCCCGACGCTCGTGCCGGGCGTCGCTCTGTCGGGAACATTGTTTGACCGTAACATCCGAACGCCTTACCTTCATCAGTACAACGCTAACGTTCAGTACGAGCTGGCCAAGAACCTGCTCCTCGAAATCGGCTACGTCGGCACGCGCGGGCTAAACCTGTTCCGGCAGGTCGGGATCAACCAGGCCCTACTCGCCACGCCGCAAAGCCCGGTTCTGAACGACGCGCTCGGAACGCCGATCACGACCAACACGCCCGCCAACGCCCTACTCCGCGCGCCTTTCCAGGGCGTGGGAATCAACAATTTCTTCCAGAATCAATCAACCGGACAATCCAGCTACAATTCATTACAGGCGAGCGTGACCAAGCGGCTGTCGCGAGGGCTGCAGTTCCTCGCTTCGTACACTTGGGCCAAATCAATTGACAACGCCTCGGGCCAGGGAGGCGGCGCGGGGACTACCGGGCTGGTCAATACCGGGGCGGTGGGCGAAACCAACGCCATCATCGGCAATCAGCTCGACAACCGCGCAAATCGCGGCGTTTCGGATTTCGATCGCGCGCATCGTTTTGTTCTGAGTGGGTTCTGGGAGCTGCCGTCGCCCGGTTTTGTGAAGGACTCGACTGCCGGGAAGCTTTTCTTCGACGGCTGGCAGGTCGGGGGAATCGTGACGGTTATGTCTGGATTGCCGATTGACATTGTGGACACGGGCGCAGGCTCGTTTTACGGGTTGTCCGGCGGGGGCGCTGCGCTGGCGCGGCCAAACTTCGCTTTGGGCGCGACGCGCGCGACCGCGCACAGCAATGCGCCCAGCGGATATTTCTTCAACCCATTCGCCTTCGCTCGCCCGGTTGTTCTGGCCAATCAGCCGATCCCCAGTTCTGGGGGCGCGGCCGTCGCCGGAGCGGTCGGCACGGACATCGGCGCCGTCGGCCGTAACATCCTGCGAGGTCCGCGGCAAAAGAACACCGACTTTTCAGTCATTAAACGCTTCCGCGTCAGCGAGTCGAAGAATCTCGAATTCCGCGCCGAATTCTTCAACCTCTTCAACCAGGTCAACCTTGCCAACCCGATCAGCGACCTGAACGCTGTCCTGGCTTCCGGCGGGAGCCTCGACGCGAACGGAAACATCGTCAATCCAGGATCATTCGGGCGCATCATTTCGGCGACCAACAACCCGCGACTGATTCAGTTCGCGCTGAAATTCAATTACTGATCGCGAAACCGGCGATGTCTATATCTGTAAAGAGTAATGCTCATCATTGATTCAATTCCGAAGGAGTAGTTCATGCCGCTGTACGACGCCCTGAAACAATGAAAATTGGGAGGACGGGTTACCAACCTTGCCGTTACCCACATTTTGACGCGTTCTTAGCCCGCGGATGCGGGCGGCAGAATAGAGCCTTGTCTTTACCCACATTTTTCATCAGTGGGTTGCCAGGCAAGATCCTGTAAACGGAGCCAGCCACGCCAGATTGTTTGCCAACCTGGGTCGCCATCGCTTTTGCGACCTAGGA
>Ga0081455_10007079_pt1 | contig 11900 bp, 10 predicted proteins | sample TabmetS3T2R1_FD_70207 | JGI IMG/M metagenome (GOLD analysis project Ga0081455, IMG submission 70207) | Tabebuia heterophylla rhizosphere microbial communities from the University of Puerto Rico - S3T2R1 | ecosystem: Host-associated > Plants > Roots > Rhizosphere ...
GCCCGACCTGCGGCGCGCCTTCCGCGACGCCCGCCGCCACCGCCGCGCGATCCTCGCCTGGGGCGGCAGCGTCGGCCTCGCCCTCGGGCTGGTGACCACGGTGGTGACCCGGGCCGACCCGCCCTGGTTCGCGGTCAGCCTCGGGATCGTCGTCGGCGTGCTGATGGTCACCTACGTCGCGGTGCCGGCGCGGATGGTCGGCATCAGCCGCCACGGCTCACGCCGCGACCGGCTCACCGCCAGCGCGATCGGCGGTGCGCTCGGGGTCGTCCTCAGCGCCCCGCCCTACATCCTCGGCCGAATCGGCCTGCTGATGATCGGCACCTCGTTCCTGCTGGTGCCGGGCATCATCCTCTTCGCCCTCGGGGCGGTCCTGCAGGCGGGCGCGACCAGCGCCGTCAAGGCGGTCAAAGTCAGCGCCAAGCTGGTCGGGACTGGCGCTCCCTCCTCCGGAGTCAGTCCCGGGCGGCCTTGAAGCGGCGCAGGCGGAGGGCGTTGGCGACGACCGAGACGCTGGAGAAGGCCATCGCGGCGCCGGCGATCACCGGATTCAACAGGCCGATCGCGGCCAGCGGGATCGCCGCCAGGTTGTAGCCGAAGGCCCAGGCCAGGTTCTGCTTGATCGTCTTCAGGGTGGCGCGGGAGAGGCGGATCGCGTCGGCAGCGGCGCGCAGGTCGCCGGAGACGAGGGTCAGGTCGGAGGCCTCGATCGCGACGTCGGTGCCGGTCCCGAGGCTGAGCCCGAGGTCGGCCTGGGCAAGCGCCGGGGCGTCGTTGACGCCGTCGCCGACCATCGCCACCACGTGCCCCTCGGCCTGCAGGCGCTTCACCACGGCGGCCTTCTCGGCCGGCAGCACCTCGGCGATCACCTCGTCGATTCCGACCTCGGCCGCCACCGCCTTCGCCGTCGTCGCGTTGTCGCCGGTCAAGAGCACCGGGCGCAGCCCGAGCTCGCGCAGCTCGGCGATCGCCGCGGCGCTCGACTCCTTGATCGTGTCGGCGACGGCGAAGAGGGCGCGGGCGCGGCCGTCCCAGCCGGCGGCGACCGCGGTCGCCCCGCGCGCCTCGGCGGCGGCGCGGGCGGCGTCGAGCTCGGGCGGCAGGTGCATCGCCCAGTCGGCGAGCAGCGCCGGGCGGCCGACGATCAGCGCCCGTCCCTCGACCACGCCCTCGACGCCGAGGCCCTCGCGGTTGGCGAACGACTCGACTGCGGGCAGGTCGCCGTCGGCCGTGGCGGCACGGGCGATCGCTCGCGCGATCGGATGCTCGGAGGCGGCCTCGATCGCGCCGACCAGCCGCAGCGCCTCATCGCGCTCCTCGCCGGCGGCGACGACGACCTCGGTCAGGCTCATCTCGCCGCTCGTCACGGTGCCGGTCTTGTCGAGGACGACGGTGTCGGCGCGGCGGGTCGACTCGAGCACCTCGGGGCCCTTGATCAGCAGTCCGAGCTGGGCGCCGCGGCCGCTGCCGACCATCAGCGCGGTCGGGGTCGCCAACCCCAGCGCGCAGGGGCAAGCGATGATCAGCACCGCGACGGCGGCGGTGAAGGCGAAGGACGCGCTCTCGCCGGTCCCGAGCCAGAAACCGAGGCTGGCGACGGCGAGGGCGATGACGACCGGGACGAAGACGCCGGAGATCCGGTCGGCGAGTCGCTGCACCGGCGCCTTGCCGCTCTGCGCCTCGGTCACCAGCTTGGCGATCTGGGCCAGCGCGGTATCAGCGCCGACCCGGGAGGCGCGGACGACGAGGCGGCCGCCGGCGTTGACGGTCGCGCCCGCCACCTCGGAGCCGGGGCCGACCTCGACCGGCACTGACTCGCCGCTCAGCATGCTCATGTCGAGTGCCGAGGTTCCCTCCTCGACGACGCCGTCGGTGGCGACCTTCTCGCCGGGGCGGACGACGAAGCGGTCGCCGACGGCGAGCTCGGCGATCGGGGCCCGGCGCTCGCTCCCGTCGGCGTCGAGAACCGCGACGTCCTTGGCGCCGAGCGCCAACAGCGCCTGCAGGGCGGCGCCGGCGCGGCGCTTGGCGCGCTCCTCGAAGTAGCGGCCGGCGAGGATGAAGGTGGTGACGACCGCGGCGGTCTCGAGGTAGATCTCGTCCTCGCCGCCGCCCGAGGAGGGGACGATCTCGAAGCTCATCTTCATCCCGGTCATCCCGGCGTCGCCGATGAACAGCGCGTAGAGCGACCAGAGCCAGGCGGCGAGAACGCCGAGGCTGATCAGCGTGTCCATCGTCGCGGCGCCGTGGCGCAGGTTGACCCAGGCGGCGCGGTGAAATGGCCAGGCGCCCCAGATGACGACCGGGGTCGCCAGCTGCAGCGCCAGCCACTGCCAGTTGTCGAACTGCAGCGGCGGCACCATCGAGAGGACCAGGACCGGCGCCGAGAGCAGCGCCGAGATGATCAGCCGCTGGCGCAGCGGGGCACTCCCGTCGGCCTCGCTCTGCTGCGCCTCGGGCGCGGCGCCGGAGTCGGCCTCGGGCTGCGGCAGCGCGGCGCTGTAGCCGGCGCTTGCGACCGCCTCGACCAGCTGCTCGGGCTTGGTCGCGGCGGGGTCGAAGGAGACGCTCGCCCGCTCGGTCGCGTAGTTGACGGTGGCGCTGACGCCGTCGAGCTCATTCAAGCGGCGCTCGACCCGGTTGGCGCAGGAGGCGCAGGTCATCCCCTCGATCGGCAGCTCGAGGCGCTCGCCGCTGCTCGCGGTCGAGCTACTCATTTCGAGACCTCCTCGGTGAAGGCGGCGGTGTGGACCTCGCCGCCGGCCTTGAACTGGAGGAAGAGGCGGTAGCTGTCGGCGCTCGGGAAGGTCGCCATGAAGCGCAGCCGCTGCTCGTCGGGGTGGACGTGGAGGAAGGCGAGGTCGCCCTCGCGCAGCGCGACCAGGTGGCCCTTGGCGCCGAGGTAGTCGGCAAGCGCGACGGGTTGGCCGTTGCGGGTGACCGTGAAGGCGAGCTCCGCCTCGGCGCCGGCGCGGGCCGGGGCGCCGGCGAGCCGCACCTCGTAGCCGTCGACCGCGGCTGTCGCGGCCGGCGGCGGCAGCGGCTGGGTGCTGACCGGGCCGTCGGCCTGCAGATCGGCGGCGAGGGTCTCCGGGGTGCCGCCGTGGGAGAAGTCGGCGAAGACGCGGTAGCTGCCGGGCTCGGTGAGCCGCAGCGGCACCGACCACTCGCCGTCGGCGGCCTGGGTCGGGTGCAAGTGCTGGAAGCCGGTGAGGTCGCGGCGGACGACGATCACGTGCATCCGCTTGGTGTGCTCGCGGTCGAACTCCCTGACCGTCTTGCCGTCGGCGCCGAGGATCCGGAAGCGGAGCGGCACCGTGCGGCCGCTGGGCGCGGTCGCCGTGCCGAGGCGCAGGGTCAGGCCGTCGTTACTGACAGCCAGGCCGCGGACCGGGTCGGCGGCGCCGTGCCCGCCCTCCTCGGCATGCCCGCCCGCGCCCATCTCCCCCATCCCGCCGTGCTCGCCAGCGGCAGCGTCGCTGCGCTCGCGGACCGGGCCGACCGCGTCGCCGAGCGCCACGGCGGCGCCGAAGACGAGGGCGAGGGCGGCGAGGAAGCCGCCGAGCTTGAGGGCGGGAGAGGCCTTCATCACAGCCACTATACCCATACCCCCCAGGGGTATGTCAAGTGCTATCTTCCCTCCATGGCAACCAAGCCCGGATATAGCCCCTCGAAAGAGCAGATCCTGAAACGGCTCTCGCGGATCGAAGGCCAGGTACGCGGGGTGACGCGGATGGTCGAGGAAGAGCGCTACTGCATCGACGTCCTCACCCAGATCCAGGCCGCCGAGGCGGCGCTGCAGGGTGTCGCCCTCGGCCTGCTCGACGACCACGTCCACCACTGCATGACCGGCAGCAAGGCCGACCGCGACGAGAAAGCCTCGGAGCTGATGGAGGCGGTCGGCCGCTTCGCCCGCCGCTAGGGCGGTGGCGAACGGCGACGCCAAGCGCGGGGTCCTACTCGACGCGCTCGGCACTCTCGTCGAGCTCGAGCCGCCGGCGCCGTTCCTGGTCGCCGAGCTCGCGCAGCGCTGGGGGGTCGAGATCTCCGTCGCCGAGGCCGAGGCGGCCCTCGCCACCGAGATCGGCTACTACAAAGCCCATCATCTCGAAGGCCGCGACGAGGCCTCGCTGGCCGAGCTGCGGCAGCGCTGCGCCGGGGTCCTGCACGGGGCGCTGCCGACGGTAGTCCGCGAGCGCGTCGACCGCGACGAGCTTGCTCCGGCGCTCCTCGCCTCGCTCCGCTTCCGCGCCTACTCCGACGTGCCCGCCTGGCTCGCGGTGCTGCGCGCGGCCGGGCTCAAGCTCGCCGTTGTCAGCAACTGGGACGTCTCACTGGGCGAGGTGCTCGAGGTGGTCGGGATCGCCGACCTGCTCGACTGCGTCGTCACCTCGGCCGCGGTCGGGGCGGCGAAGCCCGACCCGGCGCCGTTCGAGCGGGCGCTCGAGTGCCTCGGGCTGGGGCCGGAGGAGGTCGTCCACCTCGGCGACTCGCCCGGCCTCGACCTGCCCGGCGCCGCCGCGGCCGGGATCGAGGCGGTTCTGATCAGCCGCCGCGCAGGGTCTTGAGGCAGTTCTTCTTGGCACCGACGACGATGCCTTCGAACGCCGCGACGGCGGCGAAGCCCGGGTGCTCCTTCAGCAGATCGGGCGTGATGTCGGTCAGCAGCAGCAGGCCGGTGATTTCCTCGCGGAGGCAATCGACGAAGGCGGGGCTGCGCTTGCCGGACTCTTCCAAACCCTTGGTCACCTCCCAGGCGCCGTATTCGGCCATGCCCTTTGGGCATCGTTCGGCCAGCGCCAGCAGTTCCGCGTTGACCTCGGCGTCGTGCCCGCTGTTGTTGATGAAGGTCAGTTCGCGGACCTTGGCGGCGTCCATCCTCTGCACCTGCTTGGAGAAGCATGCCTTCATCGACGGGATCGCGGCTACACCCTCGTCGACGGTTTGGATCTCAGCGATCAAGGCCGAGCGCAGGTAGTCGTCGCCGAGGTCGTCGAGCTTCCAGCCGTCCTCCTCCTCGACCATCTCCACGCGGCCGGCGGTACCGTCGAGTTCGCCTCCCTCGATCGTCATCTCCACCTCGGCCCGGGTCTCGTTCTGCTGGTCGACCACCACCTTCGCCACCCGTGCCCGACCGGGATCGTCGGCGATCGACTCACCCGAGGCGAGGCACTCCTGGACGTCGCCGCGGTAGACCACCTCGAGGTAGTGGGCGCTGATCAGCGTCCGGCAGAACACCTTCTCGTTCTCGGTCTCGATCGCCTTCACCGCCGCTGCGCGGACTTCTTCCTCGGTCGAGGGACCGGAGTCGCCGCAGGAGGCGAGCGCCGCCGCCGCGAGCACGGCGCAGCAGATGGCGAGGGCCGAGCGCACGCGCCGATCCTACCCAGAACTCAGTAGTCGCTAACCGCCCGCCGGCGCTCGTCAGCTGTCGCGCGGCGGCGCTTTCGAGCTCCGCAGCGCGCCGGCGCTGGCGCCGACCACGCAGGCGATGGCGAGCACTTCGACCGCGTCCAGCCCCTGCGAGAGGACGATCAGCCCGACCAGCGCCGCGACCGCCGGCTCGAGGCTCATCATCACCCCGAAGGTGGCACTCGGCAGCCGCCGCAGCGCCTCGAGCTCGAGGCTGTAGGGGATCACCGAGCTGGCGACGCCGACGGCGAGGCCGATCGCCAGCGTCGCCGGCAGGAGCAGCGAGGAGCCGCCTTCGGCGATCCCGAGCGGGGCGACGAGCAGCGCCGAGACGGCGATCGCCACCGCCAGCGCGCCGAGGCCGGGGTGGGCGGCGCCGACCCGCGCGCTGAGCAGGATGTAGGCGCCCCAGAAGCCGCCGGCGAGCAGCGCCAGCACCGCGCCGAAGCTGAACAGCCCATCTGCACCGAGCCCGTCGGAGAGGAGGGCGATCCCGGCCGCCGCGAGGAACGCCCAGAGCAGGTCGAGCCGACGCCGCGAGCCGGCGATCGCGACCGCCAGCGGCCCGACGAACTCGAGGGTGACGGCGGCGCCGAGCGGGATCCGGTCGATCGCCGCGTAGAAGCAGGTGTTCATGCCGAGGAAGGTGAGGGAGAACAGGCCAACCTCGGCGACACCGACCTGGCGCACGAGTCCGAGGCCGGGCCGACTCATCGCCAGCAGGATCGCGGCGGCGAAGACGGTCCGCAGGAAGACCGCGCCCTCAGGGCCGACGTCGTCGAACAGCTGGGTCGCCAGCGCCGCCCCGCACTGCACGGAGACGATCGAGCCGAGCACCATCGCGACCGCGCGGCCGCTGTGCTGGTTGTGCGACCGAGCCGCCACGGCCCGACCCTATTTCTTCACATCGGCCGCTCGCGAAGTGAGAGGATCGACCGGTCTCGTCTGGTCCCGGCCGCCGGACAGGTTCACCCAACCAAGGAGAGATCAGATGAGCGACCAGCCGCACGTCGTCCTCGTCCACGGAGCCTGGGCAGACGGCTCCTGTTGGAGCGCAGTGATCGAGTCCCTGCAGGCGAAGGGCTATCACGTCACCGCTCCGCAGTTCCCCGAGACCTCGACCGAGGACGACGTCGCCCGCCTGCGACAGACCCTCGACCGCATCGACGGCCCGATCGTCCTCGCCGGCCACTCCTACGGCGGCCAGATCATCACCGCCCTCGGGCCGCACGAGAAGGTCGTCGCGCTCGTCTATGTCGCCGCTTTCGGCATCGACGAGGGCGAGTCGTTGGGAGCGCTGCTCGGCAGCGGACCGCCGACCCCGGCGCTCGCCCACCTGAGCACCGACGAGCAGGGGTTCGGGTGGCTGTCCGAGGAGGACTTCGTCGGCCACTTCGCCGCCGACCTCGACCCGGCCCGGGCCAAGGTCCTCTACGCCGTCCAGCAGCCGCTCTCGCTCAGCACCTTCGAGTACACGATGGGCGAGCCGGGCTGGAAGTCGGTGCCCTGCTGGTACGTGGTCGCGGCGAACGACGAGGCGATCCCGCCCGACGCCGAGCGGCAGTTCGCCGAGCGAATGGGTGCGACGACGGTCGAGCTCGACGCCGGGCACCTGGTGATGGTCACCCATCCCGAGACCGTCGTCGAGCTGGTCGAGCTGGCGGCGGCGGCAACCGCCGGTGCTGCGGGCTGAATGCGCTTACACTGCGCGGCCATGACGCCGCCCCAGTCAGCTCAGGTTCCGCTCGGAAGTGACTCCCAGAGCCGCATCGAGAAGCCCTGGGGGTACGAGATCTGGTGGGCCGAGACCCCGCACTACGCGGGCAAGATCCTGTTCGTCGAAGCCGGTCACAAGCTCTCGGTCCAGATGCACCACGAGAAGGACGAGACCTCTTATCTGCTCTCCGGCCGGCTCCTCGTCTCGCAGGGACCAAGCCCCGAGGAGCTGACCGAACGGACCCTGACGGCCGGGTCTTCGTGGCGCATCGAGCCCGGCACGGTGCACTCGATCGAGGCCCTCGAGGACGCCACCGTGTTCGAGGTCTCGACCCCTCAGCTCGACGACGTGGTCAGGTTCAGCGACCGCTACGGACGCACCGCGCCTGAGTGAGCTTCAAAGCAAGCGAAGGCCCCGGACGAACACGCCCGGGGCCTTCGATCGGGAATCTCGACGCGCTACGGCTGCAGCGAGACCGCTGCCAGCGTCGGGTTGGTGACGTTCCCGGACACCCAGCCCGAGGTCGTCTGGCAACTGAGCGTCGCGTTGCCGGGTGAGTCGAGCGTGGCGATCACGAACGCGTCGAACTCCTCGCGGTCCCCGGCTTTGCCGTTCCCGCCCAGGGCCCCGAAGTTGATCGTCTGCGAGACCGAGCCGGCGGCGACGGTGCAGGCCTGCCCGGCACCTACTTCGGTGGCGCCGTTGTTGTTGAGGCCGCCACGCGCAATGACCAGGTAGGTCCCCGCGGGCAGTTCCAGCGCCTTGACCTCGGTCGTGGCGTTGGAAGGCAGGTTGACCGTGCTCGAGCTACCAGAGCCGCCGAAGCCTTTCGATTCGAAGGCCTGCGGCTGCTTGCCGGCGAGCTTGGCCGCGTCCGGGACGGTGCCCAGCGTCGACTCGTTCAGCTTGGCACCGGTGACGGCCTCGTCGACCAGCTTTTCGGTGTTGACGGCGTTGGCGGCGATTTTCACGCCATTGACGGCGGCGGCGCGGATCTTGCTCGGGACGACCGCGTTTTTGTGCAGTTTCTTCTTCGTCACCGCGCCGTTCTCCAGGTCGCTGGTTCCGATCGTCCCCGCCGCGTAGGAGACGCCGCCAAGCGCCACGAACAGGGCGATCAAGGCGATCGGAGAGGCGGGGCTGATCCTGATCTTGTGCTTGCGAAACATCGGGTGACCTCCTCGGTCGAACGTTGGCTTGCGGCGTTCGAACCAGCGAGGCGGCGCCGAATTACGCGGCGGCCGTAATTTCTTTCCAGCCTCGCCGTTAGGCCCCCAGATGACCTGGCCGTACGCGATAGGAGCCGTGCTCGAGGGCAGCGCGCCGGTCGGCGAATCGACCCGGCGACCCTCGCCCCCAGGGGGTACCGTGGGATCGATGGCCGACACGGCCGCACCCGTCGAGGACGCGCTCGCTGCCGAAGAGGCGCAGCTGGCTCGCGCCGCGGCGGCCGGCGACGGCGGCGCCTTCGCCGAGCTCTACGAGCGCTACGCCCGGCGCGCCTACAACCTCGCCTACCGGATCTCCGGCTCCGACGAGGACGCCGCTGACGCGGTGCAGGAGGCGTTCGTCAACGTCCTGCGGCGGCTCCCCGAGCTCGGCGACCGTGAGCTGGCCTTCGGCTCCTACCTCTTCACCGCGACGCGCAACGCCACCTACGACCTGATCCGCAAGCAGGCGCGAGCCCGCCCCAGCGACTCGATCCCCGAGTCGGCGGTCCCCGTCGGGGCCGGCGCCGGGGGCTTCGGCCTCGACCCCGGCGACCCCGAGGATGATCCCGACCGCAGGCTGATGCTCGCCAGCCAGCAGGAGGAGATCCGCGAGGCCAACAGCCGCCTCCCGGAGCGCCAGCGCGAGGCCCTGGCGCTGCGCGAGCTCGAGGATCTCTCCTACGACGAGATCGCCGAGCTGATGGCGATGAACCGCAATTCGGTGGCCCAGCTCATCTCCCGCGCCCGGATCAACCTCCGCGCCGAGCTGCGCGGCAGCGCCCTGGCCTCGGTCGTCGCCAGCTCCCCCGAGTGCGAGCGCGCCCTGCCGCTGATCGCGATGCGCGACGACGGCCAGCTCGACCCGGCCTCAGACGACGCCGCCTGGCTCGCGGCTCACCTCGACGGTTGCGAGCGCTGCCAGGTCGCGACCGAGGCGATGCAGGAGGCGGGCGTCTCCTATCGCGCCTGGGTGCCGGTGGCGATCGCCCCGTGGCTGTTCAAGGCGACGATGTCGAAGGCGGCGGAGCTGAGCGGGGCCGATTGGAGCGAGGAGATCGCGACCCACCTGGCCGCGCCTCCCGGCGGCGCGCTTCCGGGCATGCCGCCCGCTTACCGAAGCGACCGGGCGAGCGGCGGCCGACCGAGTCGCCGGCTGGTGCTGGTGGCGGCGATCGCGACCCTGGTCCTCGGGCTGGGCGCCGCCGCCGTGTTCGCCGGCGGCGACGACTCGGCGCCGCCGCCCTCGCAACCGCGCCTCGACGCGCCCGCCGCCGCTGACGACCAGGCAGCCAAGGCGGAGCAAACGTCGCGGCGAGCAGATCGCGGCGCAGCGAAGCGAGGCGCCCGCGACGAGCAGGAGGCGAAAGCCACCCGCCCGGGCACCACCGTCGAGGCGACCATCGACTCGCCGGCCCCGCCGCCGATCCCGAGCAGCGATCCGACCCCGTCCCAACCCGCGGACGAGTCGGGCAGCGCCGAGCTCGACGCGACGAAGCCGGCAGGAAAGCAACCACCCGACCCACAGCCATCCGAGCCGGCACCCGAACCGAAGCCGACCCAAACGCCGGAAACGCCGACCGAAGAACCAGCGACGACCGCGCCCCCGGCCGAAGAACCGCCGGAAGAACGACCCGAAGAACCGCCGCCCGCGGAAGAACCGCCGGAAGAAGAACCGGAACGACCTCCCGGTCAGCCACCGGGAAAGCCTCCCGGCTGATCGTCGCCTGACCGACCCCTAACGGTTGTCGCCGCGCTCCAGGTCGTTGCCCGGCCCGCCGAAGACCTGGTTCGGCCCGGGGCCGCCGTAGAGGCGGTCATCGCCGGGACCGCCGTAGAGGAGGTCGTCGTTGAAATGGGGGTTGGGCCCACCGCGGAGGGTGTCGTCGCCCCTGCCGCCGTAGAGCGTGTCGCCGCCCCGGCTGCCGATCAGCAGATCGTTGCCGCCACCGCCGAAGGCCTTGCCCAGCTCGCGGCCGAGGACGATGGTGTCGGCGCCGGGGCCGCCGAGGACGAGATCGAAGCCGCCGCCTTCGCCGTTGTTGCCGGCGTCGATCACGTCGCGGCCGGCGCCGCCGCAGATCACGTCGCCGTTCGAGTGGGTGCGGACACGGTCGTCGCCAGCCATCGCGATCACGACGTCCTTCCGTGAGGTTCCCTCGATCCGGTCGGGGTCGGGCGTGCCGATCAAGGTCGCGGTCCGCCCTTTGCACTTCGGCAACGACGGCTCCTCGGCGTAGACCACGCTGCGCCGGAACACGTTGCGCGGCACCACCGTGGCGCCACTGAGGTTTTCGGCGCGCGAGCCGAAGGCGACGAAGCGGCCGTCGGCCGAGATCGAGGCCGCCTCGGAGGAGCCGTCCGCCGGCAGGCCGAGCCGGCCGGATTGGCGCGAGACGGTGACCGTGATCCCCGCGGTCATGTCGCGGACGAAGACGTCGGGCCGGCCCTCGGCATCGACGGCGCTGATCCGGTTGCCGCGCGACTCGAAGGCGACGTAGCGGCCGTCGGCGGAGATCGACGGGTCGCGGCGGGCGTCGCCGGCCCGTCCCTCGTCGCCGACCGAGACCAGCTTCGTCGTGCCGGCGGCGATGTCGCGGACGAAGACGTTGCGTTCGTAGCCGCGCTGCCCGGTCAGCTTCGCATCGGAGGCGAAGGCGACGTGGAGCCCGTCGGCGGAGATCGCCGGTTCCTGCGAGACCGCATCGCTTGCTGCTCCGCTGGCGCCGCTCTTGCGGGAGACGAGGATCGTCGTCGCGGTGGCGCGGTCGCGGACGAAGACGTCCTGGCGGAAGGAGCTGTCGCGGTCGAAATCGTCGGCGCTGAGGTCGGCCCGCGAGGAGAAGGCGACGTAGCGGCCGTCGGCCGAGATCGAGGGCTCGCCGGAGTAGTCGCTGGCGCCGCTGCTCGTGCCGCTCGGCCGCGAGACCAGTTCGGTCACGCCGCTGTCGAGGTCGCGGACGAACACGGCGCTTTCGGCGGTCGACGGATCGGGGGTGAGGTTGTCTGCGTTGGAGGCGAAGGCGACGTGCCTGCCCTCGGCGGAAACAGACGCGGACGAGGACTCGTTATCCGCCGCAGCCCCCGATGCCCCCGAAGCCCGCGAGACCAGCGTCGTCGTCCCCGCCACCAGGTCGCGGACGTAGACGTCGTTGAAAGCAACGTCGTCGGGGCTGAGGTTGCGGGCCGAGGAGCGAAACGCGACGTAGCGGCCGTCGGCGGAGATCGAGGGCTCGAAGGAGTGGTCGTCGCCGATCTCCCCGGTCGGCCCGTCGGCCCGCGAGACCAGCGTCACCGCGCCGGACTGCAGGTCCTTGACGAAGATCTGGATCAGGTCGCTTTTGGCCTCCGGCACGAAGTTCGTCGCCCGTGACTCGAAGGCGACGTAGCGGCCGTCGGCCGAGATCGAGGGCTGCATCGAGTTCGCATTGCCAGCCGCTCCGTGAAGGCCGACCCGCGAGACGAGCGTCGTCGTCGGCTCCTCGCTCCCGCTCGCCCCGGCCAGGGCGGCTACGGCCGCGGCCAGCAGCGACACCACCAGCCCCAGGCTGAGAACCGCCAAC
>Ga0081455_10007080_pt1 | contig 11899 bp, 14 predicted proteins | sample TabmetS3T2R1_FD_70207 | JGI IMG/M metagenome (GOLD analysis project Ga0081455, IMG submission 70207) | Tabebuia heterophylla rhizosphere microbial communities from the University of Puerto Rico - S3T2R1 | ecosystem: Host-associated > Plants > Roots > Rhizosphere ...
ACAGATCAGAAAGAAATAATTTACTCAAACTGGTACGATAAATCACCATGGAGCCGTGATAATGAGACTACTTCCAACCTGCGGAACTTGTCGGAACCTACGAAGGTAAAGCAGACTAATTATAAAATACTTTAAAACTGGTGGCGAACGGGAATCTGAATCATTGCATAAATCTATTAAAAGTTAGACAGAATCCCACCGGCAAATGGCAATGTTAAAAACCTAAATCCATTTATGATACTAATTATAAGAATATGCCTTACCCACCTTACACTTTCAAAATAAATTAAAATTAGTTATCAAAGTTTATTCAATAGTCTATTGGTAATAATTTTGAAAATCGGTGAGTCAGCCCTCGCTAAATAGGACTGACCTTTTTTTTATTTCAAGTCACAGTATGACAACGCTAATCTGAAATCATCGGGGCTTTTGTAAAGTCCCATTTGCTCATATCCTATTATTTTGTCTCTACACATGGAATATTGCTCCAGCCATGCTTCGGTATTTGATACCTCAAACGGCAACAAAACGATTGCAATGGATACCGCTAGGGATATCAGTAGTATAATAGAGGTATGTTCTCTATGTTTTAGTTTTGTAGCTTTTTTTGTCCATAAGATTGGAGGATCTAATATGATACTCATTTTGAATCCTCCTTCTTCGTTATTTCCAAAATCATAACTTATTTACGGCTATTCAAGCACATTAAGCCTAGTATAATCTGATTCCCATAAATATACAGCAATTGATATTTTTAATGTTCGAATTTTAATAAAATATTAGGACTTAATTTCATCTAACTTCAGGATACTTGTGCTTTACATTCTATTTTTCATTAAAGCAAACTTGATAGATTATCCAATCAGGAATTCTTAATTCGCTATGCAATTTGTCTACCTCCAAAATATGCTACCGTTAACGCATCTCTATAGACATTTTAATTTATTTTAAAGAAATGATGAACGATAGTTAATGAATTTTAAATTACATATATAAGATAGTCGGGAATAATATTGTTAAAATTTGGATGCTACCCAGAAGGATTGAAGACAAAATTGTCCCTGAAAATCGATTGGGATATATCCATACACAAAGTCAATTGCGATGCGATGAGACTAACCATTTGTGAACAAGTCCATTCGCATCTTTAACAGAAATGTTATGACTTGCGATGCCGGATCAGTCCCATGGAATGAGCAATTATGGGCTGTTGACAAATGCTTAATACTCTTCAAATGATCTGAGAATTGAATTTCAATGGCAAAGATCATTAAAAAGAATCTTAATAATGCACCGGACGAGACAAGAGCGTTTGAGAAGGGTAAAGTAGAGATCGCGAGTTTGAATGATGTTACGATAGGAAGAGCCGAGCTTGATCCTGGATGGAGTTGGGAAAAATGCGTCAAACCAATAGCAAAAACAAATAGCTGTGAAGCACCACACACCCAATATGTGATCTCTGGAAGAATGAAAGTTGTCATGGATGATGGTACAGAAGAAGAATTCGGTCCAGGTGATGTTGGAATCGTTCCACCGGGGCACAACGCGTGGGTGGTTGGAGATGAGAAATGCATTGCAATTGATTTCACAGGTATGACGAAGTATGCAAAGAATCAATAAGTAAACATCCAATTACATAATAAATTCCACTATTTTTTCAATTCTTTAAAATATCAAGTCTATAATTTTTTATTTGCGTCTATTCCGTCTATTCGAATTTCAATTTTTCATCTGAGAACGTTTGTAGATCGTTTACTCTAGAATTGTCATCAGGAATCGAATTGTTAACATTTTGGATCCATTTATTATTAGAATTTAGAACTATTATAAATAAGGGCAAAAGCCGACTCATGAATCCAGAAGGACTTCTGGTTATCACCAACCATTACTATGTCAAGTTACATTCACAATGGCGCTACAGGAAATAATTACACTTGGGAAAAAGGGTAAGTTGTTGAAATTGAATTAACTAAGTTTCCTGAAGTTTTTATATTTACTACACCTGAATTATTTCACTCTTCATACAACTGGTGGGAACCTTATCTTCCAAACACCTAAAATTCTGAACTCTCCCACCAGTCGACTTAAAACATAGGCAATTCCATCTACAAAGTATCGCTTCACAATATTGGTTCCAAATCTATTTATCCTTCTGTACATTCTAGAAAGTAGGATTGGAAAGAAGACGTCCTACTGGTGTTATGATAATCGCTGTGCTTGCAATAATTGCAGGGGCACTCCTTCTATTTGGAGGGATGGGTCTTGTGGCATTAGCGCCCTTTATAGGTCAGATTAAGGTAAATGATGGAACCAATACTTCAAATACTTCTCTTTCACTTAATGTTAACGGTACTGTAGTTACCATTCCAAATAACCCATTGTTTGTACTGGGTGGATTTATAGGAATACTTGGAGCTATGTTAATAGTCCTTGGAATTGCAAACTTTGTAGTTGCGTGGGGTCTATTCAAGGGTAAGGGATGGGCGTGGTTAGTTACTATTATAATTAACATAATATCTTCAGTCTTAAATATAGTATCTATAGTAGCAGGGAGTATCGGAAGCATAGGGGGTCTAATAATAAATGGAATTATAATTTATTACCTCTATAGACCAAATGTGAAATCTTATTTTGGCAGGATAAAAGCAACGACAGTATAACCTCCTTTCAACATGACATTTTTCAGTTTTTAATTATTATTATATGATAAACATAATTTTCTATGCCAATAGAGATAGATTATATCATGTATCTAATCGAGGCTTATTGGCTAAGATAGAAATGTAGATTTTTCTTTGAACGCAAAAAAAACCAGGCATATATCATTATATATGCACTGTACATCCATGGATGAATGGCTCTGTTACTGTCAATTAAGAAAGATCTTTCTATTGTGAACGAATGAAGTAAAGACAGACATGTGGAGGATTAAGTCCTCGACAGTTCCCGGGAAATCTTATCTACAATATTCTAATTAGCATTGGGCAACAGAATAGTCGAGAGTGGTAATCAATACTAAGAATAGCAGTTCTGACAACATCTTGATTTGGTTTCACAATTCTCTGAAAGACACTTTCCAGATCTAAATCGGTTAGAATAGACCATCTGTATTTCTTATCCATCTTTGAAATTTATGCTTTTATGCGTTCCATCACAGAAGGGTTTATTCTCTGAAGCACCGCAACGACAAAGCGTATAATGTTCTCTTGACGCCGCCTCTCCAAACTCGATGTTTTCACTAATTAATTCAACTCCTCCCGTTATATGATAAGGTCCATTTTTTAATACCGTAACTGTCGGATTTCTTTGTTCCTCTGGATCTCTATATTCAACTCCATCAATGGAGTAACTTAGAGCACCGGAGGGACATTTTCGTACAGTGTTAATTATATCTTGCATTTTAGATCCATCGGCATTAATCCAAGGCCTAGATCCTAGTTTAAATACAGAGGGAAGATTATTAACACATTCTGCTGCATGAGAACAAATCTTCCTATTATCATGTATTGTAATTTCTTTGCCGGGATAATCACGTCTCTTGTCCTTGCTAGATATTTTGCTAGTATCATTTTCCTTTAAAGTCATGTTCTTACTTGAAAATCGAATTACGCTATGTGTACCGTCACAAAATGGCTTGTTCTTTGATGCTCCACAACGACATAATGCAATGCCTATTGTCGTCGATAGAGGTTCTCCCTTGAAATTTTTAAGATTATCAACTACTTTAGGTTGCATGTCGTTTATCAAGTAATATGGACCATTTGGTAGTGGCAGAATCTTTGGCTTCACTTGATTGTTAATATTAGTACTATTATTGGAACTCATACAATCATATCTTCTTTTGTTTACTAGTAATAGTATTACTATTCCTATCTAATGAAAACTTCATCGACATAATACCATATCCATTTTTCACCAGGCTCAAAGGATCTTATGATTGTGATGACCCGTAGATTAAAAATGCTTTGTTCCATGTTTATTTAAAGAAGAATCAACGCCCATGAAGAATAATCATGTAGTCAAGAGAAAGAGAAAAAAAATAGGGTAAAACACTGAGTCAGCCTGTACTGTTACTCGTATTGTTACCCATTGACATATTTCCCATGGATTCGCCTGTTTCTTTAAGTGGCGAGATTTCATCCACGCCTATCACAACTGTCGCAGTTGGGCCAAATTTTACGTCCTTGTCTGTTGGGTTTTGTAGCGCTATGTCAGTGACAGGATTTTCGCCCGCTGATTCAACATCCACATGGTATATACACATTTTTCCTGGTGTAGATAGTTCCTTAATAAACTCCAATTCAGCTGGCTTAACATTGGGTGCTTGACCTATAAGCACATTCAAGGATGTTTTATTATTGCTGTCGCATGGAAGCTTTGCAGCAACATGACCGAGCTTTATTAGATACGGTGTGGCATCGTACAAGTGGATATAATCTTTTGAGGGAAGCGTCTTACCTTCAAGCAGAACGGTTTGTGAATCCCTTGCCACGGTTTCTTGAGCATTTGAAAATTGCAGTGTACTTGCAAATAACATCGATGTTGATCCCACGGCGCCAATTAAGATTGCTGCTAGAGTGAGTGAGTGCATTCTAGAATTTTTCATTACTACATTACCCTGATCTTAGTTTTTAAAGTCATTGGTACAGCTATCGGACCACTAATAAACTAGAAACTAGAAACTAGAAAGAATAGACGTTTTTCAGGGTTATTTCCCTCTTATTCTCAGATAGAACGTGATTGCTGCTATTAGTGCTATCGCTACTGTCAGATATGCTGCTAGGGATTGAGTGAAGGTTAAGCTGTATTTTCCGCCCCCAACAGGAAGTTCAAAGTCAGGCTTTTGTTCAATCAAAATCTCAATAAAATGTGGTGGAATACTTTTGAACGGGTTGCATTAAGACCCGAATCGAATATTTATTTCTGTTATGAAACATCTGGAACTACTTCATTATGCTAGAAGATTTTTTGAAAGAAAAGGCGGTAGTTCTTCTATTAAGGTATTTATATGTAGTATCTATGCGGCAGGGCAAAATATATCGAATATTGCCTAACTAGAATTTTAGAATGATTCGGTGATAGATTTATGGAAATCTAATTATGTTACTATTAATTGGTAGTGTCTTGATGTGGAAATGAAAAAAACTATTACATCACTAATCGTTATACCATACCAAGAAAGAACCCATCAACAGATTCTATTTTTTCAATCCAGTATGTAGTTCCAGTGGAAGGGATAACTTGTCCCCCGTTGTAAATTCTTGTATTTCTCATAAATATATAATTAAATTCGAACTCTCCATGTTCTAGTTCCTTCTGATTTAATTGCTCTATCTTCTCAAAGAGCATCGTTAACACTTCTTTAGAAGGAGACTTATTTTCTGGAGATGTATCTGTTATTGCATCGATGAATACTTTCCCTATTTCCTCATAATATCGTTTCATGCCAATCATCTTTCCAGATACGATTGTTCCATGGACGCTGAGGGTTATGTCTATTTCATTCTTTTCGCTGGGATTTATAATACCAGCAAATATTTTTAATAGTCCTATACGTCCATCAAATTTACTTTTATGTCTAGAGTCAGAAGACATAACTGTTAAGTTTTTGCTGTCCCTGCTTTAAGAAGATTCTCATATTCTATACTATAACATTTATTCTATACTATAACATTTTTACGATAGCCTTAATGCATCCAATAAATATTTATAACTTGTCTGGTCTTAATCCACCTGCATTCATTAGCCTAGGCGGTTCTTAAAATTGTGATTAGTTTATAATATTTGGAGTATACTGCTCGATAATTCTTATTAGCGAGTCTATGGTTTAGCGAAATAGTATTGGTAATTACTTAATCATACTATTTATTCATTTTTGCCTTTATCAAAAAATTGGATTGGCTTCTGTAGATCCTATCGTTACATTCGTTTCAAGTATTAGAAAGGGACCAAAAGTTTTTCCATAATCATTACTTAATCATTACTTACCTTTGAAACTAGTACATCAACTGTCTGATTTGTTTCAAGCCAAATTTTATTCAGATCTAATTGATGATTATTGTTTACTAAATCCCAGATACACAACTTGTTACAAGAATACCAAGATTCTGTCCAGCTAAATCATACTGATGAAGTTCTCTAATAATATGACCACAAACGAACATATCATAATTAGTCTGCAGGGTTTTAATAGAAGCAAAAGCTTATCCTTTAATTTATCGTAATTTCCAGTAGTTTATGTTATTATGTTTATATTGTATTATTTTATCATCCTCTCGACCCATAATACATATCTCACTAGTATCCTAAATAATTGAACATGTTTAAAATTTAGAGGGGTTAACTGTGAAGTAGTTTCCAATTTTTCTGAATAATTCAAGTTATTTCCTATGCTAAGGGAGTCCTTTAGAATAATGTTAATATCTCGTAAATGATCTGTAATATATATGCAAAATGATGATAATTACGACAAGAATAAGATTCCGACATCTGTAGAGATAGTAGATGTTCCTCCTCCCAATACTGATAAGGAGAGTGTTTCGAAAACTGAGTTATCTGCTGGAGTGACTGAATTGAGTAAAGACGAGCTATACCGTCTATTCCAATTCAGAAATTTAGCATATTTGGGAACATTATCAAGAGATGGTTCACCTCATATCACTCCAGTTTGGGCAGAGTTGGTTGATGATTTTATTTTAATTAACACGTTCGAAGAAGCAGCAAAGATCAGACACATATCGAAAGACAACAGGATAGCATTGTCTATAGTGGAACAAAATAATCCTTTCAATATGGTATCTATAAAAGGAAAGGTTGTGGAACAGATGGGTGAAGGAGCTGATGAACATTTAAAAAAGCTTGCCAAGCGATATCTTGGAATTGGAAAGTATTACTACCGCAAGCCGGATCATAAAAGGGTAATTCTGAAAATAAAACCAGAAAAAATCATGGGTCTTTCTATTCACCCTGCATTTTATTTTTTGGCATATTCACCGTGGATGAAATAACTGGATTGAAATTTATACCTGGACCAACAATTTAATGTAGGAAAGATAAAATCTGGGTCTACCATAAAGACAAGTACAATGACGAAAATTAATTCTTATTTTCTCATTGCGTTTTATATCTCAATTATAAGCCTGGCTCTTGCAGCATTAAGTAGTCCAATTCTGCAATATGCGTATGCACAACTTCAAGCAAATGTGACTACTAGTTGTGAAAATGGAAATTGCACTACCACAATTTGTGTTAATAATCAACCCTGCAAAACTACTAATTCAAATTCCACAAATATCACGTCATTTGGTGATTTGATAGAGAATAGGACGGTTCCAAAACCCACGATTCCTGGTGAAATAGTATAACCTAAATCAAGAAAAAGGCTTCTATTTATGAATTTGTTTTCCTAAATTGATGTTTTGATTTTTTTATATTATTGAAAATGAAAACTCAAAAATATCAATAACTTGGTCTTGGGCTGTCGAAACCATTTTGTAAATTAGGGTTTTTGAAAGAAGGAAATCATAAATTTATACTTTGTCAAATATCATTTTATGGATTCAACATCAAACGGTTCCTGTAATGAATTCAACATGAATAGCATCTTTTTTATATACCTCTCCTTTGAGGGAACCATGACTAGTTGTCTTTGATAGAATTCAATTAAATGCCCAATCAAACAATTAGATTCTTGCTTGTTTGCCTCGGCTGATAAATTAGTAAGTATCATGGCATACCAGTACTCTACTAATGCATCCTCCCCGTATTTTGATACTAGATCTAGTATATACGAAAAATTAGAATGACATTTTCTACATAGTCCATTATGTACATCTATGTATTTTTTTTCAACTATATGACCACATTTTGCTTTTATCAAAGTATTTGTTAGATACTATTGTAAAGAGGGCATATTAATGCTCTGGTAGTTTACCGTGCCTAACAATTGAAGAGGGTATTATGAGTGTCTTTTATGATTTTCATCTAATTTAATTTGGGTCTTCGAACAACGTTGTTAATAAATGAGCATTCTAAAGCAGGATATAAGGTGAGTAATCCTCATGACAAGACTATAATTAAAAATAACTGGATATTAATAGTGTCATTCGATATAGATAATTCTAAATCTTAACAGATTTAATACGGTTAAGTAACTCAAGATCATCCATTAAAAGGAGCAATTCAAATTTGATACAAACTTTTACTCTAAGGGGCAAATTTCTAGCTCTATTCTTGTTTTGTTTTATCATGGTGGTTTTCAACACAGATAATTTATATAATGTAAAAGTATATGCTCATCAATTTACTCCAAATGAAACTGCAAACTTTGTAGGGATTATAGGCCAGATGCAAGCAGAATTGGGGCTTGTTCCGGTAAACCTGGCAAATAATAACGTGTCTCTGGCTCAAAATCATGCAAATAAGGCAGCTTTACTTCTGACTCCAAGGATATTGGTAGAAATTGCAGAAGACAACCCTCGATTAGCCGGTGATCTTAGAAGCGCAATGATTCAGCTGCAAAGTTTATCATCATCTTCAGAGAGCCAAGTAAAAAGTGTTAGTCAGCTTGTAAGTGATCTTAATGAAAGGCTGGGTGAAGATGCAAGTGTCAGAATGGCACAAGTGCAACCAACCTCCTCAAACTTTTTGGAGGGAGTTACAAAGCTTCTAGGAAACATATTTGGTGGTAGCGATACAGAAGGAAAGGACCAGAATACAAAGCTTGAGGCGTTAGCTTTAGCCAATGTGATAGATGGTGTGTTAATTAACTATGGTAACGCATATCATGTTGGATTTGATATGACGAATATGTCAAACATGGTTATGATTGGGAACACCAGCAGTCCAGGTTCCATGGTAATGAATAATCCTGCAACCGGAAATAATTCTGGCCCTAGCAATATGAATATGCAATCAATGAACACCTCGTCCGATACGATGACTATGACGCAGCACGGTGGCGAAATGAACACTGGTTACTCATTAGTTAATATGTCAGACTACCAGAGTGCTCAAGCACTGGCTGCAAAAGCATCCGAAATCTTTAACACTAAACTTAAGCATACGACAATGAGCAGCAACAACAAAAACGTAACAACCTCTGTTACTAATTTGGATAATGGCCTCACTCAACTTAATGACTCTATTTCAAAAAAAGCTTCACCTCAAGATATTATGATGATAGTTCACACACAAATTCATCCTAACTTATTAGAAGCCTTCAACTTGCAGTTGCGTAAATAATAAAATAATTCAAAATTACCTATTTACCTTAGGTTGGTACCAAGTCCATATGACGACTTGTATATTTATGAGATTAAACGATATGAGATGAAATCATTCTATTTCGTTTATAGATACTACCATTTTTGCTGCTTTGACTAAATTTCCAGTATACTGTTTTATCTATGCTTATTTTGATGTAAATGTTTCGAATTCCAATTTTTGTATACTGAGTATACTTCTCCACAAACATACTCCGAATTCTATTTAATTCCTCAATTGTTTGGTATTTTCCTTTTTGAAATAGTAAAGTGGCATGTCCAATTAACATAACAAACCATAGATTTTTCCAGTCCTCTTCATAGTGATCTACAAGAAAGGAAACCCTTGGATTTTCTGTTATGTTCTTTACCCTCTTCAGCTGTTTGATAGTAGTGGTCTTAGGTTTATCGTCCAATGGAATAAAAATACTTTTCTGTTCAATAACAAATACGACTGGTGTAAGATAAGGCTGCAAATTAGAAGATGCTGTTGCGAGATGTCCAATCCTTGCACTCCTTATCAAATCTAAAATCTTTTTGTCCATACTTGTGTCAGCATTACAATTGAATAATATATTATCATTTTTTTGCTAACCTAATTGTCAACAATTCTGATCCGTTTGATTAGAAGGGATTAGATTTGATAGGGGAAACAATTATGGACAAATTTTTGATTGGAATAGAATCACCATTTGCTATTATCCTTCATCCTCCACCACTTCCTCTTCTTCTACCTCTTCTTGTTCAGCGTCTTCTAATTCATGGGTTTCATCTTTCATTTCTTCTCTTTCATTGTCTTGAGCATCTTCTGTATCAGATTCTTTTCCCATGATTCACTATCGATACAAACTACAATAAAAATAGCTGCAATTATTTTTTATCTGATTATCGCAAACAATAGAACCTCTTGAGTTATAGAAATCTCAAAAATAAGGTTGGTGAGTTAAATTTGTCTTGTCTTAGTTCCTACTCTATCCTAGAGCTTGTACAGCAGCCTTCAAATGCATCAGAGCGCCGTTTGAATCTCCAGATGAAAACGCCTTCATACCTTCACCAAAATGCATCTTAGCCTGATCAGATTCTCCAGATATGGCCTGTTGTGCAGCAGTCAAATCAGTCGAAGCCGCTTGTTTATCTCCGCCCTCCAAGGCTTTAATGGCCGCTTCAATTTGCATTTTTGCTGAACCGCCAGAAGTACCTGATGTTGTCATGTTTGGGCCCGTCATATTTGCTGAACCTGTCATGTTATTTGGAGTTGTCATATTCTGTGCTCTGATCGAAGTGAATCCTGTGAATGTAAGTCCAAAGAGGACTCCTACAGCTAAAGCCACTGTCGTTATTGTAGTAGTTGAGAATTTCATTTAAGTTAATATAAACTTCATGATTCTTAAGTGTTAACGGAATACCCTCGTACTTAAATGTGAGACGACTCTTGGATGAAGTAAAATTTGGGCTGACTGCCACAGTTGTTAAAGGTGTGGATGAAATCATGCCAGGTGCAGAAGCAGAATGGGAAATATGTCAATGGGTGACAGTACGGGTTAAACAATTTCGCTGATGTCCCTGCTTGTATTGGGTCCTTTTATATTCTGATTGAGGGAAATCTTTGATAGTAGAACAGGTTCGTTGGCAACAGTCTTGTAAACATTTCGGATCCAACTCGAAGGCATATGACGAATTATTCAATCAGAACATTAGTAGAATATCTAATTCATAATCAATTTCTCAAATTATAATAAAATGGAAATTATCATGAGGGGTAATCGTCATTTTTGCTTTCTTACCAATACGTTGTTACCATCTATTTCGACTTCATACTTGGGAACCGCTCGCACAGCAGGAGGCTTAGTTGGCTCGCCAGTCCTAATATCAAATTTGGAACCGTGCCAAGGACATTCAACTTCATATCCCTCAAGCGTTCCTTCGTCCAATGGACCTCCAACATGAGTACAGATATTTCCTATGGCGTAAAAATTTCCTTCCGTGTTAATTATACAGACTTTTTCGCCTTCTACTTCGACTGCTTTCATACTTGAAGACGCAATTTCTTTTGTTTCAGCAACCTTAACGAAATTCTCACTCAAACTATACTTTTATACTTCAAAATAGTATTTAACTGCTGTATGTTTTCTCTCTTTTCGTATGAAATCTCGTTTCGGAATGTACTATAGCAAGAGCTTCCTTTTTCCCATTCAACAAAATACGAATAAGAATCGATACTACTAGTCAGAATTAAAAATTCAATTATTCTCGCTAATATCCACAAAAATTTTCAAACTTTTGTACTATTAAATAACATTTATAGGATAGTAGTACTTGCTAATTATGATTTCAGAACCTAATGCTTCAATTAGAGAGATCGAAAGTTAATCCAATATTAGTGCCTGACGAATCTAGTTGGTGGGAATCAAAGGCAGTGTTTAATTGCTCGGTTCTTAACGATGGTAAGACTATTCACATGCTTTACAGAGCAATAGGCGAATACAGTAATTATGTATCAAGGATTGGTTACGCATCAAGTAATGATGGGCTTTCTTTTACTAGAAAAAAGGAAGTAGCGATATATCCAGTGATGGACTATGAAAGATACGGTATTGAAGATCCTCGCTTAATGACTATTGAAAAAGAAACATATG
>Ga0081455_10007081_pt1 | contig 11899 bp, 10 predicted proteins | sample TabmetS3T2R1_FD_70207 | JGI IMG/M metagenome (GOLD analysis project Ga0081455, IMG submission 70207) | Tabebuia heterophylla rhizosphere microbial communities from the University of Puerto Rico - S3T2R1 | ecosystem: Host-associated > Plants > Roots > Rhizosphere ...
TTTTTTTCAGCGCCGACGCCATTCTGCCGAAAGGACACGATGATTTGCTTTACGAAGATTGCCTGATCTGTTACCGCCGCGTTGCGGCGCCATGAGTTTAGCCCGGCATTTCAACGCCAATGGCGTTAAGTTAGCGGATTGACATTGCCCATCGCCAATTCCACATTGCCCATTGTTTCGCAGGGAAGTTCTTGCCCAATCCCTTCCCCTGCAATTCAATTGGCAATGCGCAATGCGCGATGGCCAATGAAATCCAGCGTTATAGGCCTAATTTATGTCATTGGCTTTGAAAAGCCGGGCTGGGATCAACCGTCGCTGCGGCGACGAGGATGTGTTGTTGCATTTATTTTTCAGACACCATAAACGCCGGGCTAAATTCATCCTGCCGCTAAGCGGCTTTCGGGCATAGGCGTTAAGCGCCAAAGCTGAATGTCAATAAACCGCATTGCGCCGCAACTAAACGGATTACCTTTCCAGAATATATCTTTCACCAGCATCTTCATACTCAAAATATGCCAGCCTGCCTGGGATGCATGAGATCAGTGTGCCCATTCCCATCCCGATGGTTTTCTTCAAAGCCTCTCCCAATGGCATATCTTTTCCATCTATCTCTGGATTTGCGGACATTACATGACAAACCTCTGGCGCCCCTTTCTGTCTGAGCATCTTTTCTATGGCATTCGGGTTTTGCTGATTTACTGGCGCTTGGTTGGCGTAGCGTCTATCTATATCTTCACAATGGTCGAGTCCGCGCGCAACCTTTGATCTTCCCTTAGAAGTGTCAAGCAATGACAAATATCTGTCCCGCTTCTTCGGATTTATAAAGTTGCGAGCAAACATTTCCTCATGGGTGTTCACGATGATCCTCAATCACTGAGCGCGGCCATCTAGCTCACATTATACGGACGACGAATGTTCCCGACGTTAGAAACAAGTTTCCAATAGTGGGATCTTGTTCCCGCTATGAGAAACATCAAGATTCCCACTATTGGTAACTTTTTCAGCTTTTATTGGGCGACTACTCTTCTTCTTCCTTCCTCACCCGTCCTTCGGCCACCGCCTGCTGCACGATCTTTTGCGAGAGGTGCGCCGGCACTTCGTCGTAGTGGGAGAACTCCATCGAGTACGACCCTCGCGCCGAGGTGATCGAGTTGAGCGATTGGGGGAAGGTCAGCATCTCGGCCATCGGCACGATGGCTTTGACGATCTGGTTCGTCCCCTTCGAATCCATGCCTTGAATGCGACCACGGCGCGAATTGATTTCGCCCATGATGTCGCCTGAGCATTCCTGCGGGGCGACGACTTCGACGCTCATGATCGGTTCTAGCAGCACAGGGTGGGCCTTCTCGATCATGTTCTTGAAGGCTTTGCGCCCCGCCGCCTGGAACGAGAAGTCGTCGGAATCGACCGTGTGGTAGGAGCCGTCGATCAACTCGACCCTGAAATCCACTACCGGGTAACCGGCCAGCGCCCCGCGAGCGGCTGAATCCTTGATTCCCTTCTCGACCGCGGGCCGCCATTGCTGCGGGATCGCGCCGCCGAAGATTTTGTCCTTGAACTCGAAGCCCTCGCCGCGCGGCAAAGGCTCGAATATGCATTTGCAATCGCCGAACTGGCCGCGACCGCCGGTCTGCTTCTTGTGCCGGCCCTGCACCTCGACGCGCGCCTTGATGGTCTCGCGGTAAGGCACCTTGGGCTGATGCAGCTCCACCTCGACGTGATAGCGGTTTTTGAGCTTGGCCACCGACGCCTCGACGTGCTGCTGGCTGGAGCCTCCGAGTTCGAACTCTTTGGTCTCGTCGTTGCGGGTGTAGCGCAGCAGCGGGTCTTCGTCGAGCAGTTTGTGGATCGCGCCCGAGAGCTTGTCTTCGTCGGCGCGCGATTTCGGCTGGATGGCGAAGTTGATCGCCGCTTCGGGGAATTTCACAGGCTCGTAATAGATCGAGTTGGCCTTGTCGCAGAGCGTGTCGCCGGTCTCCGTCTCTTTCAGTTTCGTGACGGCGACGATGTCGCCGGCGTGGGCCTCGGCGATCTTCTCGACGTTCTTGCCCTGCATCAAGTGAAGCGGGCCTAAGCGCTCCTGCGCGCTCTTGCCGATGTTGTAGAGCGTCGCGTCGGATTTGAGATGCCCCGACCAGATTTTCATCACTGTCATCTTGCCGAAGCTTTCGACCACGGTGCGAAATACGTAGGACGCGGGTGGCTGGCTGTCCGAAACGGCGCGCTCGACCTCTTCGGCGCTTGCGTCGGGGCCGGCTTTCGCTTTGATCGCCCCGAGGTCGGCGGGGTTCGGGGCGTAATCAACGATCGCGTCGAGCAGGGTCATGACGCCGATCATGTTGGCGGACGACGCGGCGAAGACGGGCGTTAGCGAGCGGCCGAGGATCGCCTTCCTCATTCCGCCGATGAACTCTTCGTCGGTGAGCGTGCCGGCCTCGAAGAATTTTTCCATCAGAGACTCGTCGGACTCGGCGACCGCTTCGATCAACTTCCCGTGCGTTTCGTCAACGTAGCCGCGCCCCTCTTCGGGCAACGGGATCTCTTTTGGCTTTCCGCCGGCGTCGAATTCATAGGCCTTCATTCGGACGACGTCCACCACGCCGCGGAAGTTCTTCTCCGCCCCGATCGGCAAAGTGAGCGGCACGCAACTGTGGCCGAACCTTTCGCGCAGCGCGTCGAGCGTGGCGCCGAAATCGGCGCGCTCCTTGTCCAGCTTGTTGATGATGATGAAGCGCGGGCGCGGGCGCTGCAATTCGTCGGCATACTCCCAGGCTTTTTCGGTCTGGATGCCCACGCCGCTGACCGCGTCAACGACGAACAGCGCGGTCTCGCAGACGCGCAGCGCCGGCCTGGCATGGGCGATGAAAGCCGCGTAGCCGGGCGTGTCGATCAGGTTTATTTTCGATCCTTTGTGTTCGACGTAGGCTGTCGTGATGTTGAGGCTGATTTTACGGGCGATCTCTTCTTCGTCATAATCAGTCGGGGCCGTCCCTTCGTCCACACGACCGAGGCGCGAGGTCGCGCCGGTCGCAAATAGCATCGCGGCGACCAGGGAGGTCTTCCCCGCGTCGCCGTGACCTACAATGCCCAGATTTCTGAGCTCCTGTGTCGAATAAATTTTCATGGACTAATCTCCTTTCAAGAGATGCTCTCAAAGTTTGCGCAATATAGAACGCGTTCGGGACCGCGAACGCCAACGTATTCGGCAACGCCGCGCATGCTAAATCAAAAGCGCGCAGAAAGGGAGTGGGATTGCGGATTGCGGATTTATGAGTTTGTTCAGCTGATGGCTCGAAATCGAGGCTGAAAATTTTATCAATCCGCAATCCGCAATCCGCAATCCGCAATCCGCAATCTGCAATCCCACTCCCCACTCCCCTTGACGATTTTTTTTGAAACGTCTTCCCGGCGTCCGGCGTTCATGGAGGAGCCGGATTCTCACGGTCAAATTCCGTAATGACAATCAACAAACAAAGTCCCGCGTCACAGACGGGACAGGGGTTCACGGTTTCAAACCCGTTCGGGCCCGTTCGGGTTTGAAGCTTCGATAAATTCAGTCAAGGAAAAAGGAGAAAATCTATGCGTAATCCGATTCTGGCTTGCGTAATCAAACAATACGGCACGGGTCTTTACCGGGCCTGTGTCAGTTTCGACCAAGGGCACATCGTCTTCCTTAGCGCCCACCCCGACGAAGAGAGCGCGACCGAGACGATCAACCGTGTTCAGGAGGCTTGTCGAGATGGGACGATAAAGACGGCTGAAGACTTAACGGGCTTCGCCACTTCGCTCGATCCGATAGGCGGCGCCACCCATGGGCCGCCTTCGCTTGAGAGCGGGTTGATTCTCGCGGCTTAATGATGTCGAAGATGGAGGATCAAGGATCGAGCATCGATGATCGAAAATTGAAATCTTCAATCATCGACTCTCAATCCTCGATCCTCTATCCTCGCTCTTCTATTCTCGATCCTCTATCCTCGATCCTCTATTCTCGATCCTCTATCCTCGATCCTCTATCCTCGATCCTCTATCCTCGATCCTCTATTCTCGATCCTCTATCCTCGATCTTCTTCGCTGTTCCGATTTAGCCGACGAATTTATACCCCATCCCATGAACCGTAAGGATGAACTGCGGACGCCGAGGATTGGGTTCCAGCTTCTGCCTCAGCCAGGCCACGTGAACGTCAACCGTGCGTGTGGTCGGCATCGCGTCGTATCCCCAGACTTCATTCAACAACTCGTCGCGCGAGAGCGTCGCCTCGCGATGTTCGACGAAGTATCGAAGCAATTGAAACTCCTTGGCCGAAAGTTCGATCTTGGCGCCGTCGCGCTCCACTTCGGCGCGGCGGAAATCAATTCTGACGGAGTCGAACTGGTAGGAATCGGAATGCGGCGACGGCGCGGCCGTGGCGCGCCGCAACAGAGCTTCGACGCGGGCGAGCAGTTCGATCATCTCGAACGGCTTGGTCAGGTAATCATCGGCGCCGAGCTTCAACCCGACGACCTTGTCCACCACCTGGCCGCGCGCCGTCAACATCAGGATCGGCGTGTTTACGCCGCGCTGGCGCAGGTCGCGGCAAAGGTCGAATCCGTTTTTGCGCGGCAGCATCACGTCCAGAATGATCGCGTCGAAGGCTTCGTTCGACGCGCGTTCAAATCCGGCCTCGCCGTCGCGCGACGATTCGACCTTGTAACCCTCGCTCGTCAGCCTGTCAGTCAGGGTCAACACAAGGCCGGGTTCGTCTTCAACGAGTAGAATGCGTTTGCTCATGATCTCTCATCGCCGGGCCTTCCGCGACAGTCGAAACTGGCAGGCGCAAGGTGAACCGGCTTCCATGCCCGACTTTGCTATCGACGCTAACGCGCCCGCCGTGCGCCGCGACGATGTGTTTGACCAGACTCAGCCCCAACCCGTTGCCGCGAATCTGCGCCGCCTGCGCCTCTTTGCCGCGATAGAACGGCTCAAAGACGCGCTCTAGCTCGGACGGCGCAATGCCCAGCCCGCGATCCGAGACGCTGATCTGAATCTCTTCGCCGGCGGATGTCCTTACCGGCTCGGCGCTCAACCCGATCCATCGGCTGCCGCCGCCGTATTTCATCGCGTTGTTGAGCAGATTTTGAATCGCGCGGCTCAATGCGGCGGCGTCGGCTTTGACCGTCGGAAAATTTGGCGCGATCTTTCTTTCGATCTCGAAGTCGCCCTCGGCAAGTTGCAGGTGGCAGGCCGTGACCGCGTCTTCAATGACCTGGATCAACTCGGTCGGCCGTAATTCGTAATTCTTTCGTCCCGATTGCGCGCCGGCGAATTCCAGGACCTGCTCGACCATTCCGCTCAACCTGCGCCCTTCGTCGCGAATTAATCCGCCGTAGCGTTTGATTTGATCGCGGCTGTCAATCACGCCGTCGGCCAGGTTTTCCGCCGCCGAACAAATCACGGCCAGCGGCGTGCGCAGTTCGTGCGAGACTCCGGCGACGAATTCCATCTGTTGGGTAGCGAGTCGCTGGGCGCGGCGGCTGGACAACACGATGAAGCCGACGCTAGCGCCCAGCAGCAATAGAATGCCGAAGCTGATTGCGAGGTTGCGACGGCGCGTGGCCGTCACGGCGGCTTCGAGCGAACCGGCGCGATGTTTGACGACCAACCGCCACGCGCCTTCGTTATTGCGGTTGAGCGGCGTGCGCGTAACGCCTTCGGCGCCTAGCCCGAGCGGCAGCCGCTGCAGGACAGCATTGCCGGCGCCCTTGTCGGATTTGAGGGCTCCGGCGCCGAGGATAATGATTCGCTGGCGGTTCAACTGCGGCTTCAATTGGGCCGGCGCGTTCACATCATGTCGTCCCAATTGGGCGAAGTAGAGACTGTTAGTCTCTTCGAGGAGAATTTTGAAGAACCCGGCCGTCACGTCACCGCCGACGAGAGTAGTCTCGGGGACGCCGGCGTCCGAGCGATAAACAACCTGATCCGCCCTGCCGCGCTTCGTCACGGCTATCGTGTACTCTCCGGCGCTATCGCCGAAGTGTCGTCCGGCCAATTCGGGAATCAGTTCCCGGCTGATGTAATCGGCGTCGAGCGCGATGATGCGATAGGACAGGGGGCCAGGAATCGGCCCAGTTCCCTCTCCAAGGCCGGCGCCGATCGGCCCGCGGGTCGGCCCGCCGATGGGCCCGCCGACTGGAATGACCAGCCCCGGCAAATCTTCGTCAACATAGTTGAGCGCCAATTGAAACACCATTTTTTGGGCGGAGGCTTCGCCACGGACATTCATTCTGAGCCTGATGGATTCGCGCAACCGTTCCTGCAACAACTCATCTCCGGCGCGCTCCTCCTCCAATCTTTTTCGCAGATCAGACATGCCGCCGGGCCATTCGCATGGCTCGAAAGCGCCGGTTTCGGCGTTGTAGCGCGACAGGCCCCCGTTGTTCTTTCCACTTCGCGTTTGATAAACCTCCTTGATCAGCTTCGGGCGCGCCGCCGTTTCGCGCCAACGTCGGTATCTCGCGCCGAAATCGTCCTGAGACAGATCGGAGGCGACGTCGAAGGGAATGGGCGCCGGCTGAAAATAGAGATAGAGAGCAGTCAACTCACCGTCAAAATCATGGCAGAACTGTCTGGCCATCGTGGTCAAAACGCTCTTCTTTCGCTCGCGTTCGCCTTCACTCACCTGCCCCAGCCAGTGGTATTGCAACACGACAAGCAGCGGCAGCAACGCCAACAGCGCGAGCGCCAGCGACAACATCCATAATTGTCTTTGCGTCGGTTTGCGTTTCATTTCATTGTTTCCGCCTTTGACCTGCCATCCGCTTGTCCTATGGCCCTCGGACGTGGCGCATCATAGCATAGTAAATACTGGCTGAAATCGCGTTTATCCCGCCGGGGGGCAAATTTAACATCCTTTACAAATAACAATACCACGAGCGCCGCAAATCGCCGTGAACCTGATAACGATGTAAAGTCGGCGGCTTTTTAGTTTGCGCGTCAGACTCAATGCGGCGAAATTTCTCGACTCGCTCTTTCATCCTAAAATGCTCCTGATCAACGCGTCGCTCAAGCTTTCAATGCTCTTTGTCAATGCTCTTTGTCAACGCTCTTTGGCAACGCTCTTTGACCGTCAGTTAGCGAGACTCCCCGAACAGCGCTGAAGCGCTGAAAACTTTACATCCTTAACAAAACTTACAAAACCCAAAGAATCCGCATCTTGCTATGGTAATATCGGGGCCGCATTCTCGCTCCGGCGACATAATGTCTCCCCGCCCTCTAGATTTCTGACAGTGAGAATCTGGTCGCTTGATTCGCAGCCAATCTTCGGGGCGCGCGGCCTTTTCAGTTTCGCCAGACATCGGTGGGCCAACGTTCGGTCGCCTTCTAACTGTATAGAACATAGAGCAAATCGAGAGCGCATGTACGAAGCGGATTTTCAGGCGTCCAAAGAATCGGCAAACAATCATCTCAACATGATACGCCGGGTTTACCAATCGCCAGGTTGGATAGTGACCATTGCGCTCATTATTCGTCTAGTCGTGGCCATATCCCTCATAGAAGATCAGTTTTCGCCGGAGCGGGACCATTTTAGCTTTGGCTGGGAGACGGGAAGAATCGCGCGTTCAGTCGCTATGGGAGAGGGATTCAGCTCACCTTTACATGCCCCGACCGGGCCGACGGCGTGGATGACGCCGGTGTACGTCTATTTGGTTGCGGCTGTTTTCAAGGTGTTCGGGGTTTACACACTCAAGTCCGCCGTAGTGACGCTCACCCTCAACTGCATATTCTCAGCGCTGACTTGCCTGGCGGTGTTTTCCATTGCGCAAAAATCATTCGGGCGTGTGATCGCCATACGGGCCGGGTGGGTCTGGGCGCTGTTCCCCTACGCGATTGATTTCGCCGCCCGCCGTGTCTGGGGAGATTGTCTAAACACATTGTTATTCAGCCTTCTTTTTCTGGCCGCGATGCGCATGGAGGACTTGACGAGTCGCAGAGCCTGGCTGGGATTCGGACTGTTAGCCGGAATTACTGTGCTGGCTTGTCCGCCTATTCTTTTGGTGGCGTTGCTTCTGATCGCCCGAATCTGCTATCGCAACAGGCAGCGTGGAAAGTCCTGGGCGCCGTCGGCAGGCTTGGCCGGGCTGATGATGTTATTAGTCGTGAGCCCCTGGTTTGTGCGCAACTATCGAACTTTTGAATGCTTTATTCCTTTTCGAAGCAATTTTTGGCTCGAAATGCGCATCGGAAACACTGGAGATCTTTCTGACATCGTTCCCGACTGGTCACATCCGTCAACCAGTAAATTGGAGATGGAAGAGTATCGACGGCTGGGAGAACTTGATTACATGGCCTCCAAACGCCGTCAGACACTCGATTTCATCTCCGCCTACCCAGACGCCTTTGTCTCTTTGACGGTGCGTAGATATTTTTGCGTCTGGACGGGTTTTTGGAGCCTACAACTATTTTCCGCGGACCCAATATTAATTTTTCACGCCATTCTAACGACAACCCTTACGATCTTCATGTTAGTCGGCCTGATCAAGGCCTGGCCCTCTGACAGGGCGCTGGTTATGCCCTACCTGATTGCCCTCGTCGCGTTCCCGCTCATTTATTACATCACACACTCACACGCCGAATATCGACATCCGATTGACACGATCATAGTCGTGCTCGTCGTGTATGGGGCGAGTAGATTGGTACGGCGCCGTGCGCGTAAGCAAGCGGCCGTCTCATAAGACGGCCGTCCGCTTACAGGCGCGATACCGAGCAGGTGTTCGCCGTTCTCGTTTCGAAACTGCGCCGAAGGACTGAAAACTTTACATCTTTAACAATGGATTGCGGAATAAGAACCGCAATTGAAACCAACGAGTTTCTTATCCTCCTCAATCGAAGAATCCCAGAAAGGTCATGATTCCCACCAGAATAAAGCCGAGAATCGCGCCGATTATGACTTCGTCCCGTATTGTGTTGCGAGCGACTACAAGTCGAACAGCACCTATAAGTTTTTTTGCCCATTGGCGAATCATTCGAGTATTCTCCTTAAGGCAGCTGGGGTTCGCTCTGATATTTTGGGGTTAGCGCCGTGGGGAGCTGCTTCGATGTGGGGTGTTGCTCAATTAGTAATGCGCCATGTCGAAAAACGTTACGTCCAATCTCCCTCGATTTCGGTTCGACGTTTCACGGGCCTGACCGCAGCATTCAGCCCGGCCTTGAGCTTTTGTTGCGCCGAAGACGTGAGCCTGTACGCTGTGACGCGTGAGCATTTGAGAGCGTCGGCGATGTCCTGATAGCTCTTCCCGGCGGCTTTTAGTTCGAGCGCATTCCGCTCGCACAATCACCTTTATGAATTCCGCCCGTTGCTTGTCAAAATGCGACCTGGTTCGCGGCGGCGTGACGATCCGAATGTTCAAACGAGATCACGGTCATGAGATAGCGATCGCCGAGACCACGCAGAGTGACAGGTTGCTCGCGGCCGTGGACAGGCCGGACTTCCGCGATCGGCTGCTCGATGAATTGATCTATCAGGGATTTCCGCTCGACAAGGCGGGAGAATGACATGCTTGCGTGGCAGGTCCTTGCGGATGGCGCCCGCAGGGGATTGGCGAGTATGGAGTTATCGAGGCAGGGCGCGAGTAGTTGCGATTGGCTTGGAGTTGGAGAGATTGCAGGTCGTCGCACTAACAAAGGAGGAATTATGCCAAGAACCGATTTAAGGAAGGTGATCGCCAACTTTAGCATCCTAATTGCGCTCGTGATCTGCTTAATTGTCATAACAGACACTCACCTATTTGGCTTAAGTAGAGCAATTGGTCAATCTCCAAAAAAGACTATATCTTATGCCAAGTGGAAAGATCAGCCTGTCGAATTTGCTACGGTAAAAGCCGCGGGAAAGACCCTCAGCATAAAAGCAGAGAAAGCACAGACTGAGTATAAACAAGAATTTGATGGTGATGACGACTGGATGAAGGGTCTTGTCGTTCAGCTTAAAAATACATCAAATAAAAATATTATTTATATCAAGTTCAATCTGTCATTCCCTGAAACAGACGTTGGGGGGGTGGGCATGAGTCATTCCATGCACTTTGGTCGTTTTTACGATAAACCATATGTTGGAGGCAGTGATAAAGTCCTGAAACCAGCGGAAGAAACAGACATACCCCTGACAGACGACCAATATGCTAGCCTGAATAATTTTTTGAAAAGCCGAAATTTTCATCAAGTAAACACGCTTGAAATTATTCTTCAATTCGTGCTTTTTGAAGATGATACGGCGTGGATAGGAGGGAGTCTCATGAAACGCGATCCCTTCAATCCGAAGGCCTGGGCTAGAATCGATCAACAATGAAAGGGGGCAATCATGAAGACGAGATTATTGTTACTGTATCACACCTCTGCTACGGCATCTCTGCTGCCCTTCTCTCTGATCGGGTTGTCGGCCCGCCAGCCGCGTCAGAGAACCGCGGTTGTCTCCTCGGGGATCAGCCGAAGATGAAAGCGAGCCGAAGCGTACAGAGCGGCTGAAAACTTTACATCTTTAACAAAGGTTTATTCCCCACTTAACCAAATCCGGTTTCGATTCGGCCAAGATAGAAGGAGTGGGGCAGACTTTAGTCTACCCTGCTCAAAGTCAGACTAAAGTCCGCCCCACTTCTTTGGAGGAATATTTATGCGAGAAAAATTCCTGGTCGCGATTCTGATCATTGGCGCGGCAATGGCCGATATTTTCCCCGGCGTGAGCGCGCAAGACGCCGCGGCTAAAGCTCAACAATTGATCGCCCAGGCGCGGACCGCTCTGGGCGGCGATAAATTGAAGAGCCTGTCGGCGACCGGCAATTACCGCCGCACGTTCGGCCAGATGGAGATGTCCGGAGAGGTCAGCTATGACCTGCTGCTCCCAGACAAGATGATGAAGACAGAGATGATGAGCCCGGCGCCGAGTCTTGAAATCACGCGCGTCGAAACACTCAACGGCGACGACGTGTGGGAAGATCAGCAACAGAGTGGCGGAGGCGGCGGAATGATGATCTTCCGTCGCGGCCCCGGAGGCCCCGGAGTCGATCCCCAAAAAGCTCAAGACATGATGAGGCAGGGCGTCCGCTCCGATTTCGCGCGACTCTTGATCGGCTGGTTGCTGATCACGCCCTCGTCATTCCCGGTCGAATTCAGCTTCGCGGGCGAAGCCGAATCGCCCGACGGGAAAGCTGACGTGCTGGAGGCGAAAGGCCCCGGCGGCTTCGCCGCCCGCTTGTTCCTGGACCAGAAAACTCACTACCCGTTGATGTTGACTTACAACGGCAAGAAACCTCGCATCATGACGCAAACTGCGGCGCCCGGCGCGCCCCGAAACCCGGAGGAGATGGAGAAGAGGATGAAAGAGATGGAGGCCGAGGCGGCCAAACAGCCCGACGTCGAATTCCGCATATATCTCAGCGATTACCGCGAGGTGAACGGCGTTTCATTCCCGCACAAACTGGCCCGATCAATCGAAAACGAAGTCAATGAAGAGCTGGAGATCAAGACTGTGAAGATCAACCCTCAGTTCAAGCCGGAGAAGTTCGTGAAGAAGTAGATGCGCTGTGGCGCGGATTTTAGTCCGCGCGGCCCGAGAGTATGACGCAGGCGCGGACTAAAGCCCGAATCCACGGGTAAGGATTTGAAAAATGCAGTTTCAACCAATAAGCGCCGGCCTATTCACTATTTCAGGTTGGCGCCCATTGGGTGAATCCTCGGCGATGTACCATAGACTGTCCAGTCTGCGGAAGGCCCCGCCAGCCGCCTACTTGGGAAGACCTCCGCAGACTGGACACCCAAATTTAGCCCAAATAGAGCTACAAATCGTAGCTGATAAATTGGGTTAAACGGTTCCAAACAGGGCATTTTCAGCTAGAAAGCTGAAAAAACCTGCGAGGAACCGCGATGGACGAA
>Ga0081455_10007082_pt1 | contig 11898 bp, 10 predicted proteins | sample TabmetS3T2R1_FD_70207 | JGI IMG/M metagenome (GOLD analysis project Ga0081455, IMG submission 70207) | Tabebuia heterophylla rhizosphere microbial communities from the University of Puerto Rico - S3T2R1 | ecosystem: Host-associated > Plants > Roots > Rhizosphere ...
TTCCTCGTCCGTGAACGTGGAGCGCACGTGCAACCTGACGCCGTGATTGCGGGCGAACTCGACCGAGCGTAGCTGAAGCACTTTCGCTCCCGAGGCGGCCATCTCGAGCATCTCCTCGTAGCTCGCCGCGTGCAGCTTGCGGGCGCCGGGAACGACGCGCGGGTCGGCCGTAAAGACTCCGTCCACGTCGGTGTAGATCTCGCACGCGTCGGCGCCCAGCGCGGCCGCGAGCGCGACCGCGGTGGTGTCGGAGCCGCCGCGTCCGAGCGTCGTGATGTCGTAGTCCGTCGAGACGCCCTGGAAGCCCGCGACGAGCACGATGCGATCCTGGTCGAGGGCCTCGTGGATGCGCCGTGCGCGCACCTCGACGATCTTCGCCTTTCCGTGCACGGTGTCCGTGACGATCCCGGCCTGCGAGCCTGTGAGCGAGATGGCGTCCTGGCCCAGGTCGGAGATCGCCATCGCCGCGAGCGCGCACGAGACGCGCTCGCCGACGGAGATGAGCATGTCGAGCTCCCGCGGCTTCGGCTGCGCGGACACCGCGTGGGCGAGGTCGAGGAGCTCGTCGGTGTGGTGGCCCATGGCGGAGAGCACGCCGACGACGCGCCCACCGTCTCGTTTCGCTGCGACGAGCCGCTCCGCGACGCGCCGGATCTTCTCCGGGTCGGCGACGGACGTGCCGCCGAACTTCATCACGACGGTGCCGATCCGAGCGCTCGGCTCGGCAGGCGCAACGGCGGGGACGGTCTCAAAAGCGGGGTCCGTCACCCTGCCGATTGTAGGGATTGAGCCCGCCGTTCCCCGGGGCCGTCCGCGTGCCTCCCTCCGCTTCGAGCGTATCGCGCGCCGGCGCACGCGTGGCGCGCGAAATGCGCCGAAACGGCCACAAAGGAGGAACCCCTTAAGACGCTGAACCGGCCGACCCGAAGGCCGCCCGGTTCAGCAGCGGCACTCTTTCATGCGCCGTCCGGAATGTCAAGCCATGTCCCGCCGGCCGGCCAGCGCACGGCCCAGAGTGACCTCGTCCGCATACTCGAGGTCGCCGCCGACAGGCAGGCCGCTCGCCAGTCGAGTCACCCGCGTGCGCCCGCGCAGCCGGTCGGCGACGTACGCGGCGGTCGCCTCGCCGGTCATGTTCGGGTTCGTGGCGAGCACGACCTCCTCGACGCCATTCCGCTCCACGCGGCCCACGAGCTCGTCGATGCGCAGGTGCGACGGCTCGACGCCGTCGAGCGGCGAGAGCGCGCCGCCGAGCACGTGGTAGAGGCCGCGGAACTCGTGCGTCCGCTCCATGGAGAGCACGTCGGCCGGCTGCTCGACGACGCAGATGACGGTGCGGTCTCGCCGTGCGTCGCGGCAGATGACGCAGAGCTCCTCCTCGGTCAGGTTCCCGCATTCCCGGCAGAACCCGATGCGCTCCTTCACCTCGCGGATCGCGTCGGCGAGGGCGACCGCCTCGGTCTCCGGAACCCGCAGGAGATGGAAGGCAAGCCGCTGCGCCGTTCGGTTCCCGATGCCCGGCAACCGCGAGAGCTGCGCGATGAGGTTGTCGACGAGCGGAGAGAACACCGCCCGCGCATTCTGCCTACAGGCCCGGCAGGCCGAGTCCCTTGAGGCCACCGACGGCCCCGCCCAGCTTGGACTGCGCGAGGTCCTGCGCGCTGCGGAGCGCCTCGTTCACCCCCGCGACGACGAGATCCTCGAGCGTCTCTGGATCGTCCGGATCGATCGCCTCGGGAGAGATCTTCACGGCGATGATCTCGCCCGAGCCGCTTGCGGTCACCGTGACCATGCCGCCGCCGACCGAAGCCTCGACCCGCTCGCCGGCGAGCTCCTCCTGGGCCTTCGCCATGTCGGCCTGCATCTGCTGCACCTGCTGCATCATCTTGTTCATGTCCATGGACATCTAGTGGCCTCCATTACCGGGTGCGGAGACGCCCAGGTTACGCGAGATCGCAGGCCGGCCTGGGCGCGGGCGCCGAGCAGTTCGTAGCGGGTCGTCTAGCCTTCCGGCTCGCCCTTGATCTCATGGGCGTCGAAGGTCGTCTTCATCAGCGAGATGATCTCTTCCTCGGTTGCAGGTTCCTCCTCGGTGTCCTCCTCGTTCGGCTCCTCCCCGACCTCGAAGGCAAGCGTGAGCCGCCGGCCCGTGACCTCGTAGAGCACCTCCGCCAGCAGCGCCGCGTTTTTCGGCTCTTCGGCCAGGTTGCGGTGGAAGGAAGCCGCCGGTGGGAACTCGAGGGTCAGCCGATCGTCCTCGAGCACCACCGGGCGCGCCTCGGAGAGCACCGAGGACGTCGGGATCGAGCGCTCGGAGACCGCCGGCAGGACGGTTGCCTGCCACGCCTGCCGGAGCTCCTCGAGATCGAGGTTGCGCGCGGAGGGAGGGGGCGGGGGAGGAGCGGGCGCCTCCGGTGAGCTCGAGACGGGCTCGCGCCGTTGCCGGCCCTCGAGTTGCTCGATCCGAAAGGCGAGAGATTGGCGCGAGAGGTCGGCGCCCGGGCGCGTCACCTTCACGAGCGCGAGCTCGAGCGGGAGGCGTGGATCGCCGCCCTGCCGGACGTCGTCCACCGCGACCGCGAGGAGGTCGATGAGCCGCAGCACCTCCGGCTCCGTCAGCTGGTTCGCCTGCGAGCGCAAGCCCTCGCGTGTCTCCGGGGTGACCGGGAGCGAGTCGGGAACCTCACCCATGTGCTGCACGAGCAGGAGGTGGCGCAGGTGCTCCAGCAGGTCGGTCACGAGGCGCGCGAGGTCCTGTCCCTGGTCGGCGAGCTCCTCGACGAAGGCAAGCAGGCCGGGCGTGTCCTTGTCGACGACGAGATCGCAGAGGCGGAAGAGCGCCTCCTCCTCGACGGCGCCGAGCAGTTGAAGGACGTCCTGCACGCCGATAGTCCCGTCGGTCGCCGCCGCGAGCTGGTCGAGGGTCGAGACCGCGTCGCGGAAGCTTCCGCGCGCACTCCGCGCGATCAGGGAGAGAGCCGCGTCAGGTACGTCGATCTCCTCACCGTCCGCTACGCGCCGGAGGAGCTTCTGGAGCTCCGCGAACCGGGGCCGGGCGAAGAGGAACGTCTGGCAGCGGGAGCGCACCGTCGGGATGACCTTCTGCAGCTCGGTCGTGCAGAAGACGAAGACGAGATGCGGCGGCGGCTCCTCGATGAGCTTCAGGAGCGCGTTCCAGGCCGCATCGGTCAGCTGGTGCGCCTCGTCGAGGATGTAGACCTTGTAGCGGCCCTCCGCCGGCTGGAGGACGACATGCTCGCGGATCTCGCGAATGTCGTCGATCCCGCGCTGGCTTGCCGCGTCCATCTCGATCACGTCCAGCGAGGTGCCGGCGGCGATCGTCACGCAGGAATGGCAGGTTCCGTCCGGCGCGGTCGTCGGGCCCCGCTCGCAGTTGAGCGCCTTGGCGAGGATCCGGGCGAGCGACGTCTTGCCCGTCCCGCGCGGGCCTGCGAAGAGATACGCCTGGCGCAACTGGCCCCGCTCGATCGCGTTGCGAAGGGTACGGACGACCGCTTCCTGGCCGACCACCTCGTCGAAGTCCTGCGGTCGGTACTTGCGGTAGAGGGCAGTCACGCGGGGTCCATCGTAAAGCAGCGGGAGGCGCCTGCCACCGGCGTTAGCCCGGTCGCGCACCTGCCGTCGAGGACGCGCTCGAGGCGGTGCCCGCGACGCTCGCTCGGGCCAGGTCGACCCGCGGCACCTGGGAGAAACTGCTTAGCGCTGCTTCCTCCCGGACCTGACGCGGTTCACAGGCTCCCAGTGCGCGGAACCTGGCCGTCAACGCTTGCGTCGGCAAGCCCTTCCCTCGATCGCCACCCCCTCGGGACAGGAGTTCGGCCCCGCTTAAGCGGCTTGCGGGTTCAGGGAACCGCTAGCTCCCCGCTTAGCGCGACCGGGCTCGACGATGGTAGCAAGGTCCCTGAGCCGTCACGACGTGGGAAGCGCTCGCGCGACGTCGCCCATGCGCTCGAACCTCGCGCCGGCGCAGCGGCAGCGGCGCACGAACCGGTCGAGCATCGCCATCCTGTGGCCGCGCCCGATCACCTGGGGATGCAGGCAGACCGTGAGCACGCCGCCGTCGACGTGCTCCTCCATCCAGTCGAACTCCTCGCACCAGATCTCGAGCACAGCGCTCGGCGGCGCGCCGCCCTTTCGGTAGGGCTCGAAGTTGAACTGGAAGTGCACCCAGTCGTCCAGCTCGAAGCACATCGGCAGCTCCCAGACCCGTGCTTCCTGACCGCGTTCGAGCGGCGCGTCGCGGGAGACCCGGTCGCCGATCCGTGGGTGAAACGGATGGAAGTCGTCGGACATGAGGCTCGAGTCGTAGAGGAACCCGAACTCCTCCACGAGGCCGAGGGTTGCCTCGGAGAGGTCGGCCGAAGGTGCGCGGAACCCCAGCGGCTCGACGCCGATCCGCCCGAGGGCGCCCAAGGCGCGCTCCATGTCGGCGCGTTCCTCGTCGGGCGCCTGCGTGCTCGGATCGACGTGCGCGTAGGAGTGGTGGGCGATCTCGTGGCCGGCCTCGAGGATCGACTCGGTCTCGTGCGGGAACGACTCGACGGTGTGCCCGGGAACGAAGAACGTGGCACGGAGGCCGCTCTGCTCCAGGAAGCGGAGGATCCGCGGGACGCCCACGCGGGCGCCGTACTCGCCCCGATGGAGCATCGCCGGCGTCGTCTTCTCGTACGCGAGCCAGACGGAGAGCGCGTCGAAGTCGAAGGAGAGGCAGACGGTGCTGTTCGGCATTCCGTGGGCGGATGCTAAGCGTCCTGATCAGGGTTCGGCGCCGGCGCTGGTATCCTCGCCCTCCGCGGGGCGCATAGCTCAGCGGGAGAGCGCCCGCTTCACACGCGGGAGGTCCCTGGTTCGATCCCAGGTGCGCCCATTCCGGGATATATCGCAACAGGCCGCACTTTTCCTGCAAATGGGCGCAATCCCTCTCTGCTAGTGCGGGTTTGCGGCGCATTAGGACGCCGCACGGACTACGCCGACGCCGTGGATCGCTCCACTACAAACGCACCGGCTCGCTGGCTGAGGTCGTCGAGCTGCTGGGCGATTCCAAGCGCGTCGCCGCCGACCACTACGTCTACGCGCTGACCGACTACCGCGAGGTCGATCGCAGCATCGCGCTCGCCCGGATCAGCGCCTAAACTCGCCTACTTGCTTGCCGAGCGGGTTCGCCGGGTATGCCGTGGTCGTGTTTCGGTGGGAGTGGCTTGAGCGCCAGCTGCGGCTGAGGCCGGTACTCAACTTGATCTTGCTTGTTTGCTTCCTGCTCGGCTGCGTCGCGGTTGTGATCTTTGCGGGATCGGACAGGAGTCCTCGGAGCGGTCTTTCGATGCGGCTCGTAGGTCTGATTGGCATTGGCGTCTTTTCGTGGGCCACCGCACGTGGCATCGCGAAGATCCGTAACGGCCGTCGGCCTGAGTGAACCGAGTCGCCCCTTAGCTCCTTCCGGCCCTACGGGCGTTCGCTGCGTGCAGTCCCCGGCGAGAAAAACCTCCCGGTTTGCAGGGAGGTTCGATCCCTGCACGGCCCATTCCCCGCCTTCTGACAGGAAATGCACCGCGGGGACAGGACTGGACAGAAGCGCTGTTTAGCAGGGGGTTTCCTGACAAGACGCCGAGTTAGTGCTCGACCGCTTGAGCCGGGGTTTGCGCATCTGGTGCAGACCCCGGTGCGGACCCCGGCCGAAAAAACTGCCGTTTGCAGGAAGGTTCGATCCCAGGTGCGCCCATACAGGGATATATCGCGCCGATCCGCACTTTCCCTGTAAACGGCCGCAAACCGCACGGATAGCGGGCTATCGCGCCGGACGTGCCGCCGAGGCCGCTCATGCTCGCGGCGTTCGCCCGCGGGTCCCCCCAGGAAATCGTCAGCCCCGGCAACAGCGGCGGGTCAGCCTGGGCGCCGCGCGATCGTCGCTTCGATCCGCGCCCCAGGAGCGCTGCGGATCCGCTTCTAGCCTCCCAGGGCGCTGGCGAGGATGACGAAGAGGAGGAGGGCGGCGATGGCGAGCGCAGCGAGGCTCATTCCTCCCCGTCGGTCGGCGAGGTTCAGCGGCGCATGGGAAAGAAGGCCGCCGGGAGCGGCCGCAACGGTCAGCAGGAGCAGCGAGAGCGTTGCCAGGGCGAGGAGGAAGCTTGGTGCGGGGAGGCGATACACCCCCTCGTTCGCCGTCGCGACGACCGGCGGGGCCGGAACGCTCGAAACGCCGCTCGTCGCAGGGCGGACGATGGGCTTTAGCGGCGCCGGCTCGGGCTTCGCCTGCTTGGCGGCGCGCTCCGCGGGCCGCTCCGTGGACCTGCGGCGCTCCGAGGGCGCCGTCGAGGGCGAGGCCCGATCGGCGGTGGAGGCACGTGGCCGGTCGTCGTCATCGCTCGACGGGGTACGGGTCGCGGACGGCGAGGTTCGCGGAGGCGGTGAAGGGGGCGGCGAGGGCGGAGGCGGCGGCTTGCTCGTCGAGGGTGCGGCGGCGTCGGCTCCGAGGAAAACCCGGCTACCCATGGCGCAACCGGCGGTGCCGTTGTCACAGCGGAACTCGACGCGCGCGAAGTCGCCGACGGAGACGGCGCCGGCCACGGTGGGCGCGCTGATCGTCACCTGGGCGGCTGCCACTTGAGTTGCGCTCACCGCTCCCGGGGCGAGCAGGACGGTGAGGAGCACGACGGATAGAACGCGGATCCGCACTCTAGTTCCTCAAGGCGCCGGCGAGAAAGACGAAGAGGAGCATCGTGAGCACCGCCAGGGGTGGCTGGTCGTCGTCATCGCTCGGCGCGGTACGGGCCACCGGGGGGATGGAAAGGCTTGCGACGACGTCGGCGACAAGCAACCCCGCGAGGAGATTCGCCCGCAAAGTTACGTTTGTGAAACACCAGTGAACCGGGCAGGTAGCGAGCCCCCGAAGCTAGCACCCGCCTCCTGAAGGGAGAACTGCCCAAACGGCTAGGTTTCGGCTAGCGCGGTGAAACCGCACAGGCACTCCGTGGCACCCGCCATGGGACTCCCCCGGTCTCGGCCGCGGGGGAGCCGGAAAACGTGCCGTAATGGCTGCGCCTTCCAGCCATGCGCCTCACGATCCCCGCCCGCCTCGGGCAAGCGCCTCTTGCGAGCGCGGGCCGTTCCGCTCGACATGTAGCACGCGGCTACGCTCTGCCTCATCGACCGACTGAGCCCGATCCTCTCCTACGGCGAGTTCTACGACGTGCCGCGAATCTTCATCGTGACGCTGCCGGACGGTCTGCTCGTCTTCGACTCGCCCTTCAGGGATGCGCTCGACGACTACGACCCCGAATACAGCGTCTACCACCTTCCTTGGACAGAGGCGAAGCGCCTCCACGGCCGATGGGACAGCCTTGTTGAGGGCGCTGAGTTGCGTGGCCGCATACCTGTGAAGGACGTCGAGTTCGATGAGACACGGCGACGGCTCGTCGCCACCCGCGTCATCGACTCTTTCGCCACACCCTCCCAGCGGACGGACGTCTCCTGACCGCCGGGTGTTGTGCAAGATACGACTCCGGGTCATGGATCCGCCGCGAGTCTCTGAGATCATCCTGGAGGCAGCGCCTGATTCGGCGGCACGTTTCTTGCGCGCGTGGCACGGGCCTCGTCGTGAATGCGCTGAACGTTCTCTCAGCCAGGCCCTCCCGCTGCCGCTTCGCCGCGTGTACGGGCTCGTAGCGCTCTGGCCGGAGGCGATCGCCCAGAACCACCTGCTTGCGCCACCCGAATTCGCGGACATCAAGAAGGAAGACTGGGCGGATGTGGAGGTCGAGGACGAGAGGCTGCTCTTTTACGTCGAGAACCAGGGAGTGTGCCGGTGGGCGACGCAGGCCGACGACGTGGAGGACGCACGCGTATGGATTCGCGGATCGTTACCGGGCGGAGAGCTGTCTGAGTGGACTCTCGAGGAGCCGGCGCTGTCGCACTTCCTGCTCCAGCTGCTCTCGTTCGAGGCGGTAATGGGAGCGAGCAGCGGCGCCTCGGCGGCCTGGCTCGACTGGCCGCTGGTCGATCAGGTACTCGCGCCGCTCGAGCGACTGCCGTTCGGAGCCTGGCGGTGGCCGGCGTATCCCACCCATTTCTACGTTGGCGAGCGGATCATCGCGGTCGCCGGACCCAATCTGGGGTCCGGCGAGACCGAGCAGTCGGCCGGGCAGGCGAACCTCACGATCGGAGCCCTGGACGACGACGCACTCGCCTACCTCGATGAGCTCGTCGACGACTCGTGGGAGTGGTTCTCGCGCCGCGACGGCACCGAGTAGTCAGACGACGCCGGCACAGATGTCTGTCGCCCGACGCCGCGTCACAGCTCCCCGTCCGGGACGACTCCGCGACTGATGCTCGCGACCTGCTCTGGGGTGAAGGGCGAGCTGGAGAGCTCTTCGCGCAGGTGGAACGCGCGGAACAGATGCACGATGTAGTGCATTCGCTGGTTGAGCTCTGACCAATCGCGTGCGCCACAGTCGTCGCGCGCGGGCGCGACCGGCTCGAACCGCGCCAGGAGCTCGATCAGCTCGGCAGAGGCCGGCTCGCGGAGCGCGTCCGGGTAGGCGTCGGCGAGGTGCGTCCCGAGCGCCAGCACCCGCCCCGGCAGCGACAGGGTCATGACGCTCTCGCTGATCACCTCGCGCGCGACCCTGCTCGCGGTCCGCTGCGCGCCCGCCGCGACGAGGCCGACGCCCGCGGCGGCCGGACGCCGGAAGATCGGCCACCAGGCCGTCGCCGACGGGAACAACGACTCGAGCGCGCGCCGCCCGAGATCCTCCTTCGTGGCGTAGGCGGCGTCGAGCGCCTCGCGGATCTCGGGCTGGAGGCGCGTCTGCTCGTGGAGCCCGATCTCGAGGTTCGCGAGGACGGCGAGCTCCGCGCGCACCTTCGGGTCGCTCTCGAGCCGTCGGCGCTCGTACCGCGCGAATGCCTCACGCAGATATCGCTGACCGTCCGGAGGCTCGCCGAGTCGCAAGCCGTCGAGGAACCGTTCGAGCGCCTGTGTGTCACCAGGCGCGTCGGCCGGACGCAGGTGGAGGTAACGCGCGAATTCGAGCCCGATCTCCTCGAACACCTTCCGGTTTCCGCGCGACACGGCGTCGCTCGCCCGCTCGAACGCGTCGAACGGAGTGTGCAGCTCGGATGTCACGCGCCCGATCCAGGTGTCGCGCTGGAAGAGACCGCGGCGCAGCAGCCGGCGCCACAGCGTCGCAATGGGATGAAGCAGCCACCGGCCGGTCCTCAGGCTGCGGCCGAGCTGCTCGAGGAGGTCCTCGCCTCGAATCGTCCGCCCTGCCTGCCGGGAAGCCCATGTCGCGTACGTGCACCAGTTCGCGCCCTCGCCGCTCAGCTCCGCGAACGCCGCAGCGAGGCGCGAGTAGCAGAGGGTGATCTCCAGGTTACGGATGACCGGGTTTGCGATCGCGGCGATGCGCCTGACGTCGTCCGGGCTCGGGGCGGGCGTCGCTACGTCCTCCGGCTCCGTGCGAGCCGTTCCTCGGCGACTGCGTGGCCGGCCGCGCGTGCGGCTTCGTGGCCGGTGACGACGGCCAGGAAATCCGCGCGCTGCAGGGCGTACAGGCGACTGTCGACCAGCGCCGTGACGGTCGCCGTTCTGGGCACGTCTCTCAGCAGCGCGATCTCACCGAAGTAATCCGCCTCACGAGCAGTTCTGCTCAGGCCGTCCGCGGAAATCTCGAGCTCACCGTCGCCGACGATGTAGAAGCAGTGACCGGGCTCACCGGCACGGATCACGACCTCGCCCGCCGCGACTGATTGCCGAGCGAGGTTGGTCGCCACGCGCTCCTTCGCCGCGATCGAGAGCGGCGCGAACATCGGGACCTGCTGGATGAGAGCCAGCTCCGGGGCGGGCGTGACCGCTCGGTCGATCTCGACGAGCCGTCGGTAGGCCAGGAGGGCCAAGAGCGGGAGAATTGCGCCGACAGCGACGAACGCCGGCCGCGCCCCGACCAGGTCGATCACGACCGGCGCCACGATCGAGCCGAGCGCGACGCCGCCCATGGCGAGGCTCCAGAGGACGCCGAGGACCCGGGTCAGAATCCGATCGGGGACGAGCCGCTGGAGCAGCGTGAAGGCGGCGACGTCCTCGACGCTGTTCGCGGCGCCGACGACCGCGAGTAGGAGGATCGCCGCGGCGAGCTCGGGCCACGGCCCGATGAGCATGATCGGAAGTCCCCAAAATACGAGTGCCATGCCGAAGGGGACGGCGAGTCGCCTCCCTCCGAGCGTCATGGCTCCCAGGGCGCCGACCAGGCCGCCGACGCCGAGCGCCGCGGTCATGTAGCCGACCGCTTCCCCGCCTGCATCGAGGACCTGGAATGCGGCGACGACGATCAGCACGTTGAGGCAGCCGCGAACGAAGGCCTGCGAGACGATCAGTGCGACCACGAGGCGAGCTCGCGGTGCGCGCGCGATCGCTCGAAATCCGGCCGAGAGCAACTGACGTGCGCCGCCCTCGTCGGCCGCAGTGGCCAGGGTGACCTGCCCCTCGACCCGGACCCGGGCGACGAGCACTGCGGCGAGGAGCAGGGCTCCCGCGCCGAGCGCGAACACGAGCCCTGCATCGGCGATCGAGACGAGCACGCCCGCGACTATCGGCCCGAGGAGCGTCCCGAGGCTCTCGACGGTCGATGTCGCGCCGTTCGACGCGATGAGCTCCTCCGGTGTTCGTGCGAGTGAGGGAAGCAGGGCCTGGAGGGCGGGCCGGATGAGCGTGACCGCCAGCCCGAGAAGCGCAGCGAACGCGAAGACGAGGACCTCGGAGCCGGCGAAGAACGCGGCGGCCGATCCGCCGAGAGCGGCCGCCCCGACCAGCATCATCGCGAGCAGGAAGCGCTCACGCGGAAAGCGGTCGCCCAATGAGGCTGCGAACGGAGCGGTGACTGCCGCCGGGAGGAGCCGGACGAGGCCGGCGATCCCGACCGCCGCTGCTCCTCCTTCCTCGTAGGCGAAGACGCCGAAGGCGACGAAGTGCGCCCACTCGGCGGCGATGGCCGCACCCCATGCCAGCTCCACACGCCGGACATCGGGGTTGCGGACTGCGGAGCCGAGAGCCGCAGCCACGTCGCGGGGACTGGCCACGCATCAATTGAAAACCCTCCTGCGGCGGGCGACAAGCGACGGTCCGGGTGAGCCGGGGCACGGGCGGTCACGTGCTGCGGCGTTGGCATTGCCGTCGAGGGCCTCGATCTGGCAGCCTCAAGGTGGCCGAGCGCCTTGGAGAGGAAAGCCCAGTAAGAGTCAGGAGGGACGATGAGCACGCTCGAAAACCGCCCGAACACCGCACTCCTCGTCATCGACGTGCAGAACGGGGTCGTCGAGGGTGCTCACGAACGTGACGCGGTCGTCGCGAACGTCGGCAGCCTCGTCGAGAAAGCGCGGCGCGAGCAGGTCCCCGTCGTCTGGGTGCAGCACTCCGACGAGCGGCTGGCGAGGGGGAGCGACGACTGGCGGATCGTCCCCGAGCTCATTCCGGGCGCGTCAGAGCCGCTCGTCGAGAAGAGCTACGGGGACTCCTTCGAGGACAGCACCCTCGAGCCGGTGCTGTCGGACCTCGGGGTCGGGCGCCTCGTAGTCGTCGGCGCAGAGACCGATGAATGTGTCCGCTCGACTCTCCACGGAGCCTTCGTCCGGGGGTACGACGCGACGCTTGTCAGCGACGCGCACACGACCGAGGATCACACGGAATGGGGGGCGCCGCCCCCGGCCCAGGTCATCGCGCACACGAACCTCTACTGGAGCGACCAGACTGCGCCCGGGCGGACGGCCGGAACGGTGGAGACGAAAGAGGTCGACTTCACTCGCGGATAGGGTGCTCCGCCGCGCCGACTATGCGGAGAACGCCGACCCGGCGGATGTGAGCGCCGCCCTTGCTTCGGCAAGGAG
>Ga0081455_10007083_pt1 | contig 11897 bp, 8 predicted proteins | sample TabmetS3T2R1_FD_70207 | JGI IMG/M metagenome (GOLD analysis project Ga0081455, IMG submission 70207) | Tabebuia heterophylla rhizosphere microbial communities from the University of Puerto Rico - S3T2R1 | ecosystem: Host-associated > Plants > Roots > Rhizosphere ...
CCGGACGAGCCGGTGACGGTCAATCTGTCGAACCAGACCGAGAGCTTCACCATCACCGGCTCGTCCGGTGCTGACTCGATTACCGGGGGGTCGGGCAACGACACGATTCTCGGCGCCCAGAACGACACGCTGCTGGCGGGCGGTGGCGGTACCGACACCTTGCAGGTGGCCGCCAACTTCGACGACACGGGCAACGGCCAGATCACCGGCATCGAGAACGTGACGCTGACGGCGGCGGTGACGTTGAACCTTGGTCAGCAGACCGAAGGCTTCACGATCACCGGTTCGTCCGGCGCAGATACGATCATCGGCGGCTCGGGAGCTGATACCATTACGGGAGGTGCGGGCGCCGATACGCTGACCGGCAATGGTGGCGCCGACACGTTTGTTGTCTCCAGCGGTCAGACGACGCTTAGCATCGGCGGATTCGGCAACAACGGCACCATTTCCGGCTACGATAGGATCACCGATTTCAATGTGGCCGTCGACAAGCTAACGCTAAACGGTACGCCATTTGCTGCGGCGAATACGTCAGGCGTCAACGGGGCTAACTCCGACCTGACGATCGGCGGAAACCAGGTAAGTTCGCACGCCATTTCAAACGGCATCATCACATTTGACGATGCGAGCACCTTCAGCAGTGCGCTGACGCTGGACTCGACACAGGACGTTGCCGCCGTCGTCGACTATCTGCGTCAAAATGATCTGGGCAATGCGGGCGCAACGGTGGCATTCACCGCCACCATCGGTGGCGTCAATCACACCTACATTTATCAACAGGTGGGCAGCATCCCGAGCAGCACCAACGATATCCTTGTCGACTTGCAGAACGTCACGCTGACCAGCGGCGGGACCAGCCTGGCGACGTTGATCGGGAACGATCATGTCGATCCGGTGGTTCTCGATCTGGGAACGCAAGGCATTTCGTTCAGCTCGATCGGCGACGGTGTTCAGTTCGACATCAACGGTGACGGTGCAAAGGACCAGCTCGCCTGGACCGCCGATGGCCAGGACGGCATCCTTGCCCTGGATCTCGACGGCTCCGGCAAGATCGAAAGCGGCAACGAGCTGTTCACGCCGAACTTCAATGGCGGCCATTTCGCCGACGGCATTGCCGCGCTGGCGAGCCTCGACGGCAACCATGATGGCGTGATCAACGCCAAGGATCAGGCGTTCGGCGACCTCGTGGTCTGGCAGGACGCTAACCACAACGGCGTCAGCGAGGGTGGCGAACTGATCAAGCTCGGCGACCTCGGCATCAAGAGCATCGACCTTGCGACGACGGCCGGTGCTCCCATCGATGGTCAGACGGTTGCGGGGGTCGGTTCATTTACTTACGCCGACGGCACCACCGGCACCTTCGTCGAGGTCAATTTCGACGCGTCACTCGGCGCGTCGGGTCCGGCCCATGCGAACCATCACGAACTGCCGCATGGGTTCGATCAGATCCTCGACTTCGGGCCGGGCCATGGCGAGCTCAACTTCCCGCCGGGTGGTGTGGGCTCCCAGGGCGAAGGCGCGCCGACGCATTTTACGACCGTCGATCAGCCGCTCACGCACGAGACCTATGGAGACACCTCGGCGACGGCTGCGAAACTGGCTCTTGCCGTTATTCAGGCCGGCGGGACGGTGGATGCGGCTCATCTGCAGCCGGGCGTCTGAACTGACGCGCCAAATTGAAAGAGCCCGCCGGATCGGTCCGGCGGGCTTTTTTCTTGAGTCCGATGGCCGCGGAACGCATGCGTTACATCAGCAAGGGCAGGGTGTTCAGCCCGGACGCACCATCGGCCGGCGCGTCGATGGCAATCGCCTTGGCGCTGGTGGCTGCCGCCGGCGTCGCCTCGAGCTCGCCCCCATCAAGGGGGCGCTTCGCATAGGGTGTGGCGAACAGGTGAACGCCCTGATGATCGATGGCGAACAGCGGCGTGAAGCGTGTGGTTTCGGAATCTGCCATCAGCGTCGAGAACCGGTTGTCCAGCAACAGCCAGTGTCCGTCTATACGTGCCGCCAGTACAGCATGGTCCTGGCGGATCATCCGGTCGCGGACGAGCACGAGCTGGAGGTCGTTGCGCGGGAAGCCCGCGGCGCTCAGTACGACATATTTGGCGATCGCATAATCTTCGCAGTCACCTTTCGCAGAGGCGAATGTCGCCAGCGGCGTGCTCCATCGATCCGGTTCGCCGTGCTGCGAAAGGTCGCTGACGTAGCGGATGGCCGCGTTGACCCCACGGTTGGTCTCGTCGAGCTTGTCGCGGCCCGATTTTGTACCGACGGCGTTGACCAGCCGCAGGAACTGGGCAGCGTGAGCGGGACAATCGCCGGCGTCCGCCCGGCAACGATCGAGGACAGCCTGCTCCTTCACCATGCCGGCTTCGACGCCGCGCCATTTGCGCCAGAGAAGGCCGTCGGGCGCGCGGAATGTGAATAGTCCGAACGGCTCGGGGCCTACCGCGGGCGCCTGCCTGACCGCGGGCGGCGCGTCCGTTGCCGTGCTCGAGGGGGTTAGGGCCGCGAGGCGGACCACATCCGTGGTGCTCCGTCCACGCTCACGGTCATGCTTGGCGAGAACGGCATTGATGCTGAAGAATTTCGCTGGTGATGCCTGGTCGCCGCCCGGCGCGATGTCCGCACCGGTCTCCTCCAGCGCTGTCTCCTCGGCGGCCAATGCTTCGGATGCGGCGCAAACACCGAGCGCGAGAATGAGCCCGATGGCCAATGCATGCGAGCGTGGCCTCCGCAGTTTTACGCGCGGCGTCATGACGTCCCCTTTGTCAGGAGCGTCAGTCAACGTCTTTGCGTCGATCGGCCGCCCCAATCTGTTATCGGGGCCGAAACTGCGGCCTTCGCCGCTTAAGTTGAGTTAAGGGGAGGCAAGGATGGGGGAATGTCGGAAAAAGCGGTCAAGCGCCGGTTTTCCGGATACCTCAAAGTCACTTCAAAGTTGAACGAATGAGGGTAACAATTCGTTAAGCAACACGCTCAACGCTCGCGCATGGCCTCGTCCCGCAGGGTACGAGCCGGCTTGAGGAGATAATCGAGCACGGATTTCTCGCCAGTCAGGATCTCGACCGTGGCGATCATGCCGGGAATGATGGGCAAGGAGTTCTTGGCCGTGCCCAGATGGTTCTTATCGGTACGAACCATCACGCGATAAAAGGTCTCCTGGCGTTCCGACTTGTCGGGCGCCTTGTCATCAACGATCGTGTCGGCGCTGATCCGCTCTACCTTGCCCTTTAGCGAACCGTACACCGACGAGTCATAGGCCGACAGCTTTACGACCGCGTCCTGATTGGGGCGGATGAAGGCAATATCCTGGGGCCTTATCCGGCCTTCCACCAGCAGGGTGTCGTCCAGGGGAATGATGTCCATCACATTGGCGCCGGGCTGAACCACCGCACCGATCGTCGTCACGTTCAATTTATTGACGATGCCATGCACCGGAGCTTTCAGATCGGTGCGCCGCACGCGATCTTGCGCGGATTTGATGTTTTCATCCAGAACCGCGAGATCACCTTTTGATTTGGCCAGATCTTCATCTGCTTGTGATCGAAACGACGCCAAGGTATTGGCGATCTTCGACTGGGCCTCGGCGAGCTGCCCACGCATTTCGGTGGCTTGCCGGTCAAGCCGCAGCATCTCGATCTCAGGTACGACCTTCTGCTCGAAGAGCTTGCGGGTGAGTTCCAGTTCGCGCTCCAGAAGCTTGAGCGTCCCCGTCAGCCTGGTTACCTGCTGCTTGAGGACATCCACATCTTGCGCCACTTTTTGACCACGCATCTTGAAGACGCTGGTCTCGGTCGCGACTGCCGCCGGCACCACCTGGTCGAGTTGTTCAGGGAACGTAATCTCGCTTCGTCCGCGCGCCTCTGCCTCTAGTCGAGCAACACGCGCCGCCATCGCACCACGTCGTTCCCTGATCTCACCAAATTCTGACGCGAATTTGGTGTCGTCGATTCGCATCAGCGACTGGCCTTGATTAACGATGGCGCCTTCCTGAACGAGGATTTCACCGACAATACCGCCTTCAAGGGTCTGGACGACCTGAGTTTGGCGGGAAGGCACGACGCGGCCGTTGCCTCGCTTGACTTCATCGAGGATCGCGAAATGCGCCCAGACCAGAAACGTCACGAGCAGCGCGAGGAAAGCCCGCAAGAGCATGCGCGAGGTTCGCGGCGTACGCATTGCCGCTGCCGCACGGATGTCATTTGCGAAGGCAAAATCAGATGCCGGCATTGGGATTTTGCACCAGGGTTGCGCGAGGCGCGACAGTGGGTTGAGCCACGGTTTCGGGCGGAACTGCCGCAGGCTTGCCTTGCAGCAGAGCGAGGACCTTGTCCCGCGGTCCGTCCGCAACCAGCCGGCCGTTGTCGAACAGCAGCAGACGATCGACCATTCCGAGAAGCGAAAGGCGATGGGTGGAGATGATGATGGTCATCTGCTCTCCGCGCATGGCCTTGAGACGCTCCAGGAATTCAGTTTCGCTGCGCACGTCAAAGTGTGCGGTGGGTTCGTCCAGAAACAGCACGCGAGGCTTCCTGATGAGCACGCGCGCCAGCCCGATGGCCTGTTTCTGGCCGCCCGAAAGACTGCGGCCACCCTCGGCAATGGGCATGTCGTATCCCATGGGATGACCGGCGATGAAGCTTTCGACGCCGGATAATCGTGCCGCCGCCAGCACCTCCTCGTCCGTTGCCTCAGGTTTGCCGAGCGCAATGTTGTCGCGCAGCTTTCCGAAGAACAGGTCGGTGTCCTGCATGGCGAATCCGATGCCCGCACGCAGATCCGACGGATCATATTGCCGGGAGTCGACGCCATCGACGAGGATGCGTCCTTCCGCGGCTTCGTAGAAGCCGAGCAGGAGGCGTCCGACGGTCGTCTTGCCGGAGCCGACGCGACCGATAATTCCAATTCGCTCGCCGGCCTCGACCTTGAAGGAAACCTTGTCGAGCGCTTTGCCGGGCGCATTCGGATACGAGAAGCTGACGTTCTCGAAGTTGATGCGACCCTGCTCGATTTTGCGGGCGACATAGGCGCGTTGCGGCGACCGCTCGCGCTCCAGCGACATGATTCGGTCGATCGACTTGAGTGCAGACAATGTCTGGGTGCCGCGTGTGATGACAGACGCGATTCCGGCAATCGGCGCCAAAACCCTGCCAGCCAGCATATTGGCTGCAACGAGGGCGCCGACGGTGAGCTTGCCGTCGAGAATGAGGAACACGCCGACGATGAGCAGCAGGAGGCTGGTAAGCTGTTGCGCCGCATTTGCGCTCGTCAATGTCAGCGACGACCAGAAATGGACGTCTTCTCCCGACCGCGCGGTTGCTGCGACCGAGCGTTCCCAAGCCGTCTGCATCCGCGCCTCAGCGCCTGTTGCACGGACCGTTTCGATCCCCGCGAGGGATTCCACCAGCACGCCATGGCGTGCCGCGGACTCGGCCTGCATTCGCTTCATGGCGCGGTCCAGCGGCCGCTGCATCGCAAACCCAAGCGCGATCATGATGGGCAACATCACAAGCGGAATCCACGCCAGTGGACCGGCAATGGTGAACAGGATGGCAATGAACAGCACGGCGAAAATGAGGTCCGTCGCAGAAACCACGCTGCCGGATGTGAAGAACTCGCGAACCGAATCGAAATCGCGGAGCTGATTTGCGATGATGCCGACGGACGTCGGCCTCTGCGCCATCTTTACCGCCATCACGTGCTCAAAAATGTTGGCGGCGAGAACGACGTCGGCCGTCTTGCCGGTTATGTCGATCATGCGGCTGCGCAGGATACGCAGCACGAAGTCGAAAAAGATGGCGAGTCCCATTCCGATCGCCAGCGCCACCAGCGTAGGCAGCGCGCCGTTTGGAATGACCCGGTCGTACACGCTCATGGTGAACAGCGGGGTCGCCAGCGCGAGCATGTTGATCAGGAAGGCGGCGAGCGCAATGTGCCCGTAGCTGCGCCAGTGGACCTTGACGACCGACCAAAACCAGTGGTTCCGCGGAAGGTCTCCAGCGGCAACGGCACGTGCATTGGCTTCGGCCGCGACTCTCACCAGGAAGGCGTAGCCGGTGTAATTGGCGTCGAGCGCCTTGATGCTCTGGACCTCCGCTGCGGCAGGCTGCTTCGTCGGATCGAGGATCTTGGCGCTTTGGCTGACCGGATCGATTGCCATGAGGATGAGCGCCTCGCCCGTCTTCATGATCAGGACAGCAGGGAGAACGATGGGGGGGATGTCGACGAGGTCCCGCTCGATCGCCTCCGTTTCCAGCCCGGCGCGTCGGGCGGCACGGTCGTAAAGAGTGACCGACAGCCGCCCATCCAGAATTGGCAGGCCGCCCAGCAGCGCCTCGCGGCTTACCGCTCGGCCGTGATGGGCGGCAAGATAGGTCAGAGACGCGGCGAGGGGGTCCTGGCGCGGCCTATCGGTGGGACCAACGGTTTTGTCCCCTCCGTCCTTGGTTGGCTGGGCTTGGACTTGTTTGGGGGTCCAGGAGAACAAAAGCCTAATGCCTCCGATTATCGGCAAAGCAATTAAGTAAGTTCCGCGCAACCGGCGCGATTAACGACCGCCAGAATACAATAACTACCGTCCAAATCATGCACCCGATTTGGCTATTGTTTCAGACAGTTAATCAGCACTGTTAATTTGCGCCGGATATTACCGGATATTAAATGTTCACCCAATGGCCCGCCGCGAATGCGGTCTACTTGTTCCCAGACTGGAAGGCGGACAGAAGCCAGTGCGGCTTACCCTCGTCAGCCGAGGCGTACGACATCGATTGCTGCGCCTTCGGCTCGACGTGACCGCCGACTGCTGGGCTTGGGCTACGGCCGATCGTCTGGGCGAACCATTCCGGCGCTCCGAGCATCTTCGCGGCGGCGGCCCCACGCGGCCAGCGGTCGCTAAAGCCGTCCCGCGGTTCTGCGGCAGAAAACGCCAAAGGGGCTGGGGAAGCACCAATGGCCGCGTCGGAAGCGCGCAGCGGCTCCGATCCGGTCTGTGGCAAGGTCACGCGCGGCGTCGGGAACTTGTAGGCGGGCAGGCCAAGCGGCGCCAGATCGACCGGCGCAGCATCCACCGGAGGAGGAGCCTTGAGATATTCAAGCAGTGTCCCCATCGCCGCCAGCATCTGATAGTCGGCGAACACGATGACGCCACGCGCAGAGGTCAGCGAGACGGCGGCGTTGAAATACTGGTTTTGCGCATTCAGCAAATCGATCAGCGAGCGTTGACCGAGTTCGTATTCCTTGTCGAACGCTGTGATCGTCTTGCGCCCCGCCTGCAATTCGCGAGTCAAGGCCGAGACACGGGTCGCCGTAACTGTCCGCGCTGCCCAGGCCTTGTCGATGGATTCCAGCGCATCCCGCTGCAACCGCGCATGACGCATGGTTGCTTCGGTGTGACGCTCGGCCATCTCGGTGCGGCGCCATGTATCCTGACCGCCTCGGAAGATATCCCAGGACATCACGACCTTGCCGCTGTAGTCGTCGTGGGTAACACCGAGATACGGATAGGTGTTGTCGAGGTGGGTCGCGCGACCTTCGAGCGCAACGTTCGGCACAAAAGCGCCGTCCGTAACGCGGAATGCGTGCTTGGCGGCGTCGACGTCGGCCTGTGCAGCCATAATCGTCGGGTTAAAGCGGATCGCAACCGCCAGCGCCTCATCCCTCGTCTTGGGCAGTCCCCCCAGCGGACCCGGGAAGCGCAGATTGTAGGGCTCCAGGCCCACGACCTTGCGGTATTTGGCCCGGCCTTCCTCCAGACTCCGTCGAAATTCGGCGAGCGTCGCACGTGCGTTCTCGACGCGCTCCCGCGCCTGTTCAAAGTCGCCTTCGCCGGCCCGCCCGCCCGAAAAGCGGGATTGTACGTTGGAGAATATCCGCTCGTGGTTGGCGACGTTCTGCTGTCCGAGCTCAACGAGCCTCATATACCGGACGACATCGACATAGGCTTCCGCTGCGTCCAGCGCGATGAGTTCCGTTCGTTCCCGGACCCGGAAGGCGGCCGCGTTAACCCGGGCGGTCTGCCGCCAGATGTCGTGGATCGAAGCAAATCCGTCGAACAGGATCTGTCGTACGACAACGGACCCCTGGGTTCCGTTTCGCCACGTGCCAGCTCCCGGGGCAGGAATGGGCTGCGCCGAGCCGCTCACAACAGCAGCGCTCTGGTCGAATTTCTCGGGACCATAGCGGGCTTCTACTCGAACCTGGGGGAGTAACGTGCTTTGGGTCTGGCGGAGCTCTGACTCGGTTGCGCGCCGGTTTGCAGATGCCTCACCGACGCCAGGATTCGTCAGGGTAGCCTGCTTCAATGCATCGTTAATGGAAAAGGGTTGCGCTGCCACAGGCGCTGCCGTCGCCAAAAGCAAGGCGACCGCACAAAACGACGATTTCATCTGCCCCCGTCCCCACCAACTTGAAAGAACTTGCCGTTAAATCACGCTTCAATTGCGTTAAATTACGATGAAACTAGCAAATGGAACCGGATTCCCCTATGACATTTCAGCCACAGGTTCGCCCAACTTAAGTCATCGTAAATCAACTGTGAGTTGCGTGGTTTATTTAATGTCGAACGTGGACCGCCGGCAGGGGACCTGGGGGCTGGTCCCGGAAGCCGCGCCGGCTCACAGAGCGCACTAATATCGGCGGCTGATAACCGCAGCCCCGTGCTAGCGGTCGTTGTCATCCCTGCCGTTTGGGCTGCCGTCGCGGCCGCCGTTGCCGTAGCCGTTGTTCCCCTTCGGTCCGTAGTTGCCCGAACCCGCGATTGCATCGGATGTCAACGAAGTGGACAGCAATAGCGTGAGCGCTGGAGGCGTTACGGCCGCAAACCTGCCTGCCGAAGCGAGAAATTTCCGGCGGTCATTGAACTCTTCGTGCTTGCGATCATCCATGACTGCCTCCGATAGTTATCCACACAAAAGCTATCTCATTTAATTTCGGCTGAGTAATCATATTTAATATTTTTAATCACTATCAGTTGACGGAACCTTGAGTCTGCACGGCAAAGGCGAGGCACTTGAAGATCAGTCGGATGCGCCAGCGACATTCTATGAGCAGGTCCCCACGCGCCCTGGCTCGAATGGTGGCTTGGCATTGGTTGCGCGCTCGGTCCCAGGCCGGGCGACGGCAAGTGTATTCGGATCATTCCGCGGCGACGCGCTCTTAGATTCGCATTTTGCCTGCGAAATCATGATTGCGGGCTCAAGGGCGATCGCTCGCGACCTCGCTTGTTTCGAGTAGTATCGGCAGACAAAGCGCGACGGCGAGATCATGGAGCCTTGATGAGTGCTGAAATCAGACCCTACCGCATTTCGATCGACGAGGCCGTTCTTGACGATCTCAAGTCGCGGTTGCGCAACACGCGCTGGCCGGAAGCCGAACTGGTTGATGACTGGAGCCAGGGTGCGCCGCTGCAATGGATCAGGGAGATCTGCCGCTACTGGGCAGAAGAATACGATTGGCGCCAGCGCGAAGCGCGGCTCAATCGCTTTGCGCAGTTCACCACCGAAATCGACGGGCTCGACATTCACTTCCTGCACGTTCGCTCGCCGCATCCGGAGGCGATGCCGCTGATTGTCACGCATGGCTGGCCGGGATCGGTGGTCGAGTTTCACAAGGTGATCGAGCCGTTGACCGATCCGACCGCGCATGGCGGCAGCGCCGCCGATGCGTTTCACGTCGTCTGCCCGTCGCTGCCGGGTTTCGGTTTTTCGGCGAAGCCGAAGACGACCGGCTGGGGTGTCGGCCGCATCGCCTCAAGCTGGGCGGTGCTGATGGACCGTCTTGGCTATTCGCGCTACGGCGCGCAGGGTGGAGACTGGGGATCGGCGATTACCACCGCACTCGGTGCGCAGGATGCCGAACATTGTGCCGGCATTCACATCACGCTGGCGATGTCGGCCCGCCCCAACGTCGAAGGGCAGCCGACGCCGGAGGAGGCGCGGGCGCTGAACGGCATCCAGCATTACGCAGATTGGGATTCCGGCTATTCCAAGCAGCAATCGACCCGGCCGCAGACACTCGGGTACGGCTTGACGGATTCGCCGAGCGGACAGGCCGCGTGGATACTGGAAAAATTCTGGGCCTGGACCGATTGCGACGGCCACCCTGAAAACATCCTCGGACGCGACGAACTGCTCGATAACGTCATGCTCTATTGGGTGACGGCGACCGCCGCTTCGTCAGCGCGCCTGTATTGGGAGAGCTTTGGTCCCAAGCGGCGCCAACCATTCAAGGTGACGGTCCCGACCGGCGTCGCCGTATTCCCCAAGGAGATCGTCACGCCGGTGCGAAAGTGGATGGAGGCGAGCTATCCGAATATCCGGCACTGGAGCGAAATGCCGAAGGGCGGTCACTTCGCGGCTTTCGAGCAGCCGGAGCTCTTTGTGAGGGAAGTGCGGGACTTCTTCCGGACGGTGCGTAAACCGCCTGTTTCGTGATCAGTTCGGCCTGGTCACGCCCATTTTCGACGCATCCCGGTAACCGGGGGACCGAAATTGAAGCGCTGCCGCGCATCGAATAGACGGCCGCCGGTGCCGGATGAGCCAACAGCAAAGGCAGCTCATTCGGCATGTTTGTTGCATTTCCCTTGGTTAAATAAGGGAGTGCACGATGACATTCGGGATCCGCCGACGTGAATTCATTGCCGGCATTGGTGCCGGTCTTATAGCCAGTCCTTCTGTTGTACGCGCGCAGGGGCAACCCGTCGTCATTCGGGCCGGTGCCCTAAAACTGATCCACTCCATCGCTCCCTATTTCTACGATCAGTTCGTACCGGCGGGTTACAAGATCGAAGTGCTGCCGTTCGAAACGCCGACCGAGTGCAAGAACGCCGTCGTCACCAAGTCGGTCGATTTCGGCGCGTTCGGCATTGCCGCTGCACTGCTCGGCGCCGCCGCCGGCGAGCCTGTGGTGGTGATTGCTTCGACCTGCAATCGCGGCATGGCGGTCATTGCGAAGAAGGACGCAGGCATTGCGTCGATCAAGGATCTGAAGGGCAAGCGCGTCGCGGTGTTTCCCGGCACCACCCAGGAAGTGTTCTTCCTGGAACGGCTGCGGATGGAAGGCATGACGATCAAGGACGTCGAGCCGGTCCGCGTCTCCTTCAGCGAAATGCACATCGCCTTGTCGCGGGGCGACATCGACGCGTATGTCGGCGCAGAGCCGGGCCCGGGCGTATCGCTGTCCAGCGGGATCGGAACGCTGGTGGAATATCCGTACTCGACGGCGATGGGCTCGTTGAACATGGTGTTCGGCACCCATCGCGACGTGATTGCCGAAAAGCCCGATCTCGTCCGGGTGATGCTCGGCATTCATCAACGGGCGACCGATTTTGCCTCGAAGAACAAGGATGCGATGGTCGCGATGGCGTCCAGCAAGCTCGGCCAGAAAAAGGAGGCGATCGAAGCTTCCGTGCCCAATGTCGAACTGACATGGAAGCTCGAAGCAAGGCAGATCGAGCAGTCGAAAATCTATGCCGATCACATGCTGGCGCTGAAGCAGATCAAGCGGCTGCCGGATTTCTCAACCTTCATCGACACCAGTTTCGTCGATGCGGTGAAGCCGACCTGACCATGACCACGCTCGCGTCCGACAGCGAGAATAGCACGGGCACGGAGCACGGGGCGTCATGGACGGCGACTTGGTGGCCGAGCCTGCGTCCTGTCCTGTTGGCGATGGCTTTTCCTGTGGCGATGCTGGCGATCTGGCATTTTGCCACCATTGGACGGCCCGGCAGCCTGATCCCGCCGCCTTACGAGGTCTGGCTCGAACTCCGCGATCTCGCTTTCGGCGGAATCAATGACGACGCCTACAGCAAGACCCTGCATATTCACCTGCTGGCCTCGATCAGCCGCGTCTACGGCGGCTAATCGAGGCCAGCAGGTGAATATGCAGGGTCTTGC
>Ga0081455_10007084_pt1 | contig 11896 bp, 9 predicted proteins | sample TabmetS3T2R1_FD_70207 | JGI IMG/M metagenome (GOLD analysis project Ga0081455, IMG submission 70207) | Tabebuia heterophylla rhizosphere microbial communities from the University of Puerto Rico - S3T2R1 | ecosystem: Host-associated > Plants > Roots > Rhizosphere ...
CCGCCCGCCTCGAAGCGGTCGTAACGGACGATCGGCGCCTCGAGCTGCGCGGGGTCGAGGACGCCGAGGATGCGGCGCCAGTCTTCGATCGCCTGGTCGAGGTCCTTGACGAGAAAGCACACGTGGGCCAGCGGTCCGGACGGCATCAGCTCTCCTCTCGCACCCGCGGGCCGCTGCCCCAGGCGTAGTCGATGGCGGTCAGGATCGTCGTTCGCGTCTCGCGCGGGTCGATGACGTCGTCGACGTAGAGGTGGGCGGCGGCCTCCCACGGCTCGGACTCGCCGCTCCATTCGGCCGCGAGCTCGGCGAACAGCGCGTCGGCGTCGCCGCCCGCGGCCTCCAGGCGCCGCCGGTACACGGTGCGCACGCCGGTGTCGGGCGCCATGAAGCCGAGCTCCGCGGTCGGCCAGCAGACGAGCAGGTCCGGGTGGGTCGGCCGGCCGCCCATCGCGAAGTGCCCGCCGCCATAGGACTTGCGCACGACGACGGCGACCTTCGGCACCGTCGCCCGTGCGAGGCGCGCGACGATGCGTTCGTAGGCCGGCAGGATGCCCGCGCGCTCGGCCTGGCCGCCGATCATGAGGCCGGGCACGTCGTGCAGGAACACGAGCGGCAGGTTGAACGTGTCGCACAGGTCGGCGAACGCGAGCTCCTTGGCCAGCGCCGGGCCGTCGAGGACGCCGGCGCGCTGCATCGGCTGGTTGGCGACGATCCCGGCGGGCCGGCCGTCGAGGCGCGCGAGCGCGGTGATCAGGCTGCGGCCGTAACGCGCATGCAGCTCGAACAGTGACCCGGCGTCGACGACCGCCTCGATGACCTTGCGCATGTCGTAGCCGCGCTTGGGGTCGGCGGGCACGAGCCGGAGCAGGTCCTCGGCCGGCCGCGCCGGCTCGGCCCATCCCGTCGCCGGCGCCGGCAGCGCCGCCGAGCTCGGCAGGTAGGAGAGGAAGCGCTCGATGGCCGCCAGCGCTTCGTCCTCGCTCTCGACGACGAGGTGCGCGACCCCGCTCTCACCGGCGGCGACATCGGGTCCGCCGAGCTCGGTCGCGGTCAGCTCCTCGCCGATCGCCGACGCGACGACCGGCGGGCCGGACAGCGCCAGCGCCGAGGACTGGGTCATCACGACGAAGTGCGACATCGCCGCGTGGAGCGCGGCGTCGCCGAAGCTGGGGCCGAGGACGGCGGCGGCCCGCGGCGTCGCCGGGCGCCCGGGCGGCGGCTGCACGAAGGTGCGGAAGTCGAACGGCAGGCCCGAGAAGCGCCAGCCCATGACGTCGGGCATGCGCCCGCCGTCGGCGTCGCTCAGGCAGATCAGCGGCAGACCCTTGTGCCCTGCCCACTCGGCGATGCGGCGCTGCTTGCGCATGTTGACCTGGGCCGTCGTGCCGGCCAGCACGGTCGCGTCGATGGCCAGGATGCACACCGGGCGGCCCTGGACCTTCGCCAGGCCGGTGACGACGGCGTCGCCGGGGGACGGCTCCTCGCGGCGGCGCTCGGGCAGGGCCAGCAGGCCCAGCTCGTACCACGACCCGTGATCGACGAGCCGCTCGATGCGCTCGCGGGCGGTCAGGCGGCCGGAGGCGTGGTGGGCGGCGATCCGCTCGGGGCCGCCCATGGCCAGCGCCTGCTCGCGCCGCCGCGCCTGCTCGGCGACGAGCTCGAGCATCTCAGGTGGGATGGGCCGCTCGCTCATCGCCCGTGAAATCGCGGGTCACGGCGCGCCGCGAACGCGGCCAGCCCCTCGGCGTGATCGTCGGTGCTCTGGAGCAGCGAGACCGCCTCGATGGCGTACGCGTAGCCGTCGTCGCTGCCGCGTTGGAGGATCCGCTTGGCCGCCGCGAGCGCGAGCGGGGCGCGAGTGGCGATGAGCCGCGCGAGGCGCTCCGCCTCCGCCTCGTGCCCACCCGCGCGCGTGACCGTGTTGACGAGCCCCGCGAGCCGCGCCTGCTCGGCGTCGATCGGCTCCCCGGTGAGCGCGAGGTACTTCAGCGCGTGCAGGCCGGCATGCGCCCGCCCGCGCACAACCGCAAGGCCGGGCATGAGCCCGACCGAGGTCTCCGGCGTGGCAAAGCGGGCCGTGTCGTCGGCCACCACCAGGTCGCAGACCATGGTCAGCTCGCAGCCGCCGCCGTAAGCGAACCCGTGCACCGCGGCGATCGTCGGCTTGGGCAGCTCCTCGACGGCGCGCAGCGCGCCGAGCGCCTCGGCGACGTACGCCCGGCGCTGCGCGACGTCGCCGAGCTCGCCGAACCCGTCGATGTCGCCGCCGACCGAGAAGCAGCGCCCGGCGCCCCGGAACACGAGCACGCGCGCCGCGTCGTCGCCCGCGACGGCGTCGAGGACCGAGCGCAGCTCGGCCCAGAAGCCGGGCCCCATCGCGTTGAGCTTCTCGGGCCGGTCGAGCGTCGCCCAGGCGATCCCGTCGGCGATCTCGAGAGCCAGCGTCGGGGCAGCGGCCATCGGTTGTGACTCTACCGAACGGTTGTTTGAATTGGTACGCTGCCGCCACGCCCCCAGGAGGAGGACGGGATGCCGAAGAACACCATGCCGCTACCGGTCATCGGGCCGCAGGGAGAGCCACGGCTCGACCCCGTTGCCGGCGTCGAGGGCCGCTTCAACGGCGTCATGGCCTGGCGCCCTGAGCTCCTCGAGGCATTCTTCGACTTCTACGCGAAGCTGTGGACGACCGGCGTGCTCGACATGCGGATCAAGGACCTCGCGCGCATGAAGATCGCGCGCACGGTGGGCTGCCGGATGTGCCAGAACACGCGGTTCGCGGTCGCCGACGGCTACACCGTCGAGGACGACTACCTCGACATCGACGACGTCGAGAACGGGGAGTACACCGAGGCCGAGAAGGCGGCGCTCCGCTACGTCGAGGCGTTCGCGACGAACGCGGCGCTGGTGACCGACGAGATGGTCGCGGACCTACGCCGCCACTTCTCCGAGGCTGAGATCGTCGAGCTATCGATCGTGACCGCGATGGTCGGCGGGTTCGGCTCGATCAACGTGGCGCTGAACATCGCGCCCGACACGGAAGAGCTCATGCGCTTCGACTTCGCCGACCCGAAGTCTTGAGAACAGAAGGAGAGGAGAGACTCGTGCTGGACGGGAAGATCTGCCTGGTGACGGGATCGGCCCGCGGCATCGGCCGCGGGACCGCGATCGAGATGGCCCGACAGGGCGCGGGCGCCGTGATGGTGTCCGACCTCAACGACGACGGCGGCCGTGAGACGGTCGAGCTCGTCAAGGCCGAGGGCGTCGACGCGGACTACATCCACTGCGACATGACGGTCCCGGACGAGGTCCGCGCGCTCGTCGACGGCACGGTCGAGCGCTTCGGCGGCCTCGACGTGCTGCACAACAACGCCGGCGTGCACGAGTCCGACTTCACGACATCGCTGACCGTCGAGACGCTCCCCGAGGACGTCTTCGAGAAGATCTTCCAGATCAACCTGCGCGGCCCATGGCTGGCGATGAAGTACGCGGCGCCGCACCTGCGCCAGTCCAAGCGCAATCCCTCGATCATCAACGCGGGCTCGACGGGCGGCGTGACCGGCTACCCGAACATGAACGCCTACGGCGCGACGAAGGCGGGGCTCATCCAGCTCACGCGCTGCGTCGCCGTCGATCTCGCGCCCGACGTGCGCGTGAACTGCTACACGCCGGCGTCGGTCTACACCGACATGGTCAGGAAGTTCGTGGACGCGGCCGACGACAAGGAAGCGATCGCGCGCACCATGGTCGCCTCGCAGCTCATCCCGCGCTTCGGCGAGATCGACGAGGTCGCCAAGCTCGTCTGCTACCTCGCGTCGGACGCCGCGGCGTGGATCACCGGGTCGGTCTTCGCGATCGACGGCGGCTGCCTGGCGTGGTGCGGGACCAACGAGGCCTGAGCGGAAAGGTCGGGCAGTCCGCCGGACTGCCCGACCCTCCGGGCGCCTACTGCTGCCCGACGCCGAACTCCTTGGCCCACTTCGTCTTGAAGAACGTGACGAAGTCGGTCTTCGGCTTCACGTACTCGCCGGCCGGCGGCAAGTTGCTCTTGTCGATCACCTGGATCGCGCTGCCGTTGCGGATGTCCACGCCGTAGGTGGGCGTAAGCGCCGCCCAGTCCTTCGGCAGGTCGTCGAGCGTCTTGTTGCGCGCCCACATCTCGGCGAGCGAGTCGACGGCGGCCCAACCGTCGGCGTCGACCGGGCTCGTCACGATCGCCGTGCCGCATCCCTCGGCGATCGTCTGCAGGTTCACCTTGTCGTCGTAGAAGTTGTAGTTCTGGACCTTCCCGCACTTGCCGGCGGACTTGAGGACCTGGCCGATCGCCGGCATCTGGCTGTCGGTGTCCCCCCAGAACGCCGCGAGGTCGGGGTTCGCGGTCAGTTGCGCGCGGGCCGCCTTCTGGGTGTCCGCGACCAGCGAGGTGAAGTCCGTCTGGTGGTTGGCGACGATCTTCGCGTTCGAACCCGCCAGGTCGCTCTTGAGTTGCTCGTCGCGCAGGCGCTCCGAAAGCAGCAGCGGGAACGTATGCGTCGCGATCTTCGCGTTGTCGGGCAGGTGGGCGAGCATGTACTTGTCGAGCGCCGCCGTCATCGCCTTCTCGTCGGCCGCGAAGGTCGACTGGATGTTCGGCGACGGGTCCTGGATGCCGCCGATGTCGATCACAGGAATGTTCTTCGCGCGCGCGCGCGCGAGCGACGGCGTGATCGCCTTCGTCGGGTTCGACAGGTCGAGGATCCCGTCGACGTTCTGGGCGAGCAGGCTGTTCATCCCTTGCTCGCTCTTGGCCGGGTCGCCCTGGGCGTCGATCGTGATCAGCTTCCAGCCGACGGCCTTGGCAGCCGCCTCGGCGCCGGCCTGGATGCGCTGCGCGGCCTCTGACTGGCCCGTCACGTTGACGAGGCCGAGCGTCTTGTTCGGCAGCTTTACGGCGGCGCCCTCCTTCTTGGCGGCCGCCTCGCCGGCGGCCGCGGCCTGGCTCGCCGCGGAGCCGGTCTGCGCCTTGTTGTTGCCGATCGTCGAGTTACCGCCCGTGCTGCTGTTGCTGCTGTCCGACCCGCCGCACGCGGCCAGGGCAACGCTCATCGCGCCGATCGCAAACAGCGACGACGCCCATCGAGTGGATCGCATACAGGTCTCCTCCGCCCCAAGAAAATTCTACCTACCGTTTGGTTTATACCTGACCGAGAGGTCCTGTCAACCCACTGGCAGCACCAGCGCGCTGGGGTGATCGGCGTCGTGGTGGATCTCCTGCTCGGCGCGGATTGCGTCGTCTGGGCCGTCGGCCCCGAGCTCGCGTCCGGTGTTCATGTTGCGGTCGAAGCGGGGGAAGTTGCTCGAGCTGATCTCGACCCGGATGCGGTGGCCCGGGAGGAACGTGTGGGCCAGGTCCCACAGATCGATAGCGAACGGCGTGACGGCGCCGGGCGTCAGCGGGGCCGACCGAATCCGTGGCGAGTCGCGGTAGCGCGCGCGGACGATCCCGTCGGCCAGGTTGGCGGCGAAGCCGTCGGGCGCGACGTCGACGAGCTTGGCAGTGAAGTCCGTGTCGACGGCCGAGGACGACGCCCACAGCTCGACCCGCACGGGACCATGGACGACCACCGGCTCGGTCAGCTCGGGCGACGTGAAGCAGATGACGTCGGGGCGGCTCTCGACCGGGCGCTGGTCCTCGATGCCGGCGCCCATGATCGTGGGCATGAGCGTCTTGCCGCCGATCGTCGGCACGGGGTCCAGGGGGTCGTAGACGTAGGCGTCGGCCGGCTCGTCCCTCGCCGCCGGGTCGTCGCCGAGGGCGCCGCCGGCGTGCAGGTACAGCCGGCGCTCGCGGTGCTCTGGCGGCCATGACGCGGCCTCGCGCCACGCGTCCTCGCCGAGCTGCCAGTAGCGGACCCCCGCCGCGGTGCCTGAGTCGAGGCCCTTCACCCAGCGGTCGAACCAGTCGAGCAACAACGGACCGGAGAACGCCTCGCCGCAGCGGGCCGATGGGCCGAACTCGACCGCGCCGGTGCGCGACGTGGAGAAGGGCGAGACGTAGTTGGCGTGCTCCCACGGCCCGACGATGAGGCGGTGATGGGAGCGGCCGGGCTCGGGCGCCCGCTCACGCGCCGCGCGGTAGAGCGCCATGTGCGAGCCGAGGAAGTTGTCGTGCCAGCCGGCGATCGACAGGATCGGTGCACGGATCCGGTCGATCGACGCCAGGACGTCGACGGCCTCCCAGTAGTCGTCGTAGTCCGGGTGCTCGAGCCACTCGTGGTACTGCAGCTCGCCGCACCGCTCGAGCAGCGGGTGGTCGGTGATCGGCAGGCGCTCGGCGGTCTTGGGAGCGTCGATGAGCGCTTGGGCGTACTCGCGGCGCAGCTGCGCGCGCGTGTCCTCGTCGACGTCGAGGCGCCCGATCGACTCCGACAGGGTCATGTACGCCCAGTAGACGTTCCAGCCCAGCTCGAACGCCCCGCTCGTGTAGACCCAGCCGTCGTGGTAGTCGGCACCCGTGCCGAGCACGGCCACCGCCTTGACCTCGTCGCGGCCCAGCGCGGCGATCGCGAGCGCGGTCTCCGCCGAATAGGCGGTGCCGTAGGTGGCGAGCCGGCCGTCACACCAGGGCTGCGCGAGGACCCACTCGAGGCAGTCCTCACCGTCCTCACGCTCGTGCACGAAGGGATGCCAGCGCGATTCGCTGCCGGCGCGCCCGCGCACCTCCTGCACGACGACCGCGTAGCCGCGGCGGACCGCCTCGAGCGGGTTGAGCAGCAGGAGGCCGACGATGAACGCGGCCGAGCGGCTGCCCCGGATGCGGTAGACCAGCGTCGGGAACGGGCCGGGGCCTTCGGGGCGGTAGACGTCGGTGGCGAGGCGCACTCCATCGCGGGCCGTGACCATCAGCTCGCGTTCGACGACCGTGTTCACGTGCCCGTTGGCTGCCATGGCGGCAAGCTACCATGATTCAAACTAACGTTTGGTTGGCTGAAGACGGAGGGCTCGATGGCCGGCGGGTTCGATGTGCGCGACCGCGTGATCTGGGTGACGGGCTCCTCGCGGGGGATCGGGCGAGGCGTCGCCGAGCACCTCGTGGGGGCGGGCGCGTCGGTGGTCGTGCACGGCCGCGACGCGGAGCGGGTGGGCGAGGTCGCCGGCGCGCTCGGCGACGCCGCGTTCCCGCTGGCGGCCGACCTGCGCGACGAGGAGGCCATCGCCGCCGGGATCGAGGCGATCGCGGCGCGCTTCGGGCGCCTCGACGGCCTCGTGGCGAACGTCGGCGGGGCGGCGCACGGCCCGCTGGCGACGATGGAGGTGGAGCGGTTCCGGCGTCAGCTCGACCTCAACCTCACCGGCGCGTTCGTCGCCGCGCGCGCCGCCCATCCGCAGCTCGCCGCGGCGCGCGGCGCCGTCGTCCTGATCTCGGCGACGGCGGCCACCAACCCCACGCCCGAATTCGGTGCCTACGGTGCGGCCAAGGCCGCGGTCGAGCACCTCGCGCGTTCGCTGGCGGCGGAGTGGGGGCCCGACGTGCGCGTCAACGCGGTCTCCCCGGGCCTCGTCCGCACCGAGGGCTCGCTGCGCTCGGTGTTCCGCGGCAGCGAGGAGCTCGCCGCCCGTGCCGGCCGCACGACCGCGGTCGGTCGCGTCGGCGAGCCCAGCGACATCGCCTATGCGTGCCAGTACCTGCTGTCGGACGCCGCGGCGTACGTCTCGGGGGCGGTGCTCGTCGTCGACGGCGGGCCGACGGAGGGTCCGACGCAGCGGATCCTCCGCGCGCTGGAGGACTAGGCCCGGGTCACGCGGCGGCCGCTCGGGCCGCGGTCGTGGACCTCGCGGTCGTCGCGCGGCTCGCGCAGCTGCGACTTGATGACCTTCTCCGTCGGCGTCTTGGGCAGCTCGGTGAGGACCTCGAGGTAGCGCGGGACCGCGAAGTAGGGCAGGCGCTCGTCGCACCAGGCCCAGAACACCTCGATGTCGATCCGCGCGCCCTCGGCGAGGACCAGGCAGGCCTTGATCTCGTCCTCGCCGCCCTCCTCGTCGGCGGCCACCGCGACCACCGCCGCCTCGTAGACGGCCTCGTGCTGGCTGAGGACGTGCTCGACGTCGGCCGACGCGACGTTCTCGCCGCGACGGCGGATGCGGTCGGCGAGCCGGTCGACGAAGCACAGCTCGCCGTTCTCGTCGAAGCGCCCGGCGTCACCGGTGTGGAACCACAGGTTGCGGAAGGCCTCGACCGTCTTGTCGGGCGCGCCGAGGTAGCCGTGGGTCACCGTCCACGCAAGCTTCGTGCGGACCACGATTTCGCCGGTCTCGCCCTGAGCCACCGGCTCGTCGTCGCCGTCGACGATCTGCACCTCGTAGAACTCCTCGTCGTACGTCCCCGAGGACACGCTCTCGGACCGATCGACGACGCGCCGCGCGACCATGCCGGTCTCGCTCGTGCCGTAGGAGGTGACGATGCGCTCGATGCCAAACCGGTCGCGGAAGCGGCGCGACAGGTCGGGCGTACAGGGGACCATCCACACCGAGCGCAGGCCGTGGTCGGTGTCGGCGTCCGTCGGCGGCTGCTGCATCACGAAGTCGACCATGACGCCGAGCATCGAGGAGTGCGTCGCGCCCGACGTGCGCACCCGCTGCAGCCAGCGCGAGGCCGAGAAGCGCTCCTCGAGGTGCGCCTTGGCGCCGACGATCATGCAGCCGTAGACCGTCATGTGCGCGTTGATGTGGAACAGCGGCAGCTCGCTGATGTAGGTGCTGTCCGTGTCGAGGTCGAGCAGCTCGAGGTTGCGTTCGTTGAGCAGGTGGCCGTGCGCATAGGGCATGAGCGCGCCCTTCGAGCGGCCGGTGGTCCCCGACGTGAAGAGCACCGCGTAGCTGTCGGCCGGCGTGACCACGACCTCCGGCGGCTCGTCGTCGGCCGGCACGTCGCCGAACGCGTGCGTTGCGAAACCGCCGGTGTCGACGCCGACGGTGTCGCCGACGACGATCAGCTCCTGCAGGAACGGCATGCGCTCGCGGCTGGCCATCACCGTCTCGACGTGCCGAGCCTCCAGCACCATGAGCCGCGCCTGTGCGGTGTTGGCCACGTGCTCGAGGAACTCGCCTCGGTAGTCGGTGTTGATCGGCGCGTGGAACGCGCCGAGCTTGTTGAGCGCGAACCACGTCAGGACGAACTCGAGCCGGTTGCCCATCATCACGAGCACGGTGTCGCCACGGCGCACGCCGAGCGCGGCGAGCCCGGCGGCGAGCCGGTCGGAGCGCTCGTCGGCCTGTGCGTAGGTGACCGCGGCGTCGTCGACCGCGAACGAGAGGTAGGGCTTGTCGCCCAGCTCGCGCGCGCGCTCGCGCAGGAGCTGGGGCAGGACCCAGCGGTCCCGGTCCTCGACGATCAACCGCATCTCAGGACCGGGGAGTGAACCCGATGTGCAGCTCCTTGAGCGCCCTGAGGAAGTAGTTGGGCGCGTAGGAGAAGTCGTTGGCGCCGTCGATGAACCACATGTCGTCGATGCGCTCGACGAGGGCCTTGAACCCGTAGTAGAGCTCGCGCCGCGCCAGGGGCGCGCCGAGGCAGTGGTGCGTGCCGGTTCCGAAGGCGAGGTGCGAGCGCGGCTGCTTACGCTCGAGGTCGAAGTCGGTCGGCTGGTCGAACCGGCGCTCGTCGCGGTTGCCCGCGCCGTAGCGAAGGCAGACCACCGCGCCGGCCGGGATCGTCACGCCGTGCAGCTCGACCTCCTCGGAGGTCTCGCGCAGCAGGCCTTGGACCGGGCATTCGAGCCGCAGGACCTCCTCGACCCACGTCTCGAGGTACTGGTCGGGGTCGGCCTTCACCTTGGCCCAGACGTCGGGGTTCTGGATGGCCAGCATGACGCCGCCGGACAGCGCGTTGGTCGTCGTCTCTGACCCGCCGACGAAGAGGTCGGCCATCATCTCGGAGTGGAGCTCGTTGTCGTTGAGCGGGCGCCCGAGGCCGGGGACCTCGTTGTTGACCAGGTCCGAGAGCAGCGAGTTGTTGGGCTCCTTGCGCAGCTCCTCGTACTTCCTCTGGAAGTATTGCTGCGCCTCGATCTCCTGATCAGCGGACCACCGTCGCTCGTCCGGGGTCTGCATGAGGCCCATGCGCTGAATCCAGGCGTCGGTCCACGCCTTGATCTGCGGCATGTCCTCCTCGGGGGCGCCCATCTGCTTGCCGATGACGTAGAGCGGCAGCGGGATGGCGACCGCCTTGACCCATTCGACCTGTCCCTGGTCGATGAAGTCGTCGATGAGCCGGTGGGCAAGCGCCTCGACGAACGGGTCGAGCTCCTTGATCCGGGTGGCACGGAACGCGTGGTCGAAAAGCTTGCGGCGCTGCATGTGCTCGGGCTCGTCGAGCCCGCTCAGCGTCGGTACCGTCGGCCAGCCGTGCTCCTGGTACTTGGCCGCGAGCTCCGCCTCGAGCTCGAGCTCGGCGCGCAGCTCGTCGGAGAGGTTGGGATCGTCGGGCCGGATGCCCTTCTCGGTCGCGCCGGCCGCGTTGCCGATGCGGTTCGTGAACCGCTTGGCGTCGAGCGTCGCGGTGCGGATGTCCTCGTAGCGCGAGAGGAAGTACATGCCCGTGTTCGGGTCCTTCCAGACCGGCGCCTCGTCGCGCAGGTCCTTGTAGGCGTGGTACGGGCAGTCGTTCGTCGCGGGGTCGAAGAAACTGATCTCCTGGACGGACTCGGCCATGCCGCTGTCTCTCCCTTGTTTCTCGCGTGGCTGCGTCGGGCCGGGACCATAGCGCTTCTACCTACCGATTGGTAGAATTCCGCGGCCGTGAACGAGTTCGCCGGGCTGCTGCGCCGCCAGCTCGCGCACGACCTGCGCGCCCTCCCTGCGACCGTCCGGTCGCGGTTCGGCGACGAGGGCCGCGCCGCTCGCAGCGGGACCGTGGCCGAGATGCGCGACGCGGCGCGCCGGGCGCTGCCGCGCGTGATGTTCGACTTCGCCGACGGCGCCGCCGCCGACGAGGTCACTGCCCGTCGCAACCAGGCCGACTTCGCCGAGCTCGAGCTGGTGCCGCGCGTGCTCGTCGACGTCTCCGAGATCGAGCTTGGCACGACGGTCCTCGGCCACCCGGTGTCGATGCCGATCCTCGGCGCGCCCATGGGCCTGCTCGGACTGCTGCACCCGGACGGCGAGGTCGCCCTCGCGCGCGCGCTGCACGCGGCGGGCTCGGTCTACGCCGTGAGCGCGATGGCGTCGTGCTCGATCGAGGAGGTCGCGATCCGTGCGCCGGGGCCGATCTGGTTCCAGCTCTACCTCTGGCGCGATCGCGGGTTCGTGCGCGAGCTGCTGGCACGCGCGCGCGCCGCGGGCCACCTCGCGCTGGTCCTGACGGTGGACGTCCCGACGGCGGCCGCGCGCGATCGCGACCGGCGCAACGGGTTCGGCATGCCGCCGCGCATCACCGCCCGCTCCCTGGCCGGCGGCGCGCTGCGCCCGCGGTGGGCGTCGCGTTTCGTCCGCAACCCGCGGATGCGCCCGGAGAACGCGGCGGGGCGCGGCGGCGCCGGCGACCCCGTCGGCATGACCGAGTTCATCGTCACGCAGTTCGATCCGGCGGCCACCTGGGCCGACGTGGCGTGGCTGCGCGAGCACTGGGACGGGCCGCTGCTGATCAAGGGCATTCTCACCGCCGACGACGCCCGCCGGGCGGTGGGCGCGGGCGCCGCGGGGGTCATGGTCTCCAACCACGGGGGCCGCCAGCTCGACCACGCACCGTCGACGATCCGCGCCCTGCCGCGGGTGGTCGACGCCGTCGGCGGCGAGGCCGAGGTCTACCTGGACGGCGGCGTGCGCCGGGGGAGCGACGTCGTCAAGGCGCTGGCTTTGGGCGCGCGTGCGTGTCTCGTCGGCCGCCCGCTCGCCTACGGCCTCGGGGTGGCCGGCGAGGCGG
>Ga0081455_10007085_pt1 | contig 11895 bp, 12 predicted proteins | sample TabmetS3T2R1_FD_70207 | JGI IMG/M metagenome (GOLD analysis project Ga0081455, IMG submission 70207) | Tabebuia heterophylla rhizosphere microbial communities from the University of Puerto Rico - S3T2R1 | ecosystem: Host-associated > Plants > Roots > Rhizosphere ...
CTCGCAGGCATCGATCACACGAATCATCACCCCAGGGGATTGCGGGGTGGCCCTCAAGGCTGTGTCCCATTGCCCACGGCTGTAGGGCTCATCGCCTGAGCCGCTTCGAAATAATGTCGGATTCGGGTTAATAGTGCATAACTGTGTTCAGGCTGTTCAAGGGTCTCAGATGCAGGACTTTGGGGTTAAATCTTGTAATGACACATTTCTAAGAAGAGATGGGACTTGTCGGCACCATGGCCGGATTAGAATCGATCTCCGCAGGACTACAAGCGCGAAGGTAGGACAGTGAAGCGCCCGATTCGAGAGGGGCGATAGACTTGAAAATCTCGACGGTCCACGGTAAAGATGCGGCGCAGCCGCTCGCGCTCGGCGACGCGCACCAGCGCAGCGTCCGCCAAATCCATCGGTAGGTTGCGATACTTGCGCATCAACTCCTTCATGCGAGCGACATCCTCATTTCCCAGCGGCAGTATTTCAACAGCCCCGCATTCAATCATCTCCCAGAGAGCAAGTTGTGCCTCCAGGGAGAAGCTTAGAAGGTACATCGCTTCGGTCAACACGGGCCAGACGGTCCCAAGCGATTCGCCCAGCGTCGAGAACGTTTCCTTACAAACTTCGTGATGCTCATCGTCCTCGTGGATCAACGCGACCAATGGACCGGTATCCACAAGAATCATCGGCGACTCCGCCGGCGATCGAGAAGCATCTGACGAAATTTCTCACCGGTTCGCGCGGAAAGATTCCGCGGCCCCCCTTTGACGCAACCCACCAGATGGGCAACCAGATCGTAAGGACGTTTCCCGTCCGACCCATGGTCCTCTTGCTTGGCGAGGACGCTGACGGCGTCGCGTACGACCTCGGATTTGGTCTGCCGCCTCTTTCGTGCCAGGCGCCCGATCAACGACTCCGTTTTTGCATCCAACCGTACACTCAAAGCCATGAGAAACCCCCTGAATTGTAATACACAACTGTACTACACGTCTAACGCGCTTTCAACATACGCTTTACACGAAATGTCTTGACGAGGAGTTAAAGCCTACTGGTATCGTAGTAGGATCGAAGATCGGAAAAATTGGTGAACACGGTCCATGAGTCGCCAGAACTCCTTATTTTGCGCGAGCACCATGCTTTCAATGTCTGTGTCTCGGTGACGCGGAAAAGCACCGCGCAAGGACGACCATTTTTGGTGATCACAACCGACCGTTCCGAAGGTAATTCTTTAACGGTTGTACGGGTTGTGTGGAAGTACCAATCGAGCCCGGCAGAAGGCCTGACGAGTAATGAAGATCGGTCGGTTGACTCTATTTGTGGAGCTAGGCCCTAGCCCTACCGCCATAGAGTCAGCGAGCAATGGTCAATAGATAAACATTAGACAATGAGAACGGGGAAACCTGGAACTTCCAAACATTCCAGATGTTCTATCTTTGGCAGAGACTTACAAAAATTTAAATTTCACGACGGCGACGTCTTACTACACAGATCGCTGTTTGCTAGCCTAGAAATAGGAAGGAGATTTGTTGAAGCAGCCAATCATCACCGCCGCGAGTGTCGCCGCGTTAATTTTCTGCGTCCCGACCGCGGCGGGGCAGGAGCGTGCCCGCCAGAGAGGATCGGGCCACGCAACGCTGCCTGCCTCGCAGGTCGTCGACGGCGACCACTTTGCCTTCGGCAAAACCGTGGAGATCTCCGGCACCATAAACGGCGGTCTTTATGTCTCGGGCGGTCAGGTCGTTATCGACGGCCGTGTGAACGGCGATGTTCTCGTCGCCGGCGGCAGAGTCAGTTTATCTGGAACCGTTTCTCAGGATGTCCGGGCTGCCCTTAGGAGCTGAATTGATTACCAGGAAACAGTTTTACGCAACCGCGAGAAGCCGGGATCTAATCTAACGGCGTCGCGACCCAAGTACGTTAAGTTGGATCGCAAACTCGGGAAAGCGAGTCGAATCACCTGGGCTAGGCGGACGGGCGACACCCCGATCGCCTTCGCGAGCGCGTTTGCCGCGACGCCCAATGCGGAATCGATTTCGTGCTCAGGCGCTCATCGTTAGTGATAAACAGATCAACATGTGCATGCGAGGCGCAAGCAAGCTGAATCGCGTCGGGCGAGCGGATCGTACGATCCTTTCGGATGCTTGCACAAAGTGCTCATTCCCCAACCAATTTCAAGGCTCCCCGCCCGGTACAGCAATCTTTAGGTGCTACGGATTCAAGTTAAATTCAATTTCGCCCGCGCTCTGGTTGTCGTTACGTTTCTGCTTGGTGATCTGAACACTGCCAAACTTGGGCCGCCCGGCGTTGATGAGATACACACTCATCGTGGTTAAATGCCGATTCTCGAGCGTGAGCCTGTGCGCACCGGCCGCGAGCGGGCCAGGCGTCGCGGAGAACTCTAACTGAATGATTCCCGATCCGGTGCGAAGCTCTTCAGGTACGACGAATTCAGACACGGTGAGTTTCAATTCTAACTTTCGCCCGTCTATGCGGAGCATGAGATCGCGCTTCAGTGACTCGGCATATGCTGCGGCTTCGTTCGTGGAAATCACCCCGTCGCGATCGCGATCAATTAAGGTGATCACCTGTTCGGCGACAGCCACGCCCGGGGTAAGGTTGATTTGCAGCCGGACGCCACTCGGTTCGATGGCCACAAGCGTCGCTTGCAGATACTGGTCATCCCGATGGGCGAAAACCGCGGACGGAACCGCAAGCAACGCGAGCAACAGCGGTAGACTCCAGAGTGCGCTGGTCACCGCTTCCACCATTTTACTCCGTAATCGTTCGTTGGATCGCGATAAATCGTATGGATGTGCTTTGTCGGGTCGCCGCCCAGGCGCTGCGGAGCGTACTCGATGATTACCGTCGGCCCTTGGATTCGAAAGTAAGCGGCGCTGCCTTTTTCTGTTGGGCCGCTCCACGCGAAGTAAGTTTCGGCGATATTCTTTCTCATCTCGTCCATTTTCGCTTTCGCGACAGCTTCGTGCATGATCCCAGTCCATTCGCTCGCGAGATCCAGCAGCATCTGGCGCTGCTTCTCGGTCAAGTCCGAGCCTTTGATTCCTTCCGGCTGAATCGTCTGGCCGTCGCGACCGGGCCCGAGTACAAGGTCGCGCATCTGAAAGCCAAGGATGGCCTGCTTGCGCTTCGCTTGGTTCAGCGAACTAAGCAGGGCAAACGCCTTGTCAGTCTCGCGACCCAGGGGACGCACCGTTTTGCCTTCGAGTTCGTAAATCGCCGGCTGCGCGCCGGTGTGGCTCGGCGCGAGCGTGCGTTCCTCGCCGGCAAGCGTGATGTTGAGGCCGAGATGGTGCCCGCCGAACTGAATCATCCACGGCTCGGCGGTGGAAGGCTGGCCGAGGAACGACACATAATATTCATCGCGCCCAAAGATCGTCTGGCCGCTCGATTTTTTCAACACCTCGTCGGCCTCGACGATCTGCAGAACCTTTTCGTACCCCTGCGGACTCAATGCCGCCGCCAGGACCGCGAGCACGGCCTCGCGCTGCGGTTGAGTGAAGTCGCCCATGCGTAGTCCCTGCCGTTTGAAGATTGCGGTCGGAAGATTCGACCAGCGCTTGCGTTGCGCGTCATCTTTGAAATCGAAGACGACCTTGCCACGCTGGGCATCATCAAGCGTGGCGAGGAAATTTTTCGCGGCAGCGACGATACCCGCGGTCGGCGCACCGGGTGTAGAGTTCGTCTGGGCAAAGCTGTCCAACCCAGCGCCGAGCAACACGATTAAGACCAGGGCAAGCTTTTTGTTCATCGCTAAATTGAAACCTAATCTCAGCCACGGGTCAACACGCACAACGGGTGGCGATGTATCACTCAGTCTGTAAATTCGTGAGCGAACTTGGAGATCAAGTACTTGTTAACTCTAATCCGACATTATTTCGAAGCGGCTCAGGCGATGAGCCCTACAGCCGTGGGCAATGGGACACAGCCTTGAGGGCCACCCCGCAATCCCCTGGGGTGATGATTCGTGGGATCGATGCCTGCGAGCAACCTGCACGCTCAGGTGCCCACGGCTTCCGGTCTCACCGCTCTCGCTCACTACTCACTTTGCCTAAGTTTTGTCGGATTAGGGTTAATAGTTGTTGCAATCGTATGCGCGTGAGGTGTTTGTGCTCTGCCGAATTTGTTCCGGGAGTAAAGGCGAGAAGCATCGCGGGTTCACGATTCGGAGGCAGATTAGTTGTAGAGTAGAATTTATAATTCACGGGTATGAACCCTCTCTATTTTCGCGCGCTCCGGGCATCTATTATCGGACTTCTCGCGATGGCGGCGCTGCTTTTTGTGCCGGCGGGGACCTTCGACTACTGGCAGGCGTATCTCTTCATGGCGGTCTTCGTGGGAGCGTCGGCCGCCATCACGGTGTATCTCGCGATCAAGGATCCCGAGCTTCTCGAGCGGCGCATGAAGGCCGGGCCGACGGCGGAAAAGCAGACGAGTCAAAAGATCATCATGGTTTTCGCGCTGCTGGGATTCGTAGCGCTGCTGGTGGTTCCGGCATTGGACCGTCGCTTTATGTGGTCGCCAGTCCCGCCGTACGTCTCTCTCATTGGAGACTTCCTGGTCGCGCTCGGATTTTTGCTGGTCTACTTCGTCATTCGCGAGAATAGTTATGCCGCCTCCACGATCCAGGTAGTCGAGGGCCAAACGGTCATTTCGACCGGGCCGTATGCCGTCGTGCGTCACCCAATGTATGCCGGAGCGCTTCCTTTACTCACCGGGACGCCGCTTGCGCTCGGCTCGTGGGCGGGCCTCATCGCGCTTCTCTTGTTCATCCCCGCGCTCATCTGGCGGCTTCTCGATGAGGAAAGATTCCTGCACGAACATTTGCCGGGATATACGGAGTATACTGGAAGGTGCGGTATCGATTGCTGCCGTTTGTCTGGTAGATCGACGAAAAATGATTGGGGTGTCGCGGCTTCGCTACTCTGAATGCCGGCTTTCGATCCGAAACATTCCCGTTAGCTCCGGAACAATCAGGGTCAGCTTTCGTACAACTAATTCACAGCTCGCGCGTCGCCAATAGGGCGCCCTCCGCCAAGGCCGTAAACTTGAGCCAGGCCTCGATTAGCTTTTCAGTTGATTATTATATAGCGCTCAAGCCTGCCGAGTTCTTTTGCATCCACATACCGGGCGATCTCTGTGCGCAACTCCTGAATACTCTTGTAGGGACGGTGTTCTTTGAGCCCTCTTAATGTCTGCGGCGTGATCCCTGGGATGCTCAGAATGGCTTCATCAGACGCTGAGTTCACGTTGATGGGCACGAACACATACTGTTCCAACCGGGCCACTTCCTTGTCGTCGACATACTTGCCGATCTCTTTGCGAAATTGAGCGATGGCCGTGTAGGGCCGATACTCGAGAAACTCCCGCAGCATGCGGTTCCCCATGCCGGGAATCAGCATGATCTCCTCGCGCGCCGCCGTGTTGAGATTTAGTTGGAGGAACATCTTCGTATAAAGTTCGCTCAGTTGTTTGGCGTCGAGCGATTGACTGAGAAATTTGTGGAGATCCATCATATTCGCAAAAGGACGGCGCTCCACAATACCCATCACGAGAGCGGGGTTGAGATGCGGCAGCTTCATGAATTCTTTTTCGTCGGCAACGTTAGGCTCTATCATCCCCTGCTGGCGCCCGACCTGGGCGGACATCGGAGCTGCGACCGCCAGAATCCAACCGGCAAAAAGCAGACTTAGAAAAACAGACTGTTTCACGCTATTCATTTCTTTCTCCTTGGCTCTTCAATTTGGCTGTCAATGGATGGGTGGCGGTAAGTGTACACAAGCCCGAGCAGTCCCAACTGAATCATGGTGCCCGGCGCCAGGGCCGGTGGTGTTTTCGCGGTCATCACAGCCCAAAATAGCGGCCAACCGCTCAGAGCCGGATTGGTTTCGAGCTTGAATTCCATACTGCTTTGATAGTGAAGCGCGATACCGGCGACCCCGGCGATCAGAAAAAGCCCCATGATAGCCTGGATCCCGCGAACGCTCGCCCGGTGCTGTACGATGACATGCCACGTCAGGATCAAGAGAGCTAACCCCATTAGTACAAGAGGGATCAACTCCCATGCACTTCTTGTGTGCTGGAGCAGTAGAAGCTCGGCGCCCATTCCAAACAAGCCAACAAAAAGTAATGCTAAGATGAGCGGGCGCATGATCATTGCTCGAGTACCGGGTCAACCCAACCCAGTACATTTACGGTGAAGGCATTGTCAAGTTCGACGCATCGTAGCATTTGAGCTTTTATTTCACTTGCATCAGCGTGTTTTTAGCGTGACGGCGATGCCGACGGAGTGCAGTTCAAAAACACTGTCTCCAGGTCCGATTGGTCGTGACGGACTTGACATACTGTGGATCCGGTGACTGCGCGTAAACTTCGCTATCTCCTACAAACGGTTGACTGGGCATTAGGAACGAAAGTGCAGTCCTAGGCACAAACATCCTGATCATGGACAAATATCCTTTCCGTTGGTGAAATTGAACAAGCATCAACTCCGGCGAAAAAATTTGCTAGTCGCGGCTTGATTTTGAAACGGTTAGACGTGGATCATTCTTACAAGGTTTACCGGATTCTTTTTCGTTACCGATCTATGATTCCACCAAATACGGTCGCCAACGATCAGATTGCACCATCTCCCTTCGACCGATGGATTGAATAACCAGCAAATCCGCACGCGAGCGCGCACTCTGCTCGCGGAAAAGCGCCGACTTTACTGTTTCAAACTGGTTACGTTCCTGCAACATTGGTTTTAACGATTCGTAGACGGCCGCGGCCAGAAACGCTGGCATGAAAGGCGTTGAAGGTGGTAGTTTGAAACCGTTTGAAAGGAGTCTTTGAACGATCATGGAACAAAACAAAGACCGGCGCGCGGTAGGCGTGAAAGTCCTGCCTGAAGGCGTCGAAGAGTACTGCGAGCGACACACGACGGCACTAACCGAACTGCACGAGCGGCTGCTCAAGGAGACTGAAGAAAAAACCACCACGGCAAATTTCCTGGTCGGCGAGATCGAGGGCGCATTTCTCAAGATGCTGGTGCGCATGACCCGGGCCAAAAGGATTCTCGAAGTCGGTATGTTTACCGGCTATAGCGCATTGTCGTTCGCCGAGGCGCTGCCCGCCGACGGCTCGATCGTCACCTGCGAGCTCGATCGGCGTGCAATCGAAATTGCTCGTCGATTTTTCGCCCGCAGTTCTCATCGCGATAGGATCGAAATTCGCGAAGGCCGGGCGGCCGACACCTTAAGAACCTTGCAAGGCCCTTTTGATCTCTGCTTCATTGATGCCGACAAACCGAGCTACGATTACTATTACGATCGTTGTGTGGAATTAACACGCCAGGGCGGGCTTATCGTCCTCGACAACATGCTGCGCTACGGCCGGGTGCTCAATCCAACCGAAGAAGACGCACGCATTGTCAACGCATTGAATGATCGGATTCATAACGACCCGAGGGTCGAAAATGTTCTGCTGCCGTTTCGAGACGGCATCATGCTGGCCTACAAACTGTAACCTAGCCAAACATATTTGAAATTCTCGGTTGAACATTGGCTACAGAATCGGAAAAGAGATCATTCGCGCAAAGAGCGCAAAGACGGCAAGATAGAATTTTGATAAAACATGCCGGATGGGGCGGGGGCCTTTGCGAACTTAGCGTGCTCGGCGGGAGAAAATTTCTTGAACTTGTTCTATCAAGTATTTTGACCGAAATCGCCTAAGAATTAGACAAGAGGTGAACGATGAGTCAACCAAAAGTAATCGATGCCGATGGGCATATCATCGAGCGGTCTGACGATTTGCGCCGTTATTTAAAAGCCCCGTTCAACAAACGCAGTGGCCCGCTCACAGCATCCGAACCCTGGGATCGGGACCTGCAAGAAACCTTGCCCGCGCACCCGAAGATCTTTCCGCGCGCGCCGCTGGCGGAGGATTGGCTCCGTATCATGGATGACTACGGCATCGAGCTGGCCTTTCTTTATCCGACATCCATGGGCAACGTGTCCCGCATCCGCGAGCCTGATTATGCTGTGGCACTCTGCGAGGCTTACAACGACTACGTTTACGATCACTACGTGAAAGTTTCCGAGCGCCTCAAGCCGATCGCCATCATTTCGCCCCAAGATCCGGGGAGGGCCGCGATGGAATTGCGTCGCGCGGTAAAGCAACTGGGTTATCGCGCCGCCGTCGTGCGCACAACGGGGCTGCGCCTGCCGCTGGGACATCGATTCTACGATCCAATCTATCGCGAAGCAGAGAGTCTGGATTGCGCCATCGCCGTGCATGGCACCAACGGCGGCGACGAGCTTGCCTCGGGCGCCTTCGAGACGTTCACCGAAGTTCACATGGTGTCGTTTCCGGTGGGAATCTTCGTCCAGTTCTCCAACATGATTTTTCAGGGCGTGCCCGAGCGATTTCCAAAACTGCGTCTGGCCTTTCTCGAAATCGGTTGCAGCTGGCTGCCTTATTGGTTGGACCGCATGGACGAGCACTGGGAGAAGCGCGGTAAAATCGAAACGCCGCTTCTAACCCAGCGTCCCAGCGACTGCGTTCGCCAAAGGCCGATTTTTTTCAGTCTAGAGTCCGAAGAGGCTCTTCTGCCAGAGACTTTCCGCTACGTCGGGGACGACCATTTCTTATACGCCACCGACATTCCGCACTGGGACAGCGAGTTCCCGGAAAATCTACATAAGATACAAAAACGGCAGGATCTCACCGACGAGACCAAGAACAAGCTCTTGTATAAAAACGCCGAGGCGCTCTATGCGATTTAGCGCGGGTCGACGACCCGAAGCCAGACTGCCTGACCTAAAACGCCATGGAAGCGAATCAGACGGCCGGGGCACCAGGGCCGCCAGGCGCTCCATGAACTCCAGCGGCTCCATAACGATATGGGCGGTGCCGTCTTTGTAAGGACTCTTCAGTTGCAGCACGACTTGGCCGGCGCGGAGGTACGTTTGAGCCGTTCGTAGGCGATGGCCGGTCGGGTGATATGGCGGCAGACGTGCTTCAGTTGTGCGCGATGATCAGCGCGCCAGCGCACCGCCGCAATGCGCACAATTCGTTCCTCCAGATATCAACTTTCAAAAAAGCCCCAGCGCATTGGCCGAGGGCCTTGTTGTTTCGATGGTGTTCGCTCCCGTTCAGCTCAGCGTTTCAAGGGGAGTTTAAAATCCTGAAAGCCGCGACCTAGCGTTCTGCGAAACAATAAAAGAGACCGTTGCCGCCCGTAGCGACCAAGTCAGGTTGGCTGCAGCTGCGGGACGTGTGAGCAGCATTCCACGAACGTGAGGTCTCCAGGTAGGCCGCCACATTTTGGGAGCCAGCCACCGGAGGATTACCTTCGCGATCAGCGTGCCCGAGCATGGCGACGCCAGAATCGCTGCTGGTCCAGTCGCGACAGGTAAGGTCCATGTTGGGTGGAAAGGAGCGACCGTCCTTGTCCGAACCGGTCAAGATATCATGCATGTTGGGCTTATCACCTCGAACCTTGATGGGGTGACCCCTCTCGTCGAGAGCATTGGCTTTGTTGATCTTGTTATTGTCGCTGTGGAGATCGGCGACGTTGGTCGCAATGACAGCGCCCTGGGCATTCTGCCAGGGGCCGTTGCCGATACGGTCACGCGCGTGAACGGGGTTCGCGCCTCCGCGCGCATTCGTGCTGAGGTAGCCTCGCCACGTCTTGTTAGCCGCGCCAGCAGCTTGTGCCAATGACTGGCAATGGGCATCTGCGCCGGCGAGTCCGCCGAGATCGCCGCCCTTGCCGGGCCCGACGCTAGTGATGAAGAACGTCATATTTGATGATTGGGATGGTTGGTGGTGCAGCGCTCTGTTGGGCTTGGACCCCGGAGGTCCCGCCGAGCGCAAGTACCGCAACTACGATTGCGGTGAAATTTAACATTTCAGCATTCTCCCTGCAGTTTTTATGAATCGGAAATTTAAACCACCATTTTCTGGCCCGAGAAATAGCGCAGGACCGCCGAGTATGTCAATCGCAACAGGTTTGGGTGAAGGTCGTGGTCTGGTTGAGGTCTTGGGCGCTGATGCGGTCATCTTCTCTTCTGCGCCACACAATGGACCACTGATTGATTCTAAGAGCGTTCAAAACGGCCTGCGGGCTTTGGGTACCGCCAAACGTCCTGGCATTTGTTCATTCAGACGGGTCAAAATAATCAGCAAGAAGTTGTCAGTTTAATGTGAAAGCTAACGGCTTACAAAGCGTAGAAAGCCCGCGCATTATCGCTCAAAATTTTCTCTTTGACGGCGGGCGATAGATCGTCGCGTCGCCGAAAAACATTGATGGCATCAAGGTCGCTCGAAGAATCGGTGTGACCGTAATCGGTGCCGATGACCAGATTGTCCTCACCGGCCTCGCGCACGATGTACGCGATATCATCGCAATTTTCACAGGTGACGAACAAGCCGAACTCCTTGAGCAGATTCTCCGGCCACGGCCGGCCGAGCGTTCGAAAGCGGATCTTCGCTTCATGCATGATCCAGGGCACCCACTGGGCGCTCGCTTCGATAAAGCCGAAGCGGAGCTTGGGGAAGACGTCGTGGATCTCGCTCATGACGATGTCGTTAAACGCCCCCACCGTCGGTATTCTAAAGCGGTGAAAGGTCGTGGCGATGCGCACCGGATGGTTGCCGTAGAGATCGTTGAGCCAGGCGTTGCCGTTGGCGATGTGGATGGCGATCGCCATGTCGAGCTTCTGGGCTTCGTCGTAGATGGGGTAAAAGTAGGAGTCGGCGAGCAGACGATTGCCCTCCACGGGGCGCAGGCAGACAGCGCAGGCGCCGTTTTCCTTCGACCAGCGAATCTGATCGAGTGCGTCCGGCATGCTGAGCAGCGGCGGCATGCAGGACCAACGCAGGCGCCCTTCGCTCTGCTTCCAGATGTCGGCAAGCCAGCGATTCCAACTCTTGCACAGCGCTACGTCGACCGCTGGACGGTCGGTGCACGACTCGATGAACATGGTGTTGTGCAACACCTGAATATCGACTCCCGTTTGATCCATGTGCTCGAGACGCAGATCGACGTTGGCCAGTTCACGAGACTCCTGCTGCTCGGCGAACTTCCTATCGACCTGTTGTTGGCGCTTGGCCATTAGCTCGTCCGAGAGAACCGCAAAGCGAAAACCGCGGACTTTACCATCGACCAGCCAAAACTGTTGGCGCACGCCGGCTTCTTCGCGCGCTTCCAAGGTGATCGGACGATACTTCTCTTCGGACTTGTCCATAAAGTCCCACGTGTGCGCGCACTCCACGACATGGGCGTCGGCGTCGATGACGGGATTCTTATTTTGGTTGTTCATGGTACCCCCCTCTTCGTTTCTATAAGTCCGACACTAGTGGGTCGATCCTGGAGCTGTCAATCCGCGCAGGCTTTGCGGTTCGCTTCAGCTTTGCGCTGGGAACGCGGCGATCAGCCAAGCGGACACGGACTCGCTTTTGCCTCTGAGGTCAAGCTGGCGCCGCCGCGCGTCATGGATCGGATTTTTAAACCACCTTTTTCTGGACCAGCCATAGCGCAGCACCGAGAAAGTTGTCAATTCGCTTTTTCTTTGATGAAAATTCCAGTGCTACTCCAGCTAACCTCAGTGGCGTAGTGGGCCGACGCGCGTGAAGGGTCCCTTATGGCGCCGCGGTTGGGGCAGTGCTCCACGGGCGATAGTTTTCCGGCACGCCTACCAGGAGTCGCAATTCATCCGATGCCTTGTTGTCTCCTTAATCCAAACGACATGGGCGCTATGCGAGTGCGGTCAAGATCCTAGCCTTTCTTCGGCGACCAGCCGTAAGCCTTGGTGCAGGCACCGCCCATCAGCATCGCGCGCTCACTCTCGCTCAGGCGGTCGGTGAGACGGAAGGGCTCGACGGCCTGTTCGTAGTTGA
>Ga0081455_10007086_pt1 | contig 11894 bp, 16 predicted proteins | sample TabmetS3T2R1_FD_70207 | JGI IMG/M metagenome (GOLD analysis project Ga0081455, IMG submission 70207) | Tabebuia heterophylla rhizosphere microbial communities from the University of Puerto Rico - S3T2R1 | ecosystem: Host-associated > Plants > Roots > Rhizosphere ...
CCGCCCCGCACCGCTCCATGGCCGCGATCGTCGCTTCAAGCCCCCCGCTGGCAGCGCCGCGCCAGCCGGCATGGGCCACGCCGACCACGCCCGCCGTTTCATCCACGAACAGGACGGGGGCGCAATCGGCGGTGGTTACGCCGATGGCGAGGCCCGGCACGGCGGTCACGATCCCATCGGCCCGTGGCCGCTCCTGTAACCGCCACGGCCGCTCGATCGTCACGACGTCGGGCGAATGCACCTGATAAGCAGTGAGCAGCCGATCCGGCGGGACCCCGAGCGCCGCCGCCATGCGCGAGCGATTTTCGGCCACCTTTGCCGGCGCGTCATCGGAACCGGGCCCGCCGTTGAGGCTCGTATAGAGCCCATCGGACACGCCGCCCTCACGGGTGAAGAAGGCGTGGCGGACGCGCTCGAGCGCAGCGAGCGAGGCAGCCTGCAGCATGCTGGCTATTGTCTCATGCCCGCCTTGGGGGTTGTGCGAATCTCTTGCTGGCATCCTTCGCGCTCGGCTCTCGTTCACGCGTCGAAACCGGGCAGGCGCTCGAGTTTCGGGTTGGTCACCGCAACGGCCTTGAACAGGCGACCCATGCCGGTGCGATCCTCGCTGGTGAGACGCACCAATGCCGCGTCGATGGTGCCGGCATAATCGAGCGGCGCGGCAGCTTTCAGCGCCGCCGCCCGCCGCTCGATACCGAGCCGGCGCAAGAACTCGCCTTGCGACACCGGGCCGTGTACCCGCGCGCCCATGCCCTCGGCCGCGTGCGCCAGTGCCTCAAAGTCCACGTGCGCGGTGAGATCGACCAGACCCGCGGCGAGCAGGGGCTCGGCGAACTCGTGGCTGCCGACGGCTTGCAAAGTATCCCCGATGGCGCTCTCGCTATGGCCGTAATCGATGATCAGCGCGGCGCCGCCCCAGCGTACAACGCGTCGCGCGATCTCGAGCGCGATGGTGTCGGCGCGCCACTCGAAAATCTCGCCGATCTTGGCGGCGCGCAATCTGCTCGGCAGAAGCTTGTCGAACAGCGGGATCGGATCGCGATCGATACTGAAATGTAACTTGCCGTCGTCGCCGATCTTGATCACCCGCTCGTGCCAGCCGTCGGCGCACATGACGGCCTGATGGATAGGCAGCGCATCGAAGAACTCATTGGCGAGCACGATCAGCGTTCGTTCCGGCACGTCCTCGATCGAGCGATGCCATGCGACCGGCACGTCGCGCCCCTCCAGCGCCTGGCGCTGCAGGCGCTCCAGTGCCGGGCTGACTTCGACCAGATGAACGTCCGCGGCGGCGCGGAAATCCGGCATCACCTTGGCCGCCCGCAGCACGTCGACCATCATGGTGCCGCGGCCGGGGCCGAGCTCGACCAGATTGAACGCCCCGGGCGAGTCCATCGCGCGCCAGGTGGCGGCTGCCCACAGGCCGATCAGTTCGCCAAACATCTGGCTGATCTCGGGCGAGGTGATGAAGTCGCCGCCGGCGCCGAACGGGTCGCGCCGCGCGTAGTAACCACGTTCGGGATCGGTGAGACAAAGCTCCATGTATTGCGCCACCGCCATCGGGCCGCCGACTCTGATGCGCCGTCGAATGTCCGCCTCGAGCGAGGCCATCTCGGTCATGTCCGCCGCGCCGCCTCCTTGCGCAGGGCTGCCGCCATAAGCGCGATGCCCGCGAGCATCAACGGTAGCGACAGCAGCGTGCCCATCGTCAACCCGCCCCACAGGAAGCCGAGCTGAGGATCGGGCTCGCGAAAGTGCTCGGAAATCGAGCGTGCGACGGCGTAGCCGAAGCTAAAGGCGCCGAGGATGAAGCCCGGCCGCTTGAGTGCGCCGGCACGGATGCAGGCGGTCAGCAGCACGAACAGCAGCAGCCCTTCGAGGACCGCCTCGTAGAGTTGGCTCGGGTGGCGCGGCAGCGGCCCGGCGTTCGGGAACACCATCGCCCAAGGCAGGTCGGTGGGTCGGCCCCAGAGCTCGCCGTTGATGAAATTGGCGATGCGGCCGAGACAGATCCCGATCGTTCCCGCCGCGCAAGTGACGTCGCCGAGAGAAAGGATGGATAGCCCGCGATGACGCGCGAACAAGACGACGGCGAGCACGCAGCCGAGAAAGCCGCCGTGAAACGACATGCCGCCCTTCCAGAGCTGAAACGCCTCGAGCGGGTGCGCGGCGAAGTAAGCCGGATTGTAGAACAGCACGTAACCGAGCCGCCCGCCCAGGATGATACCGAGGGTCACCCACAGCACGAAGTCGTCGTAATCGGTGACGGTCATAGGTACCGGCGAGCCCCAGAGCTGCTCGCGGCGAATGATCGCGCGCGCATAGAGCCACCCTAATAGGATCCCGACGATGTAAGCGAGCGCATACCAGCGGATGGCCACCGGCCCGAAGCTGATGAGGACGGGATCGATGGCGGGGAAGGGGAGGACGTAAAGCGACATTGGCGACTCGCGTCACCTGGGGTGATGCGGGCAGCAAACCGCCGAAGTCAAGCCGCCGTTGCCGATGGGCCCTTACTCTGCGGCAATGTTTCAACGAATATTATTCCGAGATCGGCCCCAGTGATCTGATAAAAGGGGCGCGTTCCGGCCGCCCTTGCGGGCGGAGCAAACCGTCACCATTCTTGTGCCAGGCATTTTGCAGCCGAACCCGAGGCCAGCGATGACCCAGACCACTAACCGTTTTTTCGACGAGATGGCGCGGCTGATGAATGACGCGGCCGGAGTCGCCTCGGGCGTGCGGCGCGAGTTCGATACCATGGTGCGCAATCAAGCGGACCGCATTTTGCACGACCTCGACGTCGTCAAGCGCGAGGAATTCGAAGCGGTCAAGGAAATGGCCCGCATCGCACGCGAGGAGAACGAGGCCTTGAAGGCGCGCATGGCCGCGCTGGAGGCCAAGCTCGGATCCGGCAGTAACCCGTAAGCACTTGAGAGGCGGTTGTTTTCTGCGCGACTGACGCGGTTGCGCCTTCCTTGTCTTTCCCTATCGCGCTCGCTATAAGCGCGCCGGATCATCGGCGCCGCGCGCGCTGGTACGAGCACAGCCGCAGCCTAAGAACCCTGGAGGCACTGCGGCGCCATAGGCCGCAGCGTTTCGGCGGCCGTTTTATTGCACGAGGATTTGCATCATGGCGAGCGTCAAGCAAATGAAAGCCGTGGCGCGGTCGCGGGCCGGCAAGGGGGCTGCCCGCGCCGATCGTCGCGCCGGCCGCGTGCCGGGCGTGATCTACGGCGACGGCAAGCCGCCGCTCAACATTTCAGTCGATCACGGCGATCTCAAGCAGCGGATTTATGCCGGCCGCTTTCTCACCACCATTTACGAGCTCGACATCGACGGCACCAAGGAACGAGTGATCCCGCGCGACTTCCAGCTCGATCCGGTGCAGGATCTGCCTGTGCACGTGGATTTCCTGCGGCTGGGTGAGGGAGCGCAGATCCGAGTGCGCATCCCGGTGCACGTCATCAATGCCGATCAGGCGCCGGGCGTCAAACGCGGCGGCACCGTCAATATCGTCACCCACGCGGTCGAAGTGGTGTGCTCGCCCGAGCACATCCCGGAATCCATCGATGTCGATATTTCGGGGCTCGAGATCAGTTACTCGAAGCACCTGAACGAGGTCGCGCTGCCGCCGAACGTGCGTGTCGTCGGCAGGCTCGATGATACACTGGTCACCATCGTGCCGCCGTCGGGCTACGCGGAAGAGATGAAGGCGGCGGCTGAAGCTGCCGCTGCAGCCGCCGCCGCGGCAGCCGCCGCAGTGGAAGCGGGTGTTGCTCCCGAAGCTGCGGCTGCGGGTGCCGCGCCCGGTGCGGCTCCCGCCGCGGGCGCGCCGGGTGCGGCCGGCGCTCCTGCTGCAGCAGCCGCGCCAGGGGCGGAGAAGAAGCCCGCGGCCGCAGAGAAGAAGTAACACCGTGGTTGGTTGATCGCTGAGTCTCCCCCCGTCGTCCCCGCGCAAGCGGGGACCCATATTCCAGAGGCCGGTGGTTATGGGTCCCCGCTTACGCGGGGACGACAAAAATTACGAATTGATTCGTCCATGCTGCTCCTCGTCGGGCTCGGCAATCCCGGTTCGCGCTACGCCGGCCATCGGCACAATATCGGCTTCATGACCGTCGACGCGATCGCCAAACGGCGCGGCATCGGCCCGTGGCGGCGCCGCTTTCAGGGCGTGGCGGCCGAGGGGCTGCTGGGCGGCGAGCGCGCGCTGCTGCTGCTGCCCGGCACCTACATGAACGACTCGGGGCGTGCGGTAGCTGAAGCCGCGCATTTCTACAAGCTTGGCCTCTCCGACATCATCGTCTTCCATGACGAGATCGACCTCGCGCCCGGCAAAGTGCGGGTCAAGACCGGCGGCGGCATTGCCGGCCACAATGGGCTGCGCTCGATCTCGGCCCATATTGGTAATGACTATCGCCGCGTGCGGATCGGGGTCGGTCACCCCGGCGTGAAAGATCTGGTTCACGGGTATGTCCTCAGCGATTTTGCCAAGGATGAGCGTCCCTGGGTCGAAGCGTTGTGCGCCCTCGTCGCCGATAACGCCGAACTGCTCGCGAAAGGTCAGGACGCGAGTTTTCAGAACAAGGTGCATCTCGGTATGCAGGCCAAGGGATTCGTGGACCCCAAGCAGCCGGAAGAGCCCGACGAGTGAGACACGCGTAGATCGGTCAGAGCATCGTCATGGGCTTCAACTGCGGCATCCTCGGTCTGTCCAACGTCGGCAAGTCGACGCTCTTCAACGCGTTGACGGCGACGGCGGCAGCGCAGGCGTCGAATTATCCGTTCAGCACCATCGAGCCGAACGTGGGGGAAGTCATGGTACCTGACCCGCGCCTCGATGAGCTCGCGAAGCTCGCCAAGTCTGCCAAGATAAAGCCCACGCGCCTCACCTTCGTCGATATCGCGGGCCTCGTGCGCGGCGCCTCGAAGGGACAAGGCCTCGGCAACCAGTTTCTCGCCCATGTGCGCGAGGTCGACGCTATCGCCCACGTCGTGCGCTGCTTCGTCGATCCTGACGTCGCGCATGTCTCGGATACGATCGATCCGATTGCGGATATCGAGACCATCGAGACCGAGCTCATGCTCGCCGACCTCGACAGCCTGGAGCGACGCGTCGATGCCCTGACCAAGAAAGCGAAAGGTAACGACAAGGATGCGATCGAGGCGCGGCAGACGCTCGATCTCGTTAATCGGGCGCTCGCGCTGCTGCACGAGGGAAAACCCGCGCGACTGGTCGAGCGCAAGCCGGAAGATGAGAAGGCGTTTCGCATGCTGGGTCTCTTGACTGCTATTCCTGTGCTCTACGTGTGCAATGTCGATGAGGCGGCTGCCGCAACCGGCAACGACTTTTCGCGCGCCGTCGAGGCGCGCGCCCGCGATGAAGGCGCGGCTTGCGTGGTCATTTCGGCGAAGATCGAAGCGGAAATCGCCGTGCTGCAGGCGCACGAGCGCGCCGAATACCTGGCGGCGATGGGGCTCAGCGAACCGGGCCTCGACCGCTTGATCCGCGCCGGTTATACGCTGCTCAATCTGATCACCTATTTCACCGCGGGGCCCAAGGAGGCGGCAGCCTGGACGATCACGCGCGGCACCAAGGCGGCGCAGGCGGCGGGCGTAATCCATTCGGACTTCGAGCGCGGCTTCATTCGCGCCGAGACCATCGCCTACGACGACTACGTGGCGCTCGGGGGGGAGGCGGGCGCGCAACAGGCGGGCAAGATGCGGCTCGAGGGCAAGGCTTACGTCGTCGCCGACGGCGACGTCATGCATTTCAGGTTTGCGACTTAGGCATTTTGTGTCCCGGGCGCGGCGCAGCACGAAACGAAGTGAAGTGGTGCGCCGCAGACCCGGGACCGTTCCACTCCGTGGCGGTCCCGGATCAGCGGTGCATCGCTACGCTCCGCTTCGCGCTGCACCGCGTCCGGGACAAGTATTGGAAATCACATCTGCTGGCCGCGCTGGCGGATTGCGCCGAGATGTTCGTTGATGCGGAACATGATCAGTACGAACTCGGCGATGATGCGCGCGAAGATCACGCCGATCACGACCCCGATCAAGCTGGCGACAATCCAGAACAAACCCGCGAGCGGACTGAGCGCCATCAGCGTGAGACCGGATATGATGCCGGAGAGGCCGAACAAAGCTGAAATGCCGACCGCGAGCCAATAGAAGATCTTGATGATGGAAGGCGTAATGAACCGGTCCCACTGGAACAGGTCGCGAAAATCGAACATGGGGTTTCTCCTCCCGACGCAGGGGTCCCGCCAGTTTGACGAACTCGCGCAGCCGATTTCGCTCTTTCGCAGCCAGTTCGACTGCGCTGCCGCGTCGTCCGCTCCTCGCCGTAAGCCCATTCGAACACTGCACTGCGGCGTCCGCATGGTCAATCGAGCTCCTCGAACGCCCGTGGTTAATGCCGGATTAATCGCCGCGCGCGGCGCCGCCGGCGCGCATTCGCGGTGCGGCCCGGTTGACCTCTTTGCAGGCGACGCCTAGGGAACGCACTGCGCAAGCCGCAGGACCGCCGTGCCCCGTCTGCATTGGGAAGATTTCAGTCCCGGCCAAGTCACCGAGTGCGGATCGCGGTTGATCACGCGCGCGGAGATCGTCGCCTTCGCCGCCGAATACGATCCGCAGCCGATGCATCTCGACGAGGCCGCCGCGCGCGCGACCCTGTTCGGCGGTTTGGTCGCGTCGGGTTGGCACAGCTGCTGCGTGCTGATGCGCATGCTCAGCGACAGCCTCATCGCGGATACAAGCTTCATGGGTGCGCCCGGCGTGGAGGAGGTGCAGTGGCTTGCGCCGATACGCCCAGGCGATCGGATCAAGGCACGTGCCACCGTGCTCGAGACTCGGGCCTCGCGCAGCCGACCTGACATGGGATTCGTCAAATTCCGGTTCGAACTCATCAATGCCGCCGACCAGGCGGCGATGAGCCTGACGGTGAGCCCGATGTTCGGGCGGCGCGCTGCCAACGCACTGCCCGAAGCAGAGCCGATAGCGCCGAGCGAGCAATGAAATTTTTCGAGGATATTCGCGTCGGCGAGATCAGTAATCTCGGGCGCCACACCTTCACGGCCGATGAGATCAAAGCGTTCGCCGCGCGCTTCGATCCGCAGCCCTTCCACCTCGATGAGGCAGCGGCGGCGCGCTCGCATTTCCGTCGGCTCTGCGCCTCCGGCTGGCACACCGCCTGCGTTTGGATGCGGCTGATGGTCAACTACCGTCGGCGCGAGGGCGAGGAGCTCCGCTCCCGCGGTGAGCCTGCCGCGCAACTCGGGCCGTCGCCGGGATTCCGCGATCTGAAATGGCCCAAGCCGGTCTATGCCGGCGACACGATTTCGTATGCGACCGAGGTGGTCGAGATGCGACCTTTGGCGAGCCGCCCCGGCTGGGGCATGATCTTCGTGCGCAACACCGGCGTGAACCAGCATGGCGAGGCGGTGATGTCCTTCCTCAGCACGGCCTTTGTCGAATGCCGGGACCGGGAATTGCGGGAGTCGTGAGCACCATCGGCGAGCCGGCGCAGGAGTCGCCCGCGTTTGCCAAGCGCGAGGAGCGCCGCGCCGCCGCTGTCGCCTGCAGCGCGCATGCACTGCATGACGGCTACACTGATCTCATCTACGTCATGCTGCCGATCTGGCAAATGGAATTCGGGCTCGGCTACGCGGAGCTCGGACTGCTGCGCGGCCTGTTTTCCGGCACGATGGCTGGATTTCAAATTCCGTCCGGCTTGATCGCCGAGCGGCTCGGCACCGCACCGGTGCTGGCGCTCGGCACGGCGCTCGCAGGAGCCGGCTATTGCCTGGCCGGCGCGAGCGCTGGCGTCGGCCTCGTCGCGGTTGCCCTGTTCATCGGCGGCCTCGGCGCGAGCGTGCAGCATCCGCTCGCCTCCTCGCTGATGGCGCGCGCGTTTTCCGGTCCCCGCTCGATGAAAGCGCTCGGCGCGTACAACTTCTCCGGTGATATCGGCAAGATGACGGTACCCGCCGCAGCCTCGCTCCTGCTGCTCGCAATGTCGTGGCGGCCCGCACTTGCCCTGCTCGGTGGCCTCGGTCTCTTGGCCGCCGTCGCGATCCCTGTGGTGACGCCGCGCTATGGCGCCGACGCCGCATCGCAATCAGCGCGGCAAGGGGTGGGCACCGCGCCGGGCGCTTCCCACCGTTTCGCCTTTGCGGTCCTGCTCTCGATCGGCGTGCTCGACAGTGCGACCCGCAGTGGGTTTTTGCTGTTCCTGCCGTTCGTGCTCACGGCCAAAGGCGCGAGCGTCCCGGTCGTCGGACTTGCCTTGACGCTGGTTTTCGCCGGCGGCGCGGCGGGCAAGCTCGTCTGCGCCTTCGTCAGTGCGCGCATCGGAGCCATTGCAACCGTGTGGCTCACCGAGGGGCTGACCGCGCTGGGAATCGCGGCCCTGCTGCCGCTTGGCCTGGAGGCCTCGCTGCTGCTGCTGCCCGTGATCGGGATTGTGCTCAATGGCACGTCCTCGGTGCTTTACGGCTCGGTCCCCGATATAGTCAGGACCGAGCGCCGCGCGCGTGCCTTCAGCGTGTTCTATACCGGCACGATCGGTTCGGGTGCGCTGGCGCCGGTGCTCTACGGGGTGCTCGGGGACGCGCTCGGTGTGCCAAGCGCATTGATCGTGGTCGCCGCGATCGTGCTGCTCACGCTTCCGCTCTCGCTCGTGCTCAAGCCGGCGCTGACGCCGCGGCTGCAGTGAGAGCGCATTCCGGCATCAGTGGCGTCAGCGTACCGCGTCCCTGACCCACTTGCCCACCGCGCCCGGCAGCAGATCGAGATACGGCCCCATGAAGAAGATCTCGCCCTCGCCATCGCCGAAATAACGGTCGTAGGCCTCGATCATCATGCGCACCTGGGCGGCGCAGCGGGGCATGGTATCGACGATCAGATCGCCGAGATCGGCATCGGGCCGACCGAACCGCGGGTCGCTGCTGACCATGTGGGCGATGCATTCGGTTGCGGAGCGCATCAGTGGCTGCATCGCCGCGCTTTTTTGTTGCATCGACAAGGTGGGCGAAAGCGCCGGGTTGGCATTCGGGGCGGTCGCAACGCTCACGAGGAGCGCTGCCGCGGCAAGCGGTGCGAGAATCATCGAATCTTCCTCTCCGGCGTCGGAATCCTAATCGACGAGGAGCAGCACAGCCCAGCCGAAAATGTATTTGGCGACCGCCATACGCGAAAATCCGAGAGGCTGTGGTGTCCAGGTAACATCGCCGCTCCGCGATGCCGTTCGACGTTTTTTGCCCACCTGCGGGCGCAGGAACGTTGCCGGCGCTTGCGGCGTTATCGAGCGTTCTTCAATGGAGGCAGAGGAGATCGCCATGACATCGTTTGTTCGCCCCGCATGGCTGGCACTCGCGTTCGTTGCCACGGCGGCGCCGGCAAGCGCGCAGACTTGGGTCTACGAGTCTGATGGGCCGCGCGCGCGCGTCTACGAGCCGCGCGCCTATTACGAGCCGAGGAGCTACGAATCGCCCGTCTACGACCCGCGCGCCTATGAGCCGGTGATGACCGCCGCGCCGCTGGCGCTGACGCCTGCGCAGCGCACGACGATCTATCGCACCATCGTACCGCAAGGGCGCGGGCGCGGACCGATCGTACGGGAGCAGATCGTCACCGAGTCGGTCGCGCCTGCCCCCGTGGTGCGCGAGCCTATCGCACCTGCTCCTGTGGTTCGCGAACGCATCGCGCCTGCCCCTGTGGTGCGCGAGCGCATCGCACCTGCCGGCTCCGCCTACGCCTATGGCGTCGGCACCCGCGTCGGGGATGCCGACGCACTCGCGCCAATGCCGCAGGCGGTCGTCTCCAGCGTGCCAGCCGTGCGGTCCTACCGCTACATGGTGATCAACAGCCGCCTGCTGCTCGTCGATCCGGCGACGGGCATTGTCGTGGCCGAGGTCACCGATTAGCGCCACGCCCCGGCGGCATTGAAACCAAACCCGGGCTTCGGCGGTTGTGTCGGTGGACCGGCCGCCGAGGCCTGTCGCGCGCGAGCAGCGGACTGCGTTTCCCGCAGTGTTCGGCGGACGGCAGCGCTGTCTCGACGCGAGCAAAGGAGATAACGATGCGACGCGATCTTTTGTGGGCCAGCGCCTTGGCGCTGGTATTTGCGGGCAGTGTCGGCTTAGCCGGCGCCCAGCAGCAGTCGCCACCCCCCGACGCGCAGCAGCGCTCGCAGCAGGAAAATGCGCAACAGACCCCGTCCGGCAAGATGGGTAAGGAAGAGCCGAGTTCGCACGCCTCCACGACTAAGCCGCAGCCGAACGCGGCGTTCGTCAACGGCGCCTTGGCCGTTGAAGGCGCGCCGGCGAATACCGATACCGTGCCGGCGAAATTCTCGCAGAAAAACGCTGCCGACGACGAGCTCATCACCACTGCCTATACATTCAAGACGCTCACCGACGATGAGCGCCGCGCTATCTATGACGTGCTGAAAGGCCAGCCGGCCCGCTCCGCCTTCAACGCAGACATCGGGACGGCGCTGCCGCCCGAAATCGAGTTGCACGCCGTGCCCGATATCCTCGCCGCGCGAGTGCCGCAAACCAAGGATTATCGCTACGCGGTCGCGCACGACCGCGTTCTGCTGGTGGGTACGAGCCGGGTCGTCGCCGGCGTCTTTGCCGACGGCAAGGCTCCGGTGAGCGAAGGGCGTCGGGGGCCGTAAGGACAAATCCGGTTCGAGTCAGGAGCTCCAGTAGCCCGCATTGAGCGAAGCGAAATGCGGGGACCCCGGATTTCGCTGCGCTCAATCCTCCTCGCCGACCGGCACGGCACGGCTCAACGTGGTGCCGAGCTTGCTTTGCCCCTGCGAGGGGTCGATTCGCGTCTCGATCGAAGTCTTGTCCCAGCCAAAAGGGGCCTCCAACCCCGGCGCGGTAACTGTGGCCCAGGCGGTGCCAGTCGACTGATCGGGCACGGCCCCGCCAAGCGACGGGTCGGGCTGAAGTGGCCTCCGCTAGCACTTCGAAGGAGTTAGACTGTCAAACCGCCTTCCGCGGCATCTTTGACCCGCAATGGCAATTCGGCGCGTTGTCAAACCACCACTGGTGCGACCACCGGCGGTAGCATCTCCAATCTCTCCCTTGCCCACCCAGAATCAGATATCCATCGCGCCTACAAAACAGGTCGTCTCGCAATGTCGAACCAAGTCATCGAGCGAAAGCCAAACGGACAGTTTGCGAAGGGGTCGTCAGGAAACCTTGGCGGAAACGCCCAGCGTACGCGTCATGCGCTGAACGCCGACACCATCCGCGAGATGCATCTTGCCTTCCGTCGCGGCGGCCGCAAGGCGATAGAGAAGGTGATGCGGAACCAGCCGGCGGTATTTCTGAAACTGCTTGTCTTGCTGGTGCCGCGGGAGATGAAGTTGGAGCATTCCGGCGGCGTCAAGGCGATGACGGATGAGCAGTTAGAACGCTCGATAGAGTTGATTCAGGAGATGATCGCCAAGCGGGAAGCCGGCGCGAATGCCAAGGTGATTGAGGGGGAAGCGGAAGTCGTCCCGAGCTTGCCGGCGCCCGGAAGCGGCGGCACCAAGATGCCCAAGGCCTAAGGTCAGCCTCTCCAAAAGTCCTTGAACCGGTCGGGCGCCATTTCGGTGTATCTGACCGTGTGCTGGATGTTCTTGTGCCCGAGGTAGTGCTGCAGAGCCCGTGTGTCGTGCCCATCATTGGCGAGCTTAAAACCACAGGCATGGCGAAGCATGTGCGGGTGGCGGGCCTCAAGCGGGCTGTCGCCCAGGGCGCGAAACTCGGCCGACCGGTAGTCCAGATCGCGCCCGTAAGGCTCTAAACGCCGACACCATCCGCGAGATGCATCTTGCCTTCCGTCGCGGCGGCCGCAAGGCGATAGAGAAGGTGATGCGGAACCAGCCGGCG
>Ga0081455_10007087_pt1 | contig 11893 bp, 6 predicted proteins | sample TabmetS3T2R1_FD_70207 | JGI IMG/M metagenome (GOLD analysis project Ga0081455, IMG submission 70207) | Tabebuia heterophylla rhizosphere microbial communities from the University of Puerto Rico - S3T2R1 | ecosystem: Host-associated > Plants > Roots > Rhizosphere ...
GCGCCTCGGCGAAGGACGGCGCGCTCAGCGGCATGACCATGAACTCCTGAAAATCGACACTCGAATCGGCGTGCGCCCCGCCGTTCAGGATGTTCATCATCGGCACGGGCAGCGTGAATCGGGGACGGAGGTCGTCTACCGACCTTCGTCCCCAATACAGATCTCCGATGTGTCGATAGAGCGGAACCCTTTGCGCCGCGGCCTCCGCGCGAAGCGCCGCCATCGACACGCCGAGCAAGGCGTTGGCGCCGAGGCGGCTCTTGGTAGCCGTGCCGTCGAGCGCGATCATCGCCTGGTCGAGCGAACGCTGATCGAGCTCGCGGCCGATGATCGCGTTGGCGATCTCGCCGTTCACGTTCGCGACCGCTTTCCGGACGCCTTTGCCGAGGTACCGCGACTTGTCGCCGTCGCGAAGCTCGAGGGCTTCGCGCTCGCCGGTCGACGCGCCCGATGGCACCGCAGCGCGGCCGACTGCGCCGCCGTCGAGCGTCACATCGACTTCGACGGTCGGATTCCCGCGCGAGTCGAGGATCTCGCATCCGTGCACGCGGTTGATCTTCACTGGACGCTCCGTGTCCGGCTGGCCGCCGCTGCGTCGAGCACGTGCACGCGAACGCCGCTTGCCGCCGCCCGCGATCGATGGATACGTTCGGTCGCCTTGCGGAAATCGCTCGGTGCAGCGCTCGGGATCGAGACGAACGTCTGCGGGTTGAGGTCCACGAGCGGGAACCACGAGCTCTGCACCTGCACCATGATCCGGTGACCGCGGCGGAACGTGTGGTTGACGTCCGGCATGTCGAAGTTGACGGCTTCGACTTTTCCTGGCACGAACGGCTCGGGCCGCTCGAAGCTCTTCCGGAACTTCCCACGCATCGGCTCTCCGCGGATCAGCTGCTGGTAGCCGCCCATCGACTCGCGCGGCATCCCTACATCTCTAGGCGGACCGCCGGCGGCACCGTCGGTGTCCGGGTAGTCCATCGGATACACGTCGATCACCTTGATGACGAAGTCCGAGTCGGTCCCGGTCGTCGACACCTGCAGCGCGGGAGAAACTGGTCCGACGACGGTAATGTCTTCGTCGAGCGGCGGCGTCTGGTAGACCAGCACATCAGGCCGTTTGGCCGCGAACCGCTGGTCGCTGACCATGTACTCCTGCGGCACGTTTTGCGTCGTGTAACCGACGAACGGCACCGGGTGAGCCGGATCGCTCACGTACTCGTCGAAGGTTTCCTGCGTTTCGGTCGGCGGGTCGAACGAGAGCGCGCTGTTCGCGTGGAAATACAGCGTCTTGGCGCTTGCGCTCGGCGGCGGCCAGCTCGCGTATTGCCGCCAGACGTTGGTGCCGGTCTCGAACACGTACGCCTTCGGGAGCTTCGTGTCTGCGGCGCTCTTCAGGTGCTGCTCGAAGAACGGAAAGACGATCCGCTCGCGATAGAAGTCACCGGTCCTCGATCCGAACGTCACCCGCCCCAGACGCTCGCCGTCGAACCGACCCCAGCCGCCGTGAACCCAGGGCCCCTCGACGAGCGTGATCGGGGTCGCCGGATTGTTGCGGGCAATCGCATTGAATGTCCTGAACGGTCCCGCGAGATCCTCCGCGTCGAACCAGCCGCCTACCACCAGGACCGCGCACGTGATGTTGCGCATGTGCCGCGACAGATCGCGCGACTGCCAGTACGCATCGTAGGTGTCGTGGCGAATCTGGTCCTCCCACAGCCAGTGCCCTTCCTGGAAGAACTGACCCGTGGAGCTGCGCAGCGGTTTCATGCGCTGATAGAAGTCGTAGCCGTCGTTGGTGCCGTACTCGAACGCCGGCGACCCGCGTGCCGGCAGCGTCGGCTGCGGGCGCGGTTTGAAGCCCGTGTAGAAGCTGAAGTTCGCCGCCAGCATGAACGCGCCGTTGTGGTACGAGTCGTCGCCCATGAAGAGGTCGGTCATCGGCGCCTGCGGTGATGCCGCTTTGATAGCCGGGTGGTTGTCGATGATGCTCGCCGAGGTGTAGAAGCCTGGATACGAAATGCCCCAGATCCCCACGCGTCCGTTGTGGTTCGCCACGTTCTTCAGCAGCCACTCGACAGTATCGTAGGTATCGGTGCTCTCATCGACGTCGGTGTTGCTCTTCGGCGTGTCGATGTGCGGACGCATCTCGACGAAGTCGCCCTCAGACAGGTAGCGGCCGCGCACGTCCTGGAACACGAAGATGTACCCCGCCCGGTCGAAGGCCTCGGATGGCCCCAGGCGCGTCCTGAACTGATCGACGCCGTATGGCGCGACGCTGTAAGGCGTCCGCGTCATCAGGAACGGGTAGCTGCGCGATGTATCCTTCGGCACGTAGATCGACGTGAACAACCGCTTGCCATCTCGCACGGTGATGTACGACTCATACTTGGTGTAGTTCGCCTGAATGTTGAATGGCGCGGGCGTCTGAGCGCGCGGAACGCTCGCGAACACGGTCGCGGCGAGACCGGCTACCAACAGCGCGACCCTCGTTTGCCTGCTCATCCTCCTGCTCCTCGCCGATCGGCCTCGGCCTCGAATGTCAACGCGTCCTCGCTGATTGTTCCGATGAGCGGCTCGTCATCGGTGGTCACGACGACGATGCCTCCGTCGGTGACGGTATGGCGGCGCCGATCCTCGTCGAGGTTGTAGCCGATGTGCGCCCCGCGCGGAATCAGCACGTCGCGATCGATGATCGCCCGCTTGATCTTCGCGTGCCGTCCGACCCGCACCCCCGGCATCAGGATGCACTGCTCGATGTGGCAGAAACTGTGGACCCGGACATTGGGGCACAGCACGCTGCCGAAGATGCTGCTGCCTGATACGATGCAGCCGGGAGAGATCACTGAATCGAGCGCCTGTCCGCACCGAATCCCGGTTTCCGCGAAGACGAATTTCGCCGGCGGCGCCTGCGGCTGGTAGGTCCGCAGCGGCCATTCAGGGTCGTACAGGTTGAATTCCGGGTTCACCTGGCAGAGGTCCATGTTGGCCTCGAAGTAGGCGTCCAGCGTGCCGATATCGCGCCAGTACTTCGCGGCCTTCTTGTTCTCGTCGTAGAAGCGGTAGGAGTACACCGGCACCTGATGGATGAGCGCAGGGATGATGTCCTTGCCGAAATCGTGCGTGGTGGGCCGCAGCGCGTCGGCCTCGAGCGCCTGCACGAGCATGTCGGTGTCGAAGATGTAGACGCCCATCGACGCCAGCGCCAGATCCGGCGCGCCCGGAATGGCGCTCGGCACCTTCGGCTTTTCCTGGAATCCCGTCACGCGCTCGGTTTCGTCCACGGCGATGATGCCGAATCGCTTCCCGTCGGTCACCGGCACTTCGATCGTCGCCAGCGTCACCGCGGCGCCCCGTTCCTGATGAAAACGGAGCATCCGCGAATAATCCATCTTGTAGACGTGGTCGCCCGACAGCACGATCAGGTACCGCGGGCCCTCGCGCATGATCGAATACAGGTTCTGATAGACGGCGTCAGCTGTCCCCTGATACCAGTGCTCGCTGACGCGCTTTTGCGGCGGCAGGATCTCGACGAACTCGCCGAGTTCTTCCGAGACGATGCCCCAGCCCATCCGGATATGCCGGTTGAGCGACAGCGACTTGTACTGGGTGGCGATGAAGATGCGCCGCAGCCCGGAATTGATGCAGTTACTCAGCGAAAAGTCGATGATTCGATACGGGCCGCCGAAATACACCGCCGGTTTCGCGCGATCTTTCGTCAGCGGATAGAGCCGTTCGCCGGCCCCGCCAGCGAGGACGATCACCAGGCTGTCGTCGAGCAGCGTTGACATTGCCGATCAAGCCTTGCGCAACACGACCCGCGCCGGCGCTCCGTCCGATCCGACGATGCGTAGCGGCAGGCAGCAGAGATCGTAGATGCCGGGCTCGACGTCGCGGAGGTTGAGGCCTTCGATCACAATCGCTCCGGCTCCAAGCAGCACGTGGTGGGCGGGTGCGCCCGGCGTCTTGAACTGTTCGACGGAGAGATAGTCGACGCCGACCAGCTTGATCCCGTGCGCGACGAGATAGCGAGCACCAGACTCGGTCACGCCAATATAGTCGGGCCGGAATTCGGGCGTGCCCCAGAGGAGCGAGTTGCGCGTCTTGATCAGGATCCGCACCTCCTCTGAAAAATCGTGGTCTGCGAGATCCTCGGCCGCGATGCCGGTGCGCGACGTGATCTGGATCACCCGGACCCGGCCCATCAACAGGTCGAGCGGGAGCGCTTCAGTCCCGGGTCCGCTGTCGAAAAAGTGCCGAGGCGCGTCGACATGCGTCCCGCAATGGGCGCTCATATGGAGCGCGGACACATTCGAGCTGTCGCCACGGGCCAGACGCTTGATGGGCTCGAGACTGAACGGCGTGTTATGCGGGTAGGTCGGGAGCGTCGCGTCGAGGGGCACCGTGACGTCGATGAGCTTCATGAAGGGGCAAAGAGCCGGATCATAGCATAGCGCTCGAGGCCCAAAACCCGGCTGAAGTGCTGCATCCAGAAGGGTTTGACTTGTCCCGAGGCGGACGCCTATGATGGGCTCTCGATTGCGACTTTATCTTGGGAGAGTAGGCTTTATGACACATCGGCGCACTCTGTTTCCCCTTCTGGCACTGGTCGTTCTCACTTCTTCAATCGCGGTCCTCGCGCAAGCGCCTCCAAGCAAGGACGACAAGAAGAAGACGGACGCGCAGAACAAGGAGATCCAGAACATCGTCAAGATGGTGGACGGGATCGCCGCGGGACAGCCAGCGCCCAACGATCTCGCGCTGACGTGGGTGCGCGAGGACGTGTTGAAGGCGCAAGGCAACAAGGAGTACGTGCCGTTCACCGTCACGGTCGACGCGTCGAAGTTGAGCGGGAACAACGTGGCGTTCTACTGGCGCGTGGTGAGCAAGAGCGCCGCCGCGCCCGCGCCCCCAGACGCGAAGAAGGACGAGAAGAAGGACGACAAGAACAAGAAGACCGACTACGCGTACGAAGACATCGCCTTCGTGCCAGTCGCCGCCGGCCAGACGCCGATGCGGATTTCGCGATCGTTCACCGTGCCCGCCGGCAGCTACGACGTCTACCTGATCGCCAAAGAGCCGACGCCCGACAAGGCGCCCAAGAATGCGCCGCCGCCGAAGGCGTCGGTCGTGAAGCATACCGTTGATGTGCCGGACTTCTGGAACGGCGAGCTGGCGACCAGTTCGGTGATCGTGGCGCAGCGCATCGATCCGCTGCCGGCGCCGCTGACGCCGCAGCAACAGGCCGATCGCCCCTACGCGCTCGGCGGGATGGAAATTGTTCCGGCGTTCGAGACGAAGTTCACCAAGAAGTCCGAGCTCTCGACTTTCATGCTGATCTACAACCCGAAGGTGGACAGCGCGAACAAGCCTGACGTGAGCGTCGAGTACAACTTCTATCAGAAGGCCGCCGGCCAGCCGGAGAAGTTCTTCAACAAGACGAACCCGCAGAGCCTGAACGCGCAGACGCTGCCGCCGCAGTTCGACCTGGCGGCTGGCCATCAGCTGCAGAGCGGGCAGGCGGTTCCCCTGGCCTCGTTCCCCGAGGGTGACTACCGGCTCGAGATCAAGGTGACCGACAAGCTCGCCAACAAGACGTTGACCCGGGAGATCAATTTCACGATCAGCCCCTCGTAGCCCGAGGGCCGATCCCGGAGACATGATGCGAAGCATGACCAGAATGGCGGCGTCCGCGGCGCTCGGCGGTCTGGTGCTTCTCGTACTGCCTGTGTCTGCCGTGGCCCAGGCGCCGCAGGTGCAGGCGATTACGCATGTGGCGTCGATGGCGCCGGGCTCGATTCTCGGTACGGTTCAGGACGAAAAAGGCGCCCCTGTCGCGGGCGCGATGGTCTCGGCGTTCGGCAGCTCGTCGGCGGTCGCGGTCACCGATCGCGCGGGACGCTTCGAGCTGCGGCCGTTGGCGCCCGGCCCGTATCTGGTTCGTGCGCATTCGAGCGGGTTCATCGCGTCGCGCGCGCAGATCGTCGACGTCCGCCCCAGCGCACGCAGCGCCTCGTCGATTGCCTTGCGGCACTCGCCGACGCCCGGTAACCTCTCGTCGTATCCCATTGCTGCGGCAGGCATCGGCACACTGATCGAACCGGCGCCAGCGCCGGCCGATGCGACCGACACGGCAGGAACCGCTGACTCGTCGTCGGACGATCACTCCGACATCGCGTGGCGGCTGCGCCATCTGCGACGCGGCGTCCTCAAGGACGCGACGGTCACCGACGAACTTTTCGCGGGCCTGCCGAACGACGAAGGCTCGTTCGGTGCCGGGGGATTCGGCAACCATTCGTTCGGATCGCCCGCCCATCTCGCGGCCAATTTCTTCGCCGGCACTCCGTTCTCCGGACAGGTCAACCTGCTGACGACCGGATCGTTCGATTCGCCGCAGCAGCTGTTTTCGAACAACACCTTCTCCCGCGGTATCGCCTATCTTGCGCTGGGCGCGCCGGTTGGCGGACACGCGGACTGGACTGTGCGTGCGGCGCTCACGCAGGGCGACCTCGCGTCGTGGATTGTCGCCGGCGAATACGTGACGCGCGCACCGGCGCGGCACCGGTATGACATCGGTCTGTCGTACAGCACGCAGCGTTACGAGGGCGGTAATTTCGCGGCGTTGCAGAGCCTGGCCGACGGCAGCCGGAACGCCGGCGCGCTCTACGGCTTCGACACCTTCTCGATCTCACCTCGTGTCACGCTCACCTACGGCGGGCGTTACGCGCGGTACGACTATCTCGACGGTCAAAGCCTGTTGAGCCCGCGCGTCGCGCTGACGTTTCAGCCCGCGAATCACTTCCGCATTAGCACGCTCGTGTCCAGCCGCGCGGTGGCGCCCGGCGCCGAAGAATTCATGCCGCGGATCGACTCGGGCATCTGGTTGCCGCCGCAGCGGACGTTCTCGTCCGTCATGACGGGACGGCCGCTGCAGGCCGAGCGAACCAATCACGTCGAACTCGAGATGGAGCATGACGTCGCATTGGCGACGGTCTCGGTCCGCGCGTACCGCCAGCGTGTAACCGATCAACTGGTCACGCTGTTCGGGATGGATTTGCCGGGCGCCCCGCCGGCGGCCCTCGGTCACTACTTCGTCGGCAACACCGGCAACGTCACCGCGTCGGGTGTCAGCGCCGGCGTGCGCGCGGCGATTGCGAACCGGGTCCACGGTTCGGTCGAGTACTCGGTGACACAGGCGCAGTCGACGACCTCGGCCGAATCGGCGTATCTGCTGCTCGTCGCGCCGACGGTATTGCGTCCTGAGCGCGAGCGGATTCACGACGTCTCGACGTCGGTCGAAACAGAGGTGCCGGAAACGTCCACGCGCGTCGTGGTGCTGTATCGGTTAACGAGCGCAACGCCGCGCGCGACCGCCAGCGGATCAGCGATCACGCCAATGCCGATCGACGCGCGCTTCGACGTGCAGGTGCGGCAGTCGCTGCCGTTCATGGATTTCAGTAGCGCGAAATGGGAAATGCTGGTCGGTGTGCGCAATTTCTTCCGCGACGCTGCCCCCGACCAGTCGATGTACGATGAACTGCTCGTCGTGCACCCGCCGAAGCGCATCGTCGGCGGCCTGACGCTGAAGTTCTAGTCGACCCGAGTGCGGCTCCCCCAGCCGCCGTCGATCCATAATATTGAAGCGGAGTCCGTTTGTTTGGATTCTCGCTTGATTTTCTGGATGCGGGCAAACGATAAAAGTTTATATTTATCAGTCAGTTAGATGATGATGTCGCCCGTGGGTCCAGGAATAGGCCTTGCTATCTCGTCGCCCGGCATAGTGTGTCGATGAACCGCATGGACAGTCACTGGTTCGCCTGGGGTCGCGCCCTGTTTGCGGGCGCGGTCGTCGTCGTGCTCGTGACGCTCGGTCTCACGAACATCGCACTGTATTCGCGTTGGCACGACGTCGAAGACGGCGTGCTGTGGAACACGCGCACCGAAGGTCTGACCGCGATTGAGGTGGCGCCTGGATCCGCGGCGGCGGCAGCGGGGATCGAGCGGGGGGACGTCCTCCTTGCGGTCAACGGCGAAGCGGTTCAAACACGGGCTGAAATCACCGACCTGCATCATCGGAGTCCTGCGGGCTCGCGCGTCTCGTATTCGCTGCTTCGATTGGGGACACGCCAGGCGCTCCAGGTCTCGCTCGCGCCGTCGCCGCGCGGCGGTTCGATGTATTTCGTGCTCGCCGCGGTCGGGCTCTTCACGCTGCTCGTCGGTGCGTCGGTGCGTTTGCGCCGGCCGGACGATCAGGCAACGCTGCACTTCTTCTGGCTGTGCGTCGCGTTCTTCGGCGTCTTCAGTTTCTCGTTCAGTGGTCCGCTGGATCGGCTGGACTGGGTGTTTTACTGGGGCGACGCGATTGCCTTTGCGTTGCTGCCACCATTGCTGCTGCACTTCGCGCTCGAGTTTCCCGAGCGGCCCGAATCGCGCAATCCGGGAGTCGCCCTCGTCGCGCTGATGTATCTGCCGGCGTTGGCGTTGTCGGCGGCGCGTGTTCTGACCGTCGTCCGAGGGGCAGATGGATCGCTTTCCGGACCGCTATTTTCCCGCTCGATCGATCTGCTCGACCGCGCTGAACCGATCTATCTGCTGGTCTGCGCTGCGGCGGCTCTGGCCGCGTTGATCCGCGCATTCCGGCAGATCACGTCGGTCACCGGCCGTCGTCAACTGCGCTGGATTGCGTGGGGGACGGCGCTGGGCGTCGGACCCTTTGCATTCTTCTACGCGCTGCCGTGGGCGCTCGGCGCCGATCCGCCGCTGGCCTTACAGCTCACGGCGGTCCCACTCGGTCTGGTGCCGCTCACGTTTGCGTGTGCGATTGTCAGATACCGGCTGCGCGACGTCGAGGTCATCATCAAGCGAGCGCTCGTCTACAGCGCATTTTTCGGCGCCAGCGCCGCGGTGTACATCGCGATGCTCAAGGTTGTCGGCTTTGCGTTCTCGAGCGAGTCGGATCCTCACAACTGGATCGTGGCGCTGCTTGCGACCACGGTTGTCGTCCTGCTGGCCCGACCGGTCAAGGAATCGATTCATAACGCTCTCGACCGGGCGTTTTACCGCGACCGCTACGACTATCGCCGCGCCCTCGTCGCGTTTGCGCGCGATTTGAACAGCGACCTGGACGTCGTGCGGCTGAGTCAGCGGCTCGTCGCGCGCATCGTCGAGACCCTGGTGGTGGACCGCATGGCGTTGATGCTGGCGGATGGTGAGCCGGGGGGGCACACCGGCGACTTCACCGCGATCGGCGATTACGGATATCCGCAGGCGGTGCCGCCCCTCTCGCGCAAGTCGACGATGATGAGCCGATTGGACGCCGGGCACACGGTGGCGCTCGACGATCCGATTGCCGCGGCTCGTTTCCTCGCGGAGGAAGTCGAATTCTGGCGTGACGCGGGGACGTATTACTTCGTTCCCTGTGTCTTTCAGGGACGTGCGATTGCAGTTCTGGCGCTCGGCCGGAAGGAAACAGACGAGCCGTTCAATAGCGAAGACCTCGCGCTGCTGACTGCCGTTGCCGGGCAGGTGGCCACCGCGATTGAGAACGGCCGGTTGTACCGGGAGCTCCATCAGAAGGCGGAGCAGCTCGGCCGCATGCGCGAGTTCAACGAGAACATCCTCGAGTCGCTGGACGACGGGCTGGTGGTGTTCGATGCCGACGAACGCATCGTTCGCTGGAATCGCGCGCTCGAGGTCTTTTACGGCGTGACCCGGGCCGACGCGGTCGGGCGGCCGCTTGCCGACGTGTTCGATTCGCTGTTCGTGGAGGCGCTCAGAACCGCGCGTCGCCAGCACCCGGATGGCGCCACCCTGTATCGCGTCCCGCTGCCGTCGCGCAAGGCCGATTCGGCGCGGCTGCTGGTCAACGCCAGCGAGGTCCCTCTGCAGAACGCCATGGGCGACGATGCCGTGGTCGGGACCCTTCTGCTCATTGAAGACGTCACAGATCATGTGCGCCTGGAAGAGCAGCTGCAGATCTCCGAGAAGATGGCGTCGATTGGCCTGCTGGCCGCCGGCGTGGCGCACGAGGTCAACACACCGCTGACGGGGATCTCGAGTTTTACCCAGATGCTGCTGGAGGGCGCCGACCCGGGCGATCCCAAGACCGCTCTGCTGGAGAAGATCGAGAAGCAGACGTTCCGCGCCGCGAAGATCGTCAACGGGCTGTTGAACCTGTCGCGCCCGGGTACCTCGTCGAACGAGCGCATCGAGGTGGATCTCAACGCGGTCATCGGCGACGTGTTCTCGCTGCTCGAGCATCAGTTCGAGGTGGCGAGGATCAAGGTCCGCCGCGAGCTCGCGACCGAGCCGCTGCTGGTCAGCGGCATCGAGCACCAGCTGCAGCAGGTCTTCCTGAATCTGTTTCTCAACGCCCGCGATGCGATGCCGCGCGGCGGCTGGCTCTCGGTCACCACTCGCATCGAGGGCGATCGGGTGATTGCGGAGATTGCCGACACCGGTTCGGGGATTCCGTCGGATCAGCTGGCGCGCATCTACGACCCGTTCTTCACGACCAAGTCGTTCCAGCGCGGAACCGGTCTCGGATTGTCGATTACCTACGGCATCGTGCGTGAGCACGACGGTTTGATTCACTGCGATAGCGCGGTCGGTCAGGGCACGCGGTTCACGTTGTCTCTGCCGCTCGCGGTCGCCGAGGTTCGCAGTGCCCGGCTGTAGCCGGACGTGACCGATATGCCCAACACCCGTCGCGGCACGATCCTCGTCATCGACGACGAAGAGATCATGCGCGAGATTCTCGAGACGCTGCTGACGCGGGAAGGCTACGACGTGCGCGTCGCCTCCTCGGGCGCCGAAGGCCTCGAGCTGGCGCGCGCGCTGCCGTTCGACGCGGCGATCGTGGACATCATGATGCCGGGGCTGGATGGCATCGCGACCCTCGACGAGCTGAAGCGGATCGACGAGGATCTCAACGTCATCATCATCACTGCCTTCGCGTCAGTGGAGAGCGCGATCTCGGCGATGAAGGCCGGCGCCTTCGACTACATCACCAAGCCGTTCAAGAACGACGAAGTGGTGGTCGTGGTCCGCAACGCGATGGAGCGCCGCCGCCTGGTCAGCGAGAATCGCAACCTGCGGCAGAACATCCAGGAGCGGTACCACAAGTTCGCGAACATCATCGGCAAGAGCCCGCGCATGCGTCAGGTCTTCGACCTGATCATCCAGGCTGCGCCGAGCCGGTCGACGATTCTGATCCAGGGCGAGAGCGGCACCGGCAAGGAGCTGGTGGCGCGCGCGCTGCACGCCGGCAGCTCGCGCTCGACCGCGTTCCTCGCGATCAACTGCAGCGCGATCCCAGACACGCTGATCGACAGCGAGCTGTTCGGTCACGCCAAGGGCGCGTTCACCGGCGCGGCGTCGGACCGCGACGGCATGTTCGTCGAGGCCCACGGCGGCATGCTGTTCCTCGACGAGATCGGCGACATGCCGCAGCACGTCCAGGCGCGCCTGCTCCGCGTGCTCCAGGAGGGTGAGATCCGCCCCGTCGGCAGCGACCTGGTGCGCAAGGTCGATGTGCGAGTCATCGCTGCGACCCACGTGAATCTCTCAGAGGCGGTCACCGCCGGCCGGTTCCGCGAAGACCTGTTCTACCGGCTAAACGTCGTCGCGCTGCGCGTGCCGCCGCTGCGCGAGCGGCTCGACGACATTCCACTGCTCGCTGGCCATTTCTTGCGCAAGCACTGCGGCGCCGCCGCGCCCGCGCTGACGCCCGAAGCACTCGACGCGCTGGTCTCCGATCCATGGCCGGGCAACGTGCGCGAGCTCGAGAACGCGCTGCTTCACGCGATCGCGTTCCAGCACGGCGCGACGATCGGGATCGAGAGCCTGCCGCCGCACATCGGTTCGCGCGCGATCCAGGGCTCTCCGTCGAGCGTCG
>Ga0081455_10007088_pt1 | contig 11891 bp, 11 predicted proteins | sample TabmetS3T2R1_FD_70207 | JGI IMG/M metagenome (GOLD analysis project Ga0081455, IMG submission 70207) | Tabebuia heterophylla rhizosphere microbial communities from the University of Puerto Rico - S3T2R1 | ecosystem: Host-associated > Plants > Roots > Rhizosphere ...
ACGGGCCACCTTGAGGAACATCCGCGCTCGCCAGCCGCTGCCGATCAGGGCGAACGTGGTCACGCGGAAACGGTACGCCGCCCCCGCCGAGCAGTGCGGCACCACCGAGCCGAATGCGGTGCCTTGCCAGGCGCTACCCGTCAGCTTTACTTGTTGGCAACCCGGGTGGCTATTCGACCAGCGAGGTCGACGCCGATGATGGCGCCGGTCTCGTCGCGGCTGAAGAACCCGCGCTGACCCTTCATGCCGCCCTCGGTGAGGATGTACTCATCGCCGTCCCCGGGCAGCAGTCCGATGGCAGCCGGCAGGTAATCAGGGGGTGCTTCGGTAGCTGACGCCGCTCGGATCTCGGGTTTGAGCCCGACTTCGAGCGTCATGCCTGTCGCGCCGGCGGCGATGACGAACCGCATGGCGTCGTTTTCGTAGGTGCCAGCGAACTCCCGGGCCGGCGCCGGGTCGTACGGCATCGGTTCGGGGTCGCGATCCACCATGCCGAGGCAATGCTCCAGTGCCCAGCGGACGACGGCCTGGTTGAACGGGATGCCGTTCGGGCCAGCGTTGCTGAGCGAGACGACGGCGAAATTCCGTTCCGGTACGGTGAGCAGCTCGGCGAACTGGCCGTGGGCCGACCCGCCATGCCCGACGGTACGAACGCCCCCGACGTCCCGCAGGAACCAGCAAATGCCAAAGGCGTCACCCAGGGTGCTACCGCGCAGCTCGACTGTCTGTTCCCTCATCAGATGCAATAGCTCGGCAAGCAAGACGTGTTCGCCCCCATCAGCGCGGCCGTCACCAAGGTGGAACCGGGCCCACCTGATCTGGTCGCCTACCGATGAAACCAGGCCGCCGCCAGGGTTGTTGCTGCGCCAGCGTTTCCAGTTCCGCGCCACGGCGAGCCTGCCGTCCGCGTCGGGCCTGCCGTCCGCATCGGGCCTGCCGTCCGCATCGGGATTGTGCCCCACGGCGAAGCGTCGGGTCATGATCGAGCTGTCGTGGAAAAAGCTGTGCTCCAACCCGAGTGGCTTCAGCAGCAGCGACGCGATGGCGTCCTCGTAGGTCTGGCCTGTGACCTTCTCGATGATCCGCCCAGCCAGGTTGTATCCGGACTGGCTATAGGAGGCGCGGGTGCCGGGCGGAGCGATCAATTTCAGCTCGTCGAGCCTTGCCACGTACGCGGCCAAGGCATCGTCGCCGTCACCGGTGTCGGCAAGGAGTGCCCAGTCCAGGCCAGCGGTGTGGTTGAGCAGGCTGAGCACGGTGATCTCAGCCGCGGCCCGCTCGTCGGAGAGCCGGAGCTCCGGGATATAGCGGCGTACCGGCGCGTCGAGCTCGACCTGGCCCTCGGCGACCAGACACATCAGCGCGGTGGCGGTGAACGGCTTCGTTGCCGAGCCCAGTTCGTAGAGCGTGTCCTGGTCCACGGGCAGCGGGTTGTCGAGGCTTGTCACTCCATGGCAGGCGTAACTCTCCTTACCGTCGGCCCACACGCCAACGGCGACACCTGGAATGCCGAGCTCGGTGGCCTGTTCGTGGACAAAATCAGACAACATCTTCGGACTCCCGATCTCCAGACTTGAACGGTGTTCAAGTTGACGATAGCCAGGAGTTGAACGATGTACAAGTGGTTGATTGAACTTTGTTCAAGTGGCCGTTATCTTGAGCACGTGCCGCGCGACACGCTGACTCGGGAGCAGATCGTCCAGGCTGCGATCGACTTGCTCGACGCGGAAGGTCTGGAAGGTCTGAACATGCGCGCCCTTGGCAAGCGCCTAGGCTCGGCCGCTACGGCGGTCTACTGGCACGTGGGGAGCAAGGAGAATCTCATCGCCCTCGCAGGCGACCAGGCGTGGAGCGAGATTCCCCTGCCCGACCTGGAGACTCTTGGTTGGCGCGACGCCGCCAAGCATATGGCGATCGGCCTTTACGGGATGCTTACCCGGCACCCGTGGGTCCTGCAGGCCTTCGGTTCCTTCCTGATCTTCAGTGCCGGCAAGGCACGCCACGATGACCACAACCTCGCCATCTTTGAGGCAGCCGGGTTCAAGGGGCCTAAAGCAGATCAGGCGACGACTATCGTTTTCACCTACGTGCTCGGCAACGCTCTCGGCCCGGCGGCGGGGGCTTCGCTGACCCGCAAGCTCACCCGTGGCGGCAGCGACGCCGCGAAGCTGATTCGCGAGAACATCGAGCACGCAAAGGAGATCGCTACGCAGTTCCCGCAGCTGCGTACCCGGGTCGAATCAGGCGCCACCGAGTACGGCGCGGCGCCCGAAAACAGCTTCGAGATCGGTCTGGAGGTGATCCTCGACGGCCTGGAGGCTCAACTCACAGACGCCAGACCAAGTTGAGTTCCCCCAGCGGAACGATGGAGGTCTCAGGCCTCAACCAGCACCTGGCGCAGCTTCGCGGCGAATGCGTCCGGATCACCGGTCTGGCCGTACTCGCCGCCCAGGAAGCCGCCATGCCCGCTTGGGAAGATCACCACCTCGACGCCAAGCCGCTCGGCGACGGCGTGGGCGCCGCGGCTCGCCAGCTCACCCTCCGATTCCTCACCGGCGGCCACCACTATCCGCGTTGAGGTCCTGCGCAGGACGTCGAAGTCAGGTTCGTAGTGGGTGCTGGTGATTATGCTCTCGCCCAGCATCGGGTCGGTTCGCGAGCCGTCGTCCTCGGTTGGCATCCCGAACATCGCCGGGTCGGGAGCGGGCTGCCTAGCGAGGTCCGCAGTGAACCGACCACGGTGGGTGAGCACGGGGATAAAGTGCGCCATGCCGGCACCCCACCCGCTGCGCTGGTAGGTCTCGTAGACCGCCCGGCACGCAGCGAGCGCATACTCGCGGTCGTCCAAGATCGCGGCGATGGGCGGCTCGTGCGCTATGAGCGTTCGCACCTCCTCCGGGTGCTCCGACACGAGGGCGAGCGCATTGACCGCTCCCCCACTGCTGGCGAACAGGTCCACCGGCCCTCCATCAATCACCTCGATGAGCCGATGTAGGTCGTCGGCGTGGTGGTCGGGCGTTGCCTGGCTGGTGGGATCGGCCTTGACGCTGCGCTCGGACCCGCGGGGGTCGTACGTCACGATTGTGCGGTCGGTGAAGTGCTGGGCAAGGGTGCCGAAGCCGGCGGCGCCCATTGGGAAGCCGATCAGTACCAAGATCGGCTCCGTGCTGGCATCGTTGCGCCGTACGTCGTAGGTCACGGTGGCGCCGGGGACGTCCAGTGTGTGGGTCGTCATCTGGGTGGTCGTCGTGCTCAAGATTCCTCTCCTCGGGGATGTTCGCTGGTGTCGTCATATCGACTGGGCGAGTCGGCCGAACTCATCGGCGGGTGGTTGAGGCGAATGCGTACTGAGATTGTCGAAGCGCGTGCCCGTCGACAGGCTCAGGGCACATTCAACGTATCTTCGGCCAAGATCGCGTCAATCTGGCCGACTGCTTCTCTCAGGCCTTCTTCCATACCCATCGCGAGGAGCTGCTCCATCGCCGAGGCATCGGGGAATTTGCTCTCGATCGACATCTGCGTTTGTCCGCCACCGACTTCGGTGATCATCACGCGCACCTCGTTGAGCGGCAGGTCGGAGTTCGGTCTGCCGTCGGCGTCGGCGAAGCCGTCGCGGAACACAAGCCGACGCGGTGCATCAGCCTCGAGAATCTCCCAGTAGCCGCGCGACTGGTCGCCCTCTGGACCGGTCATGTGGTACTCGACCCGGCCGCCGGATCGCAGGTCGTGAGCCGTGACGGTGGCGGGGTAGGTCGGCGGGCCCCACCAGCGCTCGAGCTGGCGCGGATCGGCCCACAGCTGCCACACCCGCTCCGGTGGCGCGTCGAAAGCGGCGTCGAGGGTCATGGTCAACTTTTCGGGATCCTTGCGTACGGCGGTGACGGTCATTCGTCTTTCTCCTTTGCATCGTCGGTGACTAGCGCGGTCATGCGGGCGACCCGCCCGCGCCACAATTCCTCGTACTCCTCGAGCAGCCGGCGCGCGATGCGCAGCCCCTCGAGATTGGTGCGGACGACCTTGCGGCGCCCAATGCGCTCCTTGGTGACCATGCCGGCCCGCTCGAGAATCGCGACGTGTTTCTGGACCGCCGCAAAGCTCATCGAGTAGTGCCCGGCCAGCTCCGCCACACCCTCCTCCCCGCCGATCGCGCGGCGTACGATGTCACGTCTGGTTGCGTCGGCCAGGGCGCCGAACATGCGGTCGAAGTCAGGTGGAACGATCTGCATTTGATACAACCATATGGTTGTATCAAGACTCGGTCAAGGCCCTGGCACGCTACATACGCATCATTCGATCATGAGACCACGAGCATGGGCACGCAGCCCGCATCCCCCATTAGGGCTCGAGGCGCTGCGCTCGCTGCTGGAGGTATCGGCGTTCGGCCAGGTTCTGGGTGAGCGCTGCGGCTTCCCGGTAAAGATCGGCGGCTTGCACAGCTTGACCGTCGAGTTCCAGCAAGTGGGCGCGGACGGCGCGCTCTCGTTGGTGGATTAGCGGGTCGTCGGCGATGTTGTCCAACAGAGCCAGGCCGCGGCGGGGCCCGTATGCCATTGCAACTGCGACGGCCCTGCTGAGCCGGATCGGTGGCGTGGGAGTGAGCCGTTCCAGCCAGGCGTACAGAGTGGCGATCTGTGGCCAGTCGGTTTCGGCGTAGCTGGGTGCTCCGTTATGCACGGCGGCGATGGCAGCCTGCAACTGATACGGCCCTACCTGACGTCGGCGCATGGCCGCGGTGATCAGCGCTGTCCCCTCGGCTGTGAGAGCGCTGTCCCACTGATTACGCTCCTGGTGTTCCATGGTGACCAGGTCCCGTGCTGAGTCCAGGCGGGCCGGACGGCGCGCGTCGGTCAGCAGCATGAGCGCCAGCAGGCCGGCCACTTCCGGCTCCTCGGGCAACAATCGTCGCAGCATTCGAGTCAGCCTGATCGCCTCCGAGGTCAGATCGACCCGGTGCAGTTGATCGCCCGCGGTTGCCGCATAGCCCTCGTTGAAGATCAGGTACAACACCTGAAGAACGGCGACAAGTCGATCACCACGGTCCTCGGCCGGTGGCAGAACGAACCGGCCGCCGGCAGCCTTGACCTGCTGCTTCGCTCGGCTGATTCGCTGCCCCATTGCGACCTCGGTTACTCCGTAAGCGTGGGCGATCTCCGGAGTGGTCAACCCACCGACGGCACGCAGCGTCAACGCCACCTGCGAGACCGGGCTCAGCACGGGATGGCAGCACAGGAACAACAACGTCAGGCTGTCATCCGCCGCGGGCTCCTCGAGGGAGACTGATGAGGGCTGGCTGGCCAGCTCATATTCACGACGCTGCCGAGCTTGATCAGCGCGGAGCTGATCGATCATGCGACGGTAGCCCACCCGGATCAGCCAGCCCCGCGGATGATCGGGTACGCCCCGACTCGGCCACTGCTGCGCCGCGGCGAGTAGAGCATCTTGGACCGCGTCCTCAGCGATGTCGAAGTGGCCGAAGCGGCGCACTAACGCGCCGAGCACCTGTGGCGCCTCAGCGCGCAACAGGTGCTCGAGCTCCAGCGATTCGGCCATCGCGAGATGATGATCAAATCTGGGCCGCAGACTCGGTGAAGTCCTCGCCCATGACCGGTCGGATCTCGACCGTATCGCCGATCGCCTCGACGACGCGGCGGGCGATCTCGACGGCGCGGTCGTAACCACCGCAGTCAATGACGGCGTAGCTGGCCAACACTTCCTTCAGCTCTGCGAACGGTCCGTCGCTGACCACGACTGCGTTAGCCCGTTTGCGCAATGTCCTAGACATCGACGGGTGCCCAAGTCCTTCCGTGGCCACCAGCTCACCAGACGCCGACAGCTCGGCCTGGAACTTCTCATAGATCGCGAACGCCTCCAGCGCCTCCGGAGACGGCACCTCCTCCTTCGAGGAGTCCCACTCGGCGATTGGGGTGTAACTGAGTAATAGGTACTTCATGACGGTCTCCTCGATCCAGTACGGCTGCAGCCTAGGCCGGGACCTAGCGGTCCTGACCAGATCGCAGTAACGACACCGCGAGAACACTGGTCCAGGTAAACGCAATCAGTGCGTTGACAGCGACCTGGATACTCATCCAGGCCGGATGCACCGGTGCAAGGAAAATCAGCGCGACGGCGGCATTCAAGACGGCCGCCAAAACGTGGTGACGACGAGCCATCCGTACCGTCAGCACGATGCTGGCCGCGGCCAAGCCGGTGAACGCGACAGTGGCTGCGACAAGATGAGCAAATCCATGCCACGACTTGACCCCCGCAGGTCCATCAGGGGTGCCGATCGGGAAGCCGTTCTCGGGATCCATGACGAACACACCGGAAGCGATTAGCCCGAGCCCGAAGACTGCGATGAGCGGAGCCAACCAGCGTCGCCCGATGCCGTCAATGACGATTCGCTGCGCGCCTACAGCGAGACAGAGCACTCCGATGCCAGCGACGATGAAGTTGGCGATCTGTACGAAACCAGGTCCGCCGGTGGCGAGCTGGCTTAGCGGGTGCCGCCGCAGATCGAACCCATCGCGGAGCAGGGCCTGGGCAGTGGCCAGCGCGGCAAAAACCGGACCGGCGGCGGCGCCGGCGATCAACAAGATCCGGGTGGGCAGAACTGCGGTTTTTGGCCCGTCAATTGTGGCAGTACCTCTGGTAGTAGCGGTCATGACAACTCCTTCTGAGTAGGAATGGATGCCGCTACGTCGGTCGGACACCAGATGATCCGACATTGTCGTGATGTGACTTGGATCACATTTTTGGCGTCGGCTCGCCGACCCAGTCCGGAACCGTCCCGGCCCGTAACCTTTCCGTGACCATAGCCAGGCCGTTAGAACACGACATGAGCAATTTAGGTCCGAATCTCCAAAACCGAGCCGAGCTAGTCGCTGATACTGACCCTCAACCGTCTCTGGAGCTCGGGGGGATTTTGATATGCGTCGCGGATATTGGCGCGCAACCGCGCTGGCTGGGTTGTTCGGCCTGATCATCAGTTTCGGCGTGGCTGTCGATTTGGCGGCTGCCCATCCTGGTGACGAAAACCACAAGGATGCCGAGCACGCCAAGGAGGATCTCGCCGGCACCTCGATCGAGCAGATCGAGAAGCAAACCGCAGCCAAAGCGGGGCAGATCAAGGAGGCCACCGGAGACACTCCAGGCCGCCTTACCGGAGATCAAGACATACCCAACGCGAGACTCTCCGCTGCCGCAGCCGACGATCCCAGTCAGGGCGGAAAGTGGAGCTCGGTGATCAACACCGATCAAGGAACCAAAGTAGGGGTCGTGCCGATCTTTCAGGCGGTCCTGCCCAACGGCAAGGTGTTGATGTGGGATTCGGTGGGACAGAGCGCGCCCGAGCAGATGACAACCAACAACTTCACCCGCGCCCTGGTTTGGGATCCGAGCAACAACACTTATAACCGTAGGGACGTCCCGAATTACAACATCTTCTGCGCCGGATATACCCAGCTAGCCGATGGCAATGTGCTGGTCGTCGGCGGTAACAAGAATGCTGCGCTGGACGGCATCGTGCAGACCCACATCTTCAACTGGCAGAACGAAACCTGGAAGCGCGGGCCTGACATGGCCGCTGCGCGCTGGTATCCGGCGGTGCAGGCTCTGGGCAACAATGAAGCGGCCATCGTTGGTGGCGGCCCAGCGATCCCGGAGGTCTACCAGACCGACGGAACCCTTCGCCGACTGACCACCGCCAGCGGCTACAGCGATCGGTTGTACCCGTTCCTCACCACTCGGCCAGATGGCCAGGTCCAATTGACGGGTCCCGTTACGCAGATGAACACCATCAACACAAGCGGCACCGGAGCGATCACAGCTACACAAGCACGGGACAACGTCAACCGCACCTATGGCGGTTTCGCCACCTACGACGTTGGTCAGCTGCCGAGCGGCCAAGAGTACGCCAAGGTCCTGGTGGCCGGAGGGGGCGACATAACCGAAGGCAGCCAGAGCAACGTACCCACCAAGACGGCAAGGGTCGTTGAGGTCAACGGCAGCACCACAACGGTCCGCTCCACCGCATCCATGTCGGTCGGTCGTCGTCAGCACAACCTCACCATTCTCGCTGACGGCAGCGTGCTCGCCACTGGCGGTATGAGCCGCTCGACCAATGCGAATGTCGATCTCAATAACCCCGTGTTCGCCGCCGAGCGGTGGAATCCATCGACCGAGACGTGGACGGTGCTGGCAAGCGCGGCGCGCGTCCGTCAATACCACTCCAGCGCCACTCTGCTCCCAGACGGTCGCGTGCTAACTGGCGGAGGCGGCGTCTGCGCGTCGTGCGTCAGCGCGGGTTACCTACAGAAAAACATCGAGTACTTCGAGCCGCCCTACCTATTCAACAGCAGCGGAGACAAAGCGACCCGACCGGTGATCGACTCCGTGCCCGCTACCGTCACCTATGGGCAAGATTTCGACATCAGCTCCGACGAAGCCGGATCGATCGCCAAGGTGGGCCTAGTGCGCCTGGGAGCGGCGACCCATAGCCAGGACCAAGGACAGCGTTATGTGCCGCTGACCGCCGAACCCTCTGGCAGCACAATCAAAGCCACTGCGCCGGCAACCTCGAACATTGCTCCGGCCGGGTACTACATGCTCTTCATCACCGATAACGCTGGCGTCCCGTCGGTGGCGAAGATCATCCAGCTGAAGCAAAAAGCGGCGGTCAAAGGCGCATTGTCAGACTTCGATGGCGACGGATCCTCCGACGCAGTGGTAGCAGATCCAAATGCAGACCCGGCCGGGATTAGTGACGCAGGCCAGGTGACCGTGCTCTACGGAAGCGGTGGCACCATCGGCGGTGGATCGGTCGACACCCTCGTCCAGGGCTCCGATTCAGTGGGCAACACTCCGTCGGCCAATGATCGATTCGGCACCACGCTTGCGGCTGCTGATTTTGACAATGATGGCAAAACCGATCTTCTGGTAGGAACACCCAACGAGGACATCAACGGTGCGCCCGACTCCGGCCTTGCACAGATCATCTGGGGTTCGTCGAGTGGCCTCGGCAAAGGCAAGGCATCGACGCAGATAACCCAGAGCTCCTTCGGCCGCACCGTCACCGCCGGTGATCAACTCGGCTACTCAATCGACGCGACGAACAAGCTCAGCTCCGACCTGCCCATGGTGGCCGTCGGAGTTCCAGGCGGGAATGTCTCCGGCCTGAACGACGCTGGCTGGGTGGGCTTCTTCACTGCCGGGCTCAACGATCCGAGGGCAGTTGATCAAAACTCCGCTGGGATTCCAGGTGCGGCAGAGGCCGGGGATCGGTTTGGCGAAGCCCTCAGCCTGGGCTTGCTCGCCGGCACCTCCAGCCGAGTGGATGCCGCGGTCGGTACCCCAGGTGAGGACTTGGGCTCCGGAACCAGCCAGATCACCGATGCCGGCGCGTTCACCGTCGTCAACGATCTCTACACCGGAGTCGTGGCTGGGCAGGCATACGACCAGGGCAGCACGGGAGTGCCCGGCACGCCGGAGAACAATGATCGCTTCGGCCAGGCCATGGACAGTGTACGGTCCGGGAGCACGACCCATTTGGCGGTTGGAATCCCCTTCGAAGCCATCGGAACCGCCGCAAAGGCCGGCAGCGTGCAACTCTTCTCCTCGACTGGCACCACCATTACCCCGGGCACTGGGCTGACTCAGGACACCACAGGCGTCAGCGGAACGGCCACAGCGGGCGATGAGTTCGGGCGGCGCATAGCCTTCGCACCGCCGGGGTTGAGTGATACCAAGACTCGACTCGCGGTGTCCGCACCGAATAAGGATGCCGGCGCAATCGACGGTGGGCAGGTACAGATCTTCCCGCTTGATGATCTTGGTGCCGAAGTGACGCACGACCAGACAGCAGCTGGCGCAGCTGCAGCCAATGATCATTTCGGTGACGGACTCGGCTTTGTGGCCGGGACGTCCGAGCGCGCCTTCCTGGTAGGGGTGCCGGACGATGCGCAGTACGGCACGGTGAAGCTCATTCCGGTGCCTAGCGGCAGCGTACGGACCTGGACTCCGGGTGTGGCCCCAGTGCCGTCCACCGGGGCAGATCGCTTCGGTGGCACTGCGGGTGGGGAGGTACAGCAGTAGAGCTCCGGCTTGTGCGAAGCTCGCATGGACTTCGCAGCAATACCTACAGCGGTTTCTTCAGCCGAGCGGATGCAGGCCGCCCGGTGATGGGCAAGTCGTGATCAAATACAGGTCATCAGATCGTGCGAACCATCGGGACGGGCGGCCTCGAAGTAGAACCGGGTGCGGCCGTGAGGCAACGCGACGGCGCTGACATAGCGCAGTGAACCGTCGCTGTCTGGAGACTCGGCAACCGGAGGGCCGCCGACCGGTTTGAGTGCTCCATCCTGCCGGCGAGCCAGGCCGGTCCGCTCAAACGAATTCTCTGCCGCAGTAGCGCGTCCGTCGTAGAGCACTGTGAGCGGATGGCAGCACACCCACATACGCCAACCTTCCGGTTCCCGAATGATCACCGGATCCTTGAATGCCCATTGATCATCTCCCGCGAGTACCAGCCGGCGGTCCCCGAATGGCAAGTGCCTCATTCGGCTTGCCGAAGAGGCCGTAAGTGATGCCGCGAACGATTGCCCAGTCGTACGCCGGACGGATCCCAACCGCTCACATGTATAGCCTCCTAATCACTGTGAACCTCGAGCAGATGACCCCAGAGCAAAGGATCGACATCGACGTCGTGCTCGTTACCCGGTTGATCGCTTCGCAGTTCCCACAGTGGGCCGACCTCCCGATCACCCCAGCCGAGCCCAACGGGTGGGACAACAGAACGTTCCGGCTAGGCGCCGATATGTCGATACGGCTGCCCAGCGCCGAGCGGTATGCCGCGCAAGTGGAGAAGGAACACCGCTGGCTGCCCGTCCTGGCGCCGCAACTGCCGCTGCCGATCCCGGTTCCCTTGGCTATTGGAGTCCCGGCCGAAGGCTATCCCTGGAGCTGGTCGGTTTACCGCTGGCTCGACGGCACTCCAGCAAGCACCGCACGCGTCGAGGACTTACCCGAGCTCGCGGTGACGCTGGCACACTTCCTGACCAGCCTGCAGCAGATCGACTCGTCGGGCGGACCGCCGCCCGGACGTCACAACTTCTTCCGTGGTGGGCCAGTGGAAACCTACGACGCCGAGACTCGCGCTGCGATTGTCGAGGTGCATGATCAGATCCCTGCCGCGACAGCAACCGCGGTGTGGGAGAGCGCTCTTGCAGCCACCTGGCGCGGCAAGCCAGTGTGGGTTCATGGGGACGTGGCCGCCAGCAACCTGCTGGTCAGGAACGGGCGTCTGAGCGCAGTGATCGACTTCGGGAGTTCGGGTGTGGGCGATCCGGCTTGCGACGTAACGATTGCCTGGACCCTCTTCTCAAGTGCGAGCCGCGAGACGTTCCGAGCGGGCCTTCCGGTGGATGCCGCCACCTGGGCCCGAGGACGTGGCTGGGCACTGTGGAAGGCGTTGATCACGTTGGCCGGCAACCTCAACATCAACTCCGAAGAAGCGGAAGCGGCCCGCCGCGTGATCAAAGATGTGCTGGCCGAGCATGGGGAATCACGCAATTATGTGTCCTGATCTGTCGACGGGCAGACACCTTCAACGCAACGTGATCGTCTGCGCTAGCGGGTGATCTTGGTGGCGTCTTCTGGGACGAGTCGCTTCAGGAAATCCTCGGCGAACCCCGTCACCTGCTCCCAGTCGGTGTATTCGTGGTCGCGTGAGGTATCGGTACTGAGGCCGCCCGGCTTGCTGCTGACGATCTTCTTCATCATGAGACGTTTGAAGAACCCGTACTGGCGGTAGAGGAGGGCGCCACTGAAGAGGCCGACCTGAGCAGGCCTCCATCCCGTCTCCTGCTCGAAGTTCTCGACATACGCTTCAGCGTTCG
>Ga0081455_10007089_pt1 | contig 11886 bp, 8 predicted proteins | sample TabmetS3T2R1_FD_70207 | JGI IMG/M metagenome (GOLD analysis project Ga0081455, IMG submission 70207) | Tabebuia heterophylla rhizosphere microbial communities from the University of Puerto Rico - S3T2R1 | ecosystem: Host-associated > Plants > Roots > Rhizosphere ...
TCTTTGATCTGGCCGAAGGCCGGCTCGACGGTCTCGCGGCGCTTGGCGTAGCGGGCCCTGCCGTCCTCGCTTTGGAGCTTGGCGGTCATCGCCGCGCGGAGCCCGTCGCTGCGGGACGCCGAGGGCTTGCCGTCCTTGCGGGGCCTGCCCTGGCGGGCGTGCCTGGCCGGCGGGATGTACAGCTCCGGCGCGTCGGGGATCGCGGTGACATCTCGATCGACCAGTGGCCGGGGTCGGCCAGCGCCGCCTCGGGCCGCTCGGCGATCCCGGCGGCGGCCAGCGTGGGGGCCGTGGCCTTGAGCATGGGCTCGAGCTGGTGGACGTCGTTGGCCTCGCCGGTGAGCTCGGCGGCCACCACGAGCTGGTGCATGGTGGTGACCGCCTGGGCGTTGTAGCCCTGGACGGTGCCGTTGCGGGTGTGCAGGAAGCGGCTGTCGGGGTCGGTGGTGTTGGCGGTCGCCTTGGGGTTGGGGGTCTCCTGCGGCCGGCGCTTGAGGGTGCGGGGCTTCTTGCCTTTGGCGGCCGCTGCCGCGGTGTGGGCGGCGACGCGCTGCTGGTAGGCCTGCTCCCTGGCGGTGGCCTCGGCCTCCAGCTGGGCCTTGGCCTGGCGCAGCCGGGCCAGCCGGTCGGTCTTGCTCGCAAGCTCCGCAGGCAGCTCGTCCCCGCGGGCGTCCCCGAGCTGCTCGTCCTCGCGCTGGTCGGTCGCGGTGGCCTGGCGGAGGATCTCGGCGACCTCGGCCTGGAGCTTGTCGTGGGTGCGGTTGGCCTTGTCGGCGGCATTGGCGGCCAGCTTGGTGCCGTCCAGGGCGATGGTGCCGACGCGGACCATGCCGGCGGCGGCGCACAGCTTCAGCGAGGCGACCAGGAAGCCGGCCAGGGCCTGCTCGTGGCGGGCGCGGAAGCGGGCGATGGTCACGTGGTCGGGCGTCTGGTTGGCGGCCAGGACCCGAAAGGCGATGTCTTCGTGGCAGCGGCGTTCGAGCTGCCGGGAGGAGCGCACCCCCAGGCAGTAGCCGTACAGCAGCACGCCCAGCAGGAGCTTGGGGTCGTAGGCGGGATGACCGTGGCCGTCGTCGCGGTGGGCCCGGTAGAACGGCTGAAGGTCGACCTGGTCGACCACGTCGAGGATGAACCAGGCGAGGTGGCCTTGGGGGAGCCAGTCGCGCAGGTCGGGGGGAGCAGGAAGGGCTGGTCGCGGTCACCGTGCAGGAAGTGATAAGCCATGGCCTATTCTACGCTTCTACGGTATTCGCACCAAATGAGCTTGTTGCTTAACAGCTTGCGTCAGCCACGTGGTGGTGGCCGGTACCCGTTGACGGCCGCCGGGCCATTGGGCAACCCGCCGGCGGCGGGGTCGCCGATCCACCGGCGAAGCGTTACCAGCGTCCCCGGGCGGGCCTTGGCAAGGCGCAACTCGTCGACCAGCTGGCCGATCAGCCACAGCCCACGCCCGCGAAGGCTCGTCACCGGAGCCGTGCGTGGGGCGGCAGGGCGGCCCCGGTCGCGGATGGTCGCCTCGATCCAGCCGCCACGGACCCTGACGGTCACCGTGACCGGCTGCGCGTCGCCGGACCCATACAGGATGGCGTTGGTGGCGGCCTCGCTGACGGCCAGGACCACATCGTCGACAACCTCGCTTGGGATGGCACCTGGCACCTCCGCCAAGCTGCTTCGGATGGCACCCCGCAGCCCGGCGAGGCAGGTCGGCGAGCCAGCAAACGAGATCTCCATGTCCTGCCCCCTGCCTGCGTTTCGGCTACTGCCGCGGCGCCTCCCGTGGGCAGATGCTCTGGTGTGGCCGCGGCTGACCCGATCGCGCGCCCCCGACTTCCGGGCAGCGGGGCTGATGGGCGGGGTCTGGGTCCGGCTGGCAACCTGAAGCGACGACGGCCGGCGCGTCGTTCGACTACGGTCGGCCGCCCGGAAGTCCGGTAGGCGCCGTGCCGCGCCCTACGCGTGCGCGTCGACCGGCGGTTGGCTGGCCCGCTCCCGGGCCTCCTGTGCCTGGCTGGACGCCTCGCGCAGCTCCGCCAGCCGGCCCAGGCGCTCCCGCTCTTGGCGCAGGGTTGCGTTCTCGCGTTCGAGCTCGGCCACCCTGCCCTCCAGGTCGCGTCGTGTCGCCCGCAGCTGCCGACGCTTACCGCGCCGTGCGCTCGACGAGCTCCAGGCAAGCCCCAGCAGCAGCGCGCACAGCAGGCCGAGCCCGGCGGCGACCAGCAGCAGCTGGCCCTGGGTGAAGCCGGTAATCGAGTGGTCGAAGACGGACACTGAGCTGGCGCTGGTGTTGGCGAGGACGGCGTCGCCGGCTAGCACGGCGCCGGCCACCGCGAGCACCAGGAACAATGCGGCCATGTTTGCCTCCAGTGGCGTTGGAGTGGCCCTGTGGTCCGAGCCGCCCGCGTTCCTGCTCGCGTGAGCCTTCCGAAGCAGTCGGGCCTTCCCGCCCAAGCTGGCGCCCAAACCGGGGCAAGCGGTCGGACCGTCGACACCCGGGCGGATCGGCCACGTTCCGGCGGCGCGCGTGGTGGCTGCTGGCGGGCGTGACGCGCCGACCGTCGGTTGGATGGCAGGGCAGGCGAGCTGGGTACGACCGTCGTCGTCCGAGCAAGCCTGCCCAACAGGGGCAGAGGAGTCGTGCCGCCGTGCGCCGGCACCTTCGGCGGCGGCCAGGTGGCGTCGACCCCACATCCGCTGACGAGGCCACGCCCAGGCCGACCAGCGTGCATCCCGATCGCCACCTGCGAGCGCACCCCCAAAGCCGGTTCGCTGGACCGGTGACAACCGTCCTGCAGGGGCCCGCCCGGGTCAGCAAGCTGCGTGGTCGCACCCGCTCCCGCTCGTGTGCAGGGCCGCTGCGCTGAGCCGCGCTGTTTCGGGCAGTTGCCGGTCAACTCGCCCAGGTCAGTACCGAACCTCAGTCGCGGCTCGCGGAGCCGACCTGGGTACCAGCCAAGAGTGCGGTAGATCTCAGCGGTCATGGGTAATAAGGCAACGACAGAGGACTCGATCCGAGACCGTCTCGCGGGAGGAGGCCAAGGTGCCGGAAGGCGAACCGTGTCCTTACTGCGCGTACCTCGCCGCCAATCCCGAGGAGCTCCGCCAGCACCTGCTCCACCTGCACCCGGAGGTCGAGCCGGAGCCGGATTGGTGGGATCCCTACGCCGTCCAGCCGCCGCTGCTCTTGTGATCAGCACCTGGCCCGCCGACCGGTAGATGCCGTCATCGGTCCTTCGCTGTGGCTCGAAGCGTGGCCGCGAAAGAGCATGCCCCCACGATGCCCCAATCCTGGGATCCTCCAGCGGCACAGTCTCAGCACATAGGCCTCTGAGCTGGACGTTTCCGGTGGGCAGGGACGGGATCGAACCGCCGACCTTGCGGTTTCAGCCGCAGCCGCCGAGCGGTGTCCACGCTGCCCGAGCACGCTCCAGATCCGGCTGAGAGTCGCAGCGGGAAGCGCCGCCGGACAAATTGACCCCCGCTGCTTTGTGCAACGGCCTGGTAACCGTCAAAGCCGGGCAAGCCTCAGCCGGCCTCGCGTTCGCGGTCGTCGCGGCTGTGGGTCCGCTCACGGAGCCGCTCGATGGTGGTCCGGGCTGCCTGCCACGCGCGCCGCTGGCGAAGATCCTCGGTCGGCTGCGGTCCCAGCAGCTCCTCAGCGCGTCCGGCTCGCCGCTCGGGTCGAGCCGACCGCCGCTCCTGTCGGGTCCGCGCGCTGGTCGGGCTGGCCTCGCGGTCCTCGACCGGCGTGCCAGCGGGTTCGTTCGACACCTCCTCTTGCTCGCTCTGCTCCTGATGCTTCGCCATCCCGGGCCGGTCGATGCCCCAGGCGCGCCGGTAGCCATCGACTTGGCCAACCGCCGCGCGCCATGCCGCCTGCGCCTTGCGCTCGGCGGGCATCGGCCCGAACGCGGCTACCAGGTCGGCCGGCGGGTCAAGCTCGATCGCCCGGGCGTCCGCGCGGCGCCGCCAGCCCAGCTCTCGCATGACCGCTCGCTGTTCGGCGACGAGGTCGGCATGGGTCTCGAGCCACGCGGCGCGCTGCTGCTGCTGCTGGCGAAGCTGCCGGGCGTGCTCGCCCGCCTGGTCTGCCAGCTTGATCGCCGTCGCAAGCTCCGGCCCATCGTTGCCGGCGGCCTTCAGCTCACGGACGCGCTGTTCACGCTCAGCGTGGCGTGTGGCGGCGCGTTCGGCCTCGTGGTGGCGGTCGCGTGGCGCCTCATCCATCGCCTTGTCTAGGCGGTCGCGCTCGGCCCGAAGCTCCCTGGTCGGCATCGCTCGCAGGTCCACCAGCCGGCGCGCGTCGGTGGCCAACTGCTCGGCGCGGTCGCGGCCCATCGCGGCGGCAAGCCGCTCGTAGCCGTCCGGCGCGCGGCGGTTGTCGGGCACCTCCTGAAGCTCCGGCGGTCGCTCCTCCGGGCCGGTCACGGTGTAGATGCGCGTGAGGTGCTTGGCGCGGCTGAGCACCACATACAGCCATTGCGCGTCCTCGCGGCCAGAGACGAACGGCAGCGAGGTCCACTTGGTCAGCCCCTGCGACTTGTGCCCGGTGGTCGCATACGCCAGGTCCACCCGGCGCGGCGCGCCCGGCCGGCTCTTGCCGTCCAAGTAGCTCGCAGGAAGCGTCACCGTCTCCCCCTCGGCCGCGCCCCAGCCCTTGGCGTCGGCGTTGTCGCCAACCTGGATCGTCAACGAGCGGGCCTCCCGGTCGATGGCAACCACCGTCCCGCGCGTGCCGTTGGCGACCCCAAGGCGCTTGAGCGCGTTCTTGCCGCACACCACACGATCGCCCACCGCAAAGCTGCGATCTGTGACCTGGAGACGCTGGTCCGGATCGGGGTCGAGTTCTCCAACGTTGGCGCGCATCTGCTGGCATGCCAGGTTGAACCGGCCAACGTCCTCGCGGCGGTGGGCCAGGATCACCACGTCCTGTCCCTGCTGGAACGCCTGCCGCCAGTCCTCCAGCAAGCCCCGGGTCAGCTCGTCCTTGGTCTCGGCCAACACCACGCGGTCATGCTCGCGGTACAAGCTTACGGCCTGCTCGACCTCGAACCGACGGACCAGCTCAAGCGCCTGCTGCTCCCACTCGGCCTGCTGCCGGCGATTCTGCTGAAGCTCACTCGCCCCCAGCCGGCGCCGCAAGCCCCGGAACCCTCCACCTGCGTCGATGGAGGACAACTGCCGATCGTCGCCGATCAGGATCACCTTGGCCTCGGCGCGGTTGGCCTCGTCCAACAGGCGGGCGAGCTTGCGCGTGCCGACCATGCCGGCCTCATCCACCAGCAGGACCGTCTTGGCGTCGAGCCGGTCGCGGCGCTGCTCCAGGTCGCCCAACAGCCGATCAACCGTCCGCGCATCAGCAAACCCCTCGTTGCTCAGCCCGGTGGCGGCAAGCCCGGTCGGAGCTGTCCCTATCAGGCGGTGCCCTTGCAGGCCGTAGGCATGACCTGCCGCCCCGGCCACGAAGGTCTTGCCGTAGCCGGCCTTGCCCACCAGCAGCGACACCCCAGCGCCAGAGCGGGTCAGGTCCGCCAGCGCGTCGGCCTGGTCCTGCGCCATCGTCGGGAACGCCTCCAGAGTGGCGCGCAGGTGCTCCGGCGCCACCACTGCGCAGCCAGCGGCGGCCCGGGCGGTGGCGCTGTCCAGCATGCGCTCCTCCAGCGCCACCAGCTCGGGCGTGGAGTAGCGCACCTCCGCGAGTTGGTCATCCCGCGCCACCACCACCGCACGCTCGGTGATGAACCGATCGGCCAGCGCCTCAAGCCGCTCCAGCGTGGTTGTGGCCGAGGCCCCGGTGGGCAGGCGGCGCGCGAGCTGATCGACCACATCGCGGCGCGCGAACGTGGACGCCTGCGCCGTCAGGCCCTCCGGCCCGGCCAGCTCCTCCAGCAGCGCCGCCGCCTGGTCCTCGGCTAGCGGGTGGCCAGTGGTGCGGCCGAGGCGTTCGGCGTAGGTCTGCTCGCTGATGCCGTGCTCGGCCAGCTCCGCGCGCCACCGGTCGTAGATCACGTCCTCGGTCTCGGAGTGGTCTTTGGCGCGGCGGGTGGCGCGCGCCGCTTCCCGCGCCGTGCGCGTGTCGCTGGTGCCCCAGGCGTCGCACTGCGCCCGGACCTGCGCCGCGCGCTTGGAGAAGGCGTCCCGCAGCGTCTTGTCATGCCAGCCCTTGATCTCCAGTTGCTCATGGTCGGCCACCTCGACAAACTCAAGCCCCAGCCGGCGCGACAGCTCCGCGCGCCACAACTGCTGGTACACGCGCTCGGCGGTCATCAGGTGCGCCCACAGGCGCTTGGAGTCCAGCGCCGTGAGCCGGCCGTCCAGCCCTTCGGTGAGGTTCTGGACCAGCAGGTGCGTGTGCAGCTGCGGATCGCCCTCGCGCGAGGTGCGATGGTCATAGCCGATCGCCAACAGCCCGCGGCCGTCCAGGTGCTCCGTGCCGCCGTGGCCGCGCCGCACGCCCACCGCGTGCCGCTCCAGCCACCCGAGCGCGCCGCGGATGGCCTCCTGCCGCGCCGCGACGTACTCGCGTCTGGTGGCCTCATCCGCGCCCGCGTAGAACAGGCTGCCGGACTTCACGTCCGAAAAGCACAGATCAAAGCAGGCGTCTCGGTCGTCCACCCGGCGTCCCGCATGCCTTGCTGCCTCGGCGTAGGCGTCGCCGTAGATCTCCTGCGGGTCAGTCTTGAGGACGTGGCGCGCGACGCGCTCGACCGTCTCGGCCTTGACTTCCCGGCGGCCCAAGACCGCGCGCACGTCGCCCGTGAGCGCCTGGCTCCCGGTCAGATCCTCCACCGGGATGCTTCGCTCCTCCGCGAGCGCCCGGAGCCGCTCCGCCAACGGCCCAGCGGGGAGCCTGGACCGCGGGTCAGCAACCCACTTGGGCTGTGCGAGCTGTTCGCCCGTAATCGGGTCTTTGCCCGCGAACATCGCGCGGCATTGCTCGTCCTTGGCAACCCCGCTCAGGCCCATGGCAGCGGCCCGGGCGCCGTACCACTGGCCCGGCGTCTCGCCGTGGCCGGACAGGTACTCGCACCTGGACTCGGCGATCTGCCGGATCCAGTAGTCCTCCTGGCCCGCCTTCAGCCCGGCCGCCGCCAGAACCAACCCGCACCCTCCTTGGAGCCTGCCGGCCTCCGCCCGCACCGTTGGTGCAGCCATATTGTGCTTTGAGGTCCGGTGATCAGAGAGTACGCGGTCCTGCAATGAAAACTGATCATAATGCCGAGTCAAGAGCGCGTGACCGGGTCGGGTCGAGCGGAAGGCTGGCTGGCGTGTGGCGACGACATGGCTGTGAGTAGTGTCTGTGCTGGTAGTAGAGGATCCAGAGGTCAGAATGTGGTGATGGTGACGAGCAGTTGACGGAAGGGATCCAAGAAACCAGCCTGTCGCCATAGTTGCTCATCGGTGCCTAACGCCGCCTATTTCTAATCCCTATTGGTGGTAGTCCCCTGTGTCGACCAGCCCACCCATATACTCAGCAGCCGCACGGTTAGTTTCGCTCACGGGCGCATGTAGCTGTCCGTGACCGCAAGGCTGCCGTGCCCCATCCGCTTCCGCGCCGTCCCGGCCTCCGCGACGGCGCCGAGCCGCATCGCCGTGAAGTGCCGCAGCCCATGAATCGTGTAGTCGCGCCCCAGTCAAGGCACCAGCGCCGTGACCACGAGCAGCTCTTAAGGAACTTGGGTGTTGGTTTGAGGGTCGTGTGTTGAAGCTGAGGAGCTCAGCTGGTCAGGATCTCGGCCATGCCACCGTCGCTCGCCGCCTTACGGTCCAAGGCGAACGTGAACGGCTCCAGGCGCGTCGGCTGCGAGCTGAGGAGCTGGGAACCGGTCGGCCTGTGACGGTGTACCAGGGCTGACTCGCGATCGGTCACCGGAATGGAGTCCACGATGAAGCCTCGCGCGCTGGCCGTGCTGGCCCTGGCCGTCCTGCTGCTCGCGGTCCCCACCGCCGCGGTGGCCAAGGGCGTCACGGCGGCCACCATCGACGGCGGCGGACCCGGCGGCCTGCCAGGCGGCCCCATCACCCTGCGCGGCGGCGGGGAGCCGGGCAGCAGCACCGACCTGGGCATGCTCGCCCTGGGCACAGGACTGTACGCTGCCGCGTTCGACCCCGACTCCGGCGGCGTCGTAAAGGCGGCGCCGACCGACCGCCTCGGCCCCCGGTACGCCATCACCTGGACGTTTCCGGACCCGGTCGGCGGCACCGACCGCAAGGTGCGCCAGCTGGTGTGGCCGTACGCGGCCGGCGGGCCGGTGAGCTTCACCCCGGCCGGCCAGGCGGTCCTGGACACCACCACCATCGGCGGCTGGTACCAGGGCTTCGACGGCCTGCGCGCACAGCTGATCGAGCTGGGCCTGCCCGACCGCGAGCCGCTGGCCCCTGTCGCCACCGCCACCCCGGCCCCGCCCGCGCCAGCACCCGCCAGCCCACAACCCGCGCCGGCCACCCCGTCGACCGCCTGGCCAAGGGTCGCCGCCGCCGTCGCCGGCTTGCTGGTCCTGGGCGCTGGCGTCGCGGTCGCTTTGCGCCGCCGCCTTGGCCACGGCCCTGCCACCGCCCCCTGACCTCGGCTCCAGGCTCGCGGCGCCCGCACCCACACCCTCAGGGAACCTCAAGGGTTCCTGGGGTTGGGTTGTGGGTTGGAGCTGCGCCGACGGCCTGGCAGGATCTCGGGCCATGCCCGCCACGGCATCGAGCGGGTCCGCCGCACCCCGCACCTGGCCTACTCATTCCTGCGGCACGCCGCCTGTCGGTCTCACAGGGCTCCGGCGTTCTCTCGATATGCCCGATGGTGCGGTGGTGACCGATGGTGGAGAGCAGGCATGAGCGTCGGGGATCATGCGGGTTCTCACACATCGATCCGCACCACATCGCCCCGGGGGCTGGATCATCTTCGGTCCGCTCGCTCCTCCAGGTACTCGCCGACCGCGTCGAAGTGGGCCTGCCAGCGGGTCCGCTGGCTCTCGATCCACTCCGACGCCTCGGCGAGCGTGGTCCGGTCGCAGCGCCAGCCGGTGGCTCCGTCCGTCGATCACCCGCGTCACTACGCCCGCCTCCTCGAGCATCTTCAGGTGGCGGGTGATGGTCGGCTTCGACACGCCGAGGTCGCGGCTGGCCTCGCCGACCGTCGTGGCACCGCCGCTGAGCCGCTCGACGATCTCGCGGCGAATCGGGTGCGCAAGGGCGACGAACGGATCGTTAGCCATTCGCTAACTACACTGGTTTCACGGCAACGGAACGACACGGGAGGGATGCGATGCCCGAGCACAAGGTCGGAACGCGCGAGGAGTGGCAAGCCGCACGCGAGGAGCTGCTCACGAAGGAGAAGGAGCTCACGCGCCGGAACGACGAGCTGGCGCGGGAGCGGCGCGAGCTGCCCTGGGTGCCGGTTGATAGGGACTACAGCTTCGAGAGTGAGGACGGGACCAAGTCGCTCGCCGACCTCTTCGATGGGCGCTCGCAGCTACTCATCTACCACTTCATGTTCGGTCCCTCGTACGAGGCCGGCTGCCCGGTCTGCTCCTCGATCGCCGACACCCTCGACCCCAACGCGATCCACTTGAGGGCCCGCGACGTGACGCTGATCTGCTCCTCGCGGGCGCCGCTCGACAAGCTGCTCGCCTACAGGCAGCGGATGGGCTGGAGCTTCGACTGGGTCTCGACGGCCGGCAGCGACTTTCACCGCGACCTCGGCTTCGTGCACACCGAGGAGGAGCTGAAGCCGTTCCTCGAGGGCGAGATCCCCCCGACTGTCAACCAGATGGCGGAGGCGTGCTCCACGGACGTCGTGAGCTACGTCTCCGAGGGCCCTGGGCTGAGCGCCTACGCGCTATCGGACGGCGCCGTCTACCGGACGTACGTGACCACCGCGCGCGGCCTCGAGCCTGCGATGGGCTACTACGGCCTGCTGGACCGGACGCCGATGGGCCGCCACGAGGAGGGCGAGCAGACCCACTGGCTTCGCCGCCACGACGAGTACGGGAAGACCTGAGCCGCCGCCCGGGCTCTTACACACCGAGAGCAGGAGCGATGACGACGCACACGGTTGGAACCCGCGAGGAGTGACTTGCGGCGCGCAAGGAGCTGCTGGAGGCGGAGAAGGAGCACATCCGCCGCGGCGACGAGCTCGCGCGCCGGCGGCAGGAGCTGCCCTGGGTGCCGGTCGAGAAGGGGTACGTCTTTGAGACCGCTGACGGGAGGAGGCAGGGCCCGGAGTTCTCTCGTAATGTCCGGTTCATCCGAGGGTGATCCCGAGGGCGGTGAGGGGTCGGGCGGGTCGTGGTCTCGGTGGGGACGGCCCAGCGGCCGGTGAGGGATCGCGGCGGGTCCCAAGCGCGGCACGCACGGGCTGGGGCGCGTCGATGGCCCACTCAGCGATGGCGTCGATCAACCGCGCACCCGCCACGACCGCAGCAGCGGCCAGCCCAGGATGGCGACCAGCGGGTGGCGGCGCCCGGTGCGGGCCCTGGGGTCGGTGACGGCTGCCAGGTAGGCGAGCAGGTGCGGTGTCTCGGCTGGTTGGAGCGGATCAGCGTGGCCCAGTACGGTCAGGCCGGATGGGATCCAGGATGATGAGTCGGCAGGCACGGGCTTCCACCGTGGTCATGAGGGTGTGAGAACCGCATGATCCCGGACGCTCGTGCCTGCTCCACACCATCGGTCACTACCGCATCATCGGGCATATCGAGAGAACGCCGGAGCCCTGGTCGGTCTCATGACCAAATACCCAACACCCAAGACCCTGTAGTGAACGTCGTCAACCAATTGGCGTCGTCGGCGAAACCACCATCCCGCCACGCTTCCGCGCCCACCCTGCGCCTTTCCCATCCGACGGATGCACTGCTGTCGTGCAGTAAATTGGTTCGGGAAGGAGTGTAGCGCGGTGGGAGAACAGTAGCGAGGAGTTGGCAGACTTGGCAATGCGGCATGATGAGAGAGCTAGGGAAGGTGCGGTGAGCGGTGTTTGCGCTGCTGAGAGGCAGTGTTAGAGCGAGGGTCAGGTGTTGTGACTAGTTGTCCGGTAGGACACAACCGTGAAATCAAGCGGTACACCAAGGCTGCCCCGTATTGCTCGACCATGCTCATTTGCTGTGCCTAATCGTGCGCAGGCTTGACCCATATACACTCTCTACAATTCGGCTTACGAGTCGAGCGACTACCCGGGAGGGGACGTTGCTGGTGGTGTCTCCTCGTCGAGCTCGATAACCCTAGCCCCTGTCCGGTCCCACCCTTCCGGCCAGACGGTTTGGCGGTTTGCCCATGTCATGCCGAGCCGCGCCTCCTGCAGGTTCGTGCCTCTCAAGTCCGTCCCGTTCAGGTTCGCCCCGACAAGATCCACATGCTTCAGATTCGCCTCGACGAGCTGCGCCCTCGTTAGGTTCGCCTCGAAGAGGTGCGCCCCGGTCAGGTTCGCCCCGTTGAGGTTTGCCTGTCGGAGGTCGGTCTGATTGAGGTCAAGGTATGGGTCGGCCTTCTGGATCGGCCGGCGGCCGATGATCGTGATGACGGCCTGGACGTCGGGCGCGCGAGTCTGCAGCGACGGCACCTGGTCAATAGGCGCATCAGCGCGGTACTGGCCGGCCAAGCGGGGCGGCCAGGGGGCGTGACTTCGGACGAACGCAGTGAGGATCTCGAACACAGCCAGCCGGTGAGTGGGAGAATCGTGCGCGATGCGTTCCAGCGCGTAGATTCCTCCTAGGCGGACGTCGAGGCGGTCACGGCCGGGCTGGCCGAGTTGGTCGACGGCCCGGGTGAACCGCTCGGTGATCTGGCCTTCCTGAGCGACGGCGATCTGCTCGCGGAGACGATCATCGCTGCGCTGTGCCTGCTCGCGGGCGAGTCCAAGTTGTTCGCTGGCGCGGTCGTCGCTGCGCTGCGCCTGATGGCGGG
>Ga0081455_10007090_pt1 | contig 11883 bp, 9 predicted proteins | sample TabmetS3T2R1_FD_70207 | JGI IMG/M metagenome (GOLD analysis project Ga0081455, IMG submission 70207) | Tabebuia heterophylla rhizosphere microbial communities from the University of Puerto Rico - S3T2R1 | ecosystem: Host-associated > Plants > Roots > Rhizosphere ...
CAGCTGTCCGGGCTGGAGCAGCGGCTGGAGCTGGCCGAGGCCGGCCTGCGGGCCAGCTTCGCCGTCTCTTACCAGCAGCTGTTGGACAGCGCGGATCCGGTCGACCGTGCCGCCGCCGCAGCGTTCGGGCTGCTCGGACTGCTGGACGGACCGCGGCTGAGCCCACCCGTCGCGGCTCGGCTACTGGACCAGCCGCACGACGCCACCGAGCAGGCCCTCGAGCGCCTGGTCGACGCACAACTGCTGGAGACCACCGCGCCGGGCCGGTACCGGCTACACGACCTGCTTCGCCTGTACGCCCGTGAGCAGGCCGCCCGCCAGCACCCTGAGTCCGAGCGATCCGCCGCGCTGGCCCGCGCCCTCGGGTTCTATACGGCCACCGCGTGGCACACGCTGGAGCGCCTGCGCCCGGGTGACCATCGCCGGCGCCGCGCCGACGGCCGTTGGACCGCGGGCGGGTTGGAATTCGCCGACCCCACCGCCGCCCTCGACTGGCTGGAGTCCGAGCGGGCCAACCTGGTGGCCGCCGTTCTACAAGCGGCCGCCACCCCGGGCGTCCCGAGCGAGATCGCCGTCCAGCTCGCACCTGCCCTGTTCGGCTTCTTCGAGATCCGCTGCCACTGGCCGGACTGGATGCAGACCAATCAGATCGCCCTGGAGGTCGCCGACCGGATCGGCGATCTCGCCGCCCAGGCCCAGGCCCACAACGACATCGGCGTCGCGCACTTCCACCAAGGGCAGTACGCCCAGGCGTTGGCCAGCCACCAGCGCAGCCTCCGCGTCCGCGACGAGCTGGGTGACCGTCCCGGCCGGGCCGCCACGCTGAACAATCTCGCCAACGTCTATCAGCGGCAGGGTCGCCACCAGCAGGCGCTGGAGCACTACCGGGAGAGCGTGGCCGTGCGCCGCGATCTGGGCGATCGGCGCGGGCAGGCCGCCAGCCTCGGCAACCTCGGCGAGCTGCACGTGCGGCAAGGCCGCTACCAGGACGCCCGGGCCTGCCAGCAGGAGAGCCTCGCGATCTTCCGGGACCTGGGCGACCGCCGCAGCCAGGCCAACACGCTGCACGACCTCGGCATCGTCAACCAGCGGCAAGCCCGCTACCAGGAGGCGCGCACCTGCCAGCGAGAGAGCCTCGCGATCTACCGGGACCTGGGCGATCGCCCCGGCGAGGCCAACGCCCTCCAGGACCTCGGCGTCGTTCAGCAACAGCAGGGCCACTACGACGAGGCACTGCACTGTATGCGGGCGAGCCTGGCCATTCGCGAGCAGCTCGGCCTGCCCCAGGGCCAGGCCGAGAGCCTGCGCGAGCTCGGCGTGACCCTCCAGTCTCTCGAGCGCACCGACGAGGCGCGCGCACACTGGCGGCAGGCGCTGGCGATCCTCGACCAGCTGCACACTCCCGACGACGCCGACCAGGTCCGTGCGCTGCTCGCCGACTCGGACGGCACCTAGGGTGCGTCTCTCAGGTCCCGCTCGTCGCGAGCGGCGCTCAGGTGCGCGAGCTGCAAGGCGGAGGAGGAGTCCGATACCGCTGTTGCATCGGCGACGACGACAACGCAGCAGATCGCGTGCCTGAGCGTCGCGCAGCGGAGCAAGACTTGGGAGACGCGCCCTAGGTCGCGGGTTGTCAGCAGGGCCCGCTTCTGCCACGGTCAGCCGGGTGAACGTGCCGGCACTCATCGGGGTAGCCGTCGGGCTGGTGATCGTCGGCGCCGGGTGCCGCGACCTTCTCGACCAGCTGCGGGCCCGGCGTCGCATGGTCCGCGTGCCCGGAGTCGTCGTCGGACACGTCGACGTCGGCGGACCCAGTCCGGCGTCACACAGCCGCGCGGCCCGCCTGCGCTTCACCACCGCGGACGGCCAGGTGATCGAGACGGTCAGCGACCTGTCGACCTTCCCCGGCAAGAAGCTCGGCAAGCGCGTCACCGTGGCCTACGACCCGAAGAATCCGCAGCGCACCGCCGACCTCGTCGGTGTGAAGGTCCTCAAGCTGGTGCTCGATCCGCCGCTGATCGCCGGCGGTGCGGTCCTGGCCGCCTATGCGATCACGCAGCTCTGAGGCCAGTGGGCATCTCGCGATAATGCGAAGGTGAGCGCCCCCTTGTGGAGCGTCGAGCCGCTCGAGCTTCGGCGCTTCCTGGATCCTGTCATCGAGGTGCCGCCAGGTGCCGAATCCTTCTGGGACGGGCCGCGCTGGTGGTGGCACGGTCCGCTGGACGTCGAGGGGCTGGCGCTCGGTGCCGCCGGGGCCTTCATCGTGGGGCTGAATGCACTGGACGAGTCGCGCGACGGCCGGCTGTCGACCACATCCGAGCTGCTCGCCGCCTCGTTCAACTCCATCGGCTGCCTGCGCATCGCCGGCGCGCCACCCCAGGGCTGGGCGCCGATGTCCGGCTTCCGAGCCACGAAGGACGGGTGGGTCCGCCTGCACGCGAACTACCCGCACCACGCTGAGCGTCTCTCAGCCGCGCTGGACATCACCAGCCCCGAGCAGCTCGACGCCGCGCTGCTCGAGCGCAGGTCGCTCGACGTCGAACAGGCGGTGCGGGCCGCCGGCGGAGTGGCGGCCGCGGTCCGCACACCCGACGAGTGGCGGGCCTCGCCCATGGGCACCGCCGCGATGCCCCAGCCGTGGATTGCGTTCACGCTCGGTGAGTCCGGCTCTCGCGCCACGCAGCGCAGCCGCAGCGCGGAACGCCCACTCGACGGTGTTCGCGTTCTCGACTTCACCCGGGTGATCGCCGGGCCGAGCGCGACCCGGCTGCTCGGGGCGCTCGGCGCTGATGTGCTGCGCATCGACGCACCCCAGCTGCCCGAGCTGACCGATCAGCACGTGGACACGGGGTTCGCGAAGCGCAGCGCCCTCGCCGACCTGCGCGACCCGGAGCAGCTCTCCCGGGTTCGGGAGCTGCTGCCGTCGGCCGATGTCGTGTTCCTCGGCTACCGGACCGGCGCCCTGCGCCGATTCGGTCTTGATCCGGAGGCGCTGCGCGAGGAGCACCCTGACCTCGTCGTCGTGTCGGTGAACGCATGGGGTAGCACCGGCCCGTGGGCCGACACGCGCGGCTTCGACAGCATCGTGCAGGCCGCATGCGGAATCGCGCATCTCTACGGCGGCGAGCGCAACGGTGCTTGGCGGCCCGGGGCTTTGCCCGTGCAGGCGCTCGACCACGCCACCGGCCTGGGCCTGGCCGGAGCCGCCCTGGCTCTGCTCGCCGCCCGCCGCCGCGGTGTCACGGGTAGCGCACGGCTGTCCCTCATCGCCACCGCGCACGCGCTGCTGCGATCCGCTGCACCCGATCCGGCGCCCGGACCGGTCGAGCTGACCGTTCCCCGGCGACAGACGCCGAGCCCGTACGGCGTGCTCGACTACGTGCCACCGCCGCTGCGCATCGACGGGCGTCCCGTCGAGTACACCCACGCGCCCGTGCGCTACGGCTCCTCGGTGCTGGACTGGCTGGGCGACTGATCACGAAAGCAGAGGTGGGTGCTCGACCGCGGATCCGCGTGCGCGTGATTGGATATCCCAACCGACGGCTTGAGAAGCCGGCTGCTACTTTGTGCCGGTCATATCTCCAGCGATTGCCGACAATCGGACAGGCCAAATCTAAGCCGTCCGTGAAGCGAACCGAATCCGAGTTCGCAGTCGACTCAAGGACGTGGGTTAGACTGCTGCTCCTACACCCTCACAACAGGAGACGCCAACTGATGGCCAAGACCATTGTCACTCAGTACACCGACGATATCGACGGCTCAAAGGCGCAGGGAACGATCCAGTTCTCCTATAACGGATCTGCTTACGAGATCGACCTGTCGGCTAAGAACACAAAGGCGTTCGAGAAGGCGCTCAGCCCATACATCAGCGCCGCCCGCAAGGTTCGCCGCTCCGTCGGCGTCACCGCTCGGCACGATCGCCGTAAGTCCTCTGCCGACCTCGCGGAGATCCGCGCCTGGGCGAACAGCAACGGCTATCAGGTCGCTGACCGCGGACGCATCCCCACTGTGGTGGTCGAAGCGTTCCAGAACAGGTAGCGGCCCCCTCATCACATCACGCTTCCAGCGAGCGTCGTGGCACCTGGCGAGTTCGAGGGTGCGGCAATGAATCGGCCGGCCACGGCACTTATCTGACAAGCGTGATGTGATTGGCCGTACACCGGCAAATGGCGAGGTCCCCTTTCGCTGGCTATTGGAGCGCGCGGGACCTCGAAGACACGATCAGCGACGCCTGGTCGCAATCAAGCCCGCTGGACTATGCGACCGACGGCTCGCCTACCGGCCGTCTGCGGATTGGACTCGCTCGGGTGCTCGAGCCGGGCCCGCCCTTGCCGGACTCAGCGGCGAAGCCAGGAGACACTCGGATGCCGCTGCCCGGACGACCGCGGAGCTAATGTCGGCATCGATAACGTGGATCAGCGCGATATCGACAGCCGGATTGGACGTGCTCGGCGCCCCATTCGGGCCTGACCGTGAAGCGTGACCGCAGACCGTCCTAAGCTGAGCCGGACGACATCCCCCAGCGACCCCGCCGTCTGACGTGACGCGCTCGGGCAACTCGGCCACCGCTGCGGCGCACCGCGGTTGACGCTTCCGGCCGACCTGAACGCAGCCGGCGAGCTCGGCAGTTCGAGGCACCGTCTGGTTTGGAACCGCCCCGTCACGTCTTGACGCGGGTCCCCGACGGTCGGGGCGCGTCGTATGTCCTTAACCGAAGGTTTGCCTGGTGGACCAGTCGACTCCACACAACGCCGATACGTTCCTTGATGCCGCAGACCGCATCAGGGGAGCGAAACGCAGGAAAGTCTGCACTTCGCTCACGGATCTTCGGCTCCGGGATCGACCGGCCCAAGTTGGAGGGCTCACTTGCGACGGCATCGGCTCTGTGTCGTGTCGTGGCACATCCCCGGCGTCACGGCCACCCGCTCGGCGATCTACCCGCTCGAGGTCACCCCAGGCGGGCGGTACGTCGCCGACGGCGATGGGCCTCAGGACGTAAACGGCTTCCTCCAGGTCCACACCGCGACGGGTGCCCCTTTGGCAGCTCGACGGTCCGGTCGATCTGCTAGCCCCCACATCGAAGGGATAGGCATGCAAGTCACGCGACAACGCCGAGAAGTCTCGAGAGTCCGGCTCGGGCTCCCGGACTGGACCGGCCGCCGGCTCCGCATCCTCGCGGCCGGCACCGTAGCTGTCCTCGTCGCCGGCGCGGGAACCGCCTTCGGCAACACGGACGTGTTCGGCCACAACCAGGTCGGCACCCAGTACCCCAACGGGACCCAGGTCTCCGACGACCAGATCATCAAGCCGATCGGCGACCGTCTGGTCACCCAGTTCGGCAAGTTCATGGGCTCGACGGTCAGCCCGGACGGGCGATTCCTCGCCGCCACGAGCACCGACAAGTCGGTGGTCCTGCAGATCTTCGACCTGTCCGGCTACAAGCTCATCTGGACGGTCGGGTCCGCATCCGGGGTCAACCAGAAGCTCTCCGACGGCACCGTCGGACAAGAGGGTCCGACATACTCGCCGGACGGCAAGTTCCTGTGGCTCCCTCAGCAGAACGGCCTGAGCCGGTTCCCGGTCAACGCCGACGGCACGCTCGGTACGCCGACCGCCGTCTCGATCGCGAAGGTGAACGGCCACTCCGCCCTGACGGGCCAGATCAAGTACTCGCCCGACGGGTCCACCCTGTACGCCGCGATCAACGGGCAGAACACCGTCGTGGCGCTCGACCCGAGCACCGGCGCCGTCAAGCAGACGTGGAACGTCGGCATCGCGCCGCGTGAGCTCGCCTTCGTGGGCACCAAGCTCTACGTGACCGACGAAGGTGGCCGCCCGGCTCAGGCCGGCGACACGACCATGGGCTCGTACGGCACCCAGGTGCCCGCCGACGGGTACCTGGGCACGTCGACGACCGGAATCGTCAGCGTCATCGACACCGCGAACGCACCTTCGGCGGTCGGATCCATCGCCGTCGGCCTGCACCCGACCGCGATGTACGTCAAGGACAACGCGCTGTTCGTCGCCAACACGAACAGTGACACCGTCTCGGTCATCGACACGACCAAGGACAAGGTCGTGCAGACGATCGAGACCAGGCCGTGGCCGTCGTCGAACGTCGGGTACGAGCCCAACAGCATCGCCATGACGAACGACGGGCACCTGCTGGTCAGCCTCGGCCGCGCGAACGCCGTCGCGGTCTACCAGTATCTGGGCAACCCGCAGCTGCCGGTGAACGACATCGGCCTGCTGCCGACGGATTACTACCCGGCGACCGTGGCCACGGTCGGCAACCAGATCGTCGTCACCAACACGCGCGGCATCGACGCGCGCGGCCCCGCACTCTCGTTCAACAAGGGTCCGGGCACCGTGGTGGCGGTGGGCCACGGCACGCACAGCACGACCGCGTCGCTGACCCGCTTCACCCTTCCGAACGACAAGTCCATCGCCAAGTACACCGACACGGTCTTCGCCCAGAACGGCTGGGGCAAGAACGATGTGCAGGCCGCCGAGGGCAACCGGGCCAAGGCCGTGCCGGTCCCGACGCGTATCGGTGACCCGTCGACGATCAAGCACGTCTTCCTGCTGGTCAAGGAGAACCGCACCTACGACCAGGTGTACGGCGACATGGCTCAGGGCAACGGCGACGCGAGCCTGGCGCAGTTCGGCGAGAAGGTCACTCCGAACCAGCACGCGTTGGCCGAGCAGTTCGGTCTCTACGACAACACCTACGACGTCGGCACGAACTCCGCCGAGGGCCACAACTGGCTGATGCAGGGCGACAACCCGGAGTACACCGAGTCGTCCGCCGGTGAGTACCAGCGCAGCTACGACACCGAGGAGGACGTGCTGGGCCACCAGCGCTCGGGCTTCCTGTGGACCGCCGTCGAGTCCGCCGGCGGCACGGCCAAGAACTACGGCGAGTTCGAGTACACCGAGGGCAAGCCGGCCGGTTCCACCTGGCAGCAGTACTACTGCGCGTCCAAGAGCGTCGACAACGGCGGTGACCCGGCTCAGCTGACCGCTCCCGGTCTGAAGGGCAACTACGGTTCGGTGATCCCGTCGCTGAACGACATCGCCGACCCGCAGTCCCCGCCGTTCGACACCTCGATCCCGGACATCTACCGCTACCAGATCTGGAAGCAGGACTTCGAGAAGAACGGTCCGGCCAGCCTGAACATGCTGTGGCTGTCCAGCGACCACACCGGCGGCACGGCCGACCCGGAGGCCCAGGTGGCCGACGGCGACCTCGCCGTGGGTCAGATCGTCGACACGATCTCGCACAGCAAGTACTGGAAGGACTCCGCGATCTTCGTGGTCGAGGACGACAGCCAGGACGGTGCCGACCACGTCGACGGCCACCGCGCGCCGGTGCAGATCATCAGCCCCTGGGCCGCGCACGGCGTCGTCAACAGCACCTACTACTCGCAGATCACCATGGTTCGCACCATCGAGCAGATCCTCGGCGCCCAGCCGCTGAACGAGAAGCTCGCGGCAGCGACGCCGATGTACGGCGCGTTCAGCAAGAAGGCCGACTACACGCCCTTCAACGCGGTGCCGAACCAGGTGCCGCTGACCGAGGGTGTTGCCACCGCGCCGTCCTGCGGCCTCGACACCCTGGGCCGCACCGGCGCCGCCGCGACCGCGCTCAACAAGGCGGAGGCCCAGAAGGCTGCAGTGCCCGCCGACGAGCAGGCCACCGCTGCGGCCTGGCAGACCTGGATCGGCCAGCAGCGCACCACCGGCAACGGTGCGGTCCCGGACTACGCGAACCCGGAGCAGATGAACCGGTACACGTGGTACCAGACCCACGGCTGGAAGGTGCCCTACCCGGGCGACGCGAAGATCTTCGGTCCGTCGCAGGTTCCGGGTGCCGCCCTCCCGGGGGCCGACTCGGACAACTGACGAGTCTCCGCACAACAACTGAACAGCAGCACGACGAGACGGCCCGCCGGAGATCCGGCGGGCCGTCGCGGTGCAGATGAGCCGGTCGGCGGTCAGTGGCCTCGCGCCCAGGCCGGTCAGTACGTGATGCCCGGGAACTCGGCTCGGGCCTGATCAAGCTCGCGAGCCCACCTGCGTGGCCAGCCGAAGGCCCGCTTCGCCAGGTCGGTGACGTCGCCTCCGGCCGCGCCGCTGGTGAAGTGCAGGTACTCACCCCACGTCAGGTCGCGCAGGTAATGCGTGTCAGCGCCGCGGGGGAAGTGCTCGGCGAGCAACCGGAAGAACCGCACCATGACCTGCGGGCCGTCGCCGGTGCCGGTCCGCAGCGGACGCCACCAGTCGCGGAACCAATGCGTGCCCCGCCGCGGAAAGGAGTCCGAGTTCCGGTCGAATACCCGCGCGACGTCTGCCGCCCACCGATCCAGCCCCAGGGCTGTGTACACGTCGTGGATGAAGAACTCGGCCCACTTGCTGTCACCCCAGATCGGAAACGCCGGCGAACCCCACGCGCCGTTGTTCGCGCCCTCCACGACGTGCGAGATCTCGTGGGTGACGATCTCGCGGACACCGCTGTCGCCCTCGCGATAGGGCCCCGGACCACAATCGGTGACATTGCGGAAGTCGTGGCTCGCGTCCTGGTAGCTCGAGGGGTGTCCACCGGAGTAACGGCCCTGATGGAAGATCGGGTACAGCCGCGGATCAGGGCCGAAGTCCCCGTACGTCTGCTTCGTGTACCGCCAGACATCGTCCAGGTACGGCACCAGCCAGCGCGCGGCGTCGCGGCTCACGTCCGGGTCGAAGTAGACGGCGACATCGGCGGTCAGGCCGGCCAGCTGGAGCAGTTGGTTGTGCTCGAACCAGTGCTCCCGCCACACGTCCGGCGGCCCAGTCGTCACCAACGTCTAACTCCCTACCCGTTTGCCCAATCCCCCACATCCTCCTCCCAGGCGGGCCGTTCGGTGCACCACCTGTGCGGCCACTGCCCCGGGCACAACGGTTCACGTGGACGTCGAACGATGCCCAGAGATGAGATCAGAGAGGACGACGCGTTCGACCAGGATCGGCACGAAGTCGCGTATCGGGCGACCGTCTAACTCCACATAGCGGCCGTTGACCGCGTCGTCGATCGCCTCAGCCGGTAGCTCGGGAAACTGCTGCCGCAGTCGATGGACGACCTGTGAGACAGCCTCGACCTCACCCCTGGACGGATGCGTCCCATGCTTGACGGCTGCGCCCATGACGTCCCCCACGGCCAGCGTGCTGCCTCGGAAAGCGCACATCATCACACCGTCGACCAGCGGGCGGTCAATCAACGTGACCCAACCGAGACAGGCAGGTCGGGCCGGCGTTCGCGCGTATTACTTGGCGGCCGTGGCTGCGTCGATGACGTGATGCAGCACCTCGTTGAGGTGGAGCAGGTCCGAGATGGGCAGCCCGAGGCGTTCGACGATCCGCTCGGGAACCTTCTCGGCGCGGCGCCGCAGACGTCGCCCCTCCGGCGTGAGGGTCACGGCCAACAGCCGTTCATCGCCGCTGTGGCGCTCGCGACGGATTAACCCGGCGGCCTCGAGTCGTTTGAGAAGGGGTGAGAGCGTGCCAGGGTCGAGGGCAAGGGTGTCGGCGAGATCCCGTAGCGACCGCTCGTCGCGCTCCCACAGGGCGAGCATGACCAGGTACTGCGGATGGGTCAGGCCGAGTGGTTCGAGTACCGGGCGATACAGCCCGATGACCTCGCGGGCGGCAACGGCCAAGGCGAAACACACCTGCCGCTCCAGCGCGAGGGGGTCCTCGCGTGTCGTCGACAACGAGCCGGCTGTCGTCATAGATCACAGTGTACCAACTGTTAGCGCACCAATGGTTGGCCTACCATGGGAAGGGTGAGCGACGAGAAGATCATTCGGCCGAGCCCGCTTCAGTGGATTCGATACGAGTACATCGGCACCGCGCCGGGCAAGAACGCGGCCTGGGTGCTCTTCGACGCGACCTGCAGAACCTGGGTCCTGCGGCACATTCTCCGCTACCTCCTGCTGATCGGCCCTGTTGTCACGGCGGTCATGGTCTTCCTCCCCACGACGATTGCGATCCGCGCCGAGACCTGTCTCGCCGCCGGATTGAGCATCGGGCTCGCCTACATGTGCTACACGAGCGAGTCGCTCGAGGCGCGTATCGAGAAGGCGGGCTACCCGCGGGGACTGGCCGCGGAGCTGCGTCACCGGCGCGCGGAGGAGACACAACGAGCGGTCGTCGCGCGCAACCGGGCCCGACGCGAGGCTCGGCTGCAGCGCGGCGGCCGCGGATAGGCGACTGCGAACTGTCGCTGTCGGACACCCGCTCTACCCTCGCGGCGTGACGATCGAACCGTTCACACTGCACGTCGACGACGCGGAACTGGCCGACCTGCGGGCCCGCATCCGCAACACCCGGTGGCCACCGAACGCCCCCGGCCCGGCCTGGGGCCAGGGCACGGATCTGGCCTACCTGACGAGCTTGCTGGGTTACTGGGCCGACGGGTTCGACTGGCGGGCTCAGGAACGCGAGCTGAATCGGCTCGATCACTACCGCACGCGTCTCGACGACGTTCAGATCCACTTCGTGCACGAGAAAGCCCGTAACGGCAAGGGAATCCCGCTGATAGTCACGCACGGATGGCCCAGCTGCTTCATCGAGTGGCTGCCGATCGTGCCGCTGCTCACCGACCCGGCCGCCCACGGCATCGACGGGCCGGCGTTCGACGTCGTGATCCCGTCTCTGCCCGGATACGGCTACTCCGAACGGCCGGAGCGCACCGGCGTCAACTACCGCTACGTCGCCGGGCTCTGGCATCAGCTCATGCGCGAGCTGGGCTATGAGCGTTACGGAGCGGCAGGTGGCGACTGGGGGGCCGGCGTCGCCTCGCTGCTGGCGCTCGACGTGCCGGACGCGGTCGTCGGCCTGTATCTGACCACGTTCGAGCTCGATCCCTACCACGGCCCGGACGCTGCGTCCCTGTCCGCGGCCGAGCGGGCGTACCTGACCATCCGCGACGGGTGGGACGCGCGAGAACGCGGCTACAGCGCGATCCAGTCCACCAAGCCGCAGACCGCCGGCTACGGCCTGACCGACTCGCCGGCCGGCCTCGCGGCCTGGATTCTCGAGAAGTGGCGGTCGTGGAGCGACAGCGGCGGCGACCTCGACGCGCACTTCTCCCGCGACTTCCTGCTCACCCTGCTGACCATCTACTGGACGACCGGATCGATCACCACGTCCATGCGCGACTACTACGACAACCGGTGGGCCAAGGTGCCGTTCGGCCGCGACGACCGCATCTCGACGCCGACCGGCTACGGCGTGTTCACCCGGCACTTCGTCGACGAGGGCGAGCCACCGCCAGAATGGGCAGCCCGGCTGTACAACATCCAGCGCTGGACGCTCATGCCACGGGGCGGCCACTTCGCCGCCGCCGAGGAACCCGAGCTGGTGGCTCAGGACATCGCCGCGTTCTTCGCCATGCTCGGCTGACGCCTCAGCGTGCGGCGACGGTGTCGTCCACGCCTCGGATCCGTAACCGGTCGGCCCGCCCGCGTCACGACCCGGCTATCGGCACCGGAGGCTCGCGACTGGCTGCCCGGGTGGCATCGGTGGGCAGGGGTTGCGACAAAGTTGACGGCCGTCGCGCGCATCTCGCGTATGTTCAGTGTTGTCCTGTGCGGTCCTTATGCGGTTTTGTGCACGGTGCGTGCATAGCGCGGTCCGGAGGCTGTGGTGACTGTGGTCGCTGAGAAGCGAGTGGTGTCTCCGAGCCTGGTCGGCCGCTCCGACGAGCTCGAGCTGCTGGTGCGCGCGCTGTCCAACCCGCCCGCGGTCGTCGTCGTCGAAGGCGAGGCCGGCATCGGTAAGACCCGGCTGGTCGCCGAGCTGTCGTCCCGGCCGGAGCTGGGTGGGCGGCGGGGCATCGGCGGTGGG
>Ga0081455_10007091_pt1 | contig 11882 bp, 8 predicted proteins | sample TabmetS3T2R1_FD_70207 | JGI IMG/M metagenome (GOLD analysis project Ga0081455, IMG submission 70207) | Tabebuia heterophylla rhizosphere microbial communities from the University of Puerto Rico - S3T2R1 | ecosystem: Host-associated > Plants > Roots > Rhizosphere ...
CAGCATTCACAAAGCGCTCGCGGATCTGAGCGCCGTTCTTCCGGCCACTGAATTCAAGGAATCGCTACTGGTCGCGTTGCGACGCGCGTACGCGCCGGGCACCGGGATGGCCGAGGCATTTGGCCGCTGGCTCGAAGAGGTTTTGGGTCCGCGCGGGCTCGTGGTCTTCGACTCGTCCGATCCGGCGTCGAAGCCGCTCGTCAGCCAGGTCTTCGCGCGCGAGTTGTCGATGCCCGGGCAAACGGTCAAGCTGGCCGCTCTGGCCGGTTCCGATCTGACGGCGCGCGGCTACCACGCGCAGGTGCACGCGCAGGACGACACCCTCGCCCTCTTCCACATCGATGGCGCCGACAAAGGGCGACGCTCCATCCGCCAGCAGGACGGCCGCTTCGTGGTTGGCGATCAGCAATTCGCGGCGCCGGCATTCGTTTCGCAGGCCACCGAGCGGCCGGACGGCTTCAGCCCCAACGTCCTGCTGCGCCCGATCGTGCAGGACACGCTGTTTCCGACGATTTGCTACGTGGCGGGGCCGAACGAGCTGGCGTACCTGGGCCAGCTTCGCGGTGTCTATCAGCACTTCGGCGTGCCGATGCCGTTGTTCTACCCGCGGGCGACCGCCACGCTGCTCGATTCCGCGGCGCTGAGGTTCCTGACGAAGTACAAGCTGCCGCTCGAGGCGCTGCAGGCGCAGGACGAGGCGGCGCTGAACGAGCTGCTCAAGAGTCAGATTCCGCCCGCGGTCGAAGAATCGTTTACCTCGGCCGCGTCCGCGATCGAGACGCAGATGACGCACCTCACGCAGGCGATTCCGGCGCTGGATCCAACGCTCGAAGGCGCGGCGCGATCGACGCTCGAACGGATGCAGCGCGACCTCCAGACGCTGCACAGCAAGATGATTCAGGCGGCCAAGCGGCGCGACGAAACGCTGCGCCGCCAGTTCATCCGTGCACGCGCCCTCGCCTTCCCCGGGGGCCACGCGCAGGAACGGACGATCGGCTTCGTGTCGTTCTTGAACCAGTACGGCCCGGCGCTCGTCGATCGGCTTGACGAGGAGCTGCCCCTCGACCTGGGGCGTCACTGGGTTGTCACTATCTGAGAAAAGGTCGGGGCTGGGGGCTAGGGGCTAGCAGCCTGTGACCGATACCCTGCCTGGAGATCCATCCCGGTGAAAGCTGCCCGACCGAAGCCGAACCGTTCGAAGGCGGCCGTGGTGCGTATCCGCATCGCCGCGATCTGGCGCAAACGCTGGGTGCGCGTCGGAGCGGCCATCGCGGCGGTGCCGACCGTCATCCTGTGCTTCGTCGCGACCTACTACGCGGTTACATTCGGTCGACTGATCGACGCGCGCCTCCACGGCGAGCGCGATACGACGCTGCCGCGCGTCTTCGCGCGTCCACTCGAGCTGCGCCGCGGCCAGGCGCTCACCGAGCAGGGGCTGATCGATCGGTTGAACGATCTCGAGTACGCGCACCGTGAGCGCATCGAGAAACCGGGGGAGTTCGCCGTCGGCGCCGGCCAGGTCAGCATCATGCCGCGCTCGCCGAGCTTCAAGGGGCAGATCGTCCGCGTCCTGTTCGAGCGACCCGCAGCGCCGAGCCGGACGGCGCCCAAGAAACCGCCGGCACGGCCGCCGCGGGTCGCCGATCACGTCCTGCAGCTCGAGCTGGGATCGAAAACCACGGAACGGTTGGTCCTCGACGCGCCGGTGCTGACATCGCTCGGCCAGGGCGAGCGTGAAAAGCGGCGGGCCGTCGCGCTCTCCGTGATTCCCGATCGCATGCGCCAGGCGGTTCTCGCCATCGAGGATCGCCGCTTCTTCGAGCATCCCGGCGTCGATCCCATCGGGATCGTTGGTGCCGTGATCTCGAACGTTCGTGGCAAGCGCGGCTACACCGCGGGCGGCAGCACGATCACGCAGCAGGTTGCGCGCAACGTGTTTCTTCCCAAGATGTTTCCGGAGATGACGCTGCAGGCGGCGCGGGAGAAGTCGTGGCGCCGCAAGCTGCTCGAGATGTGGGTGTCGCTCATCATCACGGCACGCGCCTCGAAGGACGAGATCCTGGAGATGTACCTGAACGACATGACGCTCGGCCAGCGCGGATCGTTCGGTATCGTCGGCGTCGCGGAGGCCTCGCGGCTGTTCTTCGGAAAGGACGTCAGCAACGTCTCGCTGGCCGAGGCTGCGACAATCGCCGGCGTCTTCCAGTCACCATCGGCACTGTCGCCGTTCAACAACCCGGCGCGCTGCAAGGATCGCCGCAACGTCGTGCTCGGCGCGATGGCCGACGCCGGCTACATCACGACCGACGTCGCAAGCCGGACCCAGCACGAGCCTCTCACCATCGTTCCGCGCGCGCTCGAGGCGGAGGCGCCGTATTTCGTCGACTACGTCGGTCAGATGCTCGGCGAGCAGTATCCCGGACTGACCACGACGACCGATCAGCCAGTCGAGGTGTACACCACCCTGGACCTTCACCTCCAGCGCGTGGCGCAAGACGCGGTGCGCAGCGGCCTCATCGGCGTCGACAACCAGCTGGCGAAGCGGAAGCGCGGCAAGGCCGAGGCCGCGCTCATCGCGGTCGATCCGAGGAGCGGCGAGATCCTGGCGTTCGTCGGCGGCCGCTCCTACAACCAGTCGCAATACGATCGCGCCGTGCTGTCGCGGCGGCAGCCCGGGTCGGTCTTCAAGCCGTTCGTTTTCCTCGCGGCGTTCGAGCAGGCGCTCGCACAGGAACGCCATGACGTCACCCCGGCCTCCATCACGCTCGACGAACAGGAAACCTTCGAGTTCGACGACCAGGTGTGGACGCCTGAGAATTACGAGCACACCTACGACGGGCCGATCACATACCGCCACGCCCTCGCGCACTCGCGGAATCTAGGCACCATCCACGTCGCGCAGCAGGCCGGCTACGATCGGGTGGCCGCCCTGTGGAAGAGCCTGGGCGTCGGCAATCCGCCCAAAGCCTATCCGTCGATCGCGCTCGGTGTCTTTGAAGCGACGCCGCTGGAGATTGCGACGGCGTACACACTGTTCCCGAATGGCGGGTGGATCCGGCCGCTGAAGGAGGTTCTGCAGATCACCCGCGGCGGCAAGGACATCACCCGGAAGGACGCTGCGCCGCAGAAGGCCATCGCGAAGCCACAGACGACCTATCTCGTCACCAACATGATGCGCAGCGTGTTGAACGAGGGAACGGGGGCGTCGGCGCGATCCGCCGGATTCACGCTCGACGCCGCGGGAAAAACCGGCACCACCAACGACCTGCGCGACGCCTGGTTCGTCGGCTTCACGCCGGAGCTGCTGACCGTGGTGTGGGTGGGGTTCGACGACAACCAGCCTGTCGGCCTGAGCGGCGCCAAGGCCGCGCTGCCCATCTGGACGCAGTTCATGAAAGCGGCGCTCGCCGGCCGGGCGAGCGTGCCGTTCGACGTGCCCGAAGGGCTCGCCTTCACGAACATCGACGCCCAGACGGGAAAAATCGCGACGCCGTACTGTCCCAAGGTGATCAACGAGGCCTTCATCGCAGGGACGGAGCCGAATCAGGTCTGCGACCTCCATCGCTAGGCAGGAAGGGCAGGAAAACCCATCCCGCCCATATAATCGTGATCGGATGAACCGCGAAGTCTTTGCCGCCGTCGCCGCCGCTCTCGAGCGTGGCGAGCCGGCGGCGCTCGTCACGATCGTCTCGACTACCGGGTCGACGCCGCAGCGCGTCGGCGCCAAGATGCTCGTCTTCGCCGACGGCCGGATTGTCGGGACCATCGGCGGCGGCTGTTACGAGAACGACGCCTTCGGCAAGGCCCGCGAGGCGATCCTGAGCCGCCGGCCCGAGATGGTGCACTACGAGCTGTCCGACGACTTCGCCCAGGAGACGGGACTCGTCTGCGGCGGGCAGATGGACGTCTACATCGAGCCGATCGAACCCTCGCCGGAGCTCTACATCGTCGGCGCCGGACACGTCGGGTTCCATCTGGCGCGGCTTGCGGGCGAAGTCGGCTTCAGAGTCCACGTCGCCGACGACCGCGAGAAGTTTGCGAACGTCGAGCGCTTCCCGACCGCCGTCGAGGTCGTCGTCGACGATATCCCCGCGTGGGTAGCCCGCGCGCACCTCCCGTCGCACGCCTATGTCGTCATCGTGACGCGCGGCCACACCAACGACCTCGAAGCGCTGCGCGCGCTGGCGCCGCGCGACCTCCGCTATCTCGGCCTGATCGGGAGCCGCGCGAAGGTGGCGCGCATTTTCGAAGCGCTCGTCGAGGACCAGATGTCGCCCGATCTCTTGAAACGCGTCCACGCGCCGATCGGCCTCGACATCGGCGCCGTCACGCCGCAGGAGATCGCGGTCAGCATCCTCGCGGAGCTGATCGCGGTGAAGCACGGCAAGGAACATCCCACCTCGATGCGATGGACGCCGCCGCAAGTTTCAAGTCTCAAGTCTCAAGTTTGAAATCACTGCTGGTGCGCGGCGGCACGGTCCTGACGATGAACGACCGGTTCGAGATCGTCGAGGGCGACGTCTCGATCAAAGACGGACGCATTGCGGCCGTCGCCGCCAACATCGCTGAACGCCACGACCGGACTATCGAAGCACGCGGCGGCTACATTCTTCCAGGCTTTATCCAAACTCACATCCACTTGTGTCAGACGCTCTTCCGCGGATTCGCCGACGACCTGCCGCTGATGGAATGGCTGCGGACGCGAGTCTGGCCGATGGAGGCGGCGCACTCCGCAGCCACGCTTCGCGCGGCAACCCGCCTGGCGACGACGGAGCTGCTGGCGAGCGGCACCACTGCCGTGCTGACGATGGAAACGGTCCACGACACCGACGTGGTGTTCGAAAGCGTCGCCGAAAGCGGCCTGCGCGCGACGATTGGCAAATGCATGATGGACTTCGACGCCCAGGTGCCGCGGCGGCTGCAGGAGGAGACGCGCCGTTCCATCGACGACAGTGTCGCAATTCGCCAGCGCTGGCACGGCGCCGAGCGCGGGCGTCTGCAGGCCGCGTTCGCGCCGCGGTTCGCCGTTTCATGCTCGCGCGAGCTGCTCGAGGCGGTCGCGGCGCTCTCGGAACAGCATCAAGCGCTCGTTCATACCCACGCATCGGAATCGCGCGATGAAATCGCGATCGTGAGGGAACGTTCGGGTTCGCGCACGAACATCGAATACCTGTCGGCGGTGCACCTCGCCTCTCCTCACTTGTGCGCCGCGCATTGCGTCTGGGTGGACGACGCCGATCAGCAGCTGCTGGCCGATCACGACATCAAGGTCATGCATTGCCCGGGATCGAATCTGAAGCTTGGGTCGGGCATTTCGCCTGTCCCCGAGATGCGGGCTCGCGGAATTACCGTGTCGCTTGGCGCCGACGGCGCGGCGTGCAACAACCGACTCGACATGTTCGAGGAGATGCGACTGGCGGCCGTGCTTCAGGCGATGCGCCGGCAGCCCGGGATCCTTCCCGCGCGCGACGTGCTCTGGATGGCGACGCGGGCCGGCGCCCGTACTCTCGGGCTCGAGCGCGACATCGGCTCGATCGAGGTCGGCAAAAAGGCGGACGTGATTGTCGTGGACCGCGACCGGCCGCATCTGGCGCCCGGACCTGATCCATACTCGACCCTTGTGTATTCCGCGCGAGGCGCCGATGTGCGCACGACCATCGTCGATGGCGAGTTGCTGGTCAATGATTTCGCACCGCTACGAGTCGATCGAGCAGAGGTGGCCGTGACCGCACGGGCATCCGCCCGCGATCTCGCGATGAGGGCAGGTTTATGAGACACGGCGCCTTTATTCAGACGACGGACCACCGGAGGGGATCGCCTCCTCTGGCGGCGGTGACTCAGTTGCCTAAACACTCTGGAATCGTCACTTAGGGGGAAACAGGGTTGGGCGAACAGCCTCGATGCCTGTATAATGGCTTAGCAGTCCCCAGATTAGAGTGCTAATGGAAGGTCCTGATCGCTCCCGCCGCGTTCTAGCGGCGCTTGTGCGCGAGTACATCACCTCAGGCGAACCCGTCGCCTCATCGCTGCTCGTGACAGCGGCCGGGCTCGGTGTGTCTTCGGCGACCGTCCGAAACATCCTGGCGCGGCTCGAGGAGGAGGGCTACGTCCAGCAGCCGCATACCTCGGCGGGACGCATCCCGACGGACCGCGGGTACCGGTTCTATGTGGATCTCCTGCTCGAGACCAAACGGCCGACCCGGGCGGCGAACGCCGTCGAGGCCCGTCTCCGACGCGACAGCCCCGATCGCCTGCTCGACTCGGTCCTGCCGCAGGTGTCGCATGTGCTCTCGCAATCGTCGCGCAGCGTCGGATTCGCGATCCGGCCGGCCCATGAGGCAGCGGTGTTCGACCGCGTCGAGTTCGTTCCGCTCGGTGGCGGACGCGTCCTTGTCGTCATCGTCGCCAGCGGCGGGCACGTGATTCAGAAAGTCATCGAGGTCGGCGAACCGCTCGGCGCCGACGAGCTGCGTCAGGCAGCGAATTACCTCAACGAGGAGTTTTCGGGACTTCCGCTTCATCGGGCGCGCGAAGCGGTGCTCGAGCGAATCAACGAAGAACGAATGCTCTTCGACGCATTGCGAGCGCGGGCGATGCGGCTGGCATCGTCGACGTTCTCCGATCTACCTGACGATCGCCTGATCTACGTCGAAGGCACGTCGTCGCTGCTCGACGACGCGACCGGCTTGACCGTGAACACGCTGCAGGCGCTTTTGCAGATGATCGATGAGAAGCAGAAGCTCCTCCAGCTGCTGAACGAATACATCGACGGTCCCGGGCTGACCGTCGTCATCGGCGCCGAGCACCTGGACCCCAGCCTGCGTCCGTTCAGCCTCGTGCTGTCGACCTACGACGACGGCGGCGCCGGCATTGGCACGGTTGGCGTGCTCGGGCCGACGCGCATGCGTTACTCCCGCGCGATTGCCGTCGTCGAAGGCGCGGCGCAGGCGGTCTCGCGCGTGTTGAGAGATCCCAATTAGATCGTGTTGAGAGATCACAGTTAGATGATGAGCTACCAGCCATCAGCTTTCAGCGATTCGCGTTTCAGCTGAATATTGGTTGAGCGTCGAAAGCTGGGAGGCGAGGCTGATAGCCTTGAAGATCCTATGGCCGAAGATCCAGTGACCGATCCGGTGGAGGCACCGCCCGACACCGCCGAACTGCAACGCGAACGCGACGACTATCGCGATCGCTGGATGCGCAAGAGCGCCGAGTTCGACAACTACCGCAAGCGCATCGAGCGCGAGCGCCGCGAGCAGTCCGACCAGGCAGTCGTCGATCTCCTGCAGGAGTTGCTGCTCGTGGTGGACGACTTCGACCGCGCGCTGACCGTGGACAGCGGCGATGGTGACCCCGCGTACCGCAAGGGCGTCGAGCTGATTCACGACAAGCTTCACGACCTCCTCGCTAAATACGGCGTGAAGCCGATCGATGCGCTCGGCGCCGACTTCGATCCCAACGTGCACCAGGCGGTGGTGCACGAGTCGAGTCCCGATCATCGCGAAGGCGAAGTGATCGGCGAGCTGCGCAAGGGATATACGATCAACGATCGGCTGTTGCGGCCGGCGATGGTGAAGGTGGCGAAGGCGTGAGCAAGCGCGACTACTACGAAGTGCTCGGCGTGGTGAGGACCGCGACCGAGGTGGAAGTCAAGAGCGCGTATCGCAAGCTCGCGATGAAGTTCCATCCCGACAAGAACCCGGGCGACCACACGGCCGAAGACAAGTTCAAGGAAGCTGCCGAAGCCTACGCCGTCCTGGCCGACCCCGAGAAGCGCGCGATGTACGACCGCTTCGGGCATGCCGGCGTGACGTCGGCCGCGGGCGGGTTCGACCCCAGTGTCTTCACCGGCTTCGAGGACATTCTCGGCAACCTCGGCGACATCTTCGGTTTCGGCGATCTCTTTGGCGGCGGTCGGCGGCGTAACGGTCCGCAGCGCGGCGGACATCTGCGCTACGACCTCGAGATCTCATTCGAGGAATCGGCGCGCGGCGTCGAGACCACGATTCAGATTCCCCGCCAGGAAAGCTGCGACACCTGTCACGGTACCGGGGCGGCTCCCGGTTCGAACCCGACGACGTGTCCGCAGTGCCGAGGTCAGGGGCAGGTCAGGACTCAGCAAGGGTTCTTCACCGTCGCGCGCACCTGCCCGCAGTGCCGCGGAACGGGACGGATCATCACGAAGCCCTGCACCACCTGCCGCGGCGCAGGGCGCGTGGCGCGCGAGCGCAAGATCAAGGTGAAGATCCCGCCGGGCATCGCGACAGGCCAGCAGCTCCGCGTGCAGGGAGAGGGCGAAGGCGGATCCGCCGGCGGTCCTCCCGGCGATCTCTTCGTCGCGGTTCAAGTCCAGGAGCACGAGTTCTTCCGGCGTGACGGCGTCAATCTCTTTTGCGAGATCCCGGTCAACTTCACGACACTGGCGCTCGGCGGCGAGATCCAGGTGCGGACGCTCGACGGCAAGGAAACGGTCAAGATACCCGAGGGCACGCAGACCGGCACGACGCTGCGGCTGCGAGGCAAGGGGATGCCCGACGTCTCGGGCCGCGGACGCGGCGATCTGTTCGCGACCGTCCAGGTGCTGACGCCAAGGAAACTCTCGCGCGAACAGCGAACCCTGCTCAACGAGCTCGCGAAGGCGCTGCCGGCAGAGGAATTCGAACCGCGCGCGCGCGAAGAGCAGCAGGACGAGCGCAACCTGTTCGATCGCGTCAAGGATATGTTCGGATAATTGAAATCGTACCCCGCGCTCGAAATACGCGGCGCTGATCCGGACCGCCTCCTCGCTGCGATCGACGATCTGTCCGCGACAGCGATCGAAGAGCGCGAGGATTCGGTTCGCGTGTTCTTTTCGACGGCCTTCGCGCGCAATCGCGCGCAGACGATTCTCACTTCCGATTTCGATGCGGCGCCGCTCGAGGTGTCCGACGAAGACTGGGCTCGCCGGTCGCAGGCCGATTTACAGCCCGTCACCGTCGGCCGTCTCACGATTTCTCCGCGCCTCTCGGCTGGCCCCCAGCTAGCCCCCAGCGTCGACATCGAGCCCCTAGCCCCCAGCCCCGACGTCATCGTTATTACACCCTCGATGGGTTTTGGCACGGGACACCATGCCACCACCCGGCTCTGCCTGGCGGCGCTGCAGACGCTCGACCTGTCGCACCAATCGGTGCTCGACGTAGGAACGGGCTCCGGCGTCCTGGCCATGGCCGCGGACCGGCTCGGTGCGGCGCGCGCACTCGGCATCGATCACGACCCGGACGCGGTGCAGGCCGCGCGCGAGAACCTCGCCCTCAACCCGACCGCGCGCGACGTGTCCTTCGCGGTCGCCGACCTGCGCACCACCCCGCTGCCACGCGCCGGCGTCGTCACTGCAAACCTGACCGGCGCGCTCCTGATCGAAACCGCCACCGAGTTGGTCGGCGCTCTGGAACCCGGCGGGACGCTGATCGTCAGCGGCCTCCTGGCCGGCGAGCGGGATGAAGTGGTACAGGCGCTTCGGCGGGACGAGAAGGCCGGACACGGCGTACCACGCACGCGAATCGTGTGGGAATTCGAGGAGGACGGCTGGGTGGGCCTGGCCATGAAAAAATCGTGACGGTCAACCGATTGACTCCTCTTCAGGTCTAATAAAGCGACATGCTCCGCGCCTTCTCGATTCCTACGCTGGTTGTCGCCGTCGCCGTCACGGCGGGTGCGCAGCCTGGTCAGTCGCAGGGTCAGCGGCCGCAGCAGCCGGCGCGCGACACACCCGCGCAGCCGTCGGTACCTCGGCCGAGCGGCAAAATCAGCGGCCGTGTCGTCGCCGCCGACACCGGACGGCCGATCAAACGCGCACGTGTCTTCCTCAACGCCCCGGAACTGCCCAGCGGCCGCGGCATGCTGACGGACGATTCCGGCATCTACGAAATCACGGACCTGCCCGCCGGCCGCTACACGCTCAACGTGTCGAAGTCGGGATTCGTTTCGCTGTCCTATGGACAGCGCCGGCCGTTGCAGGCCGGTACACCGTTGCAGCTTCTCGACGGTCAGCAGCTGAAAAGCGTGGACTTCAGCCTCCCGCGCGGCGGCGTCATCTCGGGACGGATTCTCGACGAAGACGGCGAGGCCGTACCGGGCGCTACGGTGCGCGTGATGCGCTACCAGTACCAGCAGGGCGACCGCCGGCTCACCCAAGCCGGCACAGGCCAGACGGACGATCGCGGCCAGTACCGTGTGTGGGGATTGATGCCCGGCGACTACTACGTAAACGCCCTGACACGGATTCCAGTGTTCGGCGGCCAGATGGGACGCGGTGGTCCGGGCGGTCCTGCGGGCCGGGCCGGTGGGCCCGGCGGACGCGGTGCCGCGATAGCAGCCCTCGCCGGAGGCAACGCACAGTTTCCGGGCGGCGGCGGTGACGACCAGGAGCAGCTGAACTACGCCCCGACCTACTATCCCGGCGTCACGGCGGTGGAGCAGGCGAAACCAATCACGCTCGGCGTCAGCCAGGAAGTGATGGAGATCAGTTTCAACATGCAGCTGGTACGGACCTCGCGTATCAGCGGCCACGTCACCAATCCGGACGGCACGGCGACGACCGCGGGCAACGTGAACTTGATGCCTGATGGATCTGGTCGCGGCGGCCAGATCGGCCAGAACTACGGCGGACGCATTCAGTGGGATGGCGCCTTCTCGATCGCGAATGTGCCGCCCGGCCGCTACGTCCTGCGCGCACGAAGCGGCGACAGCGAAACGCCGCAGTTCGCGATGCAGCCGATCACGCTCGACGGTGGCGGCGATATTGACGGCCTAGCCGTGATGCTGTCCGTTGGCGCGACCCTGACCGGCACGGTCATCTTCACGCCCGGCCAGACCGCGGCGCCGGACGCAACGCAGGTACGGATTACGGCGCCGTCTACCGATCTCTCCGCGTTCGGCCCGCAGCCAAACGCGCGGGTGGATAAGGAGGGCCGATTCACGCTGAGCGGCGTCGCAGCCGGCACGCATCTCGTCCGATCCAACGGCAACCTGCGGGGCTGGACGCTCAAGTCCGTCACCGTCGCCGGCCGCGATGTCACCGACACCCCGATCGACGTGCGCAGCGGACAGACGCTGTCGAACGTAACGATCGTGTTCACGGACAAGATCAACGAAATCAGCGGCACAATCACCACGACCACCGGCGTGCCGATGCCTGACTACACGGTGCTCGCGTTTCCGACGGACCAGTTGCTGTGGCGCCCGCAGGCACGGCAAATTGCCACGACGCGTCCGGACCAAACCGGGAAGTACCGCTTACGAGGACTCCCGCCGGGCGAGTACTACGTGACGACGGTCGATCCTGCGGAGCAGGGCGAATGGTTCGAGCCGGCCTATCTCGACGAGCACCGCGCCGGCGCCTCGCGTCTCACGCTCGGGGACGGCGACGTGAAGACACAGGACTTCAAAGTTAGAAATTAAAAGGTAAAAGTTAAAAGTTGAAATTCGCGCACTGCTCTTTTGGTTCTGACTTTTTGACTTTAACTTTTCACTTCTAACTTTCAGTTTTAACTTTATAAGTCGCCCCACACGAACTGAAGCACGCTGACCGCCGCGACCGGCACGGCATCCGCGCGCAGCGTCCGGTGGCCCATCGTGACGAGGCGCACACCACGCCCCTGGGCTGCGGCGCACTCTTCCTGGGTCCAACCACCCTCGGGGCCAATCATCACCACGGCGTCGGCGGGCGTCGGCCGGCCGTGTAAGGCCGCGAGCGATTCAACGCCCTCAGACGCCGCGCGGGTGGCCGGTTCGACGAGCATCAGCCTCAGCGCGGCTGGCGGATCGTCGAGATACGCCTCGAGTGTCAGCGGTGTGCGAACCTCCGGGACCACTGCGCGCCGCGATTGTTTGGTCGACGCGAG
>Ga0081455_10007092_pt1 | contig 11880 bp, 8 predicted proteins | sample TabmetS3T2R1_FD_70207 | JGI IMG/M metagenome (GOLD analysis project Ga0081455, IMG submission 70207) | Tabebuia heterophylla rhizosphere microbial communities from the University of Puerto Rico - S3T2R1 | ecosystem: Host-associated > Plants > Roots > Rhizosphere ...
CCGTGACGTCGACGTCGTGCCCGCCGTCGTGCGCTACGTCGAGATGCGCTGCCTGCTCGGCGGCACGACCACGAGCCAAGGCGTGGCGCTCGCGTCGCGGCCCGGAATCGTCACGCACTTTCGCGGGCTGGTGCGCAATGTCGAGTCGACGGGTGATCCGCGCCTGCCGCCGGCGGCCACGCACATCGCCGACGTCGACGCAACCGACGCCGAGCACTTCCTCGCGCGGATTTCCGGTAAGCAGAAGCTGATCCTGCACCTGTCCGAAGGCGTCGACGCGTCGGCCCATCGGCACTTCGAGGCCCTGCACCTGCCGTCCGGCGAGTGGGCGATCACCGACAACCTGATCGGCATCCACTGCGTGGCGCTCACCCCGGCCGACTTCGAGACTTTCGCCGCGCACGGCGGGTCGATGGTGTGGTCGCCGCTGTCCAACCTGCTGCTGTACGGGAAGACGGCCGATGTGGCGGCTGCTCGCGCGGCCGGCGTGCCGATCGCGCTCGGCTCGGACTGGGCACCGTCGGGCAGCAAGAACCTGCTCGGCGAGCTGAAGGTTGCTCGGCTGGCCGCCGACCTGCCCGCGTCCGACCTGGTCGCGATGGCCACCCGCACGCCCGCGCAGATGCTCGGCTGGGGCGCACACCTCGGCAGCCTCGAGGCGGGCAAGCGCGCCGACGTGATCGTCGTCAACACCGCCGACGGCGACCCGTACGACACGTTGATCGACGCGACCGAGGCGGCGCTCAGCCTCGTCGTGATCAACGGGGTACCGCGGGTCGGTACGCGCAGCCTCATGACCCACCTCGGGCTCGGCGGTGAGCGGATCACCGTCGCGGGCAAGCCGCGCGTCGTCAATCTCGCGCAAGTCGGCGCGGACCCGCAGGTCGCGTCCGTCCCGGTGGCCGAGGCGATCCGCCGGCTTAGGGCGGCGCTGGCCGCGCTGCCGGATGCCACGACCGCGCCACCGGCCATCGCTGAACTGTCGGCCCGCCCGCTGCTGGCCGTCTCGGGCGTGATCGACAACCACATGTCACCGCGTCCGCATCTGCCCTATCGCGGACAGCTGACCGGGCCGAACCTGCCCGGCAGGCGCGTCCCACAAACCGTCGGTGCGCCGCTGCCGCTGCCGGCGCTCACCCTCGACGCGCTGACCGCCGTCGACAATCCCGCCTACTTCAAGGCCTTGGGTGCGGAGCCGAACCTGCCGGTCGACATCCGCGATGCCCTCTCCGCGCAGGGGGCGCCCTGACGAGTTCGTCCGAAGGAATCACCATGAGTACCTTGCCGTTCTGCCCCGGCTATCCGAAGCCCTACAACGACCTGGTCGCCACCTACCCCGACAGCACCGTGTACCCGCCCGACGCGTTCCGGGTGGAATGGGGGCCGATCTTCCACCGCGGCCGGCTCGACGGCACCGCGCGGCTGCTCGTGCTCGGGCAGGACCCGGCCACGGCGGAGACGATCACCCGGCGGATCCTGGTCGGCACGGCCGGGCAGCGCACCCAGGGACTGCTGGCGCGACTCGGCCTGACCCGCAGCTACGTCATGGTCAACACGTTCCTCTACAGCGTGTACGGCCAGAGCGGCGGCACGAAGCACATCAAGGACGGGGCGATCGCCGACTACCGCAACGATTGGCTGAACGCGATCGTCGACCACAACGAGATCGCTGCGATCGTCACGCTCGGCTCGCTGGCCCAGCAGGCGTTCGAGCAGTGGCACGCTACCTCGGCCGGCGCGACGTTCACCGGTCGCCAGGTCGGCATCCTGCATCCGACCTATCCGGAATCCGCTTCCCGCAACGGGAAGATCTCGCACGCCGCGGCCATGGAACGACTGCTGGCCGACTGGAATGGCGCGCTGCCCGAACTGATCGGCGCGATCACCCATCCCGACCAGTCGCCGAACCCGACGCCCTACGGCGCGGACTTCACCCCGGCGGATCTGCCGCCGATTCCGCCGGACGATCTGCCCGCCGGGACGCCCGCCTGGATGCGCAGCGGGCCCAGTTGGGCCGCGCGAACCGGCCCGGACGCCGACACGAAGCGCGCAACCCTCACTGTCACCGTTCCGCGCGGCGCGCGCCCGTGGAAACCACAGACCACTTGATAGGAGCCCGACATGTCCCGCCACTCACTCGCGTGCATCCTGCCGCCGGACCTGCTCGTCCGCATCGCGCAGGAGGCGCCGCTCGAACAGCGCGCAGCCATCACGCAGACCCTGGAACTGGACCACAGCTTCCGCCTCGTCCGCGCCGAACTCGCGGCCCGGCAAGGCGTTAGGCCGACGATGCGGGTCGGCGCGCCGACCGGCACGCCGCGACGGTTCATCTACGACCAGGCGCACTCGACGTCGCCGGCGCCCGGCACGCTCGTGCGGGCCGAGGGCCAGCCACCCGCGTCGGACAACTCGATCAACCAGGCGTACGACAACTTCGGTTACACGTACTCGCTGTACTGGGACGTGTTCCACCGCGACTCGATCGATGACGAGGGCATGGCGATCAACGGCCTGGTGCACTACGGCACCGACTACGACAACGCGTTCTGGGACGGCGCCGGCCACATGTTCTTCGGCGACGGCGACGGCCAGCTGCTGACCGACACGACCAAGGGCACCGACGTCGTCGGTCACGAGCTGACCCACGGCGTCACCCAGAACGAGGCCAACCTGACGTACTCGGCGCAGTCCGGCGCGCTCAACGAGTCGATCTCGGACGTGTTCGGCTCGCTGGTGAAGCAGTACCACCTCGGCCAGACTGCGGATAAGGCCGACTGGCTCATCGGCGCCGACATCGTCGGGCCGCAGCTCGCGCCCGCCCTGCGCTCTATGAAGGCGCCGGGTACCGCGAACAAGTACGACAACCAGCCGGCCGACATGGACCACTACGTCCAGACGACGTCCGACAACGGCGGCGTGCACACCAACTCGGGTATTCCGAACCACGCCTTCTACGTCCTCGCGACCACGCTCGGCGGCAACGCGTGGAAGGCGCCCGGCCAGATCTGGTACGACGCGCTCGGCGACTCGCGCCTCAAGCCGAACGCGACGTTCGCGCGGTTCGCCGGCATCACCCTGCGCCAGGCCCGGCTGCGCTACGGCCGCACGAGCCCCGAGGCCGACGCGGTGAAGGCCGCCTGGGAAGCCGTGAAGGTCAAGGTGCGCTGAACCGCGCTACCGTCGTCGCGTGGCGACGCAACGCGTGCACATCCGGTACCGGCGAAGCGGTGGCTTCGCCGGCATCGAACTGGCCGCCGAGGCGGGGTCCGACGAGTTGCCCGACGAGCAGGCGGACGCGGCGCGGTCGCTGCTCGCCGCTCCGCCGGGCTCGTCCGCTTCGGGGGCGCCCGGGGCGGACCGATTCAACTACGAGCTACACCTCGACGACGGAACCCACCAACAGACGTTTCACTGGACCGACGCCGACGTGCCGGAGCAGGCACGCTCGCTGATGTCGTCCCTGAATCGCCTGGCCCATCCGGTCTAGGACGTGTCTCCTTACTCCATGCTCTGCTGCGCGGGGCTGAGGCACGCGATCTGCTGCGTTGTCGTCGTCGCCGATACAACAGCGGTATCGGACTCCTCCTCCGCCTTGCATCTCACGCACCTCAGCCCCGCTCGCGACGAGCGGGAGTAAGGAGACACGTCCTAGTCGGCTCCGTCGCGCCAGGAGTGTTCCGGCTCGTAGCCGAGGACGCGGCGCGCCTTGTCGATCGACAGCAGCGTCTCGTTCGGGCCGACCGGCCGCGTCACCGGCACGTCGGGGAACTGCTCGGCCAGCAACTCGTCGCTCGGGCGCGACATGACGGTGTCGGCGTTGGCGATGATGAATACGTCGGCACCGACTTCGTCGTGCTCCAGCGCGCGGCGCACCGCCTGCGCCCCGTCGCGGGCGTCGATGTAGCTCCACAGGTTCCAGCGCCGCAGCCCGGCGTCGGCGTCGAACGACGGGAACTGCGCATAGTCCTCGGGATACATGACGTTGCTGAACCGCAGGCCGGTCATCGACAGGTCGGGGTGCCAGCGGCACAGCTGTCGGGCGAGTTCCTCCTCGAGCGTCTTCACCAGCGAGTACGTGCTGTTCGGACGGGGCGGGTACTCCTCGTCGACCGGCACATACGGCGGTGGCTCGTCGAACGGCAGTCCCAGCACGGTCTCGCTCGACGCCCAGACGATCTTGCGCACGCCGGCTCTCAGCGCTGCGGAGTATGCGTTGTACGACGCGGTGATGTTGTTCGCGAAGGTGGCCGCGTTGGGCAGCAGGCCAGGCGCCGGGATCGCCGCGAGATGCACCAGCGCGTCGACGCCGGCGTAGCGGTCGTCGATGCTGCTCAGCGCTTCGACGGCCTGGCCGAAGTCGGTCAACTCGACGGTCGACGAGATGACGTCCCGATTCGGCGCCGGCGTTCGGTCCAGCGCCACGACGTCCCATCCGTGCTCGGCCAGGTAGGTCACCACCGCCCGGCCCAACTTGCCGCTGCTGCCCGTAACCGCTACTCGCGCCATCGACTCTCCTTCACAGGTCGCCTCAACGTAACGCGGCCGTCATCACGGCGCGCTCGACGGGTCCAGGGCGTGTCTGTCGGAAGCCTCGCCCAGCTCGTCGCGGCCGGAGCCGGCGAAGCGACCATGTCGGTCTGAGTCGAGACTTTCGCCTTACGCCGTCGAGGCTTTCGCCTTGCGCCGTCGAGGCGTTCGTGGACCGCCGTCCGTTGCGGCAGCGTTGTCGTGACTGGGCCCGACAACATCGGCGCACGGGACCTTCGCCCCTCCAGGCGGCGTGGTTCGGGTGTTACGTTACGCGCGTGGGTAGGGCCAAGATCCGACACGAGTGGACGGTCACGCCCGTCCAGGCCACCCTCGGCCGGCGGGTCGGTGTCCGCCACCACTGGAAGCACTGGGTCACCGGTCTCGGGTCGGCGTACGCCGTGGGAATCATCGGCGGCATCAAGCTCGGCCGATACGTTCGACATGCGCGGCACAGCGCAAGATCTACAGCCTAGCTGAGCTTCTGGCCGAGCCTGTTCAGGTCCGGAAGAGCGCGCTGTACGCGTTGAGCGCCGGCTGGCCGCCGAGGTGGGCGTAGAGCACGTTGGAGTCCCGGCCGATTTCGCCGCCGCGAACCAGGTCGATCAGCGCGGCCATGGACTTGCCCTCATAGACCGGGTCGAGGATCACGCCTTCCAGGCTGCCGGTCAGCCGGATCGCCTGCAGGGTCGATTCGACCGGGATGCCGTAGTAGTCGCCGGCCCAGCCGTCGAGGACGGTGATCTCCTCGTCACGCAGCTCACGCCCCAACCCGATGAGATCGGCGGTATTGCGAGCGATCTTCTCCACCTGGGCGCGTGTCTCGTCGATCTTCGCCGACGCGTCGATGCCGAGAACGCGGCGCGGCCGATCCTGGCCGGCGAAGCCTGCGATCATTCCGGCGTGCGTTGAACCGGTGACGGTGCAGACGATGATCGTGTCGAAGAAGACGCCCAGTTCCTGTTCCTGTTGCTGCACTTCGTAGGCCCAGTTCGCGAATCCCAGACCGCCGAGGCGATGGTCGGACGCCCCCGCCGGGATGGGGTACGGAATACCGCCCTCGGCGCGGATCTGGTCGAGCGCGTTCTCCCAACTCTCCTTGAAGCCGATGCCGAATCCGGCGTCGACGAGCTCGACCTCGGCGCCCATGATCCGCGACAGCAGGATGTTGCCGACCCGGTCGTTGACGGCGTCCGGCCAGTCGACCCAGCTCTCCTGGACGAGGCGCGCCTTGAGCCCGAGCTTGGCCGCAACAGCAGCGACCTGTCGGGTGTGGTTGGACTGCACGCCGCCGATAGAGACCAGGTGCGTCGCCCCTTGGGAGAGGGCATCCGGCACGAGGTACTCGAGCTTGCGGGTCTTGTTGCCGCCGAAGGCCAGGCCGGAGTTGCAGTCCTCGCGTTTGGCCCAGATCCGCGCACCGCCCAGGTAATCGGACACCCGCTCGAGCGGATGTACCGGGCTGGGCCCGAACAGCAGTGGGTAACGGGGATAGTCACTCAGTGCCACGATGCGCTCCCGGGTCCAGCGCCGCAGTTCTTGTCCGGACACCGTACTTCGTCGACGCTCACGCGACGAAGACTCGGAGCCGCGGTCGCCCGGCCAAGGGGTCCGTCCATTTCGTCATGGTCACGGTCTGTGCGCTGGGTGGTCACTTCGTCGCTGCTAGTGCGTAAGATTACTGTGCATACCCGGCCGCGGAGGGGGAGCCATGGGCCACGGGGATGCGCTTCGTGCGCTTGCGAAAAGATTCAGTCCAGCCAACCGTTATGCGAACTTTGGGCCCGTCCTTCAATCCATGGAGGTGCAGGGCTTCCGCGGCGTGAGCAATCTGCAATTGACCATCAAGTCGCCCATAACTGCCCTGTGTGGCCTGAATGGCACGGGGAAGAGCACTTTGGCCCAACTCGCCGCATGCGCGTACAAGCGGCCGTCGGCGGGAGCGGTCCGCCGCTTCTACATCACGGACTACTTCCCGGTATCACCCGCGGATCCGACGCCGTTCACCGCCGACGCCACGATCGTCTATACCTACGCGGTGCTCGGTGGCGGAGATCCGCAGCGAGTGACGGTAACCCGAGCCAACCGGGAATGGAGCGGCTATAAACGCCAACCCGAGCGGGCTTGTTACTACCTGGGTTTCACCCAATTCTTGCCCAAGGTCGAGCGGCGCGACTTCTCGATCTACGGCGGCAATCTAATCGAACTGGGTCCGGCGCGGGACATGACCGATGAGGTCAGCGAGAAGATCGCGAGAATCCTCAGCCTGCCGTACCAACATCTCGGCTTCATCAAGGTGACTCGCGCCGCGCGAACGGTTGAACTCGCGACCGCGACCCGCTACGGCCGTAGTTACTCTGAGAATCACATGGGCTTCGGAGAAGGCCGAGTCGTGTACATGGTCACGGCTATGGAGACGGCCCCCGCCAAGAGCCTCTTCATCCTGGAGGAGCCGGAAACGTCGTTGCACGGTGAGGCCCAGGAGCGACTTGCGCACTATCTGGTGGACGTGGCGTGCCGGCGCGGTCATCAGATCGTGCTGACGACGCACAGCGCGGCAATACTCGGACAACTGGCCAAGGAGTCGATCGCCTATTTGCGGCGCAAGCCCGCCGATGGTCAGGTGGAAGTCACGCCGGGCCTGGCCACTTATCAGGTCGATGCTTATCTTCGGGGGGAAAGGGCACCCGGAAAGCGCATTATCTGCGTGGAAGATGCGTTCGCTCAACGACTGGTCACCGCGGCGATGCGCCGGTGGGATCGTGATCTCATCGCCGGCGTGAAGTTCGTTCATGCGGGCGGACACGATCAGGTCCGTCAATCGGTCAAAATCCTGCGAGACAGCGACGTGAAGGCCGTCGGCCTGACGGACGGCGATTGTCGCTCTCGCACTCGCGGCGTATTTTCACTGCCCGGTGGCGCGGCCCCGGAGAAGGTCGTCTTTGCCGACGCAGCGGTGATCGAGTATTTCGCCGAAGAGCACCACGTCGACGTCAAGGGCGTCCTGGCGTCCGTCGAGGATCATCACGGCTACATACACGAGATCGCGTGGCGCACCGGCCTGGAGGAGCCGGTGGTAGCCACATTTGCCTGCGACGCTTACGTGGCAGCGAGGGGTCAGGCCGAGTTCGACGGCATTCTCGCGTTCGTACGCGACGAGCTCTGACCTGGCAGTCGCGATCAGGGGTAGCTGACCACCGTCACGGCGACGTCCGGGTTGGCGATCGTGGACGATCCGCCGGTGTCGTTGACGACGTGCCGGATGCCGCCTCGCCCGTTCGTCGCGTCGAGGAAGATCGTGAGCAGGTCGTGCAGCGAGACGCCCGGCGTGGTCGGCACTTCGAAGGCGCGTTCGGCGAAGATGTCCTTGCCCTGGTTGAAGAAGCTGTAGGAACCCATGCCGTACGCGGTGAACCGGCGGACGGTCGGTGCCACCTTGACCGCGGCGTAGCCGTCGGTGCCCGGCGCGGACATCCAGCTCGCCTGGTCCGGCACGTCGTAGGGCATCTCGTTCTGGAAGAAGTCGACGGTGCCGTTCTCGCCGTTCCAGACGACCTCGAACTTCTGGTAGTGCTCGACGAACAGCCCGGTGGCGGTGACGTCGTCGCCGTTGACCACCACCCCGGTGTCCGCGGTGTTCTGCGTCCAGCCGACGCCGGCGCCGTGGTCGGCCCGCCAGGCCCAGATGTCGTCGAGGATCACGTTGTCGCTGTTGACCTCGAGACTTACCGCCGCGCGGCCGGCGTGCGGCCCACCGATACGGAAGAAGACGTCCTGCAGCGCCGTGGGGTCGGCCGGGTCGCTGCGATGCGCGTTCTTCGAACCCACCTGCAGTAGTACGGGTGACTGCGTCGGGCCGGCGTCGAGGATCAGTCCGGCGATGTCGACCCCGGGCACGTCGGCGACGGACAGGGGCACGGCGCCGTCTACCGCCGTGAGTGTCGCCATCCCGAGCCCGAGCACCACGGTGTCGGCCCGCTTGACCTTGATCGTCTTGTCGATGTCGTAGACGCCGGGAGTGAGCAGCAGGTTGCGGCCCTGCGCCAGCTCGCTGTTGATGCGTTGGACGGAGTCCGCCGGCGTGGCGATGAAGAAGTCAGACAGCGGGATCGATCGCCCGGCCGACGACCCGGCCGACCAGCTGTCGCCGACCGAGTCGCGCCGCGCGGCCGGGACGAACACCCGGTACGACCCGGAGCCGTCGATGTAGAGGTACGGGCGTTCCCGGCTGGCCGGCGTAGTGGCCAGCGTCGTGTACGGACCGCCGCAGCTGCTCGCGGCCGGGAAGCACTGCGCCGGGGCTCCCGGGGCACCGGCGAAGACCTGGTTCCAGACCCCGTTCGACCAGCCGTCCAGCTCGCTGTTGCGGACGAAGAACTGTTGCTGCGAGCCGTTGACGATGGTGTTGCCGTCGAAGCGGGAATCCGCGATGAACCCGCCGCTCGCGAAGGACGGGCCGGTGCAGTAGTCCATCAGCGTGGTCAGCCCGTTGACGTGGACGCGGCGCATCGGTGCCGCCTGCGACACCGCCCAGAACTCGCCGGTGTAGCAACCGAAGTCCGGGTTCGTCACGTTGATCGTCAGGTTGGCCAGTGACCGCCAGAAGTTGGTGAGCGCCACGCACCCGCCCGGGTCACACTGGTTGCGCACGTACACCGAGCCGTTGATCACGACGTCACCCGGCGACGCACCCAGGCCGGCCACCTCGGTGTAGTAGCCGACCTGGAAGTTGAGCGGATGAGCCGCCGAGCCGTACGTCCCGGGGGCGAACAGCAACGCGTAGCGGTTCTCGCCGAACTGGTCGGGCACCTGCTTGGCGGCGATCGCGTCGACCGTCTGCTGGATCTGGTCCAGCGGCATCGACGGATCGAACACGTAGACGTTCGGCCCGAAGTCGGGCCGGGGCGGGGCGGCTTCACTGGTCGGCGCGACCGCCACCATCGCGGCGAGCGCAAGGGTCAGAACGACGAACAGGCGCGGTACCGGCATGAGCGCAACCTTCCACCCGAGCCGGGCATCCAGGCAAGACCTACTCGACGCTCGGGCCGAGACGATGCAGAACAGCCAGGAGACACTAATCCGTCGCAATTGCAAGTCCAGCCCTTGGCTGACCCTGATCGGGCGAAATGCGTAAGCGAGCCGAGTCGGTACTGAACCGTTGCTCACGCGTAGCGACTGAGACGAATGCGTTCGCCGGCGCCTCCTCGGACACGTATCAGGGTGGGCCCGCGACGCTCTAAGCAGATGTGTGATCCAGAAACGTGGGTTGGTGATCGGCGATGAGCGGCATGCAGGGCGTATCCGTCGGCCCGTTTGTGCCGGAGCGCCGGCGCAGCCGAACTCGCCGCCTCGGCTGGCGTCCGGCCTGGTTGCCCGGCGGCTGGGTGCGGCGCGCCACCGCGGTGATCTGGATGAACGCGCTGATCGGCGTCGTAGTCCTTGTCGCGGCACTGACCGCCGGGTTCGTGCCGACCGGGTCGGCCGGATCCGGCCACGCGTTGGGCCTTCGCTCGCTGACCCTGTTCGCGGTGTGGCTACTCGCGTTCTTGCCGGGCTGGCTGTACGTACGCTTCCTGGGCCTGCGCGCCGGCGCATTGTGGAACGAGTACGTGCTGAACCTGTATCGGCTCGGCTGGGACGACGCGAAGTTTCTGCCGGCACCACCGAAGGATTCTCGATTCATCGAGCTTCCCGGTGCCGAGCAAGGCGGTGCTCGGGCCGACAACATCTATCGGCAGAAGTTCGACGCCTATTACGGACGGCAAGTGTCGGAGAAGTCGGCTCGCGGCGAGGACTTCACCGTCAACGTCGAGACGATGTTCCCGGTCTTCTTGTGCACCAGCGTCCTGGCCGTGGCGTGGACGATCATCCTGTGGCAGCCGGCCGGTGTTGTCGACCCGTCCGGACCGTGGCAGGTGCTGGAATTCGGATTCCTCGGTGCCTACGCGTTCGCCGTCTCGATGCTCGTGCGGCGCTACTACCAGAGCGACCTCCGGCCAAGCGCATACGCGACGGTCGTACTGCGCATCATCCTGGTGCTGCTGTTCGTCACCGCACTACACCAGCTGTTCGCAGTGACCTCCTCGGGCAACTCGATCGCCGGACAGTCCGAGCTGGTCGTAGCCTTCGTCGTCGGCTTCTTCCCGCTGATCGCGTTGCAGGCGCTGCAGCGCGCCGCGGCCAAGGTCCTGCACGTGTTCGTGCCGCAAGTCGCGCCCGACTACCCGCTCGATCAGCTCGACGGGCTCAACATCTGGTACGAAGCGCGCCTGGCCGAAGAGGGCGTCGAGGACATGCAGAACCTGACCACGATGAATCTCGTCGACGTCATCCTGCACACTCGCGCGCCCGTCGGGCGCCTGATCGACTGGGTAGATCAAGCGTTCCTGCTGATCCACCTCGAGGCCGCCGACCGATCCGACCTCGCGACGGCGCGAACCCAACGTGGCGCGGCCGTCAGCAGTGGCGCCGCCACCCGCCTCGCGCTGCGGCGCATCGGCGTGCGTTGCGCGACCGACCTGCTCAAGTCGTTCAGCGCCGACGGTCCGGTCCGAGCCAGCTCGCCCGACGCGCTCAAGGCCCGCGGCCTCGACCCGGATCAGCTCGAGCTGCTGGCACGCCTGCTGCGCGCCGAGCGCGGGCTGGACCCGGTGTGGAACTGGAAGAACGGCGGAGCCCCGCGCGTCGCGACTGAGGACCCCCGTCGTTCTTGATCGTCACGGCGACAAGAGATCACCTCAGCCAGTACGTTGATCATCATGCCTGCCACCAATCCGGACCCTGAACGTGAGCGCCCCGGCCCGATCACCACGGTGGCGTTCACCCCGGACGGTCGGACGCTTGCCACCGCGTCCGATGGCGCTGCCGGGTCGGTGGCGGCCGCGCGGCTGTGGGATGTCGCCACGAGGCGGGCGCGCGTCCAACTCCCGACGTACTCCGGCCGAGCGACAGCACTCGCCATTAGTCCGGACGGGTCGACGCTCGCTGTGGCCGATGACGTGGTGCGGCTGTGGAGTGTCGCCGCTGGGGAACCGGCCGGGGTTCTAGGACGGGAAAGCGAACCCGTTTGGGCGGTGACCTATAGCCCCGACGGCAGCACGTTGGCCTCGGCCGGCGATACCGCGGTGGTGCTGTGGGAAGTCGGGGCCCGGAGCCCCCGCGCGGTGTTGGACCATGGCGGCCGTCGCCTGATCAGCGGCAGCAACCGCGGCCGCATAGGGGCGATCGCCTTCAGCCCGGACGGCACGACGCTGGCGTCGGCCGGCAACGACGACACGGTGCGGTTGTGGGATGTCGGCACCGGGCAGGAACGGGCCTCGCTTCGCGTCCCGCTCGCCGGCCGAGCCGATCTCG
>Ga0081455_10007093_pt1 | contig 11877 bp, 11 predicted proteins | sample TabmetS3T2R1_FD_70207 | JGI IMG/M metagenome (GOLD analysis project Ga0081455, IMG submission 70207) | Tabebuia heterophylla rhizosphere microbial communities from the University of Puerto Rico - S3T2R1 | ecosystem: Host-associated > Plants > Roots > Rhizosphere ...
CACGCCTACGACATCACTCACGAGATGATTCTCACTATGCTGCCGTTTCCCCGCGAGAGCGCGCTACGCGTCCTGGAATTGGGCACAGGGACGGGGAACTTGACGCAAAAATTGCTCGACCGTTTCCCGCAGAGTACGGTGGTAGGATACGACGTATCCGCCGAGATGCTCGCACGGGCCCGCGCCAAACTGACCCGAGCCGGCACGCGCGTGCAACTGCATCAGGGCGACATCAGTCAAATAGCCTTTCCTGGACCCTTTGATGCTGCCATCTCGGCCATTGCCGTGCACCACGTGCCATCCCCTGCCAAACCTATCCTGTTTCATCGCCTCTATGCGGCTCTCCGTCCCGGCGGTGTGCTGGTTCTGGGCGACGCGTTTCAGCCCGCGACACCGGCCTTGGGCGAGCGTTATCGGCAATTGACCGCGGAGGAGTTCGAACGCCAGGGGATGGTCGAGACACCAGCCTATACTGAGTACCGCAGCCGCAACAGCCAGCCCTCGGGAGGTGCAAGTACGCACCTACAAAAATATCTCCAGTGGATGCAGCAAGCAGGATTTAGCAATGTCGATTGTGTATGGAAGCATTTCGCCCGGGCTGTGGTCTACGGCGAGCACCCTGCAGAGGCATAAACCCTTTGAGATATCGCCTGCGTGGCCCTCGATGCAGCATTGTGCTATCGCCTTGACAAGCAAGGGTTACTATCCCAGAATCAGGTTGCCTGATGGGGTGCACCTCACGCTGGGCCGGCACGCTGGGCCCAAGCCCATAGGTGCGCTTACGACTCAGACGATGTTAGGATGGAGCTAGGGGATGACTACGACGCAACGTGGCAACAAATCGATGATAGTCGTCGATGATACCCAGGTCGAGATGTTTTCAAGCGGCTCTGGACCAGCCGTGGTATTCCTCCACGGGGCCGGGGGCAATGCCGGGTGGCAAGACTGGCATGAAGAACTGGCCAAGGACTATACGCTCTACGTACCCTCACAGGCAGGCTTCAACAGTACCGAACGTCCCGATTGGGTCTATACGATTACCGATGTCGCTCAGTTCAACAGGGCAATAGTGCAGCAACTTGGGCTCGAGCAGTACATCCTGATGGGTTCCTCCATGGGAGGCTGGGTCGCGGCGGAAATGGCTGCCATGTGCCACCATCATTTACGCGGTCTGGTCCTGGTGGACGCAGCTGGCATCAAGCCGGTCAAGGGGGAGATTGCCGAAATCTTTATGGTCTCAGCCCAGACCAGACTCAAACAGCGGTTTTATGACCCCTCGCAGGTGCCTAACTACGAACGCTACACTCGGACGTTGACTCCAGAAGAGCAGACCATCGAGCATGCTAACCGCGAGATGGCCTCGCGCCTGTGCTGGCGGCCCTATCTGCACAACCCTAGCTTGCCCCATTACTTGCGCAGGGTGCCTACCCCAACCCTGATTGTGTGGGGCAGACAAGATGCCATCGTCCCGCTCGAATGTGGGGAGCTGTTCCAGCAGGCCTTGCCCAACGCTACCCTGAAAGTCATCGAGCACTGTGGCCACTCCCCAGCCAGCGAGAAGCCGCAGGAGTTTTTGCACGTGCTTACTGAGTTCCTCTCCGGGCTCAGATGACTCGCGTGCTTCCGAAAGGAGTCAGGCATGACAGTCATCGCCAGGGGCCTGGTGACCCTCGATGAGTTAGACGCACGCACAGCCGAGTATGCTTTTAACGCTCACGATGAGCATGAGGACTGAGCCATGCCGTATGTCATGTATGTAGCCGTGCAAGGGGATGACAAACTGGCGCGTTTTAACATGGCCCCGGAAACGGGCAAGCTCACGTTGCAGGAGGAGATCCCTGTGGCCGGCGGCCCGGCCCCGCTGGCGGTCGACCCGCAGCGGCGTTTTTTGTATGTGGGACGACGTGGAGAACGCATCATCTCGAGTTTTCGCATCGAGCCGCAGACGGGACGCCTGACGCATATTGGCGAGGTGGCGTTGGAATCTGATCCATGTTACATGTCCACGGATCGCGGCGGGCGCTTTGTGTTTTCGGCCTATTACGAGGCTGGCAGAGCGGCCGTGCATCCCATCCGTGCCGACGGTGTGGCCTGCGGTCCACCCATCGAATGGCTTGCCACAGCGCGCGGGGCGCACTGCATGCAGGCTGATCCGTCCAACCGTTTTGTTTTCGTGCCACACATCGCTGGGAATGGCCCCAACGCCATTTACCAATTTCGCTTCGACGCCCGCATAGGCCGTCTGAAGCCAAACTCCCCTGCCCAGGTGAGCCCCGAACGCCCTGACGGACCGCGCCATTTCTGTTTTCATCCCAGCAAGCCTATGGTCTACTTCTCAAATGAGCAGGGATGTAGCGTGACCACGTATACGTTTGACCAGGAGAAAGGACTCCTGAGCGCCTTACAAACGGTGTCAACCCTCCCTGAGGGATACACAGGTCGCAATAGCTGTTCGCAGATCCAGATTGCCCCTTCGGGCAAGTTTTTATATGCGCCAAATCGTGGACACAACAGCATTGCGTGCTTCGCTGTCGATGCCACCACAGGCCATCTGACATCTCTGGGCCAAGCGCCCAGTGAAGCAGTGCCACGGGCCTTTAGCCTCGACCCGACCGGCTCATTTCTCTATGCTGCAGGGCTGGAATCGGGTCGCCTCGCCGCGTACCGGATTGACCAGAACTCGGGCCGGCTGCAGCCCCTGGAGGTCTATCCCGTGGGCACCCGACCGATGTGGGTGATGATTCTCCGGCTGGACTAGGCGAGAAAGAGCCTGTGCATCCCGGCTTTGTGGCCACTGGCTTTGGCCATAATAACCGTGGTCTGGTTGCCATGGGCGTCTGGCTTGCCCAGTTCACAGCCCTCAGCCCGGAGCAGGGCGCTGAGACCCTCATCTATCTGGCGACCTCCCCTGAGGTAACGGGAGTCACCGGTGCGTATTTCGTGAGGAAGCGCTCAGTAGAGTCCTCCGTGGTGTCGTATGACCAAGCCGCGGCCCAGCGTCTCTGGCAGCTCAGTGCAGAGCTGACAGGCTTATCGTAGAGCATGGCTGTAGGACGTTGGTGGTATAATAGCCGGCGAAACCCGTGTGGTCAAAATATCCGACCTACACACAAGCCACAGCTCTGGGGCCCTCCGCCTGCCCAAATATAGCGGATAACCACGGCGTCGACGAGAGGGGAATGCGCGGGGTGTTCTCGGGCTCCCTTGCTGACACAAAAGAAGTGTTTTGCCACCCCCAATGTGCTATTCTCTAACCCCTGGAAATTCAATGGCATTGCATGATGTACTCCTGGGCTCTCGTGCAGCGAGCGCGGGGCGGCAGGCGCCGAGTTCCGGGGATGCCAGGAGAGTCTTCTTGGCACAGGCAGTGCGGTTGCGCCGCGGCACTGACTGACGTATGCTGCCTGGGACCGTACCGTATCCAAGCCAAGCTGAGAGGAGCGTCGTCATGGATGGGGTGACTGCCATTGCCCAGATCTTGCGTCGGGAGGGTGTAGACTTTATCGGGTGTGTCCCATATCAACCGCTGTTAGAGGCCGCGGCCATTGCCGGGATTCGGCCTATCATCTTCCGGCAAGAAGGTACCGGGATCCACATGGTCGACGGCTATTCCCGCGTCACCAATGGCCACCGGATTGGCGTCTTCATGATGCAGAATGGCCCAGGGGCCGAAAACGGCTTTGGCGGCGTGGCCCAAGCCTACGCGGAATCCGTCCCCATTCTGCTCTTGCCCGCCGGGATGGCACGGCAGCGGCGCGGCGTCCACCCCAATTTTTCCCCGACGCGCAGTTATGAGTCGATCACGAAATGGTGCGCCGAAATCAACCTGGTCGAACGGGTGCCGGAGCTGATGCGGCGCGCCTTCGCCAAGCTGCGGAGTGGCCGTCCTGGGCCGGTGCTGCTGGAAATTCCCCAAGACGTAGCCCTGGCAGAGTTCCGTGAGGAGTGGCTCGATTACACGCCCCCGCCTCGCCTGCGCCAGGCAGGGGATCCGGAGGCCGTCGACCACGCAGCCCGGGCGCTGCTGGCTGCCCAGCGCCCGATCCTCCATGCCGGCCAAGGCGTGCTCTATGCGGAAGCAACCGACGAATTGGTGCAGCTCGCGGAGTTCCTCCAGGCGCCGGTCATGACTACCTTGCCAGGCAAGAGCGCCTTCCCGGAACACCATCCCCTCGCGGTCGGGGCCAGTGGGCCCAGCACCACGCTAGGCGTGCACCGCTTCTTGATGCGCGCGGATCTGGTGTGTGGGGTGGGCTGTAGTTTCACCACAACGAATTTTGCGGTCCCGATCCCCCCCGGCAAACGCCTGGTGCACCTGACCAATGACGACGATGCCATCAACAAAGACTACCAGTGCGAGGTCCCGGTGCTCGGGGATGCCAAATTAGTGCTGCGGCAATTGCTGGCGGCGCTCACCACCCAGGCGGGGGCGCCACGGGCGATGGATACGGCCTTACACGAGGAGATCCGTGCCACCAAGGCGGCCTGGCTGGGGGAGTGGAGGCCCAAACTCACCGCGACGGCAACGCCCATCAATCCCTACCGGGTGGTGTGGGATCTCCTGCATACCGTCGATCTCGACCGCGTTATCGTGACCCATGAGTCCGGTAGTGCCCGGGAGTATATGGTGCCATTTTGGGAAGCCCGCCAGCCACGCAGCTTTCTGGGCTGGGGCAAGTCCACGCAGTTGGGCTATAGTCTGGGCCTCGCCATGGGCGCGAAGCTCGCCGCCCCCGACAAGCAGGTCATCAATGTGATGGGGGATATGGCCTTTAGCACCGTCGGCCTGGATATCGAGACGGCGGTGCGGTGTCATATCCCCATTCTGACCATCGTGCTGAACAATGCGACGATGGCCATTTATGATAACAGCCGATTTCCCGTGGCCCTGGAAAAATATGACGTGAAACGGCTCTCCGGCCGGTTCGCGGAGGTCGCCCAGGCCATGGGCGCATACAGTGAACGCATTACGGATCCGCAGGAGATTGTCCCGGCTCTGCAGCGTGGCCTGGCCGCGGTTGACGGCGGCCAGGCGACGGTGTTGGAGTTCATCACGGCGGAGGAAGGGGAGTACTCGAAGTTTGCGTTTCGGTAGCTGGATCGCGCCGCGGCGGAAACGCGGTGGCGTGGTCCACGACATGGAGAGAGAGCATCTCGTACTCAGGAAGAGGAGCACAGGCATGCACTGTGGGGTGATGGTGACTGGCTACAACCAGGGCGACTGGGAGCGTCTGCTGCAGGAGGATTACACCCGCCCGCCGACGATCTCGGACGCCGCAAACATGGATGACACCCTCTACATGGGCGAGCTCGTTGAACCGCTCGGCTTCGATTCGATCTGGGCCACCGAGCATTACGGCTCGGCCTACTCCATGCAGCCCAACCCCTTACAATACCTGGCCTACTGGGCCGGCCGCACCACCCGTGTCGATATGGGGACAGCGGTGATCGTCGCCCCGTGGTGGAATCCCGTGCGGCTGGCGCACGAGATCTCGATGCTCGACATCCTGCTGAAGGGCCGTCGTCTGCACCTGGGACTTGGTCGCGGCATCGCGCCGCATGAGTATGCCTCGCTCGGCTACCCGATTGCACAATCGCATAAGTACTTCTACGACGTGGTCCAGATCCTCCGGGCCGCCGACGGCGCCGAGCGCTTCACGTTTGATGGCGAGGTCTATAAGATTCCACCGACGACCATCCGCCCACAGGCCCGCCACAAAGGTGAACTCACCAGGACGATTAAAGCGGCCTTCTCAACCCCGGCCTCGATGCGCCTGGCCGCCCAGCATGGTCTGGGGCAGCTGTTCGTCGCTGGCGATAACCTGGACGCGATGACCGCGCAAGTGCGGCAATTCAACACCATCCGCGCCGAACACGGTCTGCCGCCGGACCAGCCCACCACCCTCTTGTGGATGTATTGCGCCGAGACCGCCGCCGAAGCCGAAGAAGGCTGGGGGTACTTCTACAACCAGCTGAAAGCGGCGCAGCATCACTACTTTGAATGGAACAACCCCGGCTTTACGGGCATCCCCGGCTACGAGGAATACCTCAAGCGCCAGACCGCTGATGTCGGGGTCGCCGATGCGGGCTTTGCCGCCCGCCGCGCGACCCAGCCCATCGGCACTCCTGACACGATCATCGACAAGATCAAGACGCTGCAGCAGGCCCTCAGCCTGGAAATGCTCGTGGTGCACGTGTTCTACGGCGGCATGCCCCGGCACAAGGCTGAAAAGAGCCTCCGCCTCTTTGCCGAGAAGGTCCTCCCCGTCGTGCAGGCCATGCCCACCCCGATCAATCCTGCCTCACTGGGCGAGACGGAGCGCTGAGCGAGGCACGGCCACGCCCTAGCGCGCCCATGCGTGTTGCCGTGGCAAAGGCCGAGGGCATGGTCTATACTCCCCGCGGTGGATCAGGGACAGATCGTCAGCGGCACCGCCGCCATCGTGGCGAGTGCGCCTGGTCATCAACGTTCCCACGGCTAGTCCTGGCCTTACAGGTGATCAGGACCGGCCCAGCAGAAAGGCCGCACCGATGCGCCACACACCCGCGTCCACAGCGTTGGCCAAGTATACCGTCCTCGACCTCACTCGCGCCCGCGCCGGGCCGACGGCCGTCCGGCAACTGGCGGACTGGGGCGCGCAGGTCATCAAGATCGAACTGCCGGGCAGCGACGACACCCCGGATTTCATGGATCGGCACAGCCCGGATTTCCAAAATCTACACCGCAACAAACGGTCGATGACCCTGAATCTGAAGCACCCCGACGGGCTGGACATTTTCAAGCAGCTGGCGCGCCATGCCGATGTGATCGTCGAGAATTACCGCCCCGACGTGAAGCACCGGCTGGGCATTGACTATGAGGCCATCAAAGCGATCAATCCGCGCATCGTCTATGGCAGCATTTCCGGGTTCGGCCAGGACGGGCCGTATGCGGACCGCCCCGGCGTCGATCCCATCGTTCAAGGGCTGGGCGGCCATATGATGGTGACCGGAGAGCCCGGCCGGGGACCGATGCGCTCCGGGGCGGCGCTCTCGGACGTCGGCGCCGGGCTGCTCTGCGCCAACGGCATCTTAACGGCGTTGTTGGAACGCGAGACGTCGGGTGCAGGCCAATGGGTGCAGGCGTCCTTAATTGAAGCCATGATTTTCTTGCTCGACTTCCAAGCGGCGCGCTGGACGATGGCGCAGGATTTGCCGGCCCAGGTCGGCAACAACCACCCGACCAATGCCCCAATGGGGGTCTTTCAAACCCAGGACGGCTACATCACCATCGCCGCCTCGCGGCCCATGTGGCGCAAGCTCTGCATCGCCCTCGGCGCCCCGGAGCTACTGGAGCGGCCAGAGTATGCCACGGCGGCGAGCCGCGTCACGCACCGGGAGGTGTTGAACGCCGACATCGAGCGGGTGACGCAAACGAAAGCGTCCGCCGACTGGATCGAGATCATGAACAAAGCGGGTGTGCCATGTGGGCCAATCTATACGTTGGAGGAGACCTTCAACGACCCCCAAGTGCAGCATCTCGGCATCGCGCAGACGGTGGAGTCGCCCACGTTAGGCCCGACGACGATTATCGGCCAAGCGTTCCGCCTCAGCCGCACCCCGAGCCGCCTGGTGAGCGCCGCGCCCGAATGTGGGGCTGATACGGACGCCATCCTCCAGGAGCTAGGCTACGGCGCGGAGGCGATTGCAGCGCTGAGAGCGCGTCAGGTCATTTAGCGGGGAGTGATGATGTGACTGGCGAGTTTCTTGGCCTCCCTGCCTGGACAGTCGCTTTCCGAGCACGGGCGGCGGAGCCGGCCTGTGGTCGGCACTGCGCAGCGGACGCAAGGAGACCGGGCGATGGCACAGGACGTAGACGAATTTGAGTTTTTTCTGGACAAACCTTGGTCGGATGGTTTGCCGGTGGTCACCCCCACCGAAGCGCGCGTCCAGCGCATGCTCCAGGGCACGCATTGCGCTCCGGATGAGGTCGTCGGCTATATTCCCCCCATGCTGGAGCCCGCCACAGTGCGCATTGTAGCCATACATGCGCTCATGGCTGGCTGTAAGCCAGACTACTTACCGGTGGTCCTGGGGGGCCTGCGGCTCATGCTGCGCGAGGAGTTCAACCTGAATGGTGTGCAGGGTACCATGCATGGCGTGGCGCCGCTCATGATCGTGAGCGGGCCGTATGCCCAGCACATCGGCCTGCATGGCGGCAATGGCTGCTTTGGACCGGGCTTTCGCGCCAACGCCTCGATTGGCCGGGCCATCCGTTTGCTCCTGCTGAACCTGGGTGGTGGGCTCCCGGGTGTAGCCTCGGCAACCATTTTCGCGACCCCCATGCGATATACCGCCTGCCTGACCGAGAACATGGCAGACAGCCCCTGGGAAAGCCTAGCGGTCTCCAAAGGCTATGCCGCAAACGCCAATGTCATCACCTGCGCCATGGTCGAAAGCCCGCGGTTGTGCTTTGACGATGTGAGCCAGGAACCCACGCGGTTGCTCACCGGTCTCGCTAGCTCTATGACCGACCTGTGTTCATGGAATATGCACACCCGCTCTGACATGATTGTGGCTATGGGACCGCAGCACGCCGTCCTCTGCGCCAACGCGGGGTTCAGCCGGACCGAGGTGCATCGACGTCTGTGTCAGATGGCTGGGCGCAAGGTACGCGAGCTCAAGGGTGGTGGCAATTGGCGCCGCGAGCGGGCTCTGGCGTTTCCGATCGAGGTGGACCCGGACGACGATGAGTGCTTTATTCCAGCCATCAAAGACCCGCAGGATTTGCAACTCATCGTGGCTGGAGGCTGGGGACCATGCACGGCTATCTGCCACGGCTGGAGCGGCGGCAGCCGCGCTGTACACGGGACCTACGAGGTGTGACCGCTGCAGAAAGGACCACGGATGGCAGACACGCTGGGCTTTATCGATCCCACCGCAGGGGGGGAGCGCACCCGCATTCCCCTGGCGCCACGCCCTATGGACCTCGCTGGTGCCACCGTGGGGCTGCTCGACAACACCAAGGAGCAAGGAGACGTCATTCTTCAGACGCTTGGCGAGATGTTACAGGTACACTACGGGGTGGCCCGTGTGGTTATGCGGCGCAAGGAACACTATTCCAAACCCGCCACGACGGCCCTCATTGAGGCGATGGCCCAGGACGTGCACGTCGCCATCACCGCGGTAGGGGGCTGAGGCTCGTGCACGTTGTGCTGTGTGCACGACATCATCGTCTTTGAACAACAGGGCATTCCTGGCACCGTGATCCTCACCGAGGCCTTTACGAAAGCGGCAGAGTTTCAGTTGCGCGCCAAAGGTATGCCAGGACATCCGTATGTGGTGTTGCCGCACCCGATTAGCAACCTCAGCACGGCGGACATGCGGACGTTGACACAGCGCTACGTGGAGCACGTGGTGCGCCATCTCACGGCGTGAGGCTGCCGGGTGGCAGGACGTGTCAGGATTGCACAGAACATTCGGCCTGCGAAGAATATTGAACGCTGTGTCTCGCCTCGGTTGTAGACCCCTGGTGATGTATGGCGCCAGGGCTTGGTTTGGGCCATTTGGACCTCTACGCGCTCCATACCAGGTCCACGACCTGCTGTGCTCGTCCCTGCACGTCAGGGCAGCTCCTTGTACACCGCCGCTACGGCAGCCTGGACGCGACTCGGCTGGTCCCAGGCGGGGTACTGCCGCTTGAACTCGTCCACGAGTAGCTTGGCCGCTTCTTCGGAGGATGTACCCTGCTGCTTGAGCGCGGCGACGCGCGCGCGCAGCGCGGTGAGGTAGCTACGATACCCATCGATAGCAGAGCTGTCGGTAATCTCGTAATGGGCCGGCACGAGCTGTGTCGCCTGCAGCGCCGCCATCTGGTCGAGGCTCGCGAGCCAGGTGCGGCTGTCCGATTGTGGCGCTGCGAACGCTGGGAACAGATTCTTCATCGCCAGGTCGCCGGAAAATAGCACGCGATCATCCTCGACGAACGCCACCGTGTCACCGCGCGTGTGGCCTGGTCCCAGCCAGAGGAGGCGGACGCGGACGCCACCCAGATCGAGTACTTTCTCCTGCTCGAAGATCTCCGCGGGCGTGCGGAACGTGGCCTCCTTCAACAGATCGGCGATCTCCGGCGACCGCTGCCTGAAACGTTCCACAAACTGCATGCCCATCTCGTCGACATCCTGCTGTTGGGCAGCGGCGCGGATGACTTTGGCGCTCGGCGGGAACGCGACTTCGCCGGTCGTGTGCTCGGGATGAAAATGCGTGTTGACAATGTAGAGGTCAGGGCCTTGGCTGACCTTCTGCACTTCGCGCAGCACCACCTGGCCGTTTGGTAACCCCATGCCGGGATCGACCACCAGCGTCGCCCGGCTGCCGACGACGATGCCGACGTTGGGCACCATGCCAACCTTGAAATCGGGGATCACATAGACGTGCTCCGAGATCTTGACCGTAGCACCTCCCTTTTGCAGGGGCACGGACCCCTGGGGCGGCGCTTGAGCCGCCGCGACAGCGCTCAGGCAAGCACCCGCGACGAACATCACCAAGTGCATCAACACTCCGGCATGACGAGGCAAGTTGTGCATGGTTTCCTCCTATGGGCTTTGTCGATACAACGCTGGGCCTCAGGCGCCGCCAATGGCCGTAGCGAGGTACGAGCGAAGGCTATTGGCGGTCGCCTGCAGGCCTTCGTTGAGACTGTCGAAAAACCCTAAAACCAAAAAAATCGTTGACCATAACTCCTTTGTTTTCAAGAGTCGTTTTTCCGTGAAAATGCCCAAATTGGACTTTTTCGACAGTCTCGTTAGGCCAAGACGGTGCAGAGGCAGACGTCTGCTGGTGCCTACCCCGGGTTACCCCCACGTGTCTTGAGCGTATGGCGTTGTGGCGCAGAGGCCCCCCTTCCGTTACTGAGGGAAGCGTACTTTGGCATAGACCTCCGACAACGCCAGAGCGCAGTCCAGAGAGGGCAAGTGTATCTGGTCCGTGATCTCGGAGGTTTCTGCAAGTAGCCAGGTATTGTCGGGTTGCCGCGTATAGTGCACCACATGACAACGCTCTTGCGCCACGAGGAGATACTCTTGTAAGGAAGGCAGCGTACGGTAATGTTCAAATTTCCCCCCGCGGTCATAATCTTCGGTGCTCTTCGAAAGCACTTCGACCAAGAGGAGGGGGTTGAGTAAGGTATCGACCTCGGCATCTTCAAAGGTGGGGTCGCCACACACCACCACCACGTCGGGGTATGTGTAGAGTCCCGTGCGACTGATCTTGACCCGCATGTCACTCGTGTAGACTTCACAGGGCCGCTGTTGGAGGTGGGCGCGCAGCTCCGCCCCAATATTTAACGAAATGAGGTTGTGCCGCCGGCTGGCGCCGGACATCGCAAACACTTCCCCATTGAAGTACTCGCTCTTGCAAGATGCTTGGCGCTCTAGGGCAAGGTATTCTTCCACAGTCATGCGGGTTTTGGCTTGCGATGGCATACATTTCTCCCGGGGGGGGCCAGCCTCGGCCAACGCGCCAGCGGGTACGAGGCAGTGGAGGTGGAAGTGAGCATTGAGCGTCTGGTCCCAGGTGTGCAAAACCAGCGTCGCGCCGAGTTGGCCACCCAAGTTGTGCTGGCCGAACTGGAGCAGGGTCTGGCTGACGGTACGGAACAGCAGGGTCAGCAGGAGACGTTTGTTCCCCAGCATGAGCGCATTGAGGGCGTGAGGCACGGTAAACACCGTGTGAAAGTAGGGCGTGGGGAGCAACTCCGCACGCTGCGCTTCCACCCACTGGACCGTGGCCCATGTCTGACATTTGGGACAGTGGCGATTCCGGCACGAGCTATAGGCATAGCGCTCAAAGCCGCACTGCGGGCACCGTTCAGCATGCCCCCCGAGCTGAGCGGTGCGA